>OMJG01001599.1_pt1 | contig 12729 bp, 13 predicted proteins | sample 1646431 | NCBI WGS metagenome assembly OMJG01 (sample SAMN03771674, study PRJEB25209) | food metagenome | isolation source: Cotija cheese | place: Mexico:Jalisco,Michoacan | collected 2011-12-12 | reverse complement strand
TCACCTACTCCAAGAAACCGCAGTCAGGAACCGTGATCGGACTGTTAGGATACTCAGTCGCAAAGCAGCCGGGGAGCGTCCATTCACGGTTTCTATTAACCACGATTTGACTTTGCTGCCCACCGCTCGCCGGGAAGCTTCGCTCTGTGTTCAACCCCATGCAGGCACTACCAGGTTCTTGTCCTAGATCATTACAGTCGTTCGAAACCGCTTGAGCGTACGCGCTGAACTTGGTGGAGCTTTCAACACCAACCTCTCCCACCACACGGGTCATCAATTCAGTAACACCAGAGTCACCTGCGGGAAGATTCTGAGGGTAGCCAATGCCTACGGTAATCGACTGCTCGCCACATCCGTCTGTTAGATCGTCCCAATCGAAATATGCACCAACTCCGCTCAACGATCCACCTTGAGGATCGTAGAAGTCCCACGCAATGTTTCCCGCTTTCGACGACCAGAACAATTCACGGAAATTCGTTGGCAAACAAGCCGGACGTGTCCCGGCTGTCTTGTGGCTGGTGTGTTGCATCAGATCATTTTCCATTCCCCAGTCGGATGGCATATTCGAAGGTTTACGCTCGGCGTACCACCGGTGCAGTTGTGCAACTGCAGCTTGTCCGTCGATATTCTGAGCCCAGATCTGAGTGAACTGCGGTGCCCACACAGCCTCGGCTGCCCGCGCATCCACAGCAGGCGGTTGGTCACTTTTCGTGTCTCGCGCTGCAGTGGCCATTGCTCCATGCTCAGAAGGCGCTTCGGGGGTAACAGCTTTCGCTTTGTCAAACTCTCCTTCCAAGGCGTCGGCGTTAACCTCATCTGTCGTCAAGTCTTGGGTTTCGCTTTGACTCTCACTACTCTCTAGAATGACTTCGGTTACGGCAGGTTGAACGCCGTAATCTCGCTCAAAGTCTGAGAGGTACTGCTCTACGGTGTACTTTTCTCCAGGGAATACTTCTCCAACCAACCCCGGTTGTTCAATCCTGAATCCTACGACTTCAGGAATACCTGCCCCAATCTCCGATGCCTCAGGCAGAGAGATCGGGTGCGCAAGGACTACGTGCTCTGCCTCTTGTGATGATCTAGGCGCCGAGTCATTGGGCATAACGCTAACTAAACTTGCCTGTTGGTCGTTGGCAAGTCCTTCCGGGGACGCACCGGCTGTTGTACCTACACCAAGCGCAAGAACCAGCAAAAATGCGGCTCCAGCCCCAAAGAAGCATCTATTGTTCTTCATCCCATGCCTGTTAGTGACTCTCAACACATTTAGGTTAAGCCCATTTAACTAGGTTCCACAAATTGGTCCACAAAATATGTTCCTGGCGTAGCGTGGAAGTATTGCGGCAAGCAGGATTGCACATGCCACAGAATTACCCAGATGTTTGTTATAAAGAGATACGAAAACAGGGCATCATAGGATCCGTAAAACATTGGTCGGAGATCCCGTCTCATCTCAGTTTGGAGTAGACAGTGAAAACGCTGAAAAGGTTCGCTACTCTCATTCTTGGTATCGGCGCACTTGTCTCCCTTGGAATGTGCACGCTTGTCCCGATTTCGGACATGCGTTCCGCCGGATCTCCAGCTGTGGCCTGCATAGAGATAGGTGGTACCCCTAACGGAGTCTCGGAGATGACGGTCCCGGATGCCGAATGGAGGATGTTGCCACCCTCGGTCGTCTGCGAATGGCCAACAGAAACGGGGCAGTTCATCACAACCGTAGAACCTCTCACTCCGTTCAGTTTCCCTCTCTTACTTGGAGTTCAAGTCGCATTCCTGATGGCGATCTATTTGCAACGCCGATTGAGAAAACCTACAGGCACAGACACCTAGCGCTGGCGTTCAAACCAAGCTTGCAGGCCACTGACCGTCCGCAACTTGAGGTCCGGGCTGGCGAGCAACCGGCCATCCACTGTCATGAAAACGGTGTTGAGCTCAGGATGCTGGGCGTCTAGGTGCATGGCCGCACTTAGTCCCATCGCAAGATAGGCGGTGGAGAAGGCCTCGCACGCCATACCATCGGCGCCCGTGACCACAACGCCGCATAGATCGGTGAGGGCGGGCGTGCCCGTGTCTGGGTTCAGCACGTGGCTGCGGCGCCGCTGGGCACCGATTCTCGTGCCGGGATCGGCGGAAACCGCGAGCGCCCCTAATTCCAGAGTCAGGGACCCGATGCGGTCCGGGCCGTGCCACGGACTCGCCAACCCGATCGTTGCGGGCGCGCCAGCTACGGAAATCGAGGATGTTCCAAGGGATACCAGAACATCGGTGGCCCCCATGCTTCGAGCAAGGTCACGCAGCTGATCGGCGGCGTATCCCTTCGCGATGCCGCCCAGATCAACGGGGCGCTCGGGAGCGTCAAGGATGCGGCACCGTGGCCCGTCTATTTCGATCTTGCCGCGCGTTGGCCGCGGCTTGGCGGCGTCTCCGCCAGCGATGGCCTCCCACTCGCGCATCTGGCGGCCAACAAGCACGCTGAAATGACCGCCAGTCTGGTGCTCATAGAGCTTGGCGGCACCCAACACGGCAGCGGTATCCGAGGACACCTCAACCCACTGGCTACCAAGACGAGATACCTCGGAATCCTCGCGAAACCTCGTCATGAGGCGCTCGAGGTGCCGCACTTTCTGATGGAGTGCTGCCGCAATACCGTGATTGTTCCCCGCCCAGGCAACCCGTAACAGAGTGCCCATGGTAGGGAACGTTGCCGAATGAGGCCGTTGGACGCTGGGGCGAAAGGAGCGATCGTCCATCAGGTCTTTATCAGGCGTTTGCGATGGCGTCTTCTACGGCGCCTTGGAAAAGGCGGTAGGACAGGGAGGCGCCGGCGATGGAATCCACCGTATTTTGGTCTCCCTCTTCCTCAAACTCACTCACGTATGTTTGCTCGGCATCGATGGCGTTCTGGGCACGCTGGTAAAAGTCCTTGTCCGCCACAGTGCCATCGGCCTTGAGCCCGTAGTTCTCATCGTGAGCGGTGCCATCCTCATCGAAGGCAGTGAACGTGACATCGGACAGGGCACCGCCAGCTACGGTGAATTCCACGACGCCATATGTGCCATCATCTTCGGCTGGCGAGGTCCCGGTGTACGTCCCGTCCGCTAGGGCATTCGCCGGATCGGCCGAGCTACCACCGCCCCCGCAGCCTGCAAGGAGCGCAGCACCAATCAGTCCAACGGCCAGTCCGATCCGATTACTCTGCTTCGTCACGGTTCTTCTGTCCCTTCGTTGGAGTGCCATCCACGCCGATAACTTCGCGGGCAATGCGCCCGTGCTCCAGAATGATCTGGCGCTCTCCTTGGGCGGCTACCTCGGCATCGTGAGTCACCACGATGAGAGTTGTTCCGCCGTCGTGGAGTTGATGGAAGAAATCGATGACGATGCGCTCGTTAACCTCATCGAGGTTACCCGTGGGCTCGTCCGCGAGAATCACGTCCGGATGGTTGATCAGGGCGCGGGCAACGCACACACGCTGCTGCTCACCGCCTGAAAGCTCGCGCGGCAAGTGCGTTGCGCGATCCTTCATCCCCACACGCTCTAACGCATCGAGGGCCTCCTGACTATCCGGCATTGAGTGGTAGTACTGGGCAAGCTCCACGTTTTCCACGGCGTTCAGGTGCTGAACCAGATGGAACTGCTGGAACACGAGCCCAATCTTGTTACGCCGAACGTTGGCAAGCTCGGGTTCGCCCATTTTGTCCAGCCGGTCGCCTTCAAGCAACACAGTGCCCTCCGTCGGGCTGTCCATACATCCCATGATGTTCATGAGTGTGGACTTGCCGGAGCCGGAAGGTCCCACGATGGAGATCCATTCGCCCCGCCTGATGTCCAGGCTTACATCGTCCAACGCCGCGAGAGAGCCGTAGCGCCGGCTGACATTTTGAATGGAGTAGATCGATTCGTCTGTTGTGGCCATTACTCCCCACCTAGTACATCTACGGGATTAATTCTGGAAATACGGCGGGCCGGAGCTAGGCTCCCCACCACCGCAATAATGACGGAGAAAATCAGGGTGAGTGGAATAACCCACCACGATATGCTGATTTTGACGGCAAACGCCTCCATCGATATGAAGTTGGCCATCCAGATGCCAACCGCAGAGCCTACCGCCCCGCCGATGATACCCAGAAGCACCGATTCGCCAATGAACTCGCGCGTGATATCTCGCGCTACCGCGCCGAGGGCCTTCTTCAGGCCGATTTCTCGGGACCTCTCGGACACAACCGCGTTGAGCGTGGCGGAAATCGAGATGAGCGTCAGCACGCAGATGATGGCACTCACGATCCAGATGAGGGTCTGGAGGGTTTGGGCAATACCTGATTCGGATTCGGTCATTCGGCGAACAACCTCGCCTTCCATGCCCGAATCCTCGTCCGTCAGCTGATCGGCAATCTGCGTGAGGACCTCGCCCTTTGCATTCACCGAATATTCGATGAGGTTGTACTGGGCATCTGCGCCGGTGAACTCGCTGAGGGTATCGAATCCCATGACGATCAGCTCATCTTCGGCCCCGCCGGTGTGCAAGATCCCCGATACGGTCAGGTTTTCTGCCGCACCATCGTCTGTGGTGGGCTCAGAAAGGCCTACCGTCTCCCCCACCTTGAACCGGTAGGTTTCGGCTACCTTTTCTCCAACGAGAATTTCACCGGTTTCTGCCGGCTCCTTTCCGTCGATCTCCCAGTAGGGGCGCACCTTCTGCGCATCGTCCAGTTCTGTTCCCATCACGGAGATGGGCTGCTGGTTGTACACCAGGTTGGTGTATTGGTAGGGCGCACGCCCAAGATTTTCGCCGACGGCGGCATCTGCCTCCGCCAAACTATCGTCAGTCAGGCTATCGGAACCAGAGGGAACAACAATCAGATTGGCCCCGTATGAGCGAAGCTCCTTTTGCATCTGTGCGGGCACCGTGTAGGCGATGAGTCCCAGTCCCGCCAGTGTGGCTGCGCCTACGGCAATAGATAGGGACGCGATGAGGACTCGCGAGAGCCGCCCAAAGAACGAGCGCGTGATCATGCGCAAATACATTTGTGTATGGCTATTCATCTCATCACCTCCCGTGAAGAACTTGCGCTGGCTTGAGTTTGAGTAGATATCTCATTGAGGGCAAACATCCAATAATCACCGTGACAAAAATGATGAGAATCATGACCGGTATGAGCATCGGCCGGATCGTTATCCCCGATCCGAACACCAGGTGGCCCACGATTTGGGCTAAGCCCACACCGGCAAAGAAGCCCAGTACACCGCCGATGAGGGCAACCACAAATGTTTCCGTCAGGATCGTGGCCACCACGTTCTTGTTTCGGGCCCCGAGGGCCTTCATGAGGCCCACTTCCTTGGACCGTTCCATCACTGAGGCGGTCACGAGGTTCGCGATGCCCAGTGAGGCCGCCACCATGGCGAAAACAGCTACCACTGTCATGATGAGCTGTGTTTTGCCCAGAATTTCACCTTCCGTGTCCGCTACCTGCCGCACGGCACTCGCATCCACGTTCGTCATCGTCTCTTCGATTTGATAGGCGATTGAACTCACGTAGGCCGTGCAATACCACGTTTCCCATTCGCTCAGCGATAGCGTTGAGGGATCCCGCGCGGCGCGGCGCGCAAGATCGTTATCGGGCGTGGTGATTGCACGCACCTCAACCTTTTCCACATCACCGTCTCGCCCAGCAATCGATTGGGCCATATCGAGGGGAACGAAGAGCTGGCGATCTTCGTCCGATCCGGCCTGAATGATTCCCGCGATCGTGACATCGTAAGCCTGGCCATCAGCGGATACGGTGATCGTATCGCCGGCTTCCCATCCGTTGGCCGAGGCAAGCCTAGAGCCAGCCATCGCTTGATCGTCTGTTGCCCACGAGCCTGTGACGTCCCACCAGTCCCGCATGTGCTTGATGCCGGTTTCCACTTCCTCGCCAGTCTTGGTGGCGAGGAAGTGGTTGAACCATGTGCCAACAACGGTCACATCCTGGTTATCAACACTTGCAGACGTGGTCAAGAATGGCGTGAAGTCCTCGATGTTGTGACCCCAGAAGATCGTCTTGAGGTTACCCAGCTCATCCTCTCGGATCGCTCCTTGAGTTGTTGGGGCATCAACGTCATACATGTCCGAGACGATTGAAGCGCCCTGCGGAACGATCTGAATGTTGGCACCGAATGAGCTCAGCTCGGACTGGACCTTATCGCTCACATCCATCATGACGGCAAACATTGAGGTTGTCAGGCCAGATCCGAGCAAGATCGTGAGCGCGATCATCAGGCGTTTATTGACCTGGCGACGCAACGCACGGTTGATCATCCTCCAAAAAAACATTGTTAACTCTTAAACACCGAAACGTGGCTCTCGAGCTCCTCCACGGAGAACTTGAGCTTGTTTCCATCGATTTCGTACGTGATCGGTATCGGGTTGCATCCTCCGGCAAACCCGATGGTCTGGACGTTCATCATGACGTCGCATTCGCGGCAGATGACCTTACCCTTATCTTCGTAATAGCCTGAATCTCCGCAGATCTCACAGGCATCAAGTCCGGTGCCGAATGCACTCTCGTTTTTCTTGATGACGATGAACCGGACCTCGGTCGAATCCTTGGCCTCGTATGCGAACCGGTGAAGGTGCCCGTCGCTCACAAGATCTCGGGCAACGGTAACCCAATCGCCGTCAACCGTAGAGGGTTCGATTTCGGAGAGCTCCGGCACATACTCGGCGCGGGTCTTCCCCACTGTCAGCGCCCCCACGAACAGTACGGAACCCACAACGGACAGGCTAAGGAACTTGCGCCGGGAGATTTGATCGGCCTTCCGGGCCCGCCGCTCCGCGGCATTCTTGAACGGACCGCGGGGGTGAGTCCACAGGGCAATGATTCCGGGAACGGAGACAAGGAACGCAAGAGATATCTGAGTGGCTGCCTCGTTCTGTTGGATCCACAGAACCCAGCTGAACACAAGATTGCTGCGCGGAACCATCTGGCGTGTGGCAAACTGCTGATAGAGCAGGATCGCACGCGGAAGCACCATGGCAGCAAAAACGATGGTGGTGACGGCGGTGCGCACATACCAGGGAACCCGCGCGGCGGATACGACGTATCCCCAAGCAGCAACGATCACGAGCACCGTGCCAAGCACGTAGCCAGCGAGGCGCAGAAGGCTATCCGTATCGAGAATGCCGGATCCCATCTGGACGATTCCGGAAGTGCTGAAGAAGTAGGTGAAGCCGTAAAATACCCCGGCCGCAACAATAGCGATAAGGCTCGTCACGGTGAGCAGACGGTGGCGCCACGTCTGCTCAATATCGTGAAGGTCACGGCCACCAAAGAGCCACACGGCCACTAAGAAGGCCACGATGGCGAGGAACGTCACTGGACCAACGGAGGCATTAAACGTTGGGACATCGATGAGCTTGGTATTGAGGCGCAAGAACGCGACGACGGCTCCACCAATGAGTCCCACGACGCTGACCACCACCGTCCAACGCGCAACGATGCGGCGTTCTCGTGGTGAATAGGCGCGGCTGGCAAGCAAGATAGCCAGAGCGAGGCACAGCGGCAAGGCGCTTTGGACCGAGGTAACAAACAATTTCAGCATGTGCGTGATAGACCTTAGAAAATCATCCGATCAACTTTGCAGCCATCAGCGGCGGCGCGATCCGTAGCGCGCCGCCGCTGCTTCTCCAGTAGGAGACACGAGACTTAGATCAGTTGACCGTCCCACTGCCAGTTCTTGAACTCGAACTTCAGCGGCTCATCCCAGAAGCGGCCACTAACGCCGGATGAATCGTTACCGGTGTGGAGCATGAAATCGTCAGCAGGCGACGTGATGGTCAGCGACACATCGTAGTTACCGGGCTCGAGCGAGATGTTGTTTCCATAGTGCGGGCCATCAGAGGCGATCATCGGCATCATGGTGCCCAGATCGGTTTCTTCACCCGTATCGGTGTTGGTCACAACAGCCTTGATGTCCAAATACGGGAGGAATTGGTCCGCCTCGTATCCCCATTCGGTAGCCTCGTCAGTGGTTGCAATATCAATCTCGAAGTGCATATCCGATTCGGAAGCTGCTGGCATCGCCATGGAACCCTGCTCCAGATCAATCGCCTGGAAGTAGACGGCATCTACCGTCAGCGGGCCATCGGTCTGAGGGCCCGAATCTCCCACAGGGAGTTCGTTGATGCCCGCGGTGTCCTTCTCATCATCTGCAGCGGCTGCGGTGGTTTCCTCAGTGGTGTCCGCGCTGTCATCGTCAGACGAGCATGCGCTAAGAGAGAAGGCCATCGTTACTGCGGCCACTAAGGCTAGAAACTTCTTGTTCTTCACCTTGTTTCCTTTCATTTCGTGTGGGTGGCTGCAGGGTCATCCTGTGTGGCCTGCTGCCTAGATTGGTTGGCGCTCCGGCGTTGGATTACCGCGAGAATCACCAGAATGATAATCACGAATCCCTGAGCTGCCAACGTTTCGACAGTTGGGTAGAGACCCAACCAACTCACCTCGGGCACACCGCCAACTGCGGTGGCGTGCACGAGAGTTGCGTCTTGGAATTCCTTGATGGCCCCACCGGCGATGGTGACAGCGAGAATTCCAAGGAGTACTGATGTCCACTTGAAGAACGCCTTCATCGGTAGGCGTACTCCGAATACCCAGATGAGGATGAACATGATCGCCAAGATGATCACGGCTGCTCCAATGCCTAGCCACATCTTGGCGTGATCCGCCCCCGTCTTGCTGGCGGCGATGATCGGGCTAAAGAAGAGGATCGTCTCCGCACCCTCGCGAAGCACCGCGAGGAATGCCACAGATGCTAGGGCGAATACTCCACCAGAGGACGTGCCTTCGCCTGCTGTGTGCTCAATGTACTTCTGCCATTTATTGCCCGATGATTTCGAGAGGATCCAGTTAGACACCCAGATGAGCATGACTACCGCGAGCAAGCCCGTGACGCCCTCGATTACCTCTTGCCCGAAGCCAGTAGCGGCAGAACTGGTGATCTTCGAGAAAGCGAAGGCGAGGCCGATGGAAATCGCGAGCGCTCCAGCAACTCCCACGAGGATGCCTACCAGCTGATCCTTACGTCCTGCCTTCATCGCATAGGTGACCACCGCGGCAACCACGAGCAGTGCCTCTGCACCTTCACGAAGCAGGATCGCGAACGAGGCCCAGAATCCAGTCCAGCCGAGTTCGCCGGAGGAGGTCAATGCGTCGAGTTCGGTTGCATCTTCAGTCAGGGCAGAAATCAGTTCGTCTGCCTTGGCGTTGAACTCATCGACGGATATTTCGCCATCTCGCCCCGTCTGGCGAAGCTGAGTAAACATGCTCTCGACCTCGCTGACTCGGCTCTGGCCGATGTAGGAGATCGTCGCCTTCTCAAGACCATCCGCTTCATAGTGGGCAAGGTAGGCATCGCGAGCCGCGTTCGCCGCTGTGCTGTAATCGCCCGCGGCATAGGCCGTTTTTGCGGCTTCAACCTGATCGATCGATCGGGTGGCTACGCGGGACCATTTGTCATTAATCTCGGGAGCGTCCTTCAGGTCAGCTACATTTGTTTGGAGGAGTTCAATCGTTTCGCTCGTCGCAGCTTCGATCTCTTCCTGAGAGACACCGTTCTGGCTCAAGTCCCGGAGGGACAGGAGCTGGGATACAAAGGCATCGCTGCGATCTTCACCCAAACGGTGATCGATCTCAGCTTCCATCCCGCTAACTTGGTGGATCTCGTAATAAGCCTGCCGGATTGACGTTTCAACGCCGGAAATGTCCTCAGCAGCGTACTGATCTGGGATTTGCTCGATCTTCTCGATCATCTGGTCCGCGTAGGAATCCCAGTCCTTATCTGCCGCATACGACGGGGAGGAGAGGAAAGGTAAGAATACGATGCATAGCGCAATGACCATCGCGAACATACCACCGCGGCCCGCCAGTGGGCGCAGCTTTACCAGCTTCAGTTCAGACACTTGGTGCAATCCCCCATCGATTCCATCTTTAAGTCAGGTACGCCTAACCTCATGCTCTGAGAGCAACTGCGAGCAGGGACTAATGTCCGCATCGTCCATTAATGAGGCTGTGACTTGGCTCGCTCCCTGTATCGCGTATCCTAGAGACATGGGAAACCACGTTTTTGTCCGGCCCGCAACGGCACTAGACGCGCAGTTCATTGGGGCCATTCACGCCCAAACCATGCACGATGCCATCGTGGCGGCATTGGGGAAGGATCCCGAGCCAGAAATTGCTCAGGTGTTTGTGCCCGAGGCCTTTTCGCGCCAATGGGAGCAGGCCATCACCGATCTCCCCAGCCCCGAGCACGCGGTCCTGACCGCGGTGGATGAGGGGAAGGTAGTGGGATTTGCCGCCGTCTCCCCCACCCATGTGGAAGCCGCGGATGGTGAGCAGCCGGAGGGAGAACTTCCCGTCGTCGTCGAAATAACCGCCCTAGAGGTACCCCCGGAAAACGGGCGCGCGGGACACGGATCCCGTCTCTTGGCCGCAGCAACGGATCTGGCCAGCGAACAGGGCGCAACCATTGTGCAAATGTGGGTGCTGGCCGGAGATGACGCGCACACGGACTTCCTTCACAGCGCTGGCTTTGCGCCAACGGGCCTCCGGCGGAGCATGCAAATCGGATCAGAAGAGGCCACGGAGCACTGCTGGTACGCAATGCTCTCTGACGCCTAGATGCCCATTACCTCGTCGAGGCCGTAGGTGAGGCCGCCACGCCCGATAACAGCGCGCACCGCGAGCAGCACACCAGGCATGAAGCTGGAACGATCGAAAGAATCCTGGCGGATCACCATCTGCTCGCCGGGGTTACCCAGAAGGACTTCCTCGTGGGCATTCAGGCCGCGCAGCCGCACCGCGTGCACACTCACGCCATCGATCTTGGCCCCGCGCGCGCCGGCCGGATCAGTCTCCGTTGCGTCCGGGCTTTCCGGGAGGTCCCCACGCGCCGCAGCAACGCGCTGAGCCGTAGTCTTGGCCGTCCCAGAAGGAGCATCCACCTTGTCCGGGTGGTGCATTTCGATCACTTCAACCGATTCGAAGTAGGGCGCCGCCTTTTCCGCAAAGCTCATGACGAGGACTGCGGAAAGTGCGTAGTTGGGAGCAATGATGACGGAGCGGCCCGTTTCTTCGGCCTTGGTTCGAACCCCGGCCAGAGTTTCTTCGTTCCATCCCGTTGTGCCGACAACTACGTCAACCCCCGCCTCCAACACCGCGTGCACGTTAGCCTCGGTCACTGAGGGAACCGTGAAATCTACGGCGACTTCAGCGCCGTTCAACGAACCTGAATCAAGTGTATCGCCCACATCGAGGCGTGCCACGAGGTTCATGTCCGGCGCATCCTCGACGGCCGAACAGACGGTTGTACCCATGCGCCCCTGGGCGCCTATCACTGCGACGTTGATCATAGGCACTAGCCTACCGCGGGACCCACCGTAACCAGCGAACGCGGCTGAGAAGCGATGAACTGGGCAACCTCTTGGACGTCCGCGGCCGTGACAGCGCGGGCCTTGCGCAGTAGTTCGGACTGGGAGGTGAGCGAGCCCCGAATCAGCTCCGCGTTTCCCAACCGGTTCATGTGGGAGCTCAAGTGCTCATTAGAAAAGATGATCTCGGCCCGAATCCTGCGGTAGGCCGATTCCACCTCGGCATCGCTCACTCCGTCTGCGGCGATCTCCTCGAGGCAGGCTGCCAACAGCGTGGCCACCTCGGATGCGTTGGCCACCGCACATCCTGCGTACATGCCGTACATTCCGCCTTCTGGGAACAGGCTCGGGAATGAGTACGTCGAGTAGGCCAAACCCCGCTCTTCACGAATCTTCTGGAAGAGGCGTGACGAGGTACCGCCGCCCAGAATCGCGTTCATGGCGAAAAGCGCACGGCGCCGCTCATCGAAAAGGTCAAAGCTAGGGGCCGCGAGAATCACGGCGGCTTGTTCGACGGGGCGCTCAATATACCGGGTTGCGGGTTCCACTGGCGCGATCAGTGAGGCGGTACGCCGGGGTTCGGGAACTCCGGGGCCGCTCATGTCCCAGCCGCCGGCCTCTAGCTCGGCGTGCACACGTTCGCACAGTTGCTCGTGATCCACCGCTCCGGCGGCGGTGACTACCAGTTCGCTCGGGCCGTACATCGCCGAATAATGATTGTGGAGGCTCTCGTTGGCCAAGGCGCTCACGGATTCGCGGGTACCACCCACGGGGCGTCCTAGCGGGTGATCGCCAAACACCATGGAGGTGATGGCCTCGTGAGCAACTTCAGCGGCGTCATCGTTGTACATCGAGAGCTCTTCGAGGATCACCCCGCGCTCCATCTCCATATCGCCAGCGTCCAGCCGCGCGCCAGTGACCATATCGCTCAGAAGGTTGAGGCTGGGGGCCACATCTTGCTCGAAACAGTGGCCGTAATAGCAGGTGTACTGCTTGGCGGTGGCGGCGTTGAAATCTCCGCCCAGATAATCGATGCGCTCTGCGATCTCCTTGGCACCACGATTGCGTGTGCCTTTGAACAGGAGATGCTCTAAAAAGTGAGTGGATCCGCGGGCCTCATCGCCCTCGTCACGTGAGCCGGCACCGATCCACAGGCCGATACTGGTGGAATGGGAATGGGGAATTCTCTCGCTCAGGACCCGCACACCGCCGGGAAGGACGGAGCGGCGCAGGAGCTTTCCCTCTTCCTCTAGGGATAAACCACCCCGCGAAAAATCCAGATCAAGGGGCGCTTCAGTGTAATCGATAGATTCGCTCACCCCTCCAGCCTA
>OMJG01001596.1_pt1 | contig 12758 bp, 11 predicted proteins | sample 1646431 | NCBI WGS metagenome assembly OMJG01 (sample SAMN03771674, study PRJEB25209) | food metagenome | isolation source: Cotija cheese | place: Mexico:Jalisco,Michoacan | collected 2011-12-12 | reverse complement strand
TAAAGTAACTTTGCACAAAGTTTTAACTGCAACGAAAAGTATGAATAATTCAGGAAGAACTAAACTTTTAAAACTTGTTCTCTTTAAACCAAGCTTTTTTATTAAAAGGCTTTTAACCAGCCCTGGTCTCATTTCCACTTTTCTTTTTGGTCGAGTTGCTCATGCCAGAACTTTCCGTCCAACAAATTCCGACTTCACGACAAAAAAGAAACTTGTCATAACGTCTGAGTCTATTGGTACTCAGACTCTCCCAGCTTGCTTCTCTCTGTATAAAAAAAGCACTATCATCCTCTAAATTAGGACGACAGTGCCGTGGTACCACCTAAATTGGGCTATTAAACCCCACTTAAATTCTGTGTTAACGGATGGAGATCCGGTCGTTTTTACTATTAGTTCAAAACAACAGCTGGCAAGCTACAGTTAACAGCTCACTGAAATGTTACACCACCCATTTCTCTCTGTAATAGTGAGTACCCATTAACCCTCTTGGTCAAAGCTTTATGAAATAATTCTAACCTTGCTCATAACATACGTCAAGGCTAAATGAAATCTCCAGGTTATTTTTAAAGTAATTCAGCAAAGGAATCTTCTTGGGCGTTCAAATAATGGTCATCACTGCCGATTTCAGTTATTTTGATACCTGCAAGAGCACGATCGATCAAACCGACTACATCTAATTTGCTTTCATATTCACGTGCACGATCGATACGCGGCTTTGTCTTTGGCGCGCTTGGAGCAAAAATCGTACAACAATCTTCATATGGTTTGATCGATAATTCGAAAGTATCGATTTTCTCTGCAACTTTAATAATATCATTTTTATCCATTGAAACGACCGGACGCAAAACAGGTAGTGAAGTTACATCATTGATCGCAGCCATGCTCTCCATTGTTTGTGAAGCAACCTGCCCCAAAGACTCACCATTAAAGATCGCCAAAGCATTTCTATTCTCAGCGATTTTCTCACAAAGGCGTAACATAAATCGGCGCTGAATAGTCATTAAATAACTTGCTGGAACGTCACTTTTGACAGTTTCTTGGATTTCTATAAATGGGACTTGAATAAACTTGATTTTACCAGCATATGGAGCCAACTTAGTCGTCAGTTCTTTAGCTTTGTTCAAAGCTTGTTCACTGGTATACGGCGGACTATAGAAATGAACCATTTCTAAATCAACCCCACGTTTTAAAGCCAGGTACCCCGCAACAGGAGAATCGATCCCACCAGAAAGCATCAATAAACCCTTGCCAGCAGTGCCTACTGGTAAACCTCCAGCTCCGGGGATCTGTTCGTACGAAAGGTAGATGCCATCAAGCCGTACTTCAACTCGCAAAATAATATCAGGTTGCTTCATTTTAACTTTGATCCCAGGAAAATTTTCTAAAATCGTTCCCCCAAGGATATCATTCAGCTGATTGGTATCATATTCAAAATTATGATCAGAACGACGAGTATTTATTTTGAAGGTCATTCCATCATAAAAAACTTCGTTGAAAACAGAGATCGCTGTTTGTTTAACCTGTTCAACATCGCGTGCTACTTTGATTGCTGGTGAAAAATTTTGGATCCCAAAAATCTTTTGAACACGTTGAGAGACTTGATGATAGTCTTCCCCGTTCAAACGAATATGCATTCTGTCACGATGCGCTTTAATTTCAAGATTTTTAAAACTTGCTAAAGCATTTCTTGTATTTGTCCCTAAACGGTCAATAAAAGAACGTCGGTTTTTGCCTTTAGTTGATAGTTCGCCATAACGAACCATAATTTCTGTATATTGCATCTGTAATCCTTTCTACTTCGTAAATACCTTGGAAAAACGAGCATAGATTTGATCAAAAGCACAATTGAATTCTTCTGCCTCTTGCAAGGTATTATTTTCATCTAAACTAACTCTTACTGCAGATGTTGCAATTTTTTCTGGAACATGCATTGCACTTAAAGTTCCCGAAACAGTTCCTTTCTTCGAAGAACAAGCACTTGTTGTAGAAATATAAATACCTTGTTCCTCAAAGGCATGGACAATTGTTTCACCCCGAACGCCATCGATCGTAAAGCATAAAATATGAGGTGACGAATTTTGATCAACATCAGAAAAAACTGTTACTTTAGCCTGAGCGACTACGTGGTCATAAATCTTTTGCTTGATTTGTCTTTCTTTTTCCACGTTAGTTTCTTCATTGTTAAGCAGTAAACGTAAGGCCTTAGCCATCCCTGCAATTGCCGGCAAATTTTCCGTACCGCTGCGTTGATTTTTTTCTTGACCGCCGCCAGCCATCAATGGTTCAAGCATGCGTCCAGCTTTCTTGTACATAAAACCAATGCCGCGAGGTGCATGGAATTTGTGCCCAGAAAAAGCCAAAAAGTCAATGCGATCATTTCTTAACAATTTACCAATACCCTTACCGATCCCTTGAACAGCATCTACGTGAAAATGCACGCTAGGATAAGCGCGCAAAATCTCAGCAATTTGATCTAAGGGTTGAATCGAACCGATCTCATTATTGATTGCCATTATTGAGACTAGGATTGTATCTGGACGTATAGCCTGAGCAACATCTTTGGCATTCACACGTCCGTGTTCATCAACTGGGAGATAGGTAACCTCGAAACCTAATTTTTCCAGTTGTTTCATTGAATTAAGGACAGCTGGATGTTCAATAGAAGAAGTAATAATATGCTTGCCAAATTCTTGTTTAGCGAATGCAGTCCCCTTTACTACCCAGTTATCGCCTTCTGTACCGCCACTTGTAAAGAATATTTCGTGTTGCTCACAGCCTATGAGGTCTGCGATCTGCCGACGTGACTGCTCTAAAAGATTATCCGCCGTTTCGCCTAAAGCGTGTAAAGAAGATGGATTACCCCAAATTTTATCACTCACAGTTTTATACGTTTCTAAAACTTGCGGTGCAACCTTAGTTGTTGCACTGTTATCAAAATAAATCATTGTACATCCTTCTCTAAGTTAATTTTTCTTACTAATTGTAAACACTCTAGTTACAGTTTACAAGTTGAATTTCAAAATAAAACAAAGCGCCGTATTTGATTACGAACGCTTTGTTCACGACTCTACATAAAATTACAGCGCCAAGACAGTCTTTTTATCAGCCTCAAATTGTTCTGAGATCCGCTTGAACGAACCAGGTTCCACTGTGTCGACCGCCTGTGAAATAGTATCCAAAGCGCCAACGAAGTTAAATTCCTTTTCAAACTGAGTCAATGCCTGCTGATAAGCCTGCTCAACTTCTGGGTAACGATTCCGATAACGATTAGAATATTGCAGCAGTTGTTCGGCTAACATCGAGCTATCCTTGATTTCTTCAGTCTTATTGTTCAAAACATCAATATCTGACTGGGTATTAATCAAGTTCTTAGTGATTTCTGCCATATCGATTTTCATTTTATTGATCTCAGTATCCAGATTTTCAATTTCAGCGGTCACCTTAAAGAAATATGATAAATAATCATCTGGCAGACCTGGCAAGTTCAGTTTTTCTACTTCGCGTTTCATACGATGGATCTCTGTGTCAAAATCCTCGATCGCATCAAAAGCATCTTTTTCTTCTTTCCACAAACCGGAAATACTTTCGTTGATTTGCTTTTGCTCCTGTTCAATATCAGTTAACCTTTGATGATCATCATCTAATTTTTTAACTTCAAACGAAGAAACGACCACCTCTTCTTTTTGTCTGGCCTGAGTTAACTGCTCATAATGCTGTTTAATATCAGCTAGCTCTTTATCCAGATTGGCAGAACGATCTTCTTCTTGGTTGTTGAATGTATAATTCTGGCCTAAACGATCAAGTTCAATATTGAGCTCGTTTTGCTGTTTACGGGCATGGTCAAGAAACTTGCCAATTTCTTCAAGATCCTTAGGTAATTTTGTGGCAGCTGTGTATTCTATTTCGATCTGCTCATATATGTGGTCGATCTCATCCGCGAGTTGTTCATCTAATTCTTTGCCTGCCACCAAATCTAACTCAGTTAAATTTTGCTGGTTTTCTTGACACTCTTTCGTTATTTTGTCTAACTTGGAATCCAAGTCTTCATTAAAACCAAGATGAGCATCTTTCATTTTTTTCAAACCATCTTTTAATTCAGACAATTGTTCAGGAAAAACATTGTTCAAATTTTTAAAAAGAGGTGGGATCTCTTGTACCGCATCTTCTAAAGCTGACATATCGTTTCTTAATTTATTCAAAGGCTCCTCAGAACTTACAAAATCCCCACTCTCAGAGTACTTAGTGTATTTGCTAAAATCGTCTTCAATTTCAGCCGACTTATCTTCTAATTTATCAATACTCGGCCCAAACGAAAAGTTTTTATTCAACAAAACCGTCCTTAAGCTCTGATACTTCTGCTGCAACTTCTTCAAAGCATCTTCATGGGCTTTAGTACTCTTTTGAATTGAACTCAATTTTTGTTTAAGCTCAACAAAATGTTGCTGCACGCCTGCTGATTTTTTTTGAGCACCTTTCAATTCTCGAGAAACTCTAAAAAATTGATAGTGTTGTAAAGAATCACTCAAATCGTTAAGTACTTCAGAAAGCTCAGGCAGTTCCCTATTCTTTAAGTAATGATACCCTTTATCTAAAGTCTCAAATTCTGTCAAACTTTCACCCGAAAGATTCAGCTTGCTGATCTCAGCTAATTTTTCTTCCAATGAATCGTCTGCAATTTTTTTAACTTTATCTTGTTCTTCACTGATTGCCTCACTGTAACTGCGTTGAAAGTACAGTACAGCAAGATAAATGATCACAGCAAAAACTACGACCGCAATTAAAAAGACTACCATGAAACCCCACCCTTTATAACACATTCAAATTTTATATTTCGTCAAAATCACAATCTCTATTGAACAAAACTAAACTTACCCAACTGTATAAAAGTTGATATCCGAATAAATTTAGTTTAAAATCTGTTTCGATTATACCATAAGAACTGTAGTTAATATACGATTTTAATGGAGGAAATTGATTTGGAAAAATCATTATTAGTGCAACAACTCGATGCACTGTTAACAGATGAACATAACTTTATTGCAAACTTGTCAAATGCAACAGCGTTACTCTACCAAGAAATGTCCAATTTAAACTGGGTGGGGACCTATCTATTTGACGAAAAAAACGACATTTTAGATCTTGGACCCTTTCAGGGAAAGGTAGCTTGTATGCATATTAAACCAGGTTCGGGTGTTTGTGGGACAGCTTTCGAACAGCAACAGATTCAAAGGATCGCAAACGTTCACGAATTTCCTGGACACATTGCTTGTGATTCCGCCAGCAATGCCGAGATAGTTTTGCCTCTAACTAAGAATAATAAGAAAATCGGCGTTTTAGACATCGACTCACCTTCACTTGGTCGTTTTAATGAAGAAGATCAACAAGTGTTAACTGATTTTGTCGCCGTTTTATTAACACATCTGTAACTAATTTGTGCCCTAGCAACATTTTGCTTTGCCTGTCTCTTATTTCAGTTCAATTAACTTTTTTAAACTAGTTTAAATTGACTTTTGAATTAAAAACTGGTAAGCTAATTTACGTGTAAAATAATGCAGCAGTGAACGGTAAGAACGTCAACAGTTTATTGCCAAATCTTTGGTTTAGCAAGTAACTCTTCGGCTGCAAGAGCGAAAACCTAGAATAAACTGCACGAATACTAAGTTCACACGGATTATTTTACTCCAAAAAAATTTATTGGAGGAACTTTTAATATGCGTTATACAGGTCCATCATGGAAAGTTTCACGTCGTCTTGGCATATCACTTTCCGGTACAGGTAAAGAATTAGCTCGTCGTCCATATGCACCAGGTCAACATGGTCAAAACAACCGTCGTAAACTTTCTGAATATGGCCTTCAATTACAAGAAAAACAAAAATTACGTATGACATATGGTTTGTCAGAACGTCAATTTTACAACTTGTTTATGAAAGCTGGTAAAATTCGTGAAGGTAAACACGGTGATAACTTTATGATCTTGCTCGAACGTCGTTTGGACAACGTTGTTTACCGTTTAGGCTTGGCAACTACCCGTCGTCAGGCACGTCAACTAGTTAACCATGGTCATATTACTGTCGATGGCAAACGTCTTGACATCCCTTCATACGAAGTAAAACCAGGTCAAGTTATTTCTTTACGCGAACGTTCAAAAAACTTGCAAATCGTCAAGGATGCTTTGGAAGCCATTGTTGGCCGTCCAGCTTTTGTTTCATTTGATGACAACAAATTGGAAGGTTCACTTGTACGCTTACCAGAACGTGACGAACTCGATGCAAATATCGATGAAGCTCTGATCGTTGAATACTACAACCAACTTGGTTAATATTAAAAAAGCTCGCTGTGCGGGCTTTTTTTGTACCTTTTTATGGTCTTGCTACTCGATAGCTAATGCTTGTATGCTACAATAATTTGAATAGAATAATTATCACAATGAGAAATATAACGTTTAAAACATACTTAAACTGGAGTTTTGTTATTACAACTTGATATTTTTAATATCTTAATACAAGGAGGTAAGGGTTTGAAACCACTAGCCTATCGAATGAGACCGCAAAAAATTGAAGATATTGTCGGCCAGCAGCATCTTGTTGGACCCGGTAAGATCATTGGTCGCATGGTTAAGGCAAGATTATTATCTTCCATGATCCTATACGGCCCACCGGGCACAGGCAAAACTAGTATAGCCAGTGCAATTGCTGGATCGACAAAATACGCTTTTAGGACATTAAATGCTGCGACTGATTCAAAAAAAGACTTAGAGATCGTTGCCGAAGAAGCGAAGATGAGTGGTACGGTAGTTTTGATGCTCGATGAGATACATCGGTTAACGAAACCTAAGCAAGATTTCTTATTGCCCCATTTAGAAAAAGGCAGTATCATCTTGATCGGGGCAACAACGGAAAATCCTTATATTTCGATCAACCCTGCAATCCGAAGTAGAACACAGATCTACGAAGTTAAGCCCTTGACTGAAGAAGATATCAAACAAGCCATCGATCGTGCTTTAGCAGACACCGAAAATGGCTTAGGAAAGATGAATATTGAACTAAGCTCTGAAGCAATGACTCATCTTACGCAAGCTACACACGGTGACTTACGTAGTACCTTGAACGCTTTAGAGCTGGCAGCAAAATCAACTGCCCCTGATACTAAAGATGGTAAGATTCATATTGACCTGGCAATCGTTGAAGAATGTTTGCAAAAAAAAGCCTTAGTTCAAGATAAAGACGGTGACGCGCATTATGATGTGATCTCTGCTTTTCAAAAATCCATTCGCGGTTCAGATACTGACGCAGCTTTACACTATCTGGCACGATTACTTGAAGCTGGAGACTTAATATCTGTCAACCGCAGACTTTTGACTATTGCTTATGAAGATGTTGGCTTAGCTAATCCAGCAGCTGCTGCCAGAACTGTTTCTGCAGTTACAGCAGCCGAAAAAATCGGTTTACCAGAGGCACGGATCCCCCTTGCAAATGCTGTGATCGAGTTAAGTATCTCGCCTAAATCTAATTCAGCAATTAGCGCCATTGATGCTGCGATCGCCGACGTTAGACAAGGAAATTATGGTGATGTACCAGATACATTAAAAGACGCACATTACAAAGGAGCCGAAAAACTAGGCCATGGAACGGACTACAAGTTCCCCCATGATTTTCCTCATGACTGGGTCAAGCAAACATACCTTCCTGCTAAAATAAAAGAAAGACAATATTACCATGCCAAGGAAAATGGCAGGATCGAACAAGCATTTAAAAAACAATACGACCTTTTACGTCAGGCACAAAGAAAGTGATTTTAATAAATTTTCGGCTTGGTACTGTTAAATGAAAATTGCGCTTGGTTGCGCTTTATGTTAATATAATTACGAGTTCTGTGACATACGCCTTATCTCATAAATGTAAGGTTGACCGAACAATTTTCATTACAATTTGTCGTTCAAATGTCTGCGGTCTGGCATACTCATTTCACTTGAGTCCCACAAACAGACAAAGAATGACATTCCTGCTTGATCGCGGGTTCAACTACAGAGATGATTAACGGTGTCGACGGAATATGCAAAGTTTTTCTTTGCAGCGGTCTGGATATTCTGGGCCGTTTTTTTGGTTAAATTCTGTGATAAACACACTGATAAGAACTACTGATGGCTTAATTTTCTGTACGATAAATTTCAAGCTAATAATACATAAAGATCATTTTTCTTTTTCTTGATCTTTGTTGCAGAATTAAATACAAAATTATCAAACTAATTTTTAAGGAGCATGTTATGGATCTTGCAATATCTATTTTGTTAATTGTATTAGCTTTGATTTTACTGATCATTGGGACCTACTTATTTCGTAATCGTGCACGCCCTTTTCTCGTTTTTGATCCACGAAAAGAACACGGTCTAAAAATATTTTGCACTTACTTTAGTATCTTTATGTTCATCTGTGCTCTTTTAACGGTCCTGGTAGTTTTCTACACTCCGGCCTGGTTATTGATAACAATAATTTTTCTCGACGTTATATGTACCTTTATTGTGCCCTTTGTTTTATGGGGTTATACACTATAATTTTTTATCTAATCAATCGCTTTCACTTTCTTTTTTCTTATAAAATAGTTAGAATATAGTTGAGAGCAAAGAAAGGGTGAACAGCATGTTGCAAACATATCAAAATATCTTAGTACCGGTCGACGGTTCTTATGAAGCTGAATTGGCATTTAAAAAAGCTGTTAACGTTGCAAAAAGAAACGGTGAAAAAAGTTCGATCCATCTAGTTCACGTTGTCGATACTCGAGCCTTTCAAAATATTTCCAGTTTCGACACGGCCATGGTAGAAGAAGTCACTGATACCGCTAAGAAAACTATCGAAGGATATATTGAGGATGCAAAAAAACAAGGCATCAAAAACATTGATTATTCTATCGAGTATGGTGCACCGAAAGTTATTATCGCTAAAGATCTCCCGCAGGAAAAAAATATCGACTTAATTATGATCGGCGCAACTGGTCTAAATGCTGTTGAGAGGATCCTCGTTGGATCAGTAACTGAATATGTCACCAGGAATTCTAAATGTGATGTTTTAGTCGTTCGGACTGATCTTCAAAACAAACCCGCTTTAAGTAAAGAGCAACGTACCAAGCAAGAAAATTAAGCTACATCTTGATCAAAAAAACTGTTTAGGTCGAAATTCATTATCACATGAATTTAAAATACCCAAACAGTTTTTTGTTTCTTAAAATTATTGCTCAATGACATTAAAGGTACTTATTCTCACACGTTTCTATATGATCATTAACGACTCCGATCGCCTGCAAAAATGAATAAATAATTGTCGGTCCTACAAATTGGAAACCCATTTTTTTAAGGTCTCGTGAAATTTGTTGCGACAAAAATGAGCTGGCAGGTACTTCTTCGGCGTGGTGCCAATGGCTAACAAGTGGATGATGACCAACATAACTCCAAAAAAAATCATCCAAACTATTACCCTGCTTGTGCCACTGTTCAACGATTTTAGCATTATTAATGATTGCATCGATTTTTCGCTTGTTGCGGATGATCCGTGGATCCTGAATAATTTGATTTATCTCATCAGATGTTAACTGTCCAATTTTTTCTGTATCAAAATCACAAAAATCATCCTTAAAGGCTTGACGTTTGTCCAGAACTGTTTGCCAGCTTAATCCTGCCTGCATCAATTCCAAACTCAGCATTTCGAATAACAACCGCTCGTCATGAGTTTCTTTTCCCCACTCTTTTGCATGGTAAACCTGCATATTTTCTTTCTCACCAAAAGCCCAACTACAGACTGTCATAAAAAAAACCTCCGATTCATTTACTAAATATAAATACGAAAATAACTTGTGCTTTTAATCAGAGATTTTTTGATTTACAAGTTTATGCAAAAAACTTATTAAATTTCAAGCACAGGAACTCCATCACTGACAGTCGCCAACATTTGGTCAGCCATATCACCAAACTTTTCTTGCTCATGTGACTCATGGAAACTATAAATGTCTAAAGCTGTATAAAAGAGTAAAGCTTGCTGACAAGATTTCTGCGGGATCTCAAACTCTAGTAATGACTGATAACCGGCAATAAAACTTTGACGCATCTTCTTATCTTTAACTTCATAAAAGAAGAATTTGATAAAGTCTTCATATTGACACCCAATATGAGTTCTTTCAAAGTCGATCAAAACATAGTTTCCTTGGTAAATCATTATATTACGGATACTAAAATCCCCATGCAAAACAACTTTCTTAAGTTTTGCAAATTCCTGATCAGCAGCCGGCAAATCTTTTTCAATTACTTTTAGTACTCTTTTAGCCTTTTGTTGATGCTTTTCATCCTTTAACGAATCAAATTTAAATTTGATCTGTTGCGACAAAGATTCATTTGTCTGTGGTACACTGACCTTTCCTGTTAAATTCCGATGAAATTCTGCCAAAAGTCGACCATAGATATACGCTTGCTCTTCATTTAGGTCCTTTTGCTCAACTTCTTTTAGTTGTCTATCTTTCAAAACAACTACATAATTTTCACCAAAAATCACAGTACCAATAAAAATATCTGGACAATAAACTTGGTCAACATGCTGTTCTGCGTAAAACATCTCTTGCTGCTTAAAAATTTTTACAAACAGATCCGTTTTGTAATACTGACTATAACCTGCTAAATGTTGATTTCCAGCAACATCGTGAATCTTTTTTAAGTTTGCTTTATAATACTCATTAAGAAAATCAATCAAAACACTTTCCATTAACTAGCCTCCCTGTAACTATTATTTTAATTTTACGTTAAAAAATAAGCAGCTGCAAGAATTACAACCTGCACGTAACTGCATAGCTTTAGCAATTTGCTTAACTTTAATTAAATTGTGGTTCAATTTCTACGCAGCGCTTTCTTGTCGTAATTTCTGAAAAAACTTTTATTGCACAAAGCTCTTTTTAAGTGTAAGTTATTAAGAGTGCTTGAAAATTTCTCAGAAAACTTTTTGAAAAAGCATTTCTATCTCTACATATAATGGTTTACGATCAAAAATTAAATAAGGAGTGCAAATAGAGTGGAAGAAAGTAGTAAAAAATACATTAGTTGGCCTGTCTTGGCAATGATGGCTTTCGTGACTGTGATTGGTTTTGAAGATATTATGTATAACTTTAAAAATCAGGGTATGGGCGTCATTACTTCATGGATCATCATGATGTTTTTATATGTCGTTCCTTATGCTTTGATGGTTGGACAACTGGGTTCAGTTTTTAACAGTGAAGGCGGTGGGCTAAGTTCGTGGATCCGCGGTACTAATGGGGAATTTTTAGGCTATTTCACTGCATGGACTTACTGGGCCGCATCTATTCCCTATGTTGTTGACTCCGCACAATCGGTGATCGTTGGTTTTGGCTGGGCATTTACAGGAAGTTCGAGCTTTCAAAATAATATGCCAAATTCCATTTTTACTTTATTGACATTCATTGTTTTCATTATCTTTATCTTTATTCAACGTCATTTGTCAAACTCAATGGAAATATTGTCAACGATCGGTGGGTTTGCCATGTTTGGTATGACTGTTCTTTTCGTTTTTATGTCAATTGTTGGCTTGATCAAGTCAGGTGGTCATATGGCAACACAACCAATGAATATTCACACCCTTTTGCCAAAATTCGATTTAAAATACCTAACTACAATTGGCTTGTTGATTTACGCAGTTAACGGTGCCGAGCTAGTAGCCCCATTTGTCACGCAAATGCGTAAACCTAAAGTTGAATTTCCCAAAGCAATGATCACTTTAGCTTTAATGACGACCTTCCTAACGATTTTTGGTTCATTCTCGCTAGGCATTTTCTTTGATGCAAATCATTTGCCCAACGATTTGAAAATGAATGGTGATTACTATGCCTTTCAAGCATTAGGGCGTCAATACGGAGTTGGCAACGTATTTATGTACATTTATGCTTGGACTTCAGTTATTTATATGTGTGCTTTACTGGCCGTCCTTCTAGATGCAATGACTAGAATGTTGATTTCTGACACAGGTGAAAAATATATGCCAGCTTTCTTACGTAAGAAAAACGCTGACGGCTTACCGATCAACGGTTACATTCTGACTTGTACATTATCAGGTTTCATAATGCTCTTAGGTGTATTTTTGCCTGAAATGAATGATATCTTCAACTGGTTGCTTAATTTGAACGGAATCATCTCACCCGGTGTGACCTGCTGGATTTTTTACGCATTTATGAGAATTCGCAAAAATCCGGAGAAATATCCGTCTGAATATGTCTTTATCAAAAATGACAAATTTGGTTATATAGCTGGTTTGTTGTTGTTAGTCGTGACCGCTGCTGCTACTCTCTTTGGTGTAGCGCCCCAAGATGTTCCAGCTTATTCAGGTACTTGGTGGTATGAGTTGACTATAAACTTCATTGCTATTGTGATTTTAATTGGACTAGGTGCTATCTTACCATTGATCAGAAAACGAGAAGTTGAGTATGGGGTAGCGTTTAACAGAAAACAATGGTCAATCATGATTGGTACAACCTTGGTTGCTGTTATCGCCATGGTTTGGTTGGGCGGTACACATCTAGCCATAAAAATCGGTTTGATCATAACGATCGGCATCTTAGCAGTCCTGCTATTGTGGCTCGTGGGTCGTAAAAAACCAATTAATGTTAAACAAGAAAGTTAAAAAGTAATCGATTCAAAAGGCTCGGAGTTTTGAAATTTTGGGTCTAAACTTTTTAGTGTTGATGAGCGTTCATCAGCACTATTTTTGTACAA
>OMJG01001595.1_pt1 | contig 12771 bp, 11 predicted proteins | sample 1646431 | NCBI WGS metagenome assembly OMJG01 (sample SAMN03771674, study PRJEB25209) | food metagenome | isolation source: Cotija cheese | place: Mexico:Jalisco,Michoacan | collected 2011-12-12 | reverse complement strand
TAATGGCTAGTCTCCTACTCGATTTATTAGTGCAAAGCACCCCTTAAATTTAATGCAAAATAAAATTACAATTTACAATTATGATATACGGATACGCAAGAGTGAGCACACGAAAACAAGACTTAAAAATTCAAATTGACACACTAAAAGCACATCATTGCGAGAAAATTTATCAAGAAACCATTTCAGGACGATCGACTGATCGTCCTGCTTTTAAAAAGTTAATGAAAGACATTCAAAAGGGAGATACTTTAGTTATTACCAAATTAGATAGATTAGCTAGAAGTACACAAGAAGCACTTAAAGTAATTAAATATTTATTTGAAAATCAAATTACGATTGATATTTTAAATATGGGGAAAATTGAGAATACCCCTACTGGTCGTTTAATCTTTACTATCTTTAGTGCATTTGCGGATTTTGAACGTGATTTAATTATGGAACGGACACAAGAGGGTAAAGAAATAGCGAAGCAGCGTCCTGATTTTAAGGAAGGTCGTCCAAGAAAGTATTCCAAAGAAAGGCTAGATTTTGCTATGAAATTACTTGAAGAACATTCATATACAGAAGTTTCTAAAATGACGGATATCAGTAAAAGTACTCTTACTAGGTATAAGAGGAAGCAAGTTTCTTCAAATTAATAATAAGGACTACAGAAATGGGGGCTGAGGCTCCTTTTTTTATATACTCAGTTAAATCAAAAAGAAATCTCAAAAGATTACAAAAAACACTTGCTTTAATTTTTAAAGGAAGCTATACTCTAAATATAGATATTGAGAAATCTTATGAGATTACAAATAAAGGTGAGGAATATGAAATTAAAAGATGTAGTGCAAATAGAGAGTGGAAAAAATTCATCGAGAGTAAAAGATACTGATAAAAATATAGAAACCTATACATATGAAGACATGGTTGATGATATGGGGAAATATGCTGCATATCAAGAAACAATCAAGAGTGAAACGGTCAAACATAAAGATGATGACAATGATAGCGTAATGATTTCTAGTGGAGATGTCGTTTTTAGTTTTGTAAGTTCTACAGCAGGTATTGTTAGTGAGGTTAATCAAGGTAAAACACTGAATCAAAACTTTGCGAAATTAATTTTCGATGTTGAACAAATAGATCCTAGATATCTTTGCTACTGTCTGAATAAATCGTTAGATGTCCAAAAACAAATTGCTGGTTTTATGGAAGGAATAACGTTAAGACGTATTAAACCTTCGCATCTTAAAGAAATAAAATTACCAATAGTTGACTTTACTAATCAGAAAAACATAGGTCATTCATATTTTGCATTGTTAAAAAGAACGTATTTACAAGAAGAACATATGAAACAAGAAGAAATGTACGTGTTGTCACTACTTGAGGAACAGATAAGTACTAATAAGTTGAAGAAAGGAAAATAGAATATGTCAGAAAATACAAGCCAAGAGTTATACCAAGCGTTATGGCGTTCCGCTGATCAATTACGTTCAAGAATGGAAGCTAGCGAATTTAAATCTTATATATTAGGGTTAGTTTTTTATAAGTATCTCTCAGATAAATTATTAATAGAATCAACCGAAATGATTGATAACAAAGAAATAGACCTGGACGAAGCTTTAGACAATTACACTAAATTATATAAAACAAATGGTACTACACTGAACAGTGATTATTCATTAAGTCCTGAATTAACGTTTCAATCTTTACTACACGAAATTGATAATCAAACATTCCAACGTGAGCATTTACAACAAGGCTTAAGTGAAATTGAGCAATCAAACGTTGCTTACGAGTATATTTTCCATGATTTAGATTTAAACTCTAACAAGTTAGGTGCTACTTCGGAAAGAAAAGACGAAACAATTGCCAATATCATGAAAGAGTTTAGATATTTCAATTTGAGTGAATATCAAGGCGATGTTTTGGGAGATGCTTATGAGTATCTAATCAATCAGTTTGCGGCTATTTCGGGTAAAAAAGGTGGTGAATTCTACACACCACATCAGGTGAGTAATATTCTTTCTCATATTGCAATACTAGGAAGAGAGAAGACTAAGGGATTTACAATTTATGACCCTACTATGGGTTCGGGGTCACTGTTACTTAACGTAAAAAAATATTCAGATGAACCAACAGGTATCCAATACTTTGGTCAAGAGTTGAACACTGCAACTTATAATTTAGCACGTATGAATTTCTTATTACATGATGTTCCTATAGCTCGTCAAACGCTACATAACGGTGATACGTTAGCGAAAGATTGGCCAGATGATCCCGAAGAGAATCAATTTGACGCGGTTGTGATGAACCCACCTTATTCATTGAAGAATTGGAACAAATCTGAATTAAAAGTGAGTGACCCACGTTTTGAAATTGCTGGTGTATTACCGCCAAATACAAAAGGAGATTATGCATTTCTATTACACGGATATCATCATTTAAAAGAAGGTGGGACAATGGTTATTTTACTTCCACATGGTGTTCTATTTAGAGGTGCAGCGGAAGGTACTATTCGTCAAAAATTATTAGAAAAAGGTGCCATTGATGCTGTTATTGGTCTACCAAGCAACTTACTGCATAACACAGGTATCCCTACAGTGGTAATCGTATTGAAGAAAAATCGTGCAAATAAAGATGTACTATTTATTGACGCTTCTAATGAATTTGATAAACATGGCTATCAAGTAACACTTAATGATAAACATGTAGAAAAAATCATCGAAACATATAAAGAGAGAAAATCGAAAGATAAATATGCTTATTTAGCTAGTTTTGAAGAGATTGTAGAGAATAATTTCAACTTAAATATTCCACGATATGTAGATACGTTTGAAAAAGAAGAAGTTTCTTTGAAAGACATATCAGATAGCCTTTTCGAAACAGAAAAAGAAATTGATAAGGTGAATAAGGAATTAGCACAAGCATTGCAGCAATTACAAGTTGAAACATCACACGAAGAAAGTTTGAGCGAATTTATTAAGTATATTTCAAAATAAAAGGATAACAAAAGGATGAATCAATTGAGTTCTAAGGGAGGGACAGTCATGAAAGATCAGTCTTATTGGAAAGTGATTTTGCGGTATGGTCATGTAGGTCATCACAAATCAATAGAAGTAGCACGTTACTTAGCCTTCGACGAAGGCGTAGACCTAGCGGAGGTATGTAGCTTTGCTAGTTTAATGCCTGGCGTGAAAAGTGCCAGATCTGTAATTTATGCCAAGAAAGTTGATTATTCTGAATACTGCCTTGGTAAAGAACAGGAGGAAAGCAACTTTTTCCTACAACAATTGAAGACGTTTAAAAGAAGAAGTTATAACGTGGCGTAATAGAAGTTAAATATAACAAATAGAGAATTAATGGGGGAAAAAATAGTGATTACATCAGAAGAAATTAAAAGTAGATTATGGGGCGGTGCCAATGAATTACGAGGTTCAATGGACGCTAGTCAATATAAAGACTATATGTTGGGGTTAATGTTTTACAAATTCTTAAGTGATAAAACACTTGAAAATTTCAGAACAGTTGCAGGTTTAGGCCAAATTTCTGAAAAAGAGCTTCTTGAACAATATACAAGTGCATATAGTGAGTTGGGTGAAGCGCTAATCGATACGATTCAAAGTATCCTAGGATATTATATTTTGCCTGAGCATCTATACCAAAATTGGATTAAAGACATCAATTCGGGACACTTTGAACTACAAAAAGTGACGGATAGTCTGCACAGTTTTGAACGCAGTGTTTCAGTATCAGGGGATTCTGAGAGCTTTAAAGGCTTATTCTCGGGTTCTACACTTGATTTAACAAACACAGCGTTAGGTCAAGATCTAAATGCACGTAGCAATAACGTTAAGTCCTTGATTATGTTATTTGCAGATTTAGACATGGTTGCTTTGCAAGAAAGCGATGTATTAGGGGACGCTTATGAATATCTAATTGGTCAATTCGCAATGGAATCGGGTAAAAAGGCTGGTGAGTTCTATACGCCACGCCAAGTAAGCCAAATTATGGCCAAAATTGTTGCGAAAACATCAAATATTGAAACTATTTATGACCCTACGGTTGGATCAGGCTCCTTGTTACTTACAGTAGGTGAGCAGTTAGATGAGAATGCACAAAAACGTTTGACCTACTACGGGCAAGAGAAAAATACAGCTACATACAATTTGACCCGTATGAATCTATTGCTACACGGTGTAAGACCTGAAAAGATGTCTATTAAGAATGGCGATACATTATCTGAAGACTGGCCAGAGAACCCGGATCGTCCAAATGAAGGCGTTCAGTTTGATGCGGTTGTGATGAACCCACCTTATTCATTGAAGAATTGGAACAAATCTGAATTAAAAGTGAGTGACCCACGTTTTGAAGTCGCTGGGGTATTACCACCAGATTCAAAAGGAGATTATGCGTTCCTATTACATGGTCTTTACCATCTTGGACAACAAGGAACGATGGCCATTGTCCTACCTCACGGTATTCTATTTAGAGGTGGCGCAGAAGGTGAGATTCGTAAACGGTTAATAGACAAGAATTATATTGATACCATCATTGGATTGCCAAGTAACCTATTCACGAATACGGGGATACCTGTAGTTATTATGGTTCTGAAGAAAGATAGAGCGTTAGACGAACCTATTCTATTTATTGATGCATCAAACGATTTTATCAAAGTTGGAAAACAAAACGTCTTAGAAGAAAAAGACATTGCTAAAATCGTTGATACTTATAGTGAACGAGTGTCAGTAGAAGGATATAGCCATATAGCTTCAAGAGAAGAAATCATTGCGAATGAGTATAATCTTAATATTCCAAGATTTGTAGAGGTAACAAGTACCAGCATACCTCATGATGTAGACGCTCATTTACAAGGCGGCATTCCTTTAGAAAATATCAAAGATTTGGGCCTATTACAATCATTAGTACCGAATATCTTAGAAGATGCTTCTAAAGAAATTCGAGAAGGATATGTTGAACTCACACAAAGTGTAGAAGACATTTCAAAAACAGTATTTAATGACGAACGAGTGCTATCCGTTGAAAAACAAATCAGTGATGAGGTAAAAGAATATATTGAAAAATATTGGCACATTTTGCGAAATGTGAATAATCCTAGTGAATTAAGTAATGTTAAAAATGATATGCTGCAAGATTTCAAACAAATTCTTTCTTCATATGATCATTTAGACGTTTATGATGGATACCAAATCATTGCCAATATGTGGTCAGAATATTTAAAAAATGACACAGAGTTAATTTCAAAACGTGATTTTTACACATTAGGTCGTACTAGAGAGCCTAACTGGGTTACTAAAGGTACTGGAAATAAAAAGCGTATAGAACAAGATGGTTGGGTAGGTTCCCTTGTGCCAAATGAATTAATTCTACAAACGCTGTATACGGCAGTAGTAGCGAAACTTGAGGATATGAAAGCAGTAGTAGCAGATGTTGAGAATGAGCTTTCGGAATTAGCAGAAGCGGCTAATGTAGAGGACAGCGTTGAAGAAAGTGCATTATCAGATACATTAAATGAAGCTGGAGACGCTTTGGAAAGAAAGAAAGTGAAACAAGAATTGAAGAATGTCGCTAAAGGTTCTGAAGAATATCAAATTTTAAAACGAATAGAAAAACTATTTTCAGATAAATCTACGTTAAATAAAGCTATTAAGTCTGAAGAAAAAGCGTTGAAGGAAGCTGTTGAACAACGTATTACAGAACTAACTGATGAAGAAATTGACTTACTAATGTACAAGAAATGGTTCAGTGCATTAGAAAATACGGTTCAAAATTTAGTACAAAAACCACTTAAAGAAGAACTACATACTTTGAAATTATTACAAGAACGTTATAGCAAAACGTTAGCTAAAATTGATGAGGATATCTCAAAATCGTATTCTGTATTGGAAGACTTAATGAAAGACTTGGTGATTGTAAAATGAGTCAAAAGAGTGAATTAGTACCCAAAAGAAGGTTTAAAGAGTTTGAAAACGCTGGAGATTGGGAACAGCGTAAGTTGAGTGAAATCACTACTAAAATTGGTAGTGGTAAGACTCCTAAAGGTGGAAGTTCTGTGTATGTCCAAGCTGGTATTGCATTATTACGTTCACAAAACATTTTTGATAATAAGGTTCATTTTGATAATGTCGTATATATTTCGACAGAAATGGATAACGAAATGTTAAATAGTCGAGTTGAAAAAAATGATATTTTGTTAAATATCACTGGTGCCTCCATTGGTAGGACCGCTGTTTATGAAATTGAAACTCCAGCAAATGTTAATCAACATGTATGTATAATTCGACCACAATCATTTGCTAATCCAGTATTTATACAGTCAAATTTGAGTTCAGATGTGGGTCAAAAGCAAATAGAATTAAATCAAGCTGGCGGTGGACGAGAAGGTCTTAATTTCCAACAAATTAGTAAATTGGCGTTTAATTATCCTTCCATTGAAGAACAAAATAAAATCGGAAAATTCTTTAAAAATTTAGACGATACTATCACACTTCATCAACATAAGTTAGATAAGTTAAACAACCTAAAACAAAGTTATTTGTATCAAATGTTTCCTCAAAGTGGGGAAAAGGTGCCAAGTTTAAGATTTTCAGAATTTAGTGAAGAGTGGAAGTCAAATAGTATGGGCGAACTTGGAAAAACTTATACTGGACTGAATGGAAAAACTAAAGATGATTTTGGTCACGGGAAAGCGAAATTTGTTACCTATGTGAATGTTTATAAAAATACCATTTCTAATCCAAATTTAGTAGAAGAAGTTGAATTAGATTCAAGACAGAACGAAGTTAAGTATGGGGATGTTTTATTCACTACATCATCAGAAACTCCAGAAGAGGTTGGACTTTCTTCGGTATGGTTAAATAACTCAGAAAATGTATATTTAAATAGTTTTTGCTTTGGTTATAGACCGAGCATCAATATTGATTACTACTATTTGGCATACATGCTACGTTCTCAATCTATTAGAAAAAAATTATATTGTTAGCTCAAGGAATTTCTAGATACAATATTTCAAAGTCAAAAATGATGGATATTGAAATAGTATTTCCTAAATTAGAAGAGCAGAAAAAAATAGGTCAATTCTTCAAACGACTAGACGAAACTATTGACATTCAAGAGCAAGAATTAGAAAAATTAAAGAATTTAAAAGAAGCATATTTAAATGAAATGTTTGTATAGAGGAGGTGTGATTTCATAGTGGTTAAAGTGGCAAAAGATGCAGCGGAGAAAACTTTTCAGGAAAATTTTGTCTCAGAACTTAAAAAATATAAATGGTCATCACCCGATTTTTTGAACGGCAACAAGCAGAGAGTAACCGTGGACGATTTAATCAATAATTGGCGGAAAGAATTAAATCGAATCAATGCTGATCAACTAGAAGGTGTGAAACTAACTGATAGTGAATTTCAACAGGTGCTAGCTAAAGTTAATAATATTGATAATAGTTATGAAGCTGCAAAAATATTGGCGATTGAAGATGGTAAAGGCAAAATTGATGGTATCTATCGTGACGATAATCCAAATATTACTAAGAAACAAATTACACTAACTATCTTCAAAAAGGCCGAAGTACGTGGTGGGGACTCTAGTTACCAAATAGCGAGAGAGGTTGAAACTGCTAAAGGAAATCGTTTCGACATTGTTCTATTAATCAATGGATTGCCTTTAATTAATATCGAACAAAAGAGAACGGATAAAGATTTAAATGAAGCCTTTGGTCAGTTTCAACGTTATTATCGAGATGGTGAGTATACGAATAATTTTATGGCCTTTTCACAGATGATGGTCATTACATCAGAAGTCAAAACACGTTACTTTGCTACACCAAAATCAATTGATGATTTTAATCCTAGTTTCGTGTTTAATTGGTCAGATAAAAATAACACTCCCGTCAATAATTGGCGAAAAATTATCGAGAGCTTCTTGATGATTCCAATGGCACATCAAATGGTTGGTGATTATCTTGTAATTGACGAAGCTAGAAATGTAGAGAATAGACGACATATGTTGCTAAGATCTTATCAAGTGTATGCATTACAAGCTGTTGAAAGTGCTGCATTTGGAGAGGATTTGTATGGCATACAACAGGATCTGGAAAAACCATTACAAGTTTTAAAACGGCACTATTTCTATCCACTAGAGGTGGATTTGATAAAGTAGTATTCCTTGTAGATAGACGGGAACTAGATCAAAAAACTGCTGAGAATTTCAAAGCGTATGCTCAATACGAGCCTGTTCAAGTCGATGATACCCAGCATACCTACCAGTTAAAGAAAATCCTTAGAAGGACAGGAAATGGTATTGTCGTAACCACTACTTTCAAATTAAATAATTTAGTTTCTGAATTAGTCGAAAATCAAGATGATAGTTTATCTGACAAGAAGATTGTATTTATCATTGATGAGGCACACCGAACTACAATGGGTCAAATGATGGGAAATATTACAAGTTACTTCCACAAAAATGGCCTATTCTATGGGTTTACTGGAACACCTTTGTATGATGAAAATCATGTTAAAGGAAAAGTGAATGCTAAAAGTGAGGTAATTAATACAACTGAAAAACTATTTGGACCAGAATTACATAGCTATACCATTGATGAAGCTATTGCAGATAGAAACGTGTTAGGTTTTCATGTTGATTACATCAATACAGGTGAGTTTAAAAGCTATGACGATTTAAGAAATCAGCTTATTGAGAAATTAAAGGATGAGCACCCTGATCTTACTGACCGTGAAATTGAGAGGGAAGTTCAGGATTATTCTGAGGTGGATTTAGAAAAAGAAGGTCTTTTCGAATATCAAGATACTACGCATATCCCTGTGGTTGTAAAAGAGATACTCGAAAACTGGGATACACAATCTAATAAGAAAGAGTTCAATGCTATCCTAACCGTAGCTTTAAAAACCCGCGTAATAGCTTATTATGAAGAATTTAAACGTCAGCTCGAAGATAGTGATCAATCACTGAATATTGCGATGACGTTTAGTTTTGGCAATGAAAATGATCCTAATAATACAGTAGACCCTGCAGTAGTCAAAATGATGTTTGAAGACTATGAGCACTTCACGGGTATTGAATTCATTGCTAATGACAAAAAACACGGGGAGGAAGCCTATTTTGAAGATTTAGTTGATCGTTCAACGAGAGGTGGTAGTGGTCTAAACCCTAAAAATATTGATTTAATCATTGTTGCGGATCAATTATTAACTGGATATGACTCTAAACGATTAAATACCTTATATGTGGATCGCTCCCTTGAACTACAAGGACTTATTCAAGCATACTCACGAACGAATCGTGTATATGGCGCAAGTAAAGAATTCGGAACAATTGTGAATTTTAAATACCCAAGGGTTACGGAAGAAAATGTGAATATGGCGTTACAGCTGTATGGTAAAGGTGGAAATAGCTCTAAAGTAATCGTAGATGTGTATGATAATGCTGTTCAAAAACTGAATTTAGCGATAAATGAAATGGTAAAAACATTACCTGTTCCTACTGATTGGCAACTACTTGTGGGGGACGAAAAGCAAAAAAATCTATTCGTGGAGTCATTTGAGGAAGCAGCAAAGCAATTCAATGCCGTTGAACAATACTATGAATACAGTTGGAATGATAAAACGTTTGGTATGGATGAACATACATGGCTACAGTATGTGGGTGCTTATCGAAACCTTACAGACGATGGTGACGGACCTAATCCTCCAGAAGTTACGAATGTATTAGTTGGAGCAGCGAAGCTAGCGGGTACACAGGTTATTGATGCAAATCATATTTTGAAGCTAATTGGTTCAAAAGTGAATTTAGATGACGGTACGCAAAGTGTTGATACCGAGACGCTGCGAATTATCTATGAGCAAATTCAAGAACTCAGCAACATGGGTGACCATGATCAAGCAGAATTACTTCGTGATTTTGTTGATACAGAATTAGTCCCTCAAAACATACCTAGTAATATTGACTTCGACGTTGCCTTTGAAGATTGGAAGAAGTCTAAGTTGAATAACGAAATTCAAGCATTTGCAGATGAATGGGGAATTGACTTTAAAATATTACAATTATCCGTCAAGGACTACTCTGTTTTAACCCCCGAAAATACGCCCTACCTTTCTGATATAACCAACAGTGTTGACTTTAATAAAGCAAGTAATCAATCCGCAGGGACACGATTGAAGCATATTATGACACTAACACGATTGTTACCAGAATGGATGGCTGAAATTTCACAAAAATATCAATAATATCTGAATATAAGTAGAAAAAACGAATGGGAAATCAGGAACTCCCATTCGTTTTTTGTTAATCATAATACTAGTTAAGTGTGTCAACCTATATACTTATTGCTATGCAAACTACTAATAATTCTTTGGGTGCGTTCATCATAGTTGTTATCAAAATAAAACTTAGCCATTCTTTTGACTGTTTCATACTCTTTAGTTCCATCAAGGTTAGAGAATATTTCCACTAGATTTTTAATATCAGGGTCTACTTTAATGGTCTTACGATCTTTTGATGAAAAAGTTTGGTTGAAATCAATCGGGGCCTCATCAGTTCGTTTATAAAGTTGTTTTCTAGGTTTACTTTCTTGTATAGGAGTTTCGCTTCCTGTATGGACTCTAGATGTATCACCAACATTCTCTACAATTGGTCTGGGCTTTTTTTCTCTCCTGTTAGTAAGAGCCATTTCTGTCATCCTCCTTTATTTTTCGTATGCACTCAAATCTAAATCTTTAGAATACGCTGTTAGCTTATTACCATTTAAATATTTTGGCTTATAAATATAGTCTTCAGGGATATCACCTAATGTTTCAAACAGGCTAATGCGTTCTTCTATTTCACTAAATACGTCAGCAAATAAAGCAAAAATTTTTCTATCATGATAATCATGGACTGAAATACCATATTCAGGATAGTCTTCCAATCTTTTCTGATTGCTTACGATGGTATTAAATGTAAAGTTCTCGCCGAATGTTTCTTTTGTAATTGCAATAATTTCCTCATGTAAATTACGTTTAGGCTGTAGTAAAAATGGTAATAGCCCTAATACCTCACCTTTGAAATAATCTCCGAAGTCATCAATTAATGTCTGTAAATAGACTTGGATAATATCGATAGACCCTTCAAAAGAATACGTTTTGGTTTCCTGCGTAATGATGAAATAATCTGCGGCAACCATAGCATTATCTACCTTAATGTCAGTACTTGGACCAACGTCTATCCAGATATAGTCATATTCACCTTTGATAGTTTCTAATAATTTTGAGAAATGAAAGGTTCGTTTGAACTTGGTTTCAGCAATACTGATAGGATCGTTGTTAGGGTATGGATACTCCAATTCTAAAAAATCGCCATAGGTTGACATGTCTCTCCCACCAGCAATCATATGTAGATTAGGGGTTAGTTCCACTATTGCAGACTTTAAGTCTTTTGCGACAATAGCTTGGTATATGGTTGTAGGGAAGTTTGTATCAAATGTTTTACCAAGTAAGCTAGTAGCATTGGCTTGGATATCCCAATCGATAAGACATACTTTGTTGTTGAATTCCATATTGGGTAATGATGCGATGATTGCTTCACTTGTTGTACTAGTAGTTTTACCTACGCCACCCTTTTGGTTTGCATTGATGATAACGCGTGTTTTTCGCTCGTTGTCCATGTTCACCCTCCTTAACTTGAAAAAAATCTCCTAAATACATTTTACCACTCCTAAATTCCAGTGTCTAATAAGAATGTAAAAAGGAGAACTTTTATAATTTATATTAGGGACATATAAGTGAATCTCTTTTTCTCTTTTTCTCTTTTTCTCCTAAATACAATTTATTAAAAAAAGTCTCCTTTACCCCTTTTCTCCTAAACACAATATACCTATATTAGAGTGTTATATAGGTCTCCTTTTCTCTTTCTCTCCTTTTCTCTTTCTCTCCTTTACCCCTTTTCTCTTTTTCTCCTAAATGCATTCTTTACATATTAAAAAGGAGAAAAGGAGACTTTTCTCCTTTTCTCCTTTTTGTTTTTTACTTAGAAAGCCTTTACTTAGCAAGTGTGCGTGTGCTACTTTTAAGCCAATATAAACGAAAGGTAATATGAATTCTTACAATATAGAATCTAGTTATAAGAATATTGAAATATAAGTATAAAAAAGAGTAGTGCAGGAACACTCCTTCTAAAAAGCCAGATTGCTTTTTAGAAGGAGTGTGGGATTATAGCAAGTAATTTTTCTATGTCTATGTTTTGGTTATTAGCTGACATTAAAAAATATGTAACTTTCTATTCTTAGCATGGATAAGCAGCAATAGGCTATCATGTTCTTTTGTTTATAAAATAGAAATGGAAATTTACAAGAGGATGTCCATAAACAAGTGTATAAAACGTTAGATAGATTAGTTAAGTAAAAAGTAATGTTCTGTTATGTGCTTTCTGAGTTGATTACGGTGTTCACTATTTGTAATAAATAGGGCCAAATATCTTTTTGTTTTAAAAATGCAATAAAAGTTATAAAAGCCGAATTATAGGGGATTTTAAACTCAGCTTAGTAGGGTTTACATTGAAAAATGATCCATTTATACTATTAATATCCCACCAAGAAATTCAGATTTTTGTGGGTTTAATACAGGATACTAGTCACAAACAATGTATTTAAGAGAAAAAGAGAAAAATCTCTTTTTATACTCAAGTACGAAATTATTTCAAGGACAGAGATTAACAATTGAATAAAAAAAAGCCCCGTAGACGCCAATCTACGAGACACACAAAACTTCACTGGTTTTA
>OMJG01001594.1_pt1 | contig 12785 bp, 12 predicted proteins | sample 1646431 | NCBI WGS metagenome assembly OMJG01 (sample SAMN03771674, study PRJEB25209) | food metagenome | isolation source: Cotija cheese | place: Mexico:Jalisco,Michoacan | collected 2011-12-12 | reverse complement strand
GGACCCGCGACGCAAGCTTGGGAAGCTTGAATTTTACCACTAAACTACACCCGCACAACACAGAAAAGTATAGCATACCATCTGTGGGTTGTCATTAATTTTTGAAAATAAATTCAAAAAGTTTTTAAAAAACTAGTTTTCGTCTGCGACGTGACCGGTCACTTTGGCAGCGGTCTTTCGCACAACCGCCCGATTATTCATATCGCCGACCGCTGTTTTATCTGCAGGATCATACTCACGGATTTCAACTAAAACTGAATTATCATACACTTTGGTAACTTCTCCCGTAAAATCATGTTCGAGAGGACCAAACTTTTCTGCCGCAACGTAATCGCCAATTTTAATTTCAGCCATTGTTCGTCGCTCCTTTCATTTGCAAAGTTTAATTATAGCCAAATCACTTAGATGAAGCAAGTAAAGTCTCCTTTCTTCGCAACACAAATGTAAAAATTTTGAAACAAACGTGCAAACGCGAACTTTAATGCCCATTATTTTTATTTTTCGGTTAAAAACCAAATTTAATGCTTATTTTTAGTTAAAATCCAAAAAATATACCGTAATTAGCGAACGATTGTGTTTTTTCTTCAAAAATTCTTTGAATATTCAGAATTCCTTAAATAAGTTATACTTTAGGCGTTGCGTTAAGTCTATTTTAAAAATAGTTATCAACAGGAGGAGCAAATAAATATGAAAAAATGGCAACGTTGGGCGGTTCGGGGAATCGCCATTACCGCCGGTTGTTTTGGGCTCTTTTGGTCCAACACTTCGGCTAGCGCCAATTCAATTAATACGTACATCGCTAATCAAAATTATGCGACACCTAAAATTACTAGCTCAATTTGGTCAACCTTTCCTAAGAACAGTTATCGCTATAATAAACCGGAAGGGGTTGTGGTCCATGAAACAGCCAACCCCAATTCCACAATCTATAATGAAATTGCCTATATGAAAAATAATTATTCGGCAGCTTTCGTACACACGTTTGTCGACGCCAGTCACATTATTAATATTGCCAACACCAAATACTTATCTTGGGGTGCTGGTCCCGTAGCCAATGCACGGTATGTGCAGTTTGAACAAGTTGAGGTTCATTCTAAAGCGGCCTTCGCCTCTGAATTGAACAACGCCGCCTACTACACGGCCTATATTTTAAAGCAAAATGGGCTCACGCCTAAGCGTTATACCACGGTTCTTTCCCATCATGATGTCTCCAATCGCCTTGGCGGAACCAATCATACCGATCCGGATGGTTATTGGAAGAGTAACGCCAGTACCTACTTTGGGACGACTTACACTATGACAGATTTTGTTAGTCTCGTAAATACGCAGTACGCCAAGTTATCAGGGTCATCCACATCAACAGATGATCCGGCGGATAACAATACAGATACGTCAACGGATCACACGACGCCGACTACTAAAAAGACGGTCACTTACAATCACGGGAGTAATAACGAAACCGCAACTTTAGCCAATAATTACACCAATTGGACCGTCTACAATCATGTTAAGGGAACCAGTGGTGCTTACAAAATCGGCTGGGGTCGCATGAGTGCTGATCACAAAGGTGCCAAGGTCTATGTCGATAGTCGTGGTGTCAAAAAAGGTGGTTGGAGCGGCACTTGGTATCGCATCCGCTTCAGTAAGAATGCCACTACGAAGTACTGGGTATATAGCAAGGTTTTGAACTTTCCCAAGGTCACTTACAGTGACGCCAGTGGAACCATGACACTTAACAATTCTCAAAATTATGCGATGTACAACCATGTACTTAATTCAAGCTATCTATCTAAGACAACGGCCCACACACAAGACTTTAGTACCGGAACCAAGGTAACGGTCAACAAACAAGGTAACAAAGCCAGCGATGGCTCAACTTGGTATCGCATTGTCTTAAATAATAAAGCTTACTGGATTAAAGCAGCTGGTTTAAATACCAATGCCTAATGCCACTTTAACGCTGCTCCGAATTGGAGCAGCGTTTTTTTGAAAGGATCATTACAATAATGGGAAAAATTCAATTTTACGGTGCTATCTCCTTAGATGGCTACTTAGCAACAACCGATGATCGTCTCGATTGGTTAACCGGCTTAGCGGGAATCCCGGTGGACGCCGGCCATGATGTATTAGGTAAGATGACGACTGCCGTTATGGGCCGGGTCACTTATGATACGATTGCTGAATCGGCCTCAACATTAACTCTCAATCCCTATAATCCTACCATGCACAGCTATGTCTTAACCCAGCGTCCCTATCAAGATACAGCAACTATCACTTTCACCAGTGAAGACCTACTTGGCCTTGCTCGCCGTTTGAAGCAGCAATCTGGCAATGTCTGGATTATTGGTGGACAAGCCATTCTAACCCCCTTAATCGCCGACGACCTCATTGACGAACTCTACTTACAAATCGCCCCCGTTACCTTGGGGCAAGGTAAACGTCTCTTTGGTGACCTAAATCGTCGCCACCATTTCCACCTTCAGTCCGTCCACCCCCTCGGACCACTGGCAGAATTGGTCTATGAAAAAGAGGGAAATTAGTACCCGGTATCCGGTAGATTATGGTAGGCTAAGGTTACTGAGCGTCATATTAAAGGAGCGGTTACTATGTGGTTAGGGCTTCACTTTTGGACTTGGATTATTTTGGCAATTGTAGTCGTTGTTGGGCTGACTCGCCATTCTGAAAAAAGAGCCATCCAATGCTTAATTCTGGCGCGAATTGCTTATATCGTCATGATTATCAGTGGGGTTGTGTTAAGTATCCGAACGTTTAACCACGCTCCCCTCCTCATCAGTCTCAAGTTTCTTTTGGGAATTGGGACCATTGCACTAATTGAGATTAGCTTTGGTCGAAAGATGGAGCGAACAACGCATCATCTCATTTACTGGCTACTAGGTATCGTCGCTTTACTGACGATTGGATTGGGACTAACGTTAGCTTTTAAATAATTATTAATATCCCTTCTCAACAACCATCATTAATGTTGAGAAGGGATATTTTTATATAAAAGTGAAAGTGGTGATCTGGATTAGGGTAGATCGACTTTCGCCACTGCTGGATAGAAACTTTCACTACGATTAATTTCCTAACCAATTGATTATAATAAAAAAAGTGGCTCCTCTAAAAAGAGAAGCCACTCAAGACCATCATTTATCTATTACTTATTTTTTATCACGTAAGGCTAAAGCCATTTCCAGTGTTCGATCAACCAATACTGATTGACTATCAACCAAAGGAATCTGAGTTTCCGGTTCGCGTTCCTGTGCTAGAGATAACTCGGTACACCCCAAAATGACCAAGTCGGCCCCTTGCTCATCATGCATTTGGCGTAAAATCCGGTGATATAACGGTGCATCTACACGGTCTTGCTCCTTGATATTGTCGTAAATCAACTCCATCGTTTCCGCTTCAATCTCTGCGGTTGGCAACACTGGTGTCAACCCGGCCGCCAACACCTCATCTTCGTAGACCTTATCCGTAATGGTTCCCTGCGTACCAGTAATCCCAATGCGCTTAGCTTCCGGAAAACGGCGTTGGATTTCCTTGACCGTTTCGCGTGGCATATGCAACAACGGGATAGTCGTAGCGGCCTGCAAGTCATCATAAAAATAATGAGCCGTATTACAAGGTAGCGTAAAGAACGCTGGGTTTAACTGGCTTTGTTGCCGGATGTCATCCAGTAATGTGGGTAACGGACTGGGCTGGCTGTGATCCAAAATATAAGCTGTCCGATCCGGCACCGTTGCGTGATTGACCAAAATGTAATTCAAATACTCTTGATCGGCGTGCGCCGGCGTCCGTAAGTTCAATTGATGTAAGTAACTTTCGGTGGCCATGGTTCCCATGCCGCCAATAATCGTAAAGAATTTTTCCATAATGGCTTACCCCTTATTTTCAGCGAAATACTTCTTAAAGTTCACCGTATAGTTGTGTTGCATCCAGGTTAGCAATGCCCACCGTTTTAAGTTCATATCCTGATCGTAGTGATACGTTGTGCCATACTTGCCAGCGGCAATCAACTTCAACGCCCGTTGCTTGTCCGCATTCTCACGCGTATATTGCTTAAAGACTTTCACCGGCACACCTAACCATAGCGCATGTTGTGACTCATCTTGATTACCGTAAACGGTGGGAGCATCAACCAATTCCTGTTTAACGTAGTCCTTAACAACCCAATCAGCCAGATTATAGCCATTTAAGGTCACAAAGAAACTACTCCGTCCCTGGCGTAAGTTAATTTCAAATAACTTAAACGTTTGGTCACGCACATCGTACTTCATATCAAAGTTCGCGTACCCAGTAAATTCAATGGCTTCCAAGAATTTTTGAATATTCTGATAAATCGTCTCGTTGTATTCAGGAATGATTGCAACATAGTTACCAATCGCAGATGGTGCTGGGTCTTCCAACAAAGGATGGCCGAGGCACATCATCTTCACATGGTGATATTGATCGACGTAAGCATTTAGTACCCGCATGTTACTATCATCACCAGGAACAAAATCTTGTAAGATCAGATCGGACTGGTAGCCGTTGGCATAAATCTTCTGCACAATGTCGCGGAACTCTGCTTCAGACTGAATCCGAAATGCCTTCTTACGCCCCTCGAAGTGGACATCCAACCATTCCACACTGTTAGCTGGTTTCAGGGCTACCGGATAATCAAAGGGTTGTTCCACCGGTTCAGTGGCTGTCGCCATGTCCTTGGTGATAATGCGGGTAGCCGGATAGGGTAATCCGTACTGGTCACAGACTTTGTAGAAATTCTCTTTATTATTCAAATGCCGTAATTTATCGTAGTCGATATAGGGGCAAATAAACACATCAGCGAGTTCGGCCTTATGTTTACTAATCAATTCGGCATAACCATCCCCACACCCAATTAAAATCACAGGTTCGGGATGATCGGCGTATCGCTCCTTAAGTTTACGCATCGTTTGAATCCAAACTGGATCTTCATCAAATCCAGGAATCAACTCTAAATTAACAACTTTTGTATAGCGCGTTGGTGCTAATTGCACACTGGCAAAAGCTTGAACGGGTTCATGGTATAGCTCATAAAAGGAGCGAGCCATCCCGTAAACGTTAAAATCACTCCCGAGTAATACGGGCGTAAACTTGACGCCATTGGTTTCCATCACACATAAACGTCCCTTCACACTAAATTTTGATTAAAAGCTAAGTAAACACAATCAAGGTTGTTAGCGGACGAGTCCAATAGCAACCTTGATCGTTATCGGCCGACCAAATTCATTGGCGCGCCGTTAAATTATTAAACTTGCGTCCGGTGCACTAGATCCACCGTTTTAGCCGTTGTCTCTTCTGGGAAGTAAACTTGGTACCACAAGATAAACGTGTAAATGGTAAAGATCTTTTGCATACTGGACTTCCCATTGATGTGCTCATGCAAGATATCCATTAAGGCATCCGTATTGAAGAACTTGTTAGCCACGTCAGAGTTGAAGGCCTCAATGATCCGTGACTTATAAGGTTCTGTCTTGATCCAAGTCGCAATCGGAGATGGGAATCCCATCTTTTCCTTCTTAGCTACCCGTTCTGGCAGTTCTGCTTCGGCCGCCGTCCGCAAAGAGACCTTGGTTTCGTCCGCGTGAATTCGCGTCTTAACCGGCATGGTTGCCGCAAACTTCGCCACTTCTTTATCAACTAATGGCGTCCGAACTTCTAGAGAGTTCGCCATACTCATGCGATCAGCCTTATGCAAAATGTCGTAAGGTAACCACGTGTTGATGTCGAAGTATTGCATTTGGGTCATTTCGTCTAACCCCTTCACATCATCAAATAAATGCTTGGTATAAGCACCAGCGTCCTGATTCAAGCTCGGGATTTTCAAGATCTTATTACGATCATGGAAGTCGAAGACATAGTTAACCCGGTAGTACCGCTCACTCAATGGCTGTGCCCCACGAACCAAGAAACGCCGACCGTGGAAACGAGGGAACTTCTCAGCAATACTCCCTAGCATCTTGCGAATGCCACCTGGAACCCATTTTTGATAGCGTTCAAATGGAATAGCTTCCAGATAAGTGTTATAACCACCGAAGAATTCATCGGCTCCTTCACCAGATAAGGCTACCTTCACGGATTCACGTGTTCCCTTAGACAAGTAATACAGCTGCATTGCCGATGGATTAGATAAGGGTTCATCCATGTAATACATGATCGTTGGTAAGATATCGAAGTAATCATCACCCGTCATGTAGAGCGGCGTATTCTTTTGTTTGATCTCCTTGGCAAATTCTGTTGACCAGCTCAATTCACTGTACTTAGAATCCTTAAATCCTAAGGAGAATGACTGAATTGGCTTTAACTTAGATGCTTCGTTCAACACGTATGAAGAATCAATCCCACTGGATAAGAAACTACCGACTTCCACGTCCGCAATCATATGGGCTTTAACTGATTCGTCAACGATACCCCGAATCTTCTTGGCATCTTCTTCAACCGTTTGGGTGTTGTCAATGTGATCGTAATTGAATTTGTAATACCGGTGCGTCTCGGTTTCGCCATTTGCATGGTGAATAAAGTATTGGCCCGGTAGCACTTTATAGACATTTTTAAACATCGTATCCCGAGAAGGAATGAATTCAAAACTCAGGTGAATTGGGAGTAAGGCTTCATTAAATTCCTTCTTGAAGTTTGGATGTTCCAAGAAAGCTTTGATTTCAGAGGCCCACAGGAAAGTGTCCCCATCATCATAGTAATATAAAGGTTTGATTCCAAAATGATCACGTGCGCCAAATACTTCATTGGTCGTCTTATCGTAAATCACAAAGGCATACATCCCACGTAAACGATCTAACAGCTTAGGACCCCAAGCATCGTAACCGTGAATCAAGACTTCTGAGTCCACGTCCGTTTGGAATTCGTAACCGAGTTGTTTTAATTCTTCTCGAATTTCTTGATAGTTATAAATTTCGCCATTAAAGGTCAAAACTTTCGTCTGATCTCGGTTGTACATGGGTTGCTTACCATGAGCTAAATCAATGATTGATAAGCGTCGGAACCCCATAACCGCCTGATCATCTTCAAAGAAAGCTTCATCATCGGGCCCCCGATGCTTGATCCGATCTGCCATCGCATTAATCGTGGTAGACGGAACATCCTTTTGATTCACATAGCCAACGAATCCACACATGTGCGTATCCCCTTTTTCATTTTAGTCTTAAGCCTAATTAGTCGTTCATTTATTTCAATGAAACACAACACCCATCATTTTAGCAAATTTATTTCGGGAATACCATATTATTAAGGATTCTTAAAAGAACCACAAGCTCAACGCTATTCTGGCGCCAATTCCGCCAACTTTTCAGGCGCAATAATCCCAATCTGACGTCGGCCGACGGTTTCGATAATACCAGCCTTAGCCAATTGCCGTAATTTCCGACTTAACGACTCCGGTGTCATTCCCAAATAAGCAGCCAAATCTTGTTTACTCATCGGTAACGTTAGCGTGATTGCTTGTCGCCCACTGATGGCTTGTAAGTAGCCAGCTAACCGGGGTAACGCATCTGGGATAGCTAACAAGGTTGCTTGACGTTCCGCTGTTTTTAACCGGTCAGCCAACGCCTGCAACAACGCTAATGCCACGGGGGGCAACGTCTTCACGAGTGCAGTCAGTGCCGACCGTGAGATCGTACATAGTTCACCCGTCTGCGTTGCCGCAGCAAAGCTTGAGTGAATTTCATCCGTGAACAAAGCCGTTTCGCCCACAAAGTCCCCTGGATTCAACACTCGCAGAACCTGTTCATGCCCATCGGCAGCTAAATGATATAACCGTACCTGGCCCGTGTTAACAATGTACAGCGTCTGGGAAACCTCCCCCATCGCAAACACTGTCTCACCCTTGGCCGCATGAACAGGCCGAGTCACCTGAGCAACCGACACCTTCTGCTCATCTGATAAGTGCTGAAAAATCGGTACTTGATTAATGCACGCCAGTTCTCGCGTCAATGAATGCTGATGTTGGGTGTGTGCCATAACGACATCTCCTTTTTCTGATACATCCATCTTAGCAAATTCTGATGAAGAAGCGGTGAGAGACGCCTTAAACTAGCGAAATGTGCTATAGTATTCGTAATAAATCACAGTCTCATTTCTGAAAGGGAGGAACCTCGAATGTCTCGACATACACACCAAGCTTGTACCTCGTTTTTGGCAGGGAAAATGGCAACCTTAGATGGCAGCACCATCATTGCCCGTAACGAAGATAACTTCGTTGCTATCTGGCCTAAGCGTGCAATTGTTCATCCCGCTGGTGAGTCCCCTGAACAACCTTTTGTATCACGAGGGAATCAGTTCACCACCCGGCTTCCTCAAACCACTTATCAGTACACCGCTGTTCCCGACACCGATCCCAGTGAAGGTTACTATGAAGAAAGCGGCATTAACGAAAAAAATGTTGCTATGAGTGCCACCGAGAGCGCCTACACGAACAGTCGTGTTCTTGGCGTAGACCCCTTAGTCAGCAATGGTATTGCTGAAGATGCCATGCTAACTGTTGTGCTGCCTTACATTGACTCCGCTCAAGCTGGCATTAAGCGACTAGGTCAGCTAGTTAGTGAGCAGGGAGCTGCGGAAACAAATGGTGTGCTCTTCAGTGACACCGAAGAAGTCTGGTACATGGAAATCGTTAGCGGTCATCACTGGGTGGCCCAGCGAATTCCAGACGATGCATACGCTGTTGTTGCCAATCAATTAGCAATTGAGGATATTGACTTTGATCGACCACAAGATTTCCTAACTTCCACTGGTATTCGCCAATTTGTTCAACATCATCGGTTAAATCCCGATGGCGGTCGCTTTAACTCCCGGCATATTTTCGGAACCAAAACGGCCGATGATGCACACTATAATACGCCCCGGGTGTGGTACGGTCATCGTTGCTTCACCCCCAGTGCCTTTGAAGAGCCAACCAGTATGGAACTCCCCTTTATTCGGCAGGCCGAACAAAAAATTAGCATCCCCGAGGTTGAAGCCTTCCTTGGATCACACTATCAAGAAACCCCTTATGATCCACTGGGAACTGGTAGTGAAACTGAACGTCACCAATTTCGGGCGATTGGTCTATCACGAACCCAAAACTCACACATTTTGCAACTGCGACGTAACGTCACCCCAACCTTAGCTGGTGTAATTTGGCAATGCTTGGGCAATCCGGCATTCAGTCCGTATATCCCATTCTATGCTGCTGGTGATCAGTTAGCTCCTAGCTATGCCGCAAACAACGCTGCCTATGACAATCAAAATCCTTATTGGGCAGGTAAATTACTCGACGTTTTAAGTGAAGCCCACTATCACCAAAACCGTAAGCTACTAGACAATTTTCTAAAGGAAACCCAAGTTGCCGGTTTTCAACGGTTAAGCACAGGTGACACGCAAACCACCCCCACCGCCGCTGAGCTAGGTCATTTCAATCAAGAAACTGCCACAGCTGCATTTGCCCAAATTCAGGCTCAAATTGGTAAGCTGATTCAGGCCAATGGCGACCTCTCTAAACTATCTTTTACTATGGATGCTGATTTGTAAATTGGTGTTGTTTTTCAAGTGAATGCGCTATAATGAAATCAGCAGCTAGCCCCGAAAGGAATGATGACAATGGATGAAGTAGTACTTTTCAATCCTGGTGACTCAATTGGTAATTTCCATGATTATCACGAAGCCGTGCAAACGGCGCAAATCTATCAAGAACGGCACGATAATTCCGGCCATGTTTTAGTTGTTAAAAACGAGCATGGTGAACCGTCCTTTGATATCTTTTTAGCGGAGCAACAGCTCACAAATTCTACTGAGCCATCAACGACGAAACGGTATACCGTTTCTAAAAAACTGTAATTGTCACATTTGAATCTTAGCTTCTTTAAAGACCCGCGATTGGTAAACAGATCGCGGGTCTTTTTTGTCGTTGCCCTCATGAATTAAATTTTAAACCCGCAAAAAAAGGCGTTGGTCAATTATCACCAACGCCTACTCAACACATTCCCTAGTGAACACCATCTACCAGGGTCCAAACTACTTTCCCCGTATACGATCCGGCCCGCGCAGCGATGCTAGCCTTAAGCAGCAAACCGGTGTTCTCATCAAAAGTTTTTGTATAAACCCCGTCATCTGCCGTCATCTGGTCAGCACTAAGCAAAGTTTGATCGGTTGGCGATAGCTGAACCGCCGACTGATCATTTTTAAACCACATGGTAAACGGCTGTGTTTCGGCTGGCGTATAACTTGCCATCACCGAAAAAGACGGCGTCGTGGACCGTGTATCAATCACTCTAAAATAAAGATCATTTCCGGTCGTTCGCGGTAGTAACGTAGGCTGCTCACTTAGGTCCGCAATATTGTAATCCCACTTGTACTGATCGACTGCACCAAGGTCAGTCCCCAATAGTTCCGCTGAAATAAGCAACCCCTTATTATTGGCATTGGTTAAGTCATTAGAGTTTACGGTACTACCAGCCGCATTAAACTTCGAGTCGGCCGGTTCTAGTCCGGTATAATCGTCCGTCGTACTGGGAGCACTTGGCTTTAAAAAACCTTGAGCCATGCTCCCCCCATTAAACGTCACCGGAATATAATGGCTGCTGGAGTCGGTTAACCCACCCGTTTGGGTACCACCACTATAAGCCGCGATCTTAGCACCAGCCGTAACATTCAAGGAACTATTGTTTTTCCAAGCACTCGAATTTTTAAAAACAGAGGTCGCGGACGAAAGCACTGTACGCGATTGGTCGGCAAAATTACCAATGAACTTCGTTGTCCCCATGTCATTACTAAATGCTGCGCCGGCTGTATTAATATTGGTATTGGCCTGTGCGGAAGCATTTAAGGTTACCCCTTTCGTTCCCGAACCAAATAACGTTGTCTGTGCACTCGTCGCGTTTAAATTCAAGGTTCCTTGATTATTAATTGTTACTGAATTGGCTATACCAATAAATGCAAACATGGGGACCCTGGCATCTTTATTGGTTAACGTCAAGGTTGCTCCCTTTGCCACATCAATCGGAAAGTCAGCCTGATTCAAGTTATTATAGTAGGGATAAAACATCCCACCAACTAAGCCACTGCTTCCATCGCCACCAATAATTTCAGTGGTTCCCGAACTGACCTTTAAATTTGCGATTTCACCAACTTGTTGTCCCGAGACGGCAGTGACAATTTTATTTTTTCCAGTGAAATTAATCGGTACAAAGTAGGTACACAATGGTTGATTGTAGACCAAATTATTGGGCATATTATATACAACATTGTCGTACGTGACTTGTGCCGCACAGGAGGTAGTGCCAGCCGATAGCCCAAAATCTGATGAAAACAACATACCATAGTAGGTACTGAGATAAGCTGTCGCTGTCCCCGTTCCGGCTGAGTTTGGCACTCCAGTAACTTGGTTAGTAGTGGCATTACTCGTGTTGTTGACATTGGCCACGGTTAATTGAGCCGAACTCGTTTTTGGAATTAGGACTCGCGACGCCACGTAATTTCCTGCATAGAACTGGTGCTGTTGAAAATCAACCTTAACATTGGTCAGCCCACTATATAAACTCGCATCATACCCCGGTAACGTAATGGTATTAGCCACCTTGATTGTCAGATCAGTCGGTGGAACATTTTGTGATGACCAGTAATTCTTGTTATTCGTCAACAAGTTAAACAAGTCATCTCCCGAGGTTACCGTATACGTACTACCAGATGTCGTAATACTAGCTTCTGCCGTCTGCCCCTTCATAATGCCAAAGCCGAAAATCAGACAACTTAGTAGTAAAATTACCAATCGCGATGTCGATAGCTTCAAATTGGTCTCCCCCTAAAAATTATTGTGTCTTATTAGAAATGATTGAACCCAACTCCAATCATTTATTAATGGCTTTAATAGTCTACCAGTTAGTCCGTTTTATAATAGCATTGATATATATATGCCGCTTACATTAGCACTTACAATACTTAATACTATAAAAACATTTTAACACAATACTGTAGCAGCTTAAATGATATTGGACGGTATTTTAACTTTCATTGGGTTCCCAAAGGCTATTTGGGATTGACTAATATAGTTACTGAGAGTTACACATTTCGCATAATCTGTTGCCTTAATATATTTCATAAACGAATTATTTCATTGTTAAACGCATTTCTCGCTAAATTTTAACCATATGCTATCTATAGTCACTAGAATTTTTTTATTTTAAAATCAACATCTAGCCATGAATCTCCACTAACTTATTTAGATGTGAGAAAGGCGTCAAAAAGCCCCGCTTAAAGCAAGCGGAGCTAATAAAACACCCATCTAAAATTAGCATTAGTCTGGTAGATCGTATTGGTATTACATCTCAATATAAGTCAGACTAATTGTTCTTTACTTCTCGAATCTCAAAAGTAACGGTACTAGGACTATATAATTTCACATACTCTACTCCATCGTTTTTTAACAACTCACACGCAATTAACGGCCCACAACTTTTAATCTCTGTAACCATGTTTCCCGCTAAGTCTAATAACATAAATGCCTTACTGGGGTCTTTCTTTTTGCACCGACGTAGCTCGCTCAAGACCGCACTTACAACCGATTTTGCTAGTTCATTTGCTTCTTTACCCATATCAGCACCCCCCTATAATTAACACCATTATACAACTAAAAATCGTTGAAATAACGAACATTTTCGGTATTTTGACAATTAAGCGGGCTCAAGCAAATTTTTATGTAAAAAAATGAGCGAAACTGACTCCAATCAATTTCGTTCATCCTTAAGAAGTAATTCATTTTTAACAGCTAGTTT
>OMJG01001592.1_pt1 | contig 12788 bp, 11 predicted proteins | sample 1646431 | NCBI WGS metagenome assembly OMJG01 (sample SAMN03771674, study PRJEB25209) | food metagenome | isolation source: Cotija cheese | place: Mexico:Jalisco,Michoacan | collected 2011-12-12 | reverse complement strand
TTGGACAGACCTACCAGATCGTGCTGCCGATGACGGTGAAGGCCGTCAAGGACGGGTACACCGTGACGAATACCGCCACGCAGATCACCAACAACGAGCACAAGCTCACCAACACCGTGTCCAACCCGTTGAAGGAGATCAACCCGGCCAAGGATGTCACCGTGAATGTAGGTGGCGCTTCGGTCGATGATCAGAGCATCTATTTGAACCACCTGTTCCTCTACCAGTTGGACTCATCGACGTTGCACACGAATCGTGCGTACCAGCAGATCACCGATTGGAAGATCACGGATGATTACGACCAGTCGCACGACCGGTACACCGGCCAGTGGGCGGTGTACGCGACGAAGGATGTGGTCGAATACCAGGATGGCAAGGCCGTTACCGTGGCCGCGAAGGGTGATCGTATCGCCGGCAGTGGTGTGGACTCAGCGAAGTTCGGTGGTGACCTGTTCACGGCCGTCGATAAGGATGGTGTGCTCACGGTGACCGCTACGGCTCGTTATCTTGCCATCGCTTCGTCCAACGACACCACGGAGCAGGGTTGGCGCGCCTACCGACGCCTTCCATCAGTATTGAAAAATATGATGCGAAGAGCGGCATGAAGGCTGGGGATCGCAATACGCCGGCCGACGCCTTGAACGTGACGGGTGACACCGAGATCGTGTTCCATATCACCAACACCGGGAAGATCAGTCTCTCGAAGATCGATGTGAAGGATCAGACCATCGCCGGTTCAGGCACGGTCGTGGACTTCAAGTATCCGGCCAACTGGGACACGTTGGTGTTGAAGCCGGGCGAGTCGGTGGATGTCACCGGCACGTTGCAGGGCATCAAGAGCAACGATCACCACACGGATCGTGCGAAGGTCACTGCGCAGCCGATCATCGACTGCCCGGTCACCGACACCGATCCCTTCGACGGGAAGACCGCGAAGGCCGATCCCGACACGGTGTGCTATGACACCGCGATCAGCGCGAAGGACGACTGGAACGGCTATGTCAAGCCTGTAGCGGCGAAGGCTGCTCTGGCGAAGACCGGTGCGGATATCCTCTGGGTTGCCGTTGCTGTCCTGGTGTTGGCTGGCGCTGGTGTGGGTGTGACCTACTACCGTCGCCGTCTGGCTGCTACCGGCAACCATGAGGATCCTCATACCTCCCGGTGACGCCGTACATGCTTGCCTCGCCTGCCTCTCTTTAAGGCGGGGCATCCCCCTCATGAATAGTGCTGTAACGAGTTTGTGGAAGGAGGCCGAATATGGTCTGGATCGTGGTAGCCGCAGGAGTTGTGTTCACGCTGCTCATGGTTTTCGCAATGTGCCGGGCTGCTGCGCTCGGAGACCGGCAGCTTGACGCTTTGGCTGCGCAACGTCATCAGCAAGCGTCCTCCCATCGGGAGGGTTAACGGGCTGTCTCCCGTTACCAGCGTGGCCGGCGCGCTCGTGCTGCCGGCCACATCATGCTCCGCCTGCTCTCCCCTGTGGGCGGGGCATTCTTCTTCATTATCGAAATCTTTTAGGAAAGCGTGAAAGCCAATGGTTATGGAAGAACAGATCGCACAAAGCGTGCTGAGCGCGGTCATGCGGGGAGCAACCCTGATTCTACGGATCAGCGGGCGTGCCGCGAACCTTCTGGGTTCCGCGACATCGACCGCTATCACCGCCGTGGGCAAGTCCACGAAGGACACGTTGCGGCAAGGGCGTGAATCCGTGGTGAAACTCACCAAGAAAAGCGGCGGTGACCTGCATTTCACCGAGCAGCTTTCCCGTGAGGATATGCGTACTGCCCGCACGCAACTGCATCATTACGGCGTGCATTACGGCATCGAGAAGAATGCTGATACCGGCAAGTACTACCTGGTATTCAAGGGTTCGGACGCTGATATGGTCAAGCATGCGCTTGAACGCACCCTGGATAAGGTCGATGGCAAAGTTGCCATCGACCCGGTGAAGGTACCCGAACAGGCAGAGGGAGTGAACCGTGTTGCCCAGGATGTGGCGGTGACGAAAGCCTCGGATCTGGTGCCGGAAACAATGCCTGCCGACGCTCCCCAGTTCACCATGCAGTTCAGCACGGTGCAGTGGGATCGTGATGCGAAGATCATCAGCGATAATTTCACCAAACTGGGTATCCCATACACGATGAGCGATGGTGAGAACGGGGTGAAGCAGGTCGCGTTTCCGCAATCATGCCAACCGGCCGTCAAGCAGTTCATCGACGGCTATGCCGAGAACGTGAAGCATTTCGACACGAACCGTGTACTCAATTACGATCAGCTCGCTCCTGCGCAGCCGACGCAAGCACCCACGGTGCAGCAGCCGGTACACACGCAGACCCGTGTGTCATCAAAAGCCACACCGAAGAAGAAAACAGCGTCGGACGTGCGCCGTGAATTGAAGCAGGACACGCAGGAACGCATCAACCGGTCGCGTGGCGCTGCGCCTGTGAAGACGGTATCCAAGGCGAAAACCAGGTGATCTCGATGAGTGGACAGCACGATATTCTTCCCCCCGGTTCACAGGTGTGGATCAGTGGCACGTTGCTCAAAGAGCCAAAGCATGTGCGTTTCGGTGATGGCAATGAGGTCACGTATCTGACGGTTACCTGCGATATTGGCGGCAATCAGCTTATCAGCGTGCCATGCAATGCCCGTGGCACGGTATCTCGATACTGTCAGGCGCGACAGTTCTCCCGTGGTGATCTGCTCTGGATACGAGGCTTCGTCAGGGAGAAACAGGATAATGCCGGCCATAGTTCGGCTGTGGTCAACGTTGAGGCGTTGACCGGGGATACGAGCGAAACATGGCAGGAGAGTGAACGATGAGTGCCACCGCCCAGCTTCATGTCGGCGGCGTGCAGTCCGGTTCGCCCAGTCTACGTATCTTTCAGGCGATGACGGGCACAACAGACCCACGGGTGATCACCTGGTTCGGTGACGGTATCACCGTGGTGTCTCTCCCGTCTGCTGAGACGGATCCAACACCGCCCAACCTCAGCCGGCATCGAGTGCACACCGTGGCGTCGCCGGCGCGCGTCAGCGAACCAGCGCCAGTCATCGCATCCTCTCCGGCCGTACCGGATGATGGGCAGGCGGATGACGCGCGACGTCGCAGCGCATTGGATGTGCGCACCCTCCTGCACCAGACCGCGCAGCAGCTCATCGATGAGCAGCATGCGCGTGAGCAGCAAGCCGCCGGCGGATCATCAGACAGCAGTGTGCTCACCCACGATGGTGAACGCAACTCCCGCATGGACACAGTGAAAAGGTGAAGTCATGACAAGAACCCGCAGTACACGCGATCTGACCATATTCGGCGTCATCTTTGCCGTCATCCTGTTTTGGATGGTGGACAAGATCAGCTTCCAGGTGCGTGTCGATCATGCCCAGGGCATGAGCTTCGACGCGATCTCGAACCGTCTGTTTACCGACATCATCTCCCATCCCTTCCACTTCTCCCTCTACCGGACGGATCTGCTGGCGGCCACGGCGAGTCTGGTGGTGCTTGGCCTGATCGTGCTCTACAACGCGGGTTGGCGCAGGGAACGCAACGGTGAGGAACACGGTTCCGCTACGTGGGGCACTATGAAAGACATCCGACCATTCATGGACAACAAGAGCGTCAACAATATTCAATTCACTCAGTCCGAGGGATTGAGCCTTGATACCCACCGGACGCAACGCAATCTCAATGCGTTCATCATCGGTGGTTCCGGTACGGGCAAGACCCGCGCTTTCATCATGCCGAACCTGAGACGGGCATTGACCAGTTATGCGGTCACTGATCCCAAAGGTGAGATCATGCGCGACTATGGCATGGAGCTCGCGTCGCGCGGCTACCAGGTTCGATGCTTGAATCTGATTGACTTCGCGCAATCGAACCATTTCAACCCGATGAAGTATTTCAACCGTCAGGATCCCGAAGTGTCGATCCTGCGACTGACGGAAAACCTGATCAACAACACGTCCGGCGCGGCTGCGAAGGAATCATCGGACTCGTTCTGGGTCAGTTCCGAACGCGCCCTGCTGAACGCGCTGATAGCGTTCGTCTATTTTGCCGAAGAGCACCCGTCACTGCCGATGGTCATTGATCTGGTCGGCCGTATGGGAGCCAGTGAGCAGGATGAAAACAAACGCTTTGACGTCGATCTGATGTTTGAATCGGCAAAGCACATGGTGGCGGCTTTCATGAAGGATCCCGACCAGTTCGATGACGAAGCCACGCGCATCATCCAGGGACTCGAATTCGCCATCAAGGAATACACCCCATTCACTCAGGGTGCCGGGGAAACCAAGAAGAGCATCATCATCAGCCTGGGCAACCGGCTTGCCCCCATGCAGGTAGGTCATGTGCGCGCCATGCTTTCCGACGATGACATTGATCTGGGACGGCTGGGCAAGGAGAAGACGGTGCTGTTCCTGGAGTTGTCCGACACGGATCGCACGTTCAGCTTCCTCGCGTCGATCTTCTATCAATGCCTGTTCGAGGAGAACATCCATATTGCGGATCACAGTCCCGAAGGTCATGTGCAGGTGCCGATCCAATGCCTGTTGGATGAGTTCGCCAACATCGGCAAGATCCCCGACTTCGAGCAGCGTATCTCCACGTTCCGCAGCCGGTGGATCAGCGCGTGCATCGTCATGCAGTCCTATAGCCAGGGCAAAGCCATGTACAAGGAGCATTGGGACACGATTGTAGGCAACTGCGATTCCATCCTCTACCTCGGGTCGAACGACAACACGACCAACGAATGGCTGAGCAAGCGGCTCGGCTCGGGCACTATCGATGTGCGCGAAGACAGTCAAAGCTACGGGATGAGTGGCAGCAGCACCAAGTCATGGCACAAGGTCAAACGAGAACTGATGACACCGGACGAGCTGGCGCTCATCAACTCTGACGAATGCGTGTACACGCTGCGCGGTGTACGCCCGTTCCTGTCGAAGAAAATCGATCCCGCCACCTTCGTCTATGAATCGAAGCGATCATGAGCGCTGAGGAAACGATGCTGCCAGGGCGGTCAACAGTGCGTGGACGTCCGTGGCAAGCTCCCATGATGATTCGACGTGTGGCCGGCGCGGTATACCTCCGGTCGGACGGATCAGACCTGCATGTTCGAGCGCGAGGCAGTCACGATATATCCCTGTCGGGGATTGTTCGGGCAAGCTCGATTGGAGTTGTGAGATGGTGCAGTATCCGGCCGGCTCCGCGGCGATGTGTCGCAGCAGGTGGTATCGGCGCATATTCAGGACTGCATGTAATGCATCGGCCGGGTCATTAGATCTCATGGGACTGATTCTAGTATAAAACCATAATTACATAAAATGATGTTATATAGTTATTAGTGAGTAGAGAAAGGTAAGACATGACCATTCAAACAATTCTGAACTTGTTGAAGACCTTCGTCACCATCGGCGGCGGCCTGTGGATCGTGTGGGGAGCCATTGTTGCGGGTCTGGCAATGAGGGATCACCAAGGGCCACAGATTCAGTCGGGTATTTGGCAGATCGTTGGTGGCGGCCTGATTATCGCCGCCGCACAGTTGTTCCTGAGCATCCAGGTCTGAGACTCTTATGGATCAGTGGATTGTAGCGATGCTCAACGCGATCAGCACCAGCACTGCTGATACGGGGAACCTGCTGAAACTGCCATCGGACTACAACGCCACGATGTATAACGCGATGAGCACGTTTCAGAACGTGGCGGTCAAGCCCATCACGGCTCTGGTGTTGAGCGTGATGCTGATGCTGATGCTGCAACAGGCCACCACCCGTGCTGACGGAGACAAGATGCTGTCCGTGCGGCTGGTGGCGTCGGTGATGATCAAGGCCTGCCTGGTGCTGGCCGTGCTGCGCATCAGTGGCGCGTTGTTGCAGGGTATTGACCAGCTGGGTGTCTCTTTGGCGAAGAGCGGCAGCAACATCAATGTCGGCACAGCATCTACCCAGGGGCAGCCGCTGGGTGACGCGATGAAGTCTTCGATAGATTCGGCCAACTGGGGTGCGCAGGCGGCCATGCTGATGATCGTGCTGTTCCCGTGGCTGATAGCGAACGTGGTGGGGATCCTGCCCACGGTGATGATTTTCTGGCGGTTCATTCAACTTGACTTGCTCACTGCATTCAGCAGTCTGCCGTTGGCGTTCCTTGCCCACGAGGACACCAAGCAGATCGGCATTGGCTATCTCAAACGGTATGCGACGATCACGTTGCAGGGCGTCATGCTGATCGCGGGTATCAAACTCTATCAGGCGTTGATCAGTGGATGGGTGACCTCCACGGTGAAAACGAGCAGCGACCCTTTGACTTTCCTCATGCACAATTTCGGGAATCTGTTCGTCGCTCCGATCATCTTGGCGTTGGTGGTCATTGGCTCAAACAGCTTGGCCAAGGCCGTTCTCGGGGAAGGGTGAGGCAATGGCATTAGAGGTACAGGTTTACAAAGATGTGCGCGCCTATGAAGCCAAGGTGATGTTTGGCATGAGCTGGCGTCAGCTTGGTGCCGCTGCGGTGGCCGTGATCATTGGTGGCGGCGCATATGCGGCGATGGCCATAACCCTGCACGCGCAGGGGGCTTCCTGGGACAGTGCAACCAACGTCGCGCTCTATGTCCTGTTTCCGATTCTGATTCCTATCGCCGCATGGGGCTGGTGGCGGCCGAAGGGATTGAAGCCCGAACAGTATATCGGCTATGTCATCAATCATTACGGGTCAAGAAAGGTTGTTACTTATGCAGACGAATACCGAGGACTGGACGAAAGCCGCTCAGCAGATCAGCGAAACGCAAGAGCACACAAGCAGGATAAGAGGAAGGAGAAAGAAAACCTCAAAGAACGCTGACACCAGGCTTTCCGCGAAGGGGCATATTCGTCACGTCACCGGCAACGATGACGTGAGCCGTGGCGTATGGTCGGCCGCGCCGAAGCGCACCGGCGACATCATCGCCTACAAGGCGATGAAGCCTGACGGTATCGCCTATCTCGGATCTGATGAATGGTCGCTGACCATGAGCATGTCCGACATCAACTATGTGGCGTCGGCACAGGATACGAAGGAAGCCCTGGTAGACCAGTGGGCGAAGTTCATCAACAGCTTCGGTGCCGGCACTCGTATCCAGGAGAACGTCATCAATCGTGTGCTCGATGAGGCTGACGTGACCGACCTGGTGCAGAAACCATTGACCGGTGACCAGTTCGACCCGTGGCGTCAGGACTTCAACACCATAGCCACCAACAAGCTACGCAGTGGCAGTGGCAAGAGCGTGGTCACGGAGAAGTATCTGACCGTGACCGTGCGTGAAAGCGATGCGGATAAGGCGTCAGCGGCACTGAGCCGCGCATTCGGGGAGATTCAAGGCATGCTGAGCGCGATGGACGGCTGCCGTGTGGAACGACTCGACCGGACGCAACGCTTGGCGTTGCTGTCGCATCTCATGCGTCCCGGTGAAGTGCCCTCGTTCACGGAGGACGGTTTCGCCGCCGCCCGGAAGTCGATGCACACGAAGGATTACATCGCTCCCTGGGCGATCAGGCTCGATGCTGACGGCAAGGGCTGCGAGATGCTGAACGGTTCCGGTTCGTCGCATCATACGGTGTTGTGGGTGCGTGACTATCCTCGCTGGCTCTCCGATAGCCTCATCGGTGATCTCACGGCCATCAAAAGCGATCTGAACATCAGCCTGCACATCGAGCCGTTCGACCAGGCGGATGGCATGAGCATGCTCAACCAGCAGATAGCCGAGTTCGAGATGCAGGTCATGAACGAGCAGAAGAAGGCTCGCAGGGCGCACTACGACGAAACGATGATCCCTCACCGTCTGACCGAAGGACTGGACGAGGCATCGCAGTTGCGTGAGGAACTGGAACAATCCAATCAGAAGATATTGAGCACCATCCTCATCATCGGCATCACGGGAACCACGAAAGAGGATTGCAACCAGGTCACCGAAGAGGTGATGACCGCGATCCGTAAGCATTCCTGCCAGGCGGAGCGTGCCACGTTCATGATGCTCGATGGGATCAGTACGGAACTGCCGCTCGGCGTGCGTGCACTGCCGATGCGTCGCACCATGACCACCGCGAGCACGGCGGTCATCATCCCGTTCACCACGCAGGAACTCTTGACGCCGCAGGGCAACTGGTATGGGACGAATTCACAGTCCGGCAATGTGATCCTCGCTGACCGCACTCAGGAGATGAACGGTAACGGGTTCATTCTGGGTACCACCGGTTCCGGTAAAAGCCAGTCCGGGAAAATGGAGATCACCAACGTGTTTCTCTCCCGGCCGGATGATGACATCATCATCATCGACCCGGAACGTGAATATGCGCCGCTCATCGAAGCGTATGGCGGTACCACCATCAGGATTCATGCCGGATCCACCGATACCGTCAATCCTATGGACATCAGCCTGGAATCTGGGATGGCTGACGGGGATGCAATCCACGAGAAAGCCGATTTCATCCTGCAAATGATTTCCGCTCTCGTCGGCGGCAAGGAAGGGCTCAGCGCCACGCAGAAGTCCTTGATCGACCGTTGCGCCGTCCAGCTGTACCGGTCGCATGCCGCCGCCGCGCAGGACAGCGCACCAATGGTGCAACCCACGCTGGTGGACTTGCAGGCATCCTTGGAGGCTTCCGATACGCCGGAAGGTCACGACTTGGCCGGCGCGCTCGACCTGTACACGCACGGATCCTTGAACCTGTTCGCCCATGAAACCAATGTGAACGTGGACAACCGTCTGGTGTCCTGGGATATTTCATCCCTGGGCAACGAGTTGAAAACATTCGGCATGATGGTCGTACTCGATCAGATATGGCGGCGAACCGCGTATAACCGTACACGCGGCCGGCGCACCTGGTTGTACATCGATGAGTTCCATCTGCTGTTCTCCAACCGGTTCAGCAGCGAATACTTCCGTGGCCTGTACAAGCGTGCACGCAAGTGGGGGCTGATTCCCACCGGCATCACCCAGAACATCGATGAGCTGCTCTCCAACGAGGATGCCAGGCTCATGCTCGCCAACTCGAACTTCCTGTACCTGTTGAAGCAGAACGCCACCGACGCGGACACCCTGTGCGATCTGCTGCATTTCAGTGACGAGCAGCGGCGCAGCTTCACGAACATTCCAGCCGGTTGCGGGCTGATCCGCTGTGGCAGCGCCACGGTGCCCGTCGATGGGCGCATCCCCACCACAAGCGGCTTGTACCGCCTGTTCTCCACCAAGTTCGGGGAAAGCGAAGCCTGATGAACAGCAGGAAGCAGCAGGCCGGCACGGTCAAGTTCGGCAAACTGAACATGAAGACCCGTAAGGGCAGCATGAACTTCCACAAGGAAGGTGCTGCCCTCGGCCGGCGTCGTGGCGCGCAGTCCATCGTGAGCAACGAACGCCGTAAACGACATAAGCTGCTCTCCAAACTCAACAATGGCATACGTTCCACGACCTCCACGCTCACCGGCCGTGATCAGCGTGACGTGAACGAACGTATCGGTGACAAGTCGAAGCAGCTCATGCAGTCAGGAGCGAAGCGGGCGGCCAGTACCGGGGTGAAGGCCGGCATGGGCATCGCTCGGAAAACCACCGGCTGGGTAGCTCGCACATCAGCGCGTGGCATCCATCATGCCGCCTCATCGATCACTCGCAACGTCACCCATGCCACCGCGCAGAAACTCGCCCGGAAGGCCGCACAGCGCACCGCGAAGCAGACAGCGGGCGTGGCCGCGAGGAAGAGCGCGCAGCAGGCCGCGAAAAAGACTGCCGCGACGGCCGCTCGCACGTCAGCGAACATCACCAGGCAGACGGTGGCGATGGCGACGCGGGCGGCGTCGGCTATCGCCGCTGCGGCGAGTTCCATGTCGATGCCATTTATCGTGGGTGTCGTGTCGATCGTCGCGGTGATCGCGATGGTCACGTCACTATTCTCGTGGCTGCCCGGAGCGGCCAACGATCAGAATACGCAGACGAGCAGCGCGAACTATCCCATCACGGACGATTACCCGTATAAAGGCCACTACAATGACGGCACGTCGCCACTGGGCTATGAGTACGGCAATTGCACCGACTTCGTGGCATGGCGCGTCAACCGTGATGCCGGGGTCACTGCCGCACCCTGGAAGTACAAGTGGGCGCAGCTCACTCCATTGGGTGGCAACGGCGGTCAATGGGGCTTATCCGGCAATCTTCCTGGATGGAACGTGACCACCACGCCTTCTGCAGGAGACATTATCTCCATTCCGGCCGGCGTCGCCATTCTCGGTGCGAGCGGCGGGCAATACGGGCATGTGGGGTATATCGCGCAAGTATCCGGGAGCAGCGTGCTCATCGAGAACTATGGTGGTGGCAAATACTTCCAAACCAATCCGACCACCAGTCAGCTTGCCGCATACGTGCAGGCCGGCCAGGCAGTGATCAAACACAATCCGCTCAGCCGAGCCTCCTCCGGCTCCACCGGGGGCACGGGAACGGACGCGAAGAGCTATGCGAAGAGCGCGTTGAACGATGACACCCAATACAACTGCCTGGTGCAATTGTGGGAGCACGAATCAGGGTGGCGGGTCGATGCTGAGAACGCTTCGAGTGGCGCGTATGGGATCCCTCAGTCATTGCCCGGCAGCAAGATGGCGTCGGCAGGTGCGGATTGGAAAACGAACGGGGTCACGCAGGTGAAATGGGGCTTGTCCTACATCAGCTCCCGATCTGACTACAGGAACCCGTGCGGCGCATGGGCGAAATGGCAGTCCCGCAGTCCACACTGGTATTAATGAGAAGTGTCAAGGAGAGAAGGAATCATGAGCAACAAGAAGAAATACACGATAATCGGGGTCGCGGCCGCTGTCGTGCTGGCGATCATCATTGGATGCACCGTCGTGATCGTCGGCGCTTTGAACCGCAACCGTGAACAGCAGGCCGACATCGCCAACAAGGCATTCGGCTACAGTGCCTCCCCATCGACGGCCGCCGGCGACGGTGGCAAAGGCGGCGAGGATGACAGCTACACGAACGTGCCTGATGCAGTGGTCAGCAAAGCCACCGGCGTCGTGTGGATGATTGCCGACAACTACAGCAAAACCTACGATAAGGTCAGTGAACCCGCTGCGGCCGACTTGCAATCCTCCGGTATGAGCAAGCAGGCCGCCGCGTCCTACACGTCACTATGGGACACCGTGTTCGCCAAGGCGCACACGGCCGGCATCCAACGCGATGGGTCGAAGCCCTACACCAAATGGGCCGTGCAGGATGTGTCCGGGAAGAAGCCCAATCGCACCTACACATTAACGGTCACCGCATCGATAAGCCCCTGGTATTGGGATCATAACGAACAGGAAGTGAATTTCGATTCGGAAAGCCCAACCTGGACGGTGACCGTCGATGAGCGCAGCCACGAGGTCACCAAACTGGTCAACCCCACGGCCGACCAGCTCAGTTTCCGTATCCCGGATGACCTGGTGAACGAAACACAGCAACAGCAGTAAGGACACTCCCTCATGATCCAATCAACGGCGGCCATCTATGATGACGGGTCGGCCACCCTGACGGTTAACGGGCAACGACGCAAGATCCGCGAACAGGATGCGCAGGCAGCCCGAGCGATGATCTTGACGATCCTTGTCCGCGACGCCGCCACGCTCAAAGAGGATCATGCACTCAACGTCATAGAGTCGGACGGCCAACACCACTTCGTGATCCACCCTGACGGATCCCTGACCGACACCCAGCAGGCCGGCCAACCCGCCAACCCATCGACCCTCACCACCACACGACCGGCCGACGCCGCACCAGCCATTGAAACTGTGGCATCCCCTCACCCGCTACCAGTCGAGGTGACGCAACCCATCAACGAGGCAACCACCCAGCAACTCGAACCAGTGGCCGCACACATTGACGAGCCGGCGCCATCACCGGCACGGGTGATGCACCTGCCTTCCATCAGCCGCACCATACTCGTGAAAGCCGCCATCATCCTGGCCGGCATCCTCGTGCTCGTGGCCGCCTCGACAGGCGGTTTGCACGCCTGGCACAGCTCTCAACATCAACAGGCCATACAATCATGCGAATCTGCCATCCAAAGCCAGACAGACGCCGCTAGCGCGCTCACGAAGAGCCATGCACAGGCAGTGAAACTCGCTGACATGCAGGCCGGCCAACTCACCAACCCATCGACCCTCACCACACTCAAGCGAGCCCAAGCCAAGAGCGCCAAGCCACTCACGGCAGCATGCTCCACAACACTCATCACCACACAACTCAACGACCTCACCCAGCAGATCGCCAACACCACCAAGACCATGAAAGCCGACGCCGCAAGCATCAACACTGCTGCTCGTGCGGTGGTGGTGTCGCGTGATGCGAAGGTGCTGGCTGATGCGAAGGCGTCGCTGGCTCAGGCGGTCAAGGATGCCCAGGGCACGCTTGATTCCTCGAACGGCAAGGTCACTGACAACAAGACTCGTGAGACTCTGCAGAAGGCGTTGGACGCTGCGAACAAGGTGCTTGCTGATTCGAGTGTGAAGGATCAGAAGCGTTACCAGGATGCGAAGGCGTCGCTGGCCGCACCGGTCAAGAGCGTGAACGATAGCGTGGCCGCGAAGGCTGCTGCTGATAAGGCCGCCGCTGAGGCGGCCGCCGCAAAGGCCGCTCAGTCGCAGGCTCAATCTCAATCGAAGTCGTCTTCGGGATCCTCGTCTTCTGGTTCGTCTTCGTCTAAGCGTTCTTCGTCTTCTGGTTCGTCGGGATCCACCACGCGACGTTCTACCGGTGGCACATCAGGATCAACCACCACCAACCAATCCAACAACA
>OMJG01001591.1_pt1 | contig 12789 bp, 13 predicted proteins | sample 1646431 | NCBI WGS metagenome assembly OMJG01 (sample SAMN03771674, study PRJEB25209) | food metagenome | isolation source: Cotija cheese | place: Mexico:Jalisco,Michoacan | collected 2011-12-12 | reverse complement strand
GGGTCGCGGCCTCCCGACGCAGCACCCGCACGCAGAAGCTGTGGAAGGTGGAGATGGTCATCCGCCGTGCCTTCTCCCCCACCAGCTCGACGACGCGCTCGCGCATCTCCGCGGCGGCCTTGTTGGTGAAGGTGATCGCGAGGATCTGCCCCTCGTGGGCCCGACCGGTGGCCAGCAGGTAGGCGATCCGGTGGGTGAGCACGCGGGTCTTGCCGGAGCCGGCGCCCGCCACGATCAGCAGCGGGGACCCGGCATGCACCACGGCCTCGCGCTGCTGGTCGTTGAGCCCCTCCACGAGGGCCTGCGGATCCGCTCGCGGGGCCGGTTCGGCGGGCCGGGCGGAGGCGTCGGGGCGGAAGAAGGAGGTGTCGCGCAGAAAGTCCATGGCGCCTCCCAGTCTAGGCGAACACGTCTTCGAAGGAACCGCCGATCCACGCCCCCGCCCGACGCCGGCACGCGGGTTCCGCCGCGAAACCGCCCGCCGTGCCCGGGCCCCGGGCCTCCAAGCGTCCGGGCGTGCGGCGGGGCCAGCCGACCGCGGCCATCGCACCATAATGGGGAGCATGGGTATGTCCGAAGGCCAGAAGAAGCGCAGATACGGTGCATCCGCCGTCCCGTCCGGCGGTGAGGGGAATCGGACCCCCGGAACGGCGGGGCGCTCCCGCGGTTCGGCCCAGCCCACGGGCCGCAGCAGCACCCGAACTCCGGTGGCCCCCGGCACCTACCGCCGCGAGGACCTCGCCCCGCGCCCCGGCTCCGGGTCCTCCCTGGGCATCATCATCGGGGTGCTCACGACCATCGCGATGCTGCTGTTCTGCTACGTGACGTTCCTCGTGCTGCCCGGCATCGGCCGCGCCTACGGGCTGACGCTGCCGGAGCTGCGGATCACGGGCTTCGACCGGGAGCAGATCGCCGCGGCCGCGAGCGCCCTGGGCGATCAGGGTCGGGAGGACTACCGCTGGGTGCACCGCTCCTCGGGTCTGCTGATGCCGCTGTTCATGGCCCTGGCGTGGTTCGCGATGCTGGGGCAGTCCGTGCACACCCGCGCGGTCCGCTGGGCGCTGTGGTCGGTGCCCCTGGCCTTCGCCGTCGTGGTCCTGGCCGGCGGTCACGCGATCGACGCCGCCCTGGCCGATCCCACCGACGGCCCGGTGGCGCTGGCCTCGGGGCTGGTCATCGCCCGGTGGGTGCTCACCGCGGCGCTGCTGGCCCAGGCCGCGTGGATGCTGGCGCACCTGGTGCGCACCAAGCTGGACGCCTTCGCCCGCGGGGAGCTGCCCGGGCAGCAGCCGACCCCCTGACATCTGCGCGCGGGCTCAGCCCTCGGGGGCCGGGCGCGGGGCGACCCGGCGGAACAGCAGCGCCAGCACCGCACCCGCCAGCACGGCCGCGGCCGGCAGCAGCATCGCCTGACCCATCGCCGCGGCGTAGCCGGCATGCAGGAACTCGGGCAGACCGGACCCGGCCGCCGCTTCCCCGGCCCCACCGGCACCGGCCCCACCAGCACCCGCACCGGCTCCACCAGAACCGCCGACGCCCGCAGCGGCTCCGGGCAGGTGCGCGGCCAGGCGGTTCTGCATCATCATCGCGATCAGCGCAGAGCCCAGCACGGAGCCGACCTGCCGCGTCGTGTTGAACACCCCGGAGCCCGCGCCGGCCCGGGCGGGAGCCAGGTCCCGGGTCGCGGTGATGGAGACCGGGGACCACATGAACGCCCCGCCGACCCCCATGACGAAGCTGGGCACCAGCAGCAGCGCCACCGCCGTGTCCGGGTCCATCAGCAGCCAGTACAGCACCAGGCCGACGCCGTTGAGCAACAGCCCGCCCACGGCCATCAGCGGGGCGTTGCGCCCGGTGATGATCCGCCCGACCAGCGGGGCCAGCACCCCGGAGACCACGGCCATCGGCGCCAGCATCAGCGCGGCCTGGGTCGGGCTCATCTGGCGCACCAGCTGCAGGAACAGCATCAGCGGCAGCGCGAAGGAGGAGATCATCAGCCCCACGAGGGTGATCACGGCGTTGCCCACGGAGAAGTTGCGGTCCCGGAACAGCCCCAGCGGCACCAGCGGCTCGGCGGGGGTCACCCGCTGCCACAGCACGAAGACCGCCAGGATCACCGCCCCGCCGATGATCAGCTCGGGCACCGTCACCGGCCCCCAGATCGGACCCCAGTCGTACCCGTGCCCCTCCTGGATGCCGAACACGAGCAGGAACATCCCGACGGCGCTGAGCAGCACACCCACCCAGTCCATCGAGTGGGCGTGCACGGGCAGGGACGGCACGGCCCGGGCGGCCCGCCAGAACGCGAAGATCCCGACCGGGATGTTGACGAAGAAGATCCACTGCCAACCCAGGGAGTCCACGAGCAGCCCGCCGGCGATGGGCCCGGCCAGATTCGCGACGCCGGCGGTCGCACCCCAGATGCCCATGGCCGGACCCCGCCGCTCGGGCGGGAACAGGCGGGTGATGATGGCCATGGTCTGCGGAGTCATGATCGCAGCACCCAAGCCCTGGAAGACGCGGGCGAGGATCAGGGAGGCGATGGACCCGGAGAACCCGCACCACAGGGAGGCCAGGGTGAACACGGTGAGCCCGGTCAGGTACAGCCTCTTGGGGCCGAAGCGATCCCCGAGCCGCCCGGTGATCAGCAGCGGCACCGCGTAAGCCAGCAGATAGGCGCTGGTCACCCAGACCACGGCGTTGATGTCCGCGTCCAGGTGGCTCATGATCGCCGGCATCGCGGTGGAGACGATCGTGGCGTCCACCAGGATCATGAAGAACCCGATGACGATGGCCCACAGCGCCCGCCAGGCCTGCGCCGTCTCCGGGTTGCGCCCGGGGGCCGCTTCCCGGCGGGTCCGGCGATGGCGCGGCGGGGTGCTGGTTGGGCTCACGGGGATGCCTTCCTTCGCGGAACGGGAGATCCGGCGTCGGATTCCGGGGCGCGCAGATGCACCGGGGCGCCGAGAGGCTGGCGGAGAGTGCCCCCGAGTGGATTCGAACCACCGACACCGGCTTTAGGAGAGCCGTGCTCTATCCCCTGAGCTACGAGGGCGCGGATGCCCACTCTACCCGCCCCGCCTCTCCCCCGCGGAATCCCCTCCGGGTCCGCGTGCCAGACTGGTGGGCATGGCTGTGCTGATCGATCCCCCGCTGTGGCCGGCCCACGGCACCGTCTTCTCCCACCTGGTCTCGGACCGGGATCTGACCGAGCTGCACGCACTGGCCGCGGCCGCGGGGATCAGTCCGCGGGCCTTCGACCGGGACCACTACGACGTCCCCGCCCACCGCCGCCAGGAGCTGATCGAGCTGGGGGCTCAGCCGGTCAGCGCGGCGCAGCTGACCCGCCGCCTGCGCGCCAGCGGCCTGCGCATCCCGGCCCGGGAGCGCCCGGAGCGGATCCGCGCGGGGCTGCTGCGCGCCTGGGATCGGGCCTTCCCGGCCTGGGCCGGACACGGCGGCGCGCTGCTGGCCCGGTGGGAGGAGGAGCATCGGGCCTATCACGACTCGGTGCACCTGCGGGAGGTCCTGGAGCGCCTCGACGGGCCGCTGGCCCCCGAGCGGGAGAAGGATCGGACGGTGCTGGCGCTGGCCGCCTGGTACCACGACGCCGTGTACCGGGGCGCTCCGGGAGCGGATGAGCAGGACAGCGCCGCCCTCCTGGAGGAGGAGGCGCGGCACCTGCCGACGGGCGAGGGGGCACCGTCGTCGGAGACCGTGCGCCGGGCGGCCGCCCTGGTCCGCGCCACGGCCGCCCACGCCCGCTCGGCGGAGGCGGACCCGCTGTGGCCGGCGCTGCATGACGCGGACCTGGGGATCCTGGCCGCGGACCTCGGGCGCTACCGGCGCTACGTCGAGGGAGTGCGCCGAGAGTACGCGCACGTGCCGGAAGGGCAGTTCCGCGTCCGCCGGGCGATGATCCTGCGGGAGCTGATCGGCGGGCCCCACGTGTTCCTGACCCCCGCGGGGCGGGCGCGGTGGGAGGAGGCGGCCCGAGCCAACGTGAACCGGGAGCTGGCCGAGTTGGAGGGAGGGTCCGCCCCCGAGGCTCAGCGGCCCCGGCGGCGGTAGAGGATTCGGGAGCCCAGCAGCCCCAGGATGATGCCCACGCCCCCGACGATCGAGACCCACATGGCGGGGTTGCCGAGGCTCAGGGACAGCAGCAGCCCGATGACGATGCCGGGCACCGCGCCGGCCACCATGCCGACGGCCATGTAGAGGAATTCCTGGTCGCTGCGGGACTTCGGGGGTTCGAACTGGGTGGACATGGTCCTCATGGTAGTCGGGCCCGCCGTCGGGCGAAGACGACGACAGCGGCTCCCGCTGGTCGTCGAGAGCCGCTGCACGCTCCGCCTCAGGGACCCTCGCGGGCCCGGGCGGAAGGGGTGGGATCCGTGCCGCGCACCGGGCGCGGGAGGGACCCCGGGGAGGAAAGCGTCGGGCCCCGCGTCCGGATATGTGCCGGACGCGGGGCGGGTGCTCACCGGTCCACGTGGATGAACACGGGAGCGGAGGCCGCGGGCAGGTAGGCGGAGAACTCGGCGGTGGTCCCGCCCTCCCAGCCGCCGTGGATGGCGCGGCCGTTGCCCAGGTAGATGGCCACGTGGGAGCCGCCGAAGCCGTTGGAGGCGTAGTAGATGATGTCGCCGGGCTTGGCCTCGGAGGCCGAGACGGTGTGGCCCAGGCTCAGGTAGTCCTTCGGCCAGCCGTGGAAGTTGATCCCGGCCGCGCGCAGGGAGTTGGTCACCAGCGCGGTGCAGTCCTGCTGCCGGCCCAGCTGGGCGCGGGCGGCCCTCACGACGGCGTCGCGGTTGTAGCTGCCCTCGGAGGCCACCGGGGCGTCATCGGAGGAGGAAGCCGGGGCGGAGGAGCCCTGGGTCTGGGTGCCGGTGGAGCGCTGGGTGGAGCCGGTCGCGGTGGTGGAGGAGGCGTTCTGCACCACGGGGGCCGCGGCGTCGTCCTGCTGCTCCTGGGCGGCCTGGGCCTGCTCCTGGCGCTGCTGCTCGGCCTTCTCCTGCGCAGCCTTCTGCTCGTCGGCCCGGCGCTGCTCGGCCTCGCGCTGCTGGGCGGCCTGCTCCTCAGCCTTCTTCTGCGCGGCCTCGGCCTCGCGGCGAGCGGTCTCCTCGGCGGCCTTCTGCTCGGCCGCGGCCTTCTTCTCGGCGGCGATCTGCTCGTGGGACTTCGGAGCCACGGCCGGGCGGACCAGGCTGGCCGGCACGTAGTGGTTGCTGGGGGTGTTCACCGCGTCCAGGGAGGCCACGGGGGTGGCCTGCGCGGTGTTCTGGACCTCGGGGGCGGCGTCGGCGCCCTGGGCGAGGACGATGCCGCCGACCATCAGGCCGGACAGGGTCAGCACGCCGGCGGCGCGGGCGGAGTTCTTGGACAGCAGGGCGGAGGAGGCCATGGGGATCCTTCTGCGGGGGAGGAGTGAGGGAGTGTGAGCCGCAGGCCCGGGCGACGATGCGCGGGCGGCGGTTCGAGGAGCGGCGATGGATGGCCGCCGAAGATGAGGTGAGGTGCGAGGGGTGATGCGCGCGAGGCGCCCGGCGGCATCAGCCGGTCGGGCGCCTCGCGGGATCTAGCGGCGGCCCGGAAGGGCTGCGATCACAGGGCGGTGAAGTAGCCGTCCACGGGCATCATGCCGCCGCCGTCGACGGCGGTGATCTGGGTGCCCTGGCTCGGGTTCAGCGCGGAGATCATCTGGCCGTCACCGAGGTAGATGCCCACGTGGGAGTACCCGTTGGTGAAGACGATGTCGCCCGGCTGCGGGGTGGAGGTCTGCTTGAGCTCGTTCTTCATCGCGTAGGTGTACGCGGTCAGGTCGATCCCGGACTGCTTGTACACGTAGGAGACGAAGCCGGAGCAGTCCCAGGCCTTGTAGGACTTGCCGCCCCAGACGTAGGCGCCGCCCTGGCCGGCCTCGGCGTCGGCCACGATCTTGGCGCGGGAGCCGGTGGCCTGGGTGCTGGCGGAGGTGTCCACCGTGTTCTGCGCGGTGTAGGTGTTCTGCCCGGCGTACTGGGTGGAGGACGCGGTGGGCTGGGTGTAGGTGGTGGCCGCGCCGGCGTAGGCGTTGGCGGGGGCCACGGAGCCCAGGACGACGGCGCCGGCGGCGGCGGCGATCCCGGTGTTGCGCAGGGTGTGGGACTGGGTGGCTGCGCGGTGACGAGCGGTGCTCTTTGCCATGGTGTTCTTTTCCTCCCTGGTGCCTGCGAGGTGAGCTGTCGGGTTCGGATGGGAGTCACCCGGCCGTCCGGATGGACGACTTAACCCCGAGGGCTCTTCCGCGTGGGAAGAACCCGTGATTGGGTCCCCCGCCTCTGCCGAAGTCAGTGTTCGTTCTCGGTGCTGATGGACAGCGGCAGAGCTCGGCGCTCCGTCCATCAGGTGCCCGTTTCGACCAGTGTTGGGCACGTCCACGAGAGTACACACACCCGTGACCGAAAGTCACGTTTTGGTCACGACCGGTCGCGATCATCCCCGCCGCGGGACCCCGCGAGCGGCCGGGCCGTCGACGCCGGGCCGCGCCAGCGATCCGCGAAACATCGCGCTGACCAGGGAAAACGATTGCTTCGGAAGAAGCCTTCGACCTCCGCCCGAGCGGCTTCGCGGCCGGTGCGAAGCAACCTGTGGATTCCCTCACGCAGGGCATCTCACCTCCACAGGGGCCGCCCGGCGGCCCGGAACGACCCCGCCGAACGGTGCTGTGGGCCACGCCCAGCACCGGAAGGTCACGATTCGGTCACGATGACGGATCGGCCGGCGTCGCCGCTTCGTGACCCGGGCGAGGACTCAGTCGCCCAGGCTGCCGCCGGTCTCCCGCAGGTAGCAGGCGGCGCACAGGGACTCGTAGGACACGCTCGCCCCGTCGATGGCCACCTGCTGGCCGGAGAACACGAACCGCTCCCCGATCCGGCGCCCGTTGAACAGGGCCTTGCGCCCGCACCGGCAGATGGTCTTCAGCTCCTCCAGGGAGTGGGCGACCTCCAGCAGCCGGGCGGAGCCGGTGAAGGCGCGGGTGCGGAAGTCGGTGCGGATGCCGTAGGCCAGCACCGGCACCCCGTCCAGCACCGCGATGCGCAGCAGGTCATCCACCTGGGCGCGGGTGAGGAACTGCGCCTCGTCCACCAGCAGGCACGCCACCGGCGGCAGGTCCACGGCCAGCATCGAGCCGTCGTCGCGGCCCTGGGCGTGGTGGGCGAACACCGCGCGGGCGTCGTCGTGCGGGCCCAGCAGGAAGCTGACCTCCCGCCGCACCCCGAGCCGGGAGACGATGCTGCCCTCCCCCTTGGTGTCCACCCGGGGCTTGGCGAGCAGGACCCGCTGGCCCCGCTCCTCGTAGTTGAAGGCCGCCTGCAGCAGCGCGGTGGACTTGCCCGAGTTCATCGCGCCGTAGCGGAAGTACAGCTTGGCCACAGCTCCGGGGTCAGGCTCCGCGCTTGAGGATCAGGTGGGTGCTCACGGACTCGTCCAGGTCCAGGGAGTGATCCTGTCCCTCGGCGCGCACCCGCACCGCGTCGTCCACCGGCTGCAGGCTGACCACCGCGCCGGGGTGGATCCCGGCCTGGGAGAACTGCTGCAGCAGGTCGATGTCGGTCTGGATGGTCTCGGGCAGGCGCGCCACGGTGAACCGGTCGGTCTCCTCCGCGTCCTGGGCGGCGATGCTCACGGGGACGGTCTTGGGGTCATTGGCCTCGCTGCTGAGCCCCAGGACCTCCAGCCCCGGGATCGCGTTGCCGTACGGGGAGTACTTCGGGGAGTTCAGCAGCTCGACGAGCCGGCGCTCCACCCGCTCGCTCATCACGTGCTCCCAGCGGCAGGCCTCGTCGTGCACGTGGGCGAAGTCCAGGCCGATGACGTCGGCCAGCAGCCGCTCGGCCAGCCGGTGCTTGCGCATCACGGCCACCGCCTTCTCCCGACCCTCCTGGGTCAGCGAGAGCGAGCGGTCCTTCTCCACGTGGACCAGGCCGTGGCGCTCCATCCGGGCGACGGTCTGGGAGACGGTGGGTCCGGAGTGGTCCAGGCGCTCGGCGATGCGCGCGCGCATCGGGGTGATGCCCTCCTCCTCCAGCTCCAGGATGGTGCGGAGATACATCTCCGTGGTGTCGATCAGGTCGGACATGGACGCGAGTGTCCCTTCTGCGCTGCGAACGGATGGACGGTGTGTGCGATGCAGTCCATCCTAGGCGGTCGCCCCTCCCGGCCCGTCCAGCATCCGGCCATCTTTCACCGCGGGAGGACACCCCCGCCGGGCACGGGCCACAATGGGGAGGGTCACCGTCGCCCCTGCCGGCCCCGCGGCCGGCCTCGGGGCGCGTCCCCCGAGCGAAGAGAGCCATCGTGACCGCCGAACCGACCCTGCCCCCCGAGATCCTCCCGCGCGACGGACGCTTCGGCGCGGGCCCGTCCAAGGTCCGCCCCGAGCAGGTGCGCGCCGTCGAACGCGCCGGCACCACTCTGCTGGGCACCTCCCACCGGCAGGCCCCGGTGCGCCGGCTGGTGGGAGAGATCCGGGAGGGTCTCACGCAGCTGTTCGATCTGCCCGAGGGCCACGAGGTGGTGCTGGGCAACGGCGGGGCCACCGCCTTCTGGGATGCCGCGACCCTCCAGCTGGTCCGGGAGCGGGCCGCGCACCTGAGCTTCGGGGAGTTCGGCACCAAGTTCGCCCATGCCACCGACGCCGCCCCGCACCTGGGGGCCTCGGAGATCATCACCGCACAGCCCGGCACCCGCCCGGACCCGCGCCCGGTGGAGGGGGCCGACGTCTATGCCTGGCCGCAGAACGAGACCTCCACGGGAGTCGCCGCCCCCACCCGGCGTCCCGACTTCCTCACCCCGGACCAGCTGCTGCTGATCGACGCGACCTCGGCCGCCGGCGGGATGGCCGCGGAGGTGGCCAGCACGGATGCCTACTACTTCTCCCCGCAGAAGAACTTCGCCTCCGACGGCGGACTGTGGGTGGCCGCGCTGTCTCCCGCGGCACTCGAGCGGATCGAGCGGATCAGCGCCTCCGGGCGCTGGACCCCGGCCTCCCTGGATCTGAGCACCGCGGTGGCCAACTCCCGGAAGAACCAGACCTACAACACCCCGGCGATCGCCACACTGGTGATGCTGGCCGAGCAGATCTCCTGGATCAACGACCAGGGCGGTCTGGACTGGGCGGCCGCGCGCACCCGGGAGTCCTCGGACCTGGTCTACGCCTGGGCCGAGGCCAGCGAGGTGGCCCGCCCGTTCGTGGCCCGGGAGCAGGACCGCTCCACGGTGATCACCACGGTGGACTTCGACGACGCCGTGGACGCCGCCAGGATCGCGGGGATCCTGCGCGCGCACGGCGTCGTGGATGTGGAGCCGTACCGGAAGCTGGGGCGCAACCAGCTGCGCATCGCGACGTTCACCGCCATCGAGCCGGCGGATGTGCAGGCGCTGCTGGCCTGCATCGATCGCATCCTCGAGCAGATCCTCTGAAACCCCGCCCGGGGTGTGCGCGGGTCACCGCGGTTCCTGGATCTCCAGGGCCGCGGTGATCGGGTGGGTGGCCGGGCCCAGCTCCGGCTCCTCCTCTTCGCGCTCCACACGCCAGAAGCCGCGCCGGGAGCGGTCGAAGGTCAGGTGCAGCTCCTGCGAGCGCCAGTACCAGACCAGGCCCACCAGGGCCGTCAGCAGCCCGGCCACCACGGCCACGCCCAGGCCCCAGCGGGCGCCCAGGACGTCGTTGACCAGCCCCACCAGCGGCGCCCCGATCGGGGTGCCCCCGAGGAACACGGCCATGTAGATGCTCAGCACCCGTCCGCGCATCGAGGGGCGGGTGGTGACCTGCACGTACGCGTTGGCCGAGGTGATGAAGGTCAGCGCGGCCAGGCCCATCGGCACCAGCACCACCGCAAAGACGATGACGTTCGGGGCCAGCGCCCCAGCCAGGCAGGTCAGCCCGAAGGCGCCGGCGGAGCCGAAGATGAAGCGCAGCCGGGGCCGGTCCCGGCGGGCGGCCATGAGCGTTCCGGTCACGGAGCCGATGGCCATCGTGGAGGAGAGGAAGCCGAACTGGTCCGCCCCGTAGCCGAACTCGCTGGTGGCCATCGCGGCGATGTTGATCGCGGAGTTCATCCCGAAGGTGCCCACCAGGAACGCCCCGACGATCACCGCGAGGATGTCCGGGCGGCGACGGATGTAGGCCAGGCCCTCGCGCATCCGGGTGTCCTCCCGGGAGACCCGGGGCATGGGCCGCAGCCGGGCGACGTCGATGCGCGCGATCGCGAGGATCATCGCCAGGAACGTCACCGTGTTGATCAGGAACACCCAGCCGGGCCCGACGGCGGCCACCAGCACCCCGGCCACGGCCGGACCGAGCATGCGCGCGACGTTGAAGGAGGTGGAGTTCAGCGCGACCGCGTTGGGCAGGTCCCGGTCCGGGACGAGGTTGGAGACGAACGTCTGGCGCACCGGGGTGTCCAGGGCGGTGACCACCCCCAGGGCCAGGGCGAAGATGTAGACGTGCCACATCTGGGCGTGCCCGGAGAGCACCAGCAGCCCCAGGCCCAGCCCCAGCAGGGCCTGGGCGCCCTGGGTCCAGAACAGCACGCGACGCCGGTCCAGGCGGTCCGCCAGCACCCCGGCGTAGGGGGCGAGGAACAGCTGGGGCACGAACTGCAGGGCCGTGACGATGCCCATCGCGGTGGAGTCCTCGTGGGACAGGGAGTTGAACACCAGCCAGTCCTGGCCGATGCGCTGCATCCAGGTGCCCACGTTGGACACCAGCGCCCCGGCGAACCAGATGCGGTAGTTGCGCACGCGCAGGGAGCGGAAGGTGCCCCCGCCGGCGGTCTCGGCTGTGGTGGTGCTCGTGTGCCCTCACCTCTCCTCTCGGCCCGGGTCCGGGGACCCGGGGTGGCTCACCGCCCGGTGGTCTGGGTCTCGGCGCTGTGCCGCTGGGAGGTCGCCTCGGCGGCGCCCGCCTCGGTCCGGCGGCCCTGCTCGGAGCCCTCACCATCGGCGTTCTCCTCGACCGGGGCCTGCTGATCGGCGCCGCCCTGAGCGGCGGTCTCCTGATCGGCCTTGCGCTGCGCGGCCAGCTCCTCGGGGCGCACCCGCTCGGACCAGGGCACCCACTCCGGGGAGAGCAGGGCATCGGGTCCGGGCAGCAGGCCCACCTCGCACACGGTCGCGGTCTTGGACCGCGGGGCCCGGGAGAGCGTGGCGAACCAGCTCCAGCCGCGGTAGCCCTTCAGCGTGCACTCGAACAGGTGGGTGGAGAGGCGATCCTCCTCCCCGCGCACCTCGTGGCCCTCACCGAGGGTCGAGGCGTCGGTGATCTCCAGGATCCCGGCGCGGGCGGTGTCCTCGGCGGCGGCCAGCACCTCATCGGGGGTGGAGCGGCGCCGACGCCGGGGCTTGGCGGCATCGCCCAGCAGCGGCTGGGCCTCGGGGGCCTGGGTGCTCTCCTGCGCGTCGGTGCGCTCGGCCATCGGGCTCACGCGTCCAGCTCGTCGGCGACGGTGCGCAGGATCGAGGCGGTCTTGCGCCCCACCGCGCGATCCGGGTAGCGGCCGCGTCGCAGGGTGTTGGAGACCCCGTCCAGCAGCTTGATCAGGTCCTCGGTGATCACCGCCATCTCCTCGGCGGGCTTGCGGTGGTTCTTGACCGAGGAGGGCATCCGATCCAGAACGCGCGCGGACAGCGCCTGGGCGCCGCGGCGACCCTCGGCGATGCCGAACTCCAGGCGGGTCCCGGCGCGCACCTTCGCTCCGGTGGGCAGGGCGGAGGCCGGCAGGAAGACCTCCTGGCCGTCCTCGGCGGCCACGAACCCGAAGCCCTTCTGCTCGTCGTACCACTTCACTTTTCCGGTGGGCATGGTCTGCTTCCTTCGCTGCATCGGTGTCGGGGCGCGATGAGGCCCCGAGGCGCTCCCCGGCGGGGGCGCGACGGCGCGTCGGGTTCCCCGGCGCCGTCCGGGCGGGGCGCGCCGCCGCCCTCGACCGGTGCATCCTCGCGGGTCCCTGCGGCGGGACCGGCGGACCGGGCGGCGTGCGGCGCGAAACGTCAGTATCGGTGTCGATCATACAGGGCGGCAGGGTCCGCGTCCGGGCCGTTCGCCGTGGGCCGGGGCGCACACGGCACGGTACCGTGGTGCCCATGACCCGCTCCGCCTCACAGCAGCCCGCCGACCCCGCCGACCCCGACCGCCGGGAGGAGGCCGACTCGCGCGCCGCCGCGGCCGGCGGGATCCTCGGGGTGCTGGCGGCCCTGGTCGGCGTCGGGATGCTGGTGGCCAAGGCCTTCGGCGCCCACCCGTGGCCCGTCATCAGCCAGATCCCGCTGCTGATGCTGCCTGTGGCGTTCCTGCTGCTGATGGCCGCGCTGGTCCTGGCCGTGCGGCGTCGTCGGCGGGTCTGACAGCGCCCGGAACCCGCCCGAGCCGCTCGCAGCGGATATCCGAGAGACGCTCAGGAATCCCCCAGGGACCTGCGGGACACTGACCAGCGTGAAGAAGACACAGCCTGAAGCCAAACTCCTGGTCGTCGACGACGAGCCCAACATCCTCGAGCTGCTGGCGACCTCCCTGCGCTTCGCCGGATTCGAGGTGGTCACCGCCTCCAACGGACGCGAGGCCCTGGACAAGGCCACCGCGGAGACACCGGACCTGGCGGTGCTGGACGTGATGCTCCCCGACATGGACGGCTTCACCGTGACCCGCCGGATCCGCGCGACCGGGCTGGTGTTCCCGATCCTCTTCCTCACCGCCAAGGACGACACCGAGGACAAGGTCACCGGCCTGACCGTCGGCGGGGACGA
>OMJG01001590.1_pt1 | contig 12792 bp, 13 predicted proteins | sample 1646431 | NCBI WGS metagenome assembly OMJG01 (sample SAMN03771674, study PRJEB25209) | food metagenome | isolation source: Cotija cheese | place: Mexico:Jalisco,Michoacan | collected 2011-12-12 | reverse complement strand
CTTTATGGGTTTTTGTGTCCACTAGTGTTCGGTTATATTTTACAATCTGCCATAAAATAAAAGAAACAGATTTATTGAGTACGATGTTGCCTAAGGAATATGGTGGAGCGGGCTTTGATGGGTCAACTACTGCCGAGATGATCAATGAAATTGCGCGTGGTAATGCTAGCTTAGCAGTTACTTTGGAAGGGCATTTCAAATCGATCGACCAAATCGTTAAGTTTGGTAATCAAGCTTTGAAAGACGAATATTTGCCTCAAGCAAAATCACGGATCATTGCCTTTTCGATGACTGAACCTAGTGGTGGTTCCAATCCTTTAGGAATTAACTCACATGCCAAACACGTTGGTGACAAGTGGATCATTAATGGTGACAAAATTATGATCACTAATGGTGGATTAGCAGAAATATACTGTGTCCTTGTTAAAACTGCGCCTGAAGAATTGTCTTTCTTTGTCGTTGATAAAGATATGGAAGGCTTTGAATTTGGTAAGCAAGAGAACTTCTTAGGTTTGACCGGTGTACCAGTCGGTGAAATCGTAATGAACAATATCGAAGTCGATGAAAGTCATTTGTTGGGCAAAGTCGGTATGGGTAAAGAAATTGGAGACAGTGCTCATAATGATGCTCGTGTTTTGATGGGAGCCGTATTAACTGGAATCATGGAACACGAATTAGATATTGTGACTGATTACGCAACTCATAGAAAGGCTATCGATACGCCAATTATTCAAATGCAAGGTATTCAAAGAAAGATTGCTGATATTGCCATTGCTAAAGAAACTACTAAATTGCTGTATCAAAAGGCTGCCTGGTTGAAAGATAACCGTCAAGATTATGAAGAAGAGGCTGCTATGGCAAAAGCTTATGGAAGTCGTAGTGCCGTGAAATCCGGTGACGATGCCTTACAAATCTTAGGTGGGTATGGTTATAGTTTGGATTATCCAGTGGAACATTTGATTAGGGATGCTAGAGCAATGGAACTAGCTGAGGGTACCGTTGAAAAAATGCGGACTGAAATTGCTTTGATTGAAGCAAAGAATAGAGCCTAGGGGGAAATTATGAAAATAGTTGTTGGTATTAAACAAGTTCCTGAAACGACAAACGTCAAGATTAACGAAAAAACTAAGAATATTGATCGACGTGGCCTAGGTGGTGTGATTAATTCTTATGATTTGCATGCCCTACAAGCAGCTTTGGCAATTAGGAATCAAGTTGGTGGAGAAGTAATTACTTTATCCATGGGACCAGATGATTTTGCAGTTTCCTTGCAAGAAACCTTAGCTTTAGGTGCCGATAAAGCAGTTCTTTTATCTGACCGGGCTTTTGCTGGAGCAGACACTTTAGCAACAGCCTACGTTTTAAGTGAAGCAATTAAAAAAGTTGGTCAAGTTGATTTGGTATTGGTAGGTCAACAATCAGTTGATGCAGATACTGGCCAAGTTGGACCAATCATTGCTGAAATGTTGAAAGTCCCACAAGTCACTTATGCTGATAAAATTGACGCTTTCAAAGATCATTTAGTGATTGACCGTAAGTTAGAAAATATGGAACAAACAATTACCGCTAAATTACCAATCCTTCTAACGGCTACTGACAAAGCTAATCGTCCTAAATATACTAATGTTGTTGAAATTGCTAAGAGTTTCGATAAACCAATCATTACTTGGCATGCTGGTGATTTAGACTTAGATGAAAAACGAGTTGGACAAGCAGGATCTCCAACAATTGTTCGTTCAATTTCAGAACCACAAAAAGTGGCTAAAAAGAATCATCGTTTGTCAAACGACCCAGCTACTGCAGCTCGTGAATTAGTAGATATTTTAAAGCAAAAAAATATTTTGACGGAGGATAAGTAAATGACAGCAATAGAGGAAAATTGGATTTTTGCGGAAAATGATTTAGATGAAATCAATCCAGTAACTTTTCAATTAATTACTAAAATGAATCAAATCAGCCATGATCCAGTAGTAGTTATCTTGATTGAAAAAAACGCCGCCAATTTAGAAAAGGTCTTGAGTGCTTATGGTCCAGATAAAATTATTACCATTAAAGACGATGCCTTAGCTACTGGAGACGATTTAGAAATCACTGATGCTTTAGCTAACTTGATTGAGAAAAAGGGCACACCTAATACGTTGATTTTTCCAGCTACAGTTGCTGGTCGTTCAATTGCGCCAAGATTGCAAGCTCGTCTACAAACAGGCTTGACAGCTGACTGTTTAGACTTGCATTTTGAAGGCAATTTATTAATTCAAACCAAACCCTCATATGGCGACAATATTATGTGTGAAATCACAATACCAGAGTGTCGCCCACAGATGGTCACAGCCCGTCCCAATGTTTTCAGTTCTGAAAAGAAAATAAATCCAAATTTGGAAATTGAAACAGTTTCCAACATACAATGGAAGAAAGACGATCAATTACAAATAAAAAGTCGTGTTTTACTTGCTCAAAAAGCTAAGGATATCAAGCAAGCAAAGCACGTTGTAGCCATCGGACGTGGTAGTAAAACCGCTAAGGACATTGAAGGTGCTGTGAGCTTAGCTAAGAAGTTAAATGCAAGTCTTGGGGTGACACGTCCACTGACAGATTTGGATACGTTTACGATTGCTGATCAGATTGGTCAAAGTGGCCAAACGATTGCTCCTGATTTACTGATCAATTTGGGAATTTCTGGAGCTGTTCAATATACTTCAGGAATATCAAATGCCAAAATTGTTGTTTCGATTAATACGGATAAAAACGCACAAATTTTCAAGCATTCAGATTATTTTTTTGTTGGGAATGCTCAGGAATTCGCTAAGTCGCTTGAAGCTATACTATAACTACAATACTTCTCCTATTCTAATTCATAGATAGGGGATTTTTTTGGAATAAATGGTTTAAAATAGTAGTAATAATTTGCATAAGCAAAATATATTTGTTAGGGTTATAAGGGTCGTTGTTATTTCTCTATTGTTAAATAACAGCTTTTTTATTTCTAAATATTGAGCATAAAAGTAAGTTTAATCAATTCCAAGAATGGGGGATTTAATGAGTACTAATAAGAGTACAAAAGTAGAAGTCAAAAACTTAACAAAAATCTTTGGTAAGAGAATCGCCAAAGCTAAAGAGTTAAGCAGACAAGGAAAAGATAAATCAGAAATTCTCAAAGAAACAGGTGCCACAGTCGGTGTAGACCGAGCAGATTTCAAGATTTATGATGGTGAAATTTTCGTTATCATGGGTCTATCTGGTAGTGGTAAGTCAACATTGGTAAGAATGATCAATCGTCTTATCGACCCAACAGAGGGGGAAGTTTTGATTGATGGCGAAAACGTCATGAAGATGGATAAGAAGAAGCTTCGTGATGTTCGTCGTAAGAAAATGAGTATGGTTTTCCAAAACTTTGGATTGTTGCCTAACAGAACAATTTTGGAAAACGCTGAATATGGCTTGGAAATTCAAGGGGTAGATAAAGATACTCGTGAAAAGAAAGCCAATGAAGCACTAGAAACAGTCGGTATTACAGGTTACAACGAAGAATACCCTGATCAATTATCAGGTGGTATGCAACAGCGTGTTGGTTTAGCTCGTGCACTAGCCAACGACCCCGAAATATTACTAATGGATGAGGCTTTCTCAGCTCTTGATCCATTGAACAGAACCGACATGCAAGATCAATTGTTGGATATTCAAGATCGATTGCATAAGACAATCATCTTTATCAGTCACGATTTGAACGAAGCGTTGAAGATTGGTGATCGAATTATGATCATGAAGGATGCTCGTGTCATTCAAACTGGTACGCCAGAAGATATCTTGACACACCCTGCTAATGAATATGTCGAAAACTTTATTGAAAACGTTGATAGAAGTAAGGTTCTTACTGCTGGTAATGTTATGATTCGTCCAATGACAATCAACATTGAAAAGGCTGGTCCACGCTTGACCTTGAAGATGATGAAGGCTAACGAAGTTTCAACAGCTTATATCGTCAACAATGAACGTAAATTGATTGGTGTCGTCGATGCCAATGATGTGATTAAATTAGTTCGCGAGAAGAAAGGGGATATTACACCTATTATTCAAACCAAAGTTCCTACAACAGATGAAGATACTCCAATTTCAGACTTGATGGATGATATCTCACAAACAGGTATTCCGTTTGCCGTTGTTAACGACAAGAGACAATTGAAAGGAATCATTGTTCGTGGTGCCGTACTAGGTGCCCTTGCAGGAAATGAGGTGAGCGATTTTGAATAGTCTTTTATTATTAGGTAGTATTCCAAAACTTCCATTAGCTAACTGGATCGATGGTTTCGTCGACTGGTTAGTTCAATTCACTGGTTTCTTCAATGCCGTTACTAATTTCATCGGCTCAATCAACAATGCTTTCCAATGGGTCTTTGATGCTTTGCCAATTTGGTTATTCATCGTTTTGATTTTGGCATTAACTTATTACGTTAACCGTGATAAACAAAATTGGAGCTTATTGATATTTGAATTCTTAGGCTTATTACTTATTTGGAATTTGAATTATTGGCGCGATATGACACAAACTTTGACGTTAGTTTTAACATCTAGTTTGATTGCGTTAGTAATTGGTATTCCACTTGGTATTTTAATGGCTAAGAGTCACATTGCCGAAGTTATCTTGAAACCTATTCTTGATTTCATGCAGACAATGCCAGCTTTCGTTTACTTGATTCCTGCCGTTGCTTTGTTCGGTATCGGTATGGTTCCAGGTATCGTAGCTTCAGTTATTTTCGCTATGCCACCAACAGTTAGAATGACGAATATGGGTATTCGTGAAGTTCCTGATGAATTGATTGAAGCCGCTGATTCATTCGGTTCTACAGAATGGCAAAAATTGTTCAAGGTTGAATTGCCAATCGCCAAAACTAGTTTGATGGCTGGTGTTAACCAAAGTATGATGCTTTCACTTTCAATGGTTGTTATTGCTTCTATGATCGGTGCTATGGGACTTGGTACAAAAGTTTACTTCGCCGTTGGTAGAAATGATGCTGGTAATGGTTTCGCTGCTGGTTTGGCAATCGTTATCTTGGCAATTATTTTGGATAGATTGACTCAATCACTAACAAGAACACGCAGAAAAAACTAGGAGGGATTTTTTGAAAAAACAAAAGTTTATTAAACTTTTCTTATTAGCTTTATTAATTATCCCAATTATTTCCGCATGTAGTTCCCAGACAGCTCCATACAACAGTAAGGAAAAGTTGGGCCCCCAAATTAATTACACGATTACTGGTATTGATGCTGGTGCTGGTGTGATGGCGTCAACTCAAAGTGCCTTGTCTGATTACAAGTTGGCTGATAATAACTGGCAATTACAAACTAGTTCAACTTCAGCTATGACTAGTACACTGGACAAAGCCTACAAAGCCAAGCAACCAATTGTAGTTACTGGTTGGCAACCACATTGGATGTTCACAAAGTACAATATGAAATTCTTGAAAGATCCAAAGAATTCCTTTGGTAAAGCTGAACATATCAGTACTATTGTTCGTAAGGGTTTAAAGAAAGATTCACCTGAAGCTTATACGATTTTAGACCGTTTCCACTGGACTCCTACACAAATGTCTGATGTTATGTTGAAGGTCAATGATGGAATGGAACCTAAAAAAGCTGCTAAACAGTGGATCAAGAAAAATCCTAAGGTCGTTTCACAATGGACTAAGGGTGTCAAAAAAGTTCATGGTAAGTCAATCAAGCTAACTTATGTGGCTTGGGATTCTGAAATTGCTTCGACTAACGTAATTGCTGAAGTGTTGAAAGAACAAGGCTACAAAGTAACCATCCAATCAATGGAAATGCAACCAGTTTGGGCTTCAATTGCCACGAAAGCTGCTGATGCTACCGTTAGTGCTTGGTTACCTAAGACGTCTGCTAAATTCTATTCTGATTATAAGGGTAGATTTGAAGATTTAGGTGCTAACTTAAATGGTGCCAAAGTTGGATTGGCCGTGCCAACTTACATGAAAAACATCAATTCTATTGAAGATTTAAAAACAAAATAATAAAAGTTAAAAAATGGAAGAAATTCCATTTTTTTTTGCGCTTAAAATCTTTTTTATATACTAATGGAATATTTAATTAATTTGTTATTCCTTATATCATATGAAATAATATTTAGAAATAAGACAAAACATCTACTTATTGTGTATTTCAATGACATGGCATAAAGGAGGGTATATAATTAAATTAATTATAATATGAAATTTTTATATAGGGGCGATGGCGTGGATATACAGACGTTTATTGATAAAAGAAAAAAATTAGGTCTCTCCCAAAAAGAATTAAGTAACGGCATTTGCACTCAAGCGACTCTCAGCAAATTTGAAAATAATGGTAAGATTCCTTCCTTGAAGATTTTGATTCAATTGTGCAATCGTTTGGATTTGTCTCTAGATAGTATCATTGGTGTCAGTGATAATAAGAGTCAACAAGTTATCAAGCAAATGAATAAAGCTGAATTCAATTTGATAATTCAAGAATATGAAGAATCTTGGGAAATCATTAAGGCAATTGATCCAAAAGATTTGGCTGATGATCGTGATGCCATGATGCAATATTATTATCTCAAAGGTTACTTAAATGTTTTGGACGATGGAGACTTGTTTGATGCGGTCTTCGATTTCAATCGGATTCTCTCCGAATTAGATAGCCACGGTGAAACCATCTTTACTTTCTTGTCATTTGTTGGCATGGGAATGGTTTACGCTAAGCAAGGCGATGATCAAAAGAGTGAATACTATTTCAGCAAAGTATTTAGCAATATTTATACGATGTCGATCGATGATGTAAACAAGATTTGGCGTTATATTAATATTATTTTTTATTGTGCTATTTACTACTCAGAGAGAAATGATTTGGAAACAGCTAATGCACTTTTGAAATACGGTGTAAAGATTTGTGCAGAAAATCATGTGACTTATTACATTGCACGGATTTATGCACAGTTAGCTATGAATGAAAGTCGTGTCAATGGCAACAATAAAAGAGTACGCAACTTTATGAACAAAGCGTTGGTCTTTTCAGAATTTAATCAAAATGAAAAAGAAGTTGCTTTGATCAAACGTTGGGTTGCCAGCAATAAATTATAATTCTTATTAAAGAAGACTCTACAAATTATTGTGGGGTCTTCTTTTTTGTTATGATAGACAATAAATATAGTTAGGAGAGAAATTATGAATATCAGCCGCAAGCAAGTTATTAAATACGGGATAGTAGTCGTGATATTGCTATTTTTATTAGTTTATCCAGCACAAATTTATAAAATAACCTTAAACTTATTCGGTGTTATTTTGCCATTAGTTTTGGGAGCCGTTTTGGCTTATGCACTCAATATTTTGTGCGTCCGGATAGAAAAACATTTCTTTCCTAATACTAAAATCAAATGGATTCAAAAGACACGGCGGATGTGGGTGATCTTATTGTCACTGTTGATTGTGATTTTAGTCATGATTGGAGTATTCAGATTAGTCTTACCACAATTTATCAGTGCTTTGACTAATTTCTTTAGTTCAATTCCTTCAATTGTGTCGGATTTATCTAATTTTGCTGAGAAATTAAATAAGAATTCTGTTATTTCTGATCAATTGGAATCTCTCAACGTTGATTGGACTAGTGTGCAAAATAAAGTTATGAAATTTTTAACAAGTGTTGGTGGTGGTGCATTAGGATCATCCATTAAATTAGTAACAAGTTTTGCTAAAGGTTTGTTCAATTTCATTCTAGCTTTTACTTTTGCTATTTATATTTTGGCCTCCAAAGAAAAATTAGTTGCCCAAATAAAAAAAGCTGGTCGTGCTTTTATCAAGCCGGTTCATTTGAAAAAGGCAAATTATGTTTTGTCGGTAACTAACAAAATGTTCAGTAGTTTCATTGTTGGACAAGTTACTGAAGCAATTATTTTAGGGACATTGTGTTCCTTAGGTATGGTCTTGTTCAAATTTCCTTATGCGCTACCAGTTGGAGCTTTTGTCGGCGTGACGTCCTTGATTCCAATCTTGGGTGCTTGGATGGGTGGAGCCGTCGGTTTCTTGTTGATTGCCGTGGAATCGCCAATTGATGCGATTTTGTTCATCATCTTTATCTTAGTATTGCAACAATTAGAGAGCAATTTGATTTATCCAAAAGTTGTTGGTACTTCGATTGGACTACCGGGTATCTGGGTATTGGGTGCTATCACGATTGGTGGCGGTCTTGGAGGAATTGTCGGGATGCTATTGGGAGTTCCTGTGGCAGCCACAATTTATCAATTAGTAAAAAATGAATCTGATCGTCGTTTAAGTAAAACGAATTTATAAAAAATGAGGTGCAATAATTGTGTGGGATAGTTATTTTGGCTTCGTAATCACTTTCGTAGCTGTTTTTACGTTAGTTCCTTATTTGACATCATTATTAACATCATGGTTGGGACATCTTTCTAAAATTACCTTAGTCAATAATTTAGGCAACAATAGTCAATTAGTCGTTGGTGGTCTGGGTGTGATAATCCATGAGTTAGGACATGCCATCTTTGCTTATTTATTTGGTCATCAAGTTACCAAAGTGCAATTGTTAAACTTGAACTATCGTCAATCGGGCTCTTTAGGCTCAGTTGATCATCGTTACAATGATCGCAATGTGTATCAATTGTTAGGAAATTTCTTTATTGGTTTGGCACCGTATTATACGTGTTCATTGGCTTTATACTTTTTGCAAAAATTTCTGTTGAAAGCTCAATTCAGTGTGACTTCTTTAATTCAAGGATTGGATGTCAATACGACATTGTCATTTCAGATGATCTTTGAATCAGTTTTGGACAATTTGAAGTCCAGTTTTGCTAACGCTTCTTGGGCGATGGTGGCCTTGTATATTTTGTTGACGATTATGATTGCTAGTACCGGCTATGATTTGAGCAGAAACGACTTCATGACGGTGAATAAAGGAATCTTGCCTTGGGTAGTTGTTTTGATAGTCTTTGGGTCGGTTTTTTATTGGTTCAATATTAGAACGGCTATCATTAGTGGCTCAGTTTACTTCATCTCATTTTCAATTTTATTTATGATCCATGCAATTATTAGTATTGTGATTGCTATGTTAGTCATTAAGATATTAGGGATGTTCAATTGAATATAAAGAAGCCCTGTTAGGTGTCTAACAGGGCTCTTTTTTAATTTGATAATGATTGGTGGAACATCTTAATGTGTGGCGTGTGTTGAAAGAGAAATGGCTCTCCGTAGCTGGTGAAGTCGAATTTTTTATAAAAGTTTTCTACATGAGTTTGAGCTTCAATTTCAATTTTTTTCTTAGGGAAATATTGTTCAATGGCTTCAAAAACTTGTTGCATCAATTTATTTCCTAAACCTTGTCCTCTAAAATCTGGAGCAGTGACAACTCTTCCAAAAGTAACATTATTATTTTGAGAAAATACCCGTGCATAGGCAGCAATCTTACCATCGACGATATTGAAGATATGAATAGCATTTAGGTCATTTTGATCGACCTCTTGGTAGATACGTTTCTGCTGTACAACAAAAATTTCAGTTCTCAAATAAAAGATAGCAAATAGTTCCTCAGTTGTTAGTTCATTGAATTTTTTGATTTTCCACATATTTAATCCACCGCCTTTTCGAAAAGTAATTGATCTAGTACTGTGATTGCCTGATAGAACTGCTTTATTTGATTATCATTTAAAGCAGCTAATAGGTCCCTTATCTGCTGATCAGAGCGTTCATCCAACTCGTGGACTAAAGTCGAACCTTTGTCAGTTAATTGTAATTCTATTGAACGAGAATCTGTTACTGAGGGAGTTTTAGTTAGTAGACCGTGTTTTTCGAATCGATTTAAAATTCGACTAGTGTAGCTTTTGTCTAAGCCCAAGTTGTTGGCTATTTCAATAGGAGTTTTATCATGGTTAAATGAAATTTCTAGAATAACACGACCTTCAGTCCAAGAGAGAGGTGTTTCTAGAACACGACGATTTAAAATTCCCAATAATTTCGTATAATTACGGTTAAAATCACGAATCGTAGTTATTTCAGTTTGTTTTAGCATAGAGTCACTTCCTAAAAATAAATTAAAATTATTATAGCACTTTAGTGGACAAAGTCCACTATATTACAAAAAAAGATTGCCCGAAGGCAACCTCTTTTATATATTTTTATAGTTTTCAGCTTTGAGGTTAGTGATAGTCAACATTACTAACAAACTGATGATGTAAAGTGTTGAAATGAAGACCATTACGGTCATGATATTGTAGTTATCTAAAATGAATCCAATGGCTAAACTTGAAAAACCACCGATACAACGGCCAACATTCATGATGACGTTGTTAGCAGTAGCTCTGACCTCAGTTGGATAAAGGCGACTGACGATAGCACCGTAACCGGCAAACATTCCATTAGAGAAGTAACCAACGATGGCACCGACGAGAATTAATGACCAGACGTTACTTGGTAGAGTTAAAACATAAACGCCAATAGCTGAAGCAGCTAAGAAGATTCCGAAGGCTAGACGTGGTCCTAAATTGTCCAAGATCCAACCAAATGTTAACATTCCGGCACACATTCCTAGGATTGTTGCAATCATCCAAGTTGAAGCACCGACAGTTAAATTCATTTGTTTTTGCATGATAGTGGGTAACCAATTCATCAAACCAAAGTAGCCGGCGATTTGGACGATAGCCATAATCATTAAGGCAATAGTTTGATAAGCAATCTTAGGTGTAGCGAAGAGTTGTTTAATGTTACCGTGTTTTTCTTTGGAGGAATTAGTGAAAGCAGTACTTTCTTTCAAATGTCTTCTGATAAAGAAGGTAATGACGACGGGGATGACACCAAATAAGAAGAGTGCATGCCAACCTAATGTAGGTAGAATCAAAGCTGCCAGTAGTGAAGCAAAGATAGCTCCAATTTGACCAGCCATACCGACCCACGATGAAACGCGACCTAATTTTTCCTTTGAGAAGCTTTCGGCTAGAACAGTCATACCGATTCCGTATTCACCACCGGCACCGATACCAGCGATGAAACGACAAATATAAATTGCAGTAAGATTATGAGCAAAGAACATTGCTGCTGTTGCAAAGGCGAAGATAAAGATTGTATGACTGAAAGTTTTGATACGACCGATTTTATCGGCTAAAATTCCAAAAAAAATACCACCTAATAACATACCAATGTTAGTGATTGTTGAAATCAATCCTGCTTGCGTGCCGCTAAGATGCAATTCAGCGATGATGGATGAAAGAGCAAAGGACAAGAACATTACGTCCATGTTTTCCAATCCAAATCCTGAAGCTGTCGAAGCAACAACTTTAGCTTGGTAGTTATCGAGCTGGTTCTGTTTTGATACTATTTTCATTTTATTCCCTCCAAAATTGATGCTCACTGACATCATTTATTTTGCTTGAATGTATAATAGCACAGGATTTTTTTTTAAACAACAATCGTTTACGCTTTTAGATAGACTTTTGGGCAGTAAAAAAGCTAGCTGATAAGCTTTTTATCAACTAGCTAATTTTTTAGTCTGTGAATGATTGATTTAATTTATTTAAGTCACTGCCTTTGAACTTGATGTCGTCCAATTGGTCAGCTTTATCATGTAAAGCGTTGGTGATTTTTTCTGTCAAAAGATCAACGTCGTTTTGTGGAGTATTGCTTGGGAACATCCCAACAATCAAATAATCGATTGGAGTTCTGTCATTTCCCCAAGCCACAGGATCTTTGAAAGTTAAAGTCATAGTGTGAGCCTGGCTCTTCTTATCACTAGTAACGAACATGAAAACAGCACGCTCCTCGATAAAATTGTCATCTTGAGCAGCACTAGCAAAAATACTACTTTGAATGTTTTGTTCGTCAACACTGAATTCTTCAGCAGTTTTTGAAGCAGCTAGTTTCAAAGCGCTCATTTCATTGTTGTCTTTTAATTCGATGTTTGCGGTTGTGTGGTTCTTTCTGAAAATTTTGAACATAATTGTTATCTCCCTTGCATAGTTATTTTACAAGTATCGACATGTCTAACTCTTTACAACTATTATGTTATCTTATCGAACCCGTTTCATAGCAAGGGGAAAAAACAAATTATTTAAATTCTTTTACGGCATTTGGAATATCATTAACGTGTTCAACGATTAAATCAGCACCAGATTCTGCTAATTCTTTGTGGTCACCAAAGCCATATGTGATGCCCAAAGTGTGAACGTTATTTTGAACTCCACCTTGCATATCAGTCATCCGATCACCAATCATAATGGAATCTTCAGCAGCAGATTTACTGTCATCGAGACCATATTTAAGAATAGCTGGTTTAGTATTACGGGAGAACCCATCTTCTGATTGTCCATAAAAACCTTCAAAGTAATCGTCTAAACCTAAATGGGGGATGAGAATTTTTAACATTGATTCAGTTTTGACTGATGAAATATAAAGATTGTAACCAGCATCTTTTAATTGTTGCAGCATGTCTTTCATACCAGGGTATAGTTTTAACTGATAAACTCCCTTAGTGTTGTAATAACTTTGGAAAGATTTAACTGCTTCTTGATAGCGATCTTTAGGAAAATTAGGATAAAATCTCTCAAGACTATCTACTAAAGAAGGTCCAATAAATTTTTTATAAGTATCAATACCAAGGTGTTCCATCTTTAAGTCATTGACCATGTATTCTAACGCATTAACGATACCCTCTTGGGTATTAGCAATCGTGCCATCAAAATCAAAAAACAAATTTTTCATAAATTTTTCTCCGCAAATTGCAAGAACAAGTTAGCCACTTTGGAAAAATAAAGAAAAGTTAAGA
>OMJG01001589.1_pt1 | contig 12793 bp, 8 predicted proteins | sample 1646431 | NCBI WGS metagenome assembly OMJG01 (sample SAMN03771674, study PRJEB25209) | food metagenome | isolation source: Cotija cheese | place: Mexico:Jalisco,Michoacan | collected 2011-12-12 | reverse complement strand
GGAGTTCAGACGTGTGCTCTTCCGATCTGCGCGCGCCGCGCTGCGCGGCGCGGTGCGAGGAGCCTCGGGCCGGGGCGGTGTGGGTCTGATCGTCCTCCAGCACCTGGGTGGCGTCGGGGTCCACGGCCCCGGCGTCCTCGGCGTCGGGGGCGCCCGCGTCCCGATCCCGCAGCACCCGGGTGGCCTCCTCCTGCTCGCCGAAGGGGTCGCGCAGGATCGGCCCGGTCTCGGCGGTCTCGCTGGGCTGCTCCTGGGCGGCGCGGGCGCGGTTGAACTTGCCGAGGTCGAACAGCTCGGACTTCTTCCGCTTCCGGCGCGAACCCTGCGGCTGCGTCGAATCGGCCTCCGGGGAGGCTCCGGTCTCCTCCCGGTCCACCACCGCCCGGGTGTAGGGCTCATCCGCCTCGTAGGAGTCCAGGGCCGGGGTCGGGCGGGAGCGGTCCTTGCCCTTCTTCCGGCGGCCCCGGCGCGTGCTCGGGGCGTCCTCGACGTAGGGGCCGTCCAGATAGGAGCGGTCGTGCTCGTCGGCCCCGGGGCGCTCGGGCCGCTCCCCGAGCAGCCGGGTCAGGCCGGCGCGCAGCCGCGGGATGATCTGGCGCACGGGGGTCGCGGTGATGATCAGCAGGGAGATGATCAGCAGCAGCACGTGCAGGGTCCACGCCCCGGGCACGGTGAGCAGCTTGGCCACGGTGCCCCCGGCCAGGAGGCCCACGACGCCGCCGGCCTCGCGGATCGCCAGCAGCCCGTCGTGGGTGGTCGGCGAACCCGCGGCGAGGTCGAAGGCCGCGGACCCGGAGATCATCATCAGCAGCAGCCCGACGGCGATGCGGTTGTTGGCGCGCATCTCGGTGGGGCGGCGGAAGGCGCGCAGGCTGAATCCGCCCAGCAGGACGGGGGCGAGCAGGGCCATCAGCCCGACGGTCCCGGCGACCACGGCGTGCCAGGCCCCGGCCGGCCAGGCGATGGCCTGGGAGGAGGCCCCGGCGAGGTTCCACCACTCGACGGCGGCGGTGATCAGGGCCAGCAGCAGCATCAGCAGGGCGCCGCCGTCGCGCCGGTCCTGCGGGTCCAGCTCGGTGCGCAGGGTGCCCATGCGCCGCACGGCCCCGCCGACCAGGTGGGCCAGACCGAGCCAGACGGCGCTCAGCGCCCGCACCAGGGGGTTGGGGCGGGGGCCGGTCTGCTGGGGTGCGCGGGAGCCGGATCGGCTCCGGCCGGTCTTCGTCGCGGAGGTCTTCGCGGAGCGGGAGGATCCCTTGGAGCCGGAGGTCGCGGAGGGGGAAGTTCGAGGCGCCATATCCTCCAAGGGTAGTTCATGCGCGCGGGACCCGGACCCGCGCACCCCCGTCTCAGGGGATGCGCGGGTCCGGGTCCCGCATCACGACCGCGGGTCCGCACCGTTGGGCGCGGGCCCGGCGGCTTCCTACTTGTCCTTGCCGGCCTCCACGACCACCGGGATGATCATGGGCTTGCGGCGCAGCTTCCGGGCGATCCACTGCCCCATGGTCCGGCGCACCACCTGCTGCAGCTGGTGGTTGCTCGGCGCTTTGCCGCCCTCCTTGAGGGCCTCCTCCAGGGCGGAGGAGATCTTGGGGGTGATGGACTTGAACACGGAGTCGTCCTCCGCGACGCCGCGGGCGTGGATGTCCGGGCCGGCCACCACGCGCTTGGACCGGCGGTCCACCACGGTGATGATCGAGACGAAGCCCTCCTCGCCGAGGGTGCGGCGGTCCTTGAGGTCCTGGTCGGTGATCTCGCCGACGGACTTGCCGTCCACGTACACGTAGCCGCACTCCACGGCCCCGACGATCTTGGCCCGGTGGTCCTTCATGTCCACGACGATCCCGGACTCCCCGAGCAGCACGTTCTCCTCCGGCACGCCGGTCTGCACCGCGAGCTTGCCGTTGGCGATCAGGTGGCGGACCTCGCCGTGCACCGGCATGACGTACTCGGGCTCGAGGATGTTGTAGCAGTACAGCAGCTCCCCGGCGGCGGCGTGCCCGGAGACGTGCACCTTGGCGTTGCCCTTGTGGATCACGTTGGCGCCGAGCTTGAGCAGGCCGTTGATGATCCGGAAGACGCTGTTCTCGTTGCCGGGGATCAGCGAGGAGGCCAGGATGATGGTGTCCCCCTCCTCGATCTGCACCCGGTGGTCCCCGGAGGCCATGCGGGACAGGGCCGCCATCGGCTCCCCCTGGGACCCGGTGCACATGAGCACGACTTCGTCGTCCCGGTAGCGCTCGACGTCCTTGAGGTCGATCAGGGTGTTCTTGGGCACCTGCAGGTAGCCCAGCTTCTCCGCGATGGTCATGTTGCGCACCATCGAGCGGCCCACCAGGGCCACCTTGCGCCCGTGCTCGGCGGCGGCGTCGATGACCTGCTGCACGCGGTGCACGTGCGAGGAGAAGGAGGCGACGATGATCCGCTTGGGGGCGTCCCGGAAGATCGAGGAGAGCACCCCGCCGATGTTCTTCTCGGTGGGGGTGAACCCGGGAACCTCGGCGTTGGTGGAATCCGGCAGGAACAGGTCCACGCCCTCCTCGCCCAGGCGGGAGAAGTGGCGCAGGTCCGTGATCCGCCCGTCCAGGGGCAGCTGGTCCATCTTGAAGTCGCCGGTGTGCAGCACGGTCCCGGCCGTGGTGCGGATGAACACCGCCAGCGCATCCGGGATGGAGTGGTTCACGGCCACGAACTCGCACTCGAAGGGCTTGAGGTCCTCCACGTCCCCGGCGACCACCGCGAGGGACTTGGCCTTGATGCGGTGCTCCTGCAGCTTGGCCTCGACCAGGGCGAGGGTCAGCTGCGAGCCGATGATGGGGATGTCCGGGCGGCGCTTGAGCAGATACGGCACGGCGCCGATGTGGTCCTCGTGCCCGTGGGTCAGGACCATGGCGACGACGTCGTCCAGGCGGTCCAGGATGTGGCTGAGGTCCGGGAGGATCAGGTCCACGCCGGGCTGGGTCTCCTCGGGGAAGAGCACCCCGCAGTCCACGATCAGCAGCTTGCCGTTGAGCTCGTAGACGGTCATGTTGCGCCCGACCTCGCCGAGCCCGCCCAGCGGCATCACGCGCAGGGTGTCTCGGCCGAGCTTGGGCGGCTTGGGGAGGTCGTACTGGATCTGGGTCATGGGACCCCTTTCGTTCGGTTTCGGGGCGGCCGACGCCGTGGCGGCTCGGCGGCCCGGGGATGTCATCGACGCCGGGTCGATGGATGGTCTGTCTGGTCTGCGCCTCAGCGCAGGGTGTCTGCGGCCGGGGAGTCGGCCAGGTCCGCGCGCATGCGGGCCGCCTCCTCCTCGGTGGGGCCCACGTGCGGCAGGCGCACGGCGTCGGAGGCGAGCCGGCCCTGCCAGGCCAGGATGGTCTTGGCGGCCACGGCCCCGGGCACCCGCGTCATGGTCGCGGTGACCACGGGGTGCAGCTGCCGGTGCAGGCGCTGGGCGGTGGCCAGGTCCCCGGCGACGATCGCGTCGATCAGCGCGCGGAAGGCCTCCGGGACCACATGGGTGGTGACCCCGACCAGGCCGACCGCGCCCAGCGCCATCCAGGGCAGGGTGAGTCCGTCGTCCCCGGAGTAGTACTGCAGGTCCGTGGTGGCCATGACCTCGGTGGCCGCGGCGAAGTCCGCCTTGGCGTCCTTCACGGCCACGATGTTGGGATGCTCGGCCAGCGCCCGGTAGGTGTCCGGGGCGATGGGGATGCCGGCGCGCCCGGGGATGTCGTAGAGCATCACGGGGGTGTGCACGGCGTCGGCCACGGTGGAGAAGTGCGCCCGCAGCCCGGCCTGGGTGGGCTTGTTGTAGTAGGGGGTGACCACCAGCAGCCCGTCCACCCCGACGCCCTCGGCCAGCTCGGCCAGGTGCAGGGTGTGGGCGGTGTCGTTGGAGCCGACGCCGGCGACGACGCTGGCCCGATCCCCCACGGCCTCCTTGACGATGCGGAAGACGCGGGCGTTCTCCTCATCGGTCATGGTGGAGTACTCGCCGGTGGTCCCGCACACGACCAGGCCGTCGTTGCCGCGATCCACCAGCTCCGCCGCGAGCGCGGCGGTGGCCTGCTCGTCCACGGAGCCGTCCGCGGCGAACGGGGTGACCATGGCCGTCAGGAGGCGGCCGAAGACGGGCTGGGGCTCGGGGGCGGACTCCACCGGTGACGCAGACATGCTCCCACGGTACCGCACCGGGGCTATCCTTCGCCGTCGGCCAGGTGGTGGGCGGGGCGTCCCCGGTCCAGGGCGACGGCGTCGCGCATGGCCCGGCGGGCGCGCTTGCGGTCCCCGGCGGCGTCGTAGGCCAGGGCCAGGCGGAACCAGGTCCGCCAGTCCTGCGGGGCCTCCTCGACCTCGGCGCGGCGGGCGGGGAAGGCGGCGTCGGCGGCCTCCCGGTCGATCCGCCCGGAGGCGGTGCGCGGCGGCTGCTCGGGCAGCCCGCCCTCCTCCCCCAAGCGCTGGCCCAGACGCTGCACGCGCACCCCGAACAGCACCTCGCGCACCAGGGCCCACGCGCCGAGGGCGGGCAGCAGGATCATGCCGACGCCGAGCAGGATCCCGGGGATCCCGCCGTCCCCGCGCAGCAGCAGCACCCCGCGCTGGGCGGTGACCCCCAGGTACAGCACCAGCAGGGCGACGGTGATGGCGGCGAAGGTGCGGCCCTTGCCGGTGGAGTCCACCAGGACGAAGACCCCGCACAGGATGAGGACCACGGTGATGCCCAGGCGGGTGGCGGCGGGCAGGGGCAGCAGCCAGACGGTGCCCAGCAGCAGCAGGCAGGCCAGGGCCGTGAAGGCGCGCAGGGATCTCACGAGGGGGTGCCCGCCCGGCTCAGTCCAGGTCCAGGAAGCCGTCGAGCCCGTGGGTCAGGCCCGGGACCTCGCGGACCTTCCGGATGCCCAGGAGCACCCCGGGCATGAAGGAGGCCCGGTCGAAGGAGTCGTGGCGGATCGTGAGCTGCTGGCCGGGATCCCCCAGGAGGATCTCCTCGTGGGCGACCAGTCCGCGCAGGCGCACCGCGTGCACGTGGATGCCGTCCACCACGGCCCCGCGCGCCCCGTCGGGGTCGCTGGCGGTCGCGTCGGGCACGGGGCCGAGGCCTGCCTGCTCGCGGGCGGCGGCGATGGCCTCCGCGGTGTGCCGGGCGGTGCCGGAGGGGGCGTCGAGCTTGTCCGGGTGGTGCAGCTCCACGACCTCGGCGGAGTCGAAGTAGCGGGCAGCGACGGCGGCGAAGCGCTCGGCCAGCACCGCCCCGATCGCGAAGTTCGGCGCCACCAGCACCCCGACCTCGGGGTGGGCGACCAGGCGCTCGCGCAGCGCGGAGAGCTTGGCGGCATCCCACCCGGTGGTGCCGACCACCGCGTGCATGCCGTGGTCCACGGCGAAGGCGACGTTGTCCTCGGTGGCCTGCGGGACGGTCAGGTCCACGACGACCTCGGGGGCGGCCTCGATCAGCTGCTCGAGGGAGTCCCCCGAGCCGAGGGCGGCCACCAGCTGCAGGTCCGGGGCCTGCTCGATGGCGGTGACGGCCTGGGAGCCCATGCGTCCGGCCGCGCCCAGCACGGCCACGGTGATTCGCTCAGTCATGTCCGCCAGCCTATCGTGCCGCCGCGCCCCGCAGCGGGCGGGGCCCGGGCTCGGGAGCTCTGGTGCTTCCGTCAGGGGCCGACGCGTCACGGTGGCGCGGCTGCCCGCGCGGGGCGGACCCGACGACTACGATGGTCACGGTCGCTTTCACCCCTCCCCCGGTCAGGACGTCCTTCCCCGATGCAGAACCCGAACCCCTTCTCCACCCCGGTGCCGCCGCAGGCCGGAGATCCCCGGTTCGTGCTGCGCGGCCTGGATGGTCTGCGGGCCCTGGCGGTGATCGGCGTCGTCGTGTTCCACCTGTGGCCCCAGGCGCTGCCCGGCGGGTTGATCGGGGTGGACCTGTTCTTCGTGATCTCCGGGTACCTCATCACCGCGCTGCTGCTGCGCGAGGCCGCCTACACCCGGAAGATGCACCTGCCGCAGTTCTGGATGCGCCGGCTGCGCCGCCTGGTCCCGGCGATGGTGCTGTGCGTGCTGGTGTGCTCCTGTCTGGCCTGGCTGGTGGGCGGGGACGCCACGGTGCAGCTGCGCCGTCAGGTGCTGGGCGCCCTGACGTACACGGCCAACTGGACGAACATCGCCGCGGGCAACGACTACTTCCGGGACACCAGCCCGGAGGTGTTCACCAACTTCTGGTCCCTGGGCGTGGAGGAGCAGTTCTACCTGGCCTGGCCGGTGCTGCTGGTGCTGATCTGCCTGCTGGTGGCCACCTGGCGGCGTCGGCGCCTGGTGCCCGCGGTGCTGGCCGGCGCCTCCCTGCTGGCGATGCTCGTGCTGTTCTGGGCCACCGGAAGCGCCGACCGGGTGTACTACGGCCTGGACACCCACGCGTTCGGCCTGATGCTCGGGGCGTGCCTGGCCCTGCTGATCCCCTGGTCCATGTACCCGCCGAAGCCCGGCTACCGGATCCCCCGGCTGGACGCCGCCTACTCCCCCGGGCGCAACGCCGCGCGGATCCTGGTGGGCTGGGTGAGCCTGGCCCTGCTGCCGGTCGCGGCCCGCCTGCTCACCGAGGAGCACCCCGGGGTGCTGTTCCCGTGGGGTCTGCTGGGCGCGTCCCTGCTGGGGCTGGGTCTGATCCAGGCGCTGCTGCCGGATGTGCGGGGGCTGGGTGCGGAGTGGCTGCGGCGGCTGCTGAGCCTGCCGCCGCTGGTGTGGATCGGGCGGCGCTCCTACGGGCTGTACCTGTGGCACTGGCCGCTGATGGTCCTGGCCCACTACGCCGCCCCGCAGACCTCCGCCACCGCGCGCGGGATCGTCGTGCTGGTGCTGACCACGGCGGTGGCCGCGGCCTCCTACCGCTTCCTGGAGCACCCCGTGCGCCGCCGCGGCTTCCTCGGGGCCTCCCGGGACCTGCTGGCGAATCTGGGCTTCCCGGGTCGACGCCGCTGGGCCACCGCCGCCGCCCTGGGGGCTGCGGGTCTGCTGGTGGCCGGCACCGCGGTGGCCTGCGTCCAGGCCCCCGAGCAGACCGAGGCCGAGCGGGTGGTGGCCGAGGGCGAGCAGCAGCTGAGCATCCAGCCCTCCCCCAGCGCCTCGGCCTCGCCGTCGGCGTCGGCATCGGCTTCCGCCTCAGCAGGTGGGAAGGAGGAGAAGGACGGCGCGTACCACCCGGCTCCGGGCGGGCAGGACGTGACGATGATCGGGGACTCGGTGACCCTGGCCTCCGCCCAGGCCCTGCAGGAGAAGCTGCCCGGGATCGCCATCGACGCGAAGGTCTCCCGGACCATCGACGCCGGGATCCAGCTGCTGCGCGAGGAGCAGAAGTCCGGGCAGCTGCGCCGGATCGTGGTGATCTCCCTGTCCACCAACTCCGCGATCACCCCGGATGACATCCAGCAGCTCACCGACATCGCCGAGGCCGGGCAGGTCCGCCAGATCGTGCTGGTCACCGGCCAGGCCCCGGAGAACCTCACCTGGGTGGATCAGTCCAACGACGTGGAGCGCGAGGCCGCCGCGAAGCAGCCGCGCATCGAGGTGGCGGACTGGGCGAAGGCCTCCGACGGCAAACCCGAGCTGCTGGTCTCCGACGGCGTGCACCCGCAGCCGGAGGGCCAGCGGCTCTACGCCCAGACCATTGCGGATGCGGTGAAGACGGCGCAGACGGACCTGCAGCGGGAGACCGCGGGCCGCGAGGGCTGATCACCCCCATCGTCGGCCAGCCCCGGCAACCCTACAGTCCCCCGCGCCGGTCTGGCATCTGGAGACGATCCACTCCCGGAAGCGCCGGGCGCTGGGGGACATCCGCTCGGCGTTGTAGACCAGGGTGGTCTCGTGCACAGCCTGCGGGTCCTCCAGGCGCAGGACGCGCACCCGTCGGCGCAGGCGCGTAGACAACGACCTCACGCTGACCAGCGGCACGAACGTGGCGCCCAGACCTTCGTCGGCGAAGGTGAGCAGATCCGTGATGTGGCTCAGTTCGAGGATCACATCCGCGCTGACGCCAGACCTCTCGATGGTCTCATCCACCTGCCAGCGCTGACCGGAGCTGGGCCTGCACTGGATCAGCCTGATCGCAAACCGTCCCATTTTCCTCGTCTCAGGACGCTAATGGGTGCGGTGGGACCGGCTAAGGACGCCTGCTAATCTCCTCAACAACGCGTACGAGATTCTGCGTCGATTCCCTCAGCTCATCACTGGTAACGGGCGCATTCAACTTGTTTTCAGGATGATGAATCGAATTTCTCACGTATAGCGGAAGCGTAACGGGATAGCTTCCGGACGAGGTTCGCACCCAGGCTTTCTTTTGACTTATTCCACAACTTACTAAAAATTCGTCAATTTCTTTTTCCCTGGCTGGTTTGCCCGACACTTTATTAGATTCGATATGGCGCTGAACATGGCCGTAGAGCTCATTATGGAACTCATTACTGCACACCTCAAAAGCACGATAGTTGATCTCCCCCCAGGTCGGCTCCCCCTTACCGAAGAGGCCGAACATGGTGGAATGGTCGATGCTACGGTTGCTTCCCTTGCCTGCTAAAACCGTGAGCAAATGGTACTGCGGGTCGAACTTCCTGATCAGATATGGGGAGTGCGTGACGACGAAGACCTGTTCTTTTTCACCGATTCTGCTGACGGCCTCACCGAGTTTAAGCTGCGCACTCGGATGTAGCCACGTTTCGGGCTCATCGAGCATGAGTACGAGCGGGGTAGGGTTACTCTCATCGGTGAGGGCCGCTGATCGGGCGTAAAGTTGGATGACACCCAATGCGATCGCCCGTTGCATACCTGTTCCCTTATCATCAACCGGAGTCTCCCCAGCCCCGTCGTCAACGTGCAGGCTGCCTTGCTTCATGAACACAGAGGCATCCGGGAGACCGAAGTCGAAGCGGTAATCAGCTTGGCCATACTGATCATCAACAAGCTCCTTTAGGTTGTTCGTCAGTTTTTTCGTCTCCGCAAAGAACGAATCCTCTCCATCGTGGGCAAATGCATTTGCATGCGCTTCAGCGAGGGCCTTCCATCGGTCCGTTTCGATGAAACGTTTGAAGGAGGAGTCAAGAAGACGACCGAGGGTCTTGGTGGCCGAGAAGTCAATGTAGTCCCCCGGCCGAGTGTCAGCCCAGACAGCCTCGAAGTCGAAAATCGCCTTCACCCTTGCATCGATGCCTGTGACATTCTCGAATCGCTGACGCTCGGGGTGCCAGAAGCACACACCCTTCACGTCAACCTTCTTTTCCTTTCCGTTTTGCACCACGCTGCGAAGCTTACTACTGCGATCCAAACGGAGCACGCGCTTTCCAGCGTCTTCGAAGACGAAGTCCTTAAGCACCTTGAATTTATCCTGCATGACGAGTTCGTCCACACCGTCCGCGATATCGACCTCGACTCGCGTCGGTCCAGTGGCGTCGACACAGTAGAATTTATCGGGCGTCCACCTCGTCGCGGAAGGGCCTTCAAACATAAAAAGGAGAGATTCGATCACCGTCGACTTTCCACTATTGTTATCACCCACAAAGAAGTTCACTCCCGGCTCCAGCTTGAAGCGGTGCACCCCGCGAAAACTCTTTACATTCTCGATTGTGACGTTTCTGATGTACATAAGCACTCCATATGTATATGGGTATATTTGCAGTGGCTATTTCTGAGATCAAGCTTACCACAATCCTCCGCCAGCCCCTGTTCCAGGCTGAACGATGGGACTCACGAAGCAACCAGAGACGAGGACGTAACCTGAACGCAACTCAGTTTCGCTTGCTTTGAGGCCCGCCTCCCACGTCACTCTGGACCGGTGGGTCTATCACTCGGCTTTACCACGGTCCTGTTTCGATTAGGTAACGATTATGTAAATTAGTTCTCTGTAAAGCACCTGGTGGAGCCCTTCAAGTCCTACCTCCAGTCAACTTCGCAGTTGTTTCCATACAGGTCACCGTTGCTGACCAGGTCCATCTGGCCCACCAGAGGTAAAAACGGGATATACCCGTTGGGTATGTATCTTAGATACACGGATAATCAGGAAATCCGCTGCCCCCATCTGATGCTTCAGCTGGGGGGATGAAAAATCATAAACTGTTTCTTCGTCACCACCAAAGTGGAGCACTTTTGCTAGTCCCTGATACCCAGAATCTGAAGAAGGCCATGAGGGCGAGTTGAGCCTCAGCTTACCTTCCTACACAACCAGCATGCCGCCCAGCAATTTGATCGCCATGAAATAAATTCGCTTATGTTCACTTTTCTCGCACCGTGAATTGGGGGGATGTCAAATCGCCGCCCCAGGCGAAAGAATATCACCGGAACTACAATAGTACGTCGGAGACAACAGGCGGGTCCTAGGCGTCGGAGGGCCCCACCAGGGTGGTCACGGTGGGCCGGGCGGCCAGGTCCGCGGCGAGGGCCTGCACCTGCTCCGCGGTCACCGCGCGCAGCTCGGCCAGCAGCTCGTCCAGGGGCAGGAACCGGCCGGTGTCCAGTTCGGAGCGGCCCAGCCGGAACATCCGCGAGGCCACGTCCTCGCTGCCCAGCACCGTGGACCCGCCCAGCTGCCCGGCGACCTTCGCCAGCTCGGCCTCGCCGATGCCGTGCTCGGCCAGCCGCTCCAGCTCCGCGCGCATCAGGGCGCGCACCTGCTCCGCCTTGGCCGGGGCGCACCCGGCGTACAGGCCGAAGTACCCGGCGTCGGAGAAGGAGCCCGCGTAGGAGAACGTGGAGTAGGCCAGGCCCCGGCGCTCCCGGATCTCCTGGAACAGCCGGGAGGACATGCCCCCGCCCAGGGCGGCGTTGAGCACGGACATCGCGAAGCGCTGCTCATGCCCGGCGATCAGCCCGGTGGAGCCCACCAGCACGTGCGCCTGCTCGACGTCGCGGTGCACCGTCTCGGTGCCCAGCCGCGGAGACAGGGGGGCGGGGCGGCGCACCCGGCGCGCGGCCGGCGGCGCGTCGTCATCGCTGAGGTCCCACCCGGCCTCGGCCAGGGCCCGCTGCACCCAGCCGACGAACTCCGCGTGCTCCAGGTTCCCCGCCGCGGAGACCACCAGGCGATCCGGGGTGTAGTGGCGGTGGTAGTGCTCGGCCACGGCGTCTCGGGCCACCGCGCGGATCTCCTCCGGGGTGCCGCCGATGGGCCGGCCCAGAGGGTGCTCGCCCATGACCTGCCCGGTGAACCGCTCGAAGGCCGCGTCCATCGGGTCGTCCTGGTCCATGGCCAGCTCCTCCAGGATCACCCCGCGCTCCTGCTCCATCTCCCGCGGATCCAGGACGGCGGCGGCCGTCATGTCCGCGATGACCTCCGCGGCCATCGGCGCGTCCTCGCCGAGCACGTGGGCGTAGTAGCAGGTGTGCTCCTTGGCGGTCAGGGCGTTGGACTCCCCGCCCACCGCGTCGAAGGCCTGGGCGATGTCCAGGGCGGAGCGGGTGCGGGTGCCCTTGAACAGCAGGTGCTCCAGGAAGTGCGTGGAGCCGAGCATGCCGGGGCGCTCGTCCCGGGAGCCGACGCCCACCCAGTAGCCCACCGCGACGCTGCGCTGACCGGGCATCCGCTCGGTGATCACCCGGACCCCGCCGGGCAGCACGGAGCGGCTAACCTCGTTGCCGCCCTGTCCGGCCCAGACGAGGCGGCCGGTGCGGTGCGCGCGCTCGTCGCTCAGCGAGGGGGCGTCAAGGGGCAGATCGAAGGGCACGGGCGGGGATCCTCTCGGTGGTGGGGCGGGGATGGTGCGGGGTGCGGGCGTGCAACGGCCCCGGGCCGCGGCGCTGGGTCAGCGCGCGGACCGGGGCCGGTGCCGGCGGGCGGGCGGGCTACTGCTCGTCGCCTTCCTGCTCGTCCTCATCCAGGACGACCGGGGCCAGGGAGAGCTTGCCGCGGTCATCGACCTTGGTGATCTCCACCTGGGCCTTCTGGCCCACGGAGACGACGTCCTCGACGTCGTTCACGCGCTGGCCGCCGTTGAGCTTGCGCAGCTCGGAGATGTGCAGCAGGCCGTCCTTGCCGGGGGTCAGGGACACGAAGGCGCCGAAGGTCGTGGTCTTGACCACGGTGCCCAGGTACCGCTCCCCCACCTCGGGGACCTGCGGGTTGGCGATCGCGTTGATCGCGGAGCGCGCGGCGTCGGCCGAGGGGCCGTCCACGGCGCCGATGTAGATCGTGCCGTCGTCCTCCACGGTGATGTCCGCGCCGGTGTCCTCCTGGATCTGGTTGATCATCTTGCCCTTGGGCCCGATGACCTCGCCGATCTTGGACACGGGGATGTGCACGGTGATGATGCGCGGGGCGAACTCGCTCATCTCATCCGGCTCGGAGATCGCCGCGGTCAGCACGTCCAGGATGTGCAGGCGCGCCTCGCGGGCCTGGGTCAGGGCCGCACCCAGCACGGAGGCGGGGATCCCGTCCAGCTTGGTGTCCAGCTGGATCGCGGTCACGAAGTCCTTCGTGCCGGCGACCTTGAAGTCCATGTCGCCCAGGGCGTCCTCCGCACCGAGGATGTCGGTCAGCGCCGCGTAGCGGGTCTGGCCCTCGACCTCGTCGGAGACCAGGCCCATGGCGATGCCGGCCACCGGGGCGCGCAGGGGCACACCGGCGTTGAGCAGGGACAGGGTCGAGGCGCACACCGAGCCCATGGAGGTGGAGCCGTTGGAGCCCAGCGCCTCGGAGACCTGGCGGATCGCGTAGGGGAACTCCTCGCGCGAGGGCAGCACCGGGGTGATGGCCCGCTCCGCCAGGGCGCCGTGGCCGATCTCGCGGCGCTTGGGCGAGCCCACGCGACCGGTCTCGCCGGTG
>OMJG01001587.1_pt1 | contig 12795 bp, 10 predicted proteins | sample 1646431 | NCBI WGS metagenome assembly OMJG01 (sample SAMN03771674, study PRJEB25209) | food metagenome | isolation source: Cotija cheese | place: Mexico:Jalisco,Michoacan | collected 2011-12-12 | reverse complement strand
CGCCACCCGCGGTGCGCCTTGGCCGGTCGGTCCTGGGCCCGGCGGGCCGGGACTGGCTGGTGCGCAGCGGCGGATATGCCTTCGGGGATGCGGTTCCGGGACGACGGCGGGAGGAGCCGCGGACCGGGGGCGAGTCGACGCGGGTCTTCTCCGCCTCGGTCTCCTCGTCCCCGTACAGCCAGTCCAGATCCTCCTGGCGGGATTCGTCGTCTCGTCGTTCGGCCATGCGGCTCAGGGTAGTGCGCTTCATGCCACGACCGCCTGTGACACGACCGCGGCGGCCCGGGGAGGCGGCGCCCGGCGGGTCGGCACGGGCCGACTGGCACAATGGGCGCCATGTCTGCTCATCTCGCCCCTCCGGTCAGCATCGTGATGCCGGTTCGTGAGGAGGAGAGATATCTCGCCTCCTCGGTCGACGGAATCCTGGCCCAGGGATATCCGGGTGAGATGGAGGTGATTCTTGTCGTGGCGCCCGGCCGGGACGCCACCCAGCAGATCGCCGAGCGGCTGGCTGCCGCCGACGCCCGGATCCGGGTGGTGCCCAATCCGGGGGCGACCACCCCCAAGGCCCTCAATCTCGGTGTGGCGGCCGCCTCCCACGACATCATCGTGCGCGTCGACGCGCACGGGGAGCTGGCCCCCGAGTACATCGCCACTGCTGTGGAGCTGCTGGAGCGCACCGGTGCCGCGAATGTGGGCGGGGTGATGGACGCCCGCGGCCGGACGGCCTTCGAGCAGGCGGTGGCGGTGGCGTACACCTCCCGACTCGGGCTGGGAGGCTCCTCCTTCCACCTCGCGGCGTCTCCGGAGGGGCCGGCGGAGACCGTCTTCCTGGGGGTGTTCCGCAAGAAGGATCTCGAGGCCGTCGGCGGGTTCGACCCCACCTTCGACCGGGCGCAGGACTGGGAGCTCAACTATCGGCTGCGTCGTTCGGGCAGACAGGTGTGGTTCAGTCCACGGCTCAAGGTGACCTACCGTCCGCGGTCCAGTGTCAAGGCCCTGGCCCGCCAGTTCTTCCGCACCGGTCAGTGGCGCCGCGAGGTGATGAGGCATCACCGGGACTCGGTCAGCCTGCGGTATCTCGTCGCCCCGGCCACGGTCGCCGCCTGTGCGGCCGGTGCGGGTCTGGGCGTGGCCGGAGCGGTACGGGCGATGAGCGGACGGGGCCGGGGGATGCTGTTCGGCTGGGCACTGCCGGTGGGCTATCTGGCGGCGATGGGCCTGGGATCCGCCCTGATGCCCCGGCAGATGCCCAAGGACGTGCGGGCCAGGCTGCCCCTGGTGCTCGCGGTGATGCACTTCAGCTGGGGAACCGGCTTCCTCATCGGGCTGCGGCCCTCCCGCGACGAGTCGGCCTCCGACGACGCGCCGTTGATGGAGTGAGGTTCAGGACGCGATCTCCGCACCCTCCTGGTCGGCCAGCGCCGCGGGGGTGCTGCCGTCCAGCATCTCGTCGACGAGGATGAGGGATCCGGATCCGGTCAGGCAGCCCGTCAGGAGAAGGGCCAGGTCCATGGGCGGGGGAGCGGTGGCCACCAGCATGCGCCGGTCGATCGGGAGGACGGCGGCCAGGTCGGCCTCGCTGAGCGACGCCGTCCCCTCCATCCTCGCGGTGGTGGGCCGTGCGCCGGCCGGTGCCGGCATCTCGTCGGGCATCGCCAGGGCGTCGCTGAAGTCGATGGCCCCGGGTGCGGGGTTGCGGCACGCCCCGCCGAGCGGGGCCAGTGAGCACTGCACCAACGGCACCCTCGGGTCGCTGCCGGAGGGGTCGGGGCCGCTCACATCCAGATCGGTGGGGGCATCCGAGGGCCCCCGACCGACCACTGGCACGACGCCGGCCCACCAGCAGGACAGCAGCCAGGTGAGGCTGACCCAGTGGAGCGGGTGGCGCGCGAGAAGAGGCAGGCCCACACGGTCTCCGGGGGCGATCCCCTCCTCGGTGAGCAGGTGGACGGTCTTGGCCACCCAGCTGCCGACGGTGCGCCCCGACAGTTCCACCCGATCCCGGCCGCGGTACCAGGTGATCAGGGGAGCAGCCTCCAGACGCCGTCGCTCCAGGGCGGCTACCGGTCCGCGGGGGCCGAGGCCCGATGCGGGACCGGATCCGCGGTTCGATGTCGGGCCGGAGCCCGAGGGGGTGGGTGAGAGCTGAACCATGTGGTCCATTGTGACGGAGTCACATCCCTGTCGGCATTGTGACGGAGTCACATCCCGCTCGGAATTGTGACGGGGCCTCCGGCGGGTCCTGGCCGGATCCGGGAGGGACGCGGGTGCGGCCGGTTAGCCTGGATGCATGCGTCACGTACTCATCATCGCCGGCGGTTCGGGCACCCGGTTGTGGCCTCTGTCGAGGCAGGGCGAGCCCAAGCAGCTACTCGATCTCATCGACGGTCTGAGCCTGCTGAGGATGTCCTACGAGCGGGTCCGGGGGCTCGTCTCCGACGACAACATCCTGGTCTGCACGGGAGCCGACTACGCCGACGTGGTCGCCTCCCAGTTGCCCGAGCTCCCTCGCGGCAACATCCTCGGCGAGCCCGTCGGAAGGGACTCCCTCAACGCGGTGGCGTGGCCGGCCGCCCTGATCGCCGACAAGGACCCGGACGCGGTGATCGCCACGGTCACGGCCGATCACATCATCCGGCCGGTGGCCGACTTCCGGGCGGCCCTGGACCGCGCCTTCTCCCTCACCGAGCAGGAGTCCGACGCGATGGTGACCTTCGGCGTCGTGCCCACCGAACCCAACACGGGCTACGGATATCTGCACCGCGGCCTGCGGCTCCCGGGCGGCCAGGGGGCCTGCGAGGTCCTGGAATTCGCGGAGAAGCCGAGCCCCGAGCTGGCCCGCAGGTATCTGGACTCGGGGGAGTACTGGTGGAACTCGGGGATGTTCGTGTGGCGGGCCGCCACCCTTCTCGACGTCCTGGCGGAGCTGCGGCCGACGACCCGCGCCGCCATCGACGAGCTCGTCGCCGATCCCGCACGGCTGGCCGAGATCTACCCCCGCCTGGAGAAGATCTCGGTGGACTTCGCGGTGATGGAACCGGTCTCCCGCGGACGCGCCGATGCGCGGGTGGTGGCCGTTCCGCTGGACATCCAGTGGTACGACGTCGGCTCCTTCGAGACCCTGGCCCCGCACCTGCCCGACGACCGTCACGGCAACCACGTCAGGGGCCTGACGGTCAGCCTCGACGCCGACGGCAACCTGTTGATCAACCAGCGCCCCAACGCGGTGCTGGCGGTGGCCGGGCTGCACCGGATGGCGGTGGTGACCACTGATCGGGCCACCCTGGTGGTGCCCCTCGCCGACTCCCAGCGGGTCAAGGCGCTGGTCGCCGAGGTGGCCGCCCAGGTCGGCGGGGAGTTCGCGTGAGCCGCATGATCGCCGGATCGGCCGACTCCACGGGGAGGTGGTGAGATGCACGCCGTGCTCGAGCGGATGCGTCGGGCCAGGGAGCCCTTCGCCTGGCTGATGCTCATCGTCTCGTGCAGTTTCGTGGCCGTCTTCGTCACCGACTTCTGCTGGTCGGTGTTCCATGAGGGGGCCGGGCTGTTCGAGACCGCCCGTCGCGGTTCCGGAAGCTCGCTGGGCATCAGCGCCCTGGCGGTCACCGTCGCGTCGGTACTGCTGTGCCGGCTCGTCTCACCGTCCACCTCGCACGCCCGCCTCATCGGTGAGTTGGTGGCCGCCGTGGTCTCGGCCTCGGCCCTGGTCGACCTCACGCTGGCGGTGCTGGCAGCCGTCGACGCCCCAGGCGGCGTCTTCGGGGTGGTCGTGGGCCTCATCGGCAACCTGCTGGTGGTGGCGGTCAAGGTGGCCGCCGCGGCCGCACTCATCGCACTGTCCCGGGTCCGCGACGACCCGGCCGGCGACGAGACGCCGGAGCAGGCGGGGTCGTCGCAACCCTGATCCCGCGCCTTCCGGGCTTCACCTCAGGGCGGAATCGCGGCGAACCCGCGGAGCCGACCGGCAGGCTGTGCACCGAGGCGTCCCCCAACCGGGTGATTCGCGGGTGGGCGAACCGTGCCACAAGGTGAACCACACCCGTGTAACTTGGGCGCCACGTGAGAAGCGCTGATATCGGAGCCCAAGGAGTTCGCATGGAGGAGATGTTCCAGGTGCTGGTCGGCACCGACGACGAAGCCATGTCGTGGCAGGCCCGTTCCCTGTGCGCCCAGACCGATCCGGAGGCCTTCTTCCCTGAGAAGGGCGGATCGACACGCGAGGCCAAGCAGATCTGCGAGCACTGCGAGGTGCGCGCCGAATGCCTCGACTACGCACTGGCCAATGACGAGAGATTCGGCATCTGGGGAGGGCTCTCCGAGATGGAGCGCCGCCGATTGAGGCGCGGCGCCTGATCGTGCGCTCCGCCGCACACCTATGCTCGACCCCGGAGATCTTCCCGTAGCCTTGGGCGGGCCGCTGCCAGTGCATCGGCCCTGGGCCGCGGCACGGATCCCAGTGGAGTTCCGAGAGTCAGGTGAGCCAGCATCGTGAATGATCAGACCGGAGACGCGCCCATCGGCCCCGCCCCGGGTGGCGGGGAGGGGCCTCGCACCGCCGAGGGCCTCACCGACTGGAGCATCCCGGTCGTGCCGTCGCTCCCGGTGAAGCAGGAGGACTGGGCGTGGGCGCACGAGCGTCGGCCCGAGCCTCCCACCCGGGTGTCGCCCGAGCAGGTCGCCGCCGTGCTCATCGTCCATCAGGCCGGGGAGTGGCTGGGCCGCGCTCTCGCCCGACTCGCCGGTCTGGCGGACCGCCCCGGGGTGACCATCGCCGTCGACATGGGCTCGGAGGACGAGTCCGCCGATCTGCTGGCCTCCGCGCAGCGCGACGGCCTCATCGAGGATGTGCTGCACACCCCCGGCGACCGGACCCCCGGCGAGGGGGTGGCATCGGCCGTCGCGATACTGCCCGATGACATCACCCACCTGTGGATCCTCCACGACGACCTCGAGCTCACCCCGGACAGCCTCCATCAGATGCTCGTCGAGGTGTCGCGTGCGCCGATGGCCGACGTCGCCTTCCCCACTCTGCTGCGCCCGGCCATGCGCAACTACCCGGAGTTCATCGAGGAGCAGGGGCAGACCCTCAGCACCACCGGTGCCCGGGTGCTGCCGGTGGTCGACCGCGGCGACATCGACCAGCACCAGGGCGAGCCCGTCCGGGTGCTGGGCGGTTCCACCGCCGGCATGTTCATCTCCCTGAAGGCCTGGCGGCGGGTCGGAGGGTTCGATCCCGCGGTGCCACTGTTCCGCGACGGCGTCGAGTTCGGATGGCGGGCCAATGAGGCCGGCCTGGTGGTGCGCACCGCGCCGAGCTGCGCGATCCACCACCGGCAGGCCGGACGCGGATGGGAGAGGGACTCGGTGCTGGCCGAGCGCCCCGATCTCACCGACCGTCTGGTGGGCATGCGGATGGTCGCGGCCCGCTCGGAATCGGTGACCCGGACCAGCCTGGCCCTCATGCTCCAGTGCCTGGTGCGCGCCCTCGTGCTGCTCCTCGGAAAGGCGCCCGGCAGGGCCGCCGACGAGCTCCGGGCCGGCACCCGGCTGTGGCGGACCAGGTCTCAGACAGCCGCGATGGCCGAAAGGATCAGCACCTTCCGGCAGAGTTGCGATCCCGACGACGTCGCCCACACGGCCCGCCTGCTGCCGACCCACCGCCGAATGTGGCGCAGGATCGCCGACCAGTTCGCCGGAGACGTCTCCGACCGGCTGCACCCGGGGCGCGACTCCGACCTCGGCACCTCCATCGACGAGCTGACCGCCGACGACGACTTCGCCGGCCGTGAGCACCACACCGTCCTCAACCCGTACAACGTCATGGTGGTGGGCATGCTGCTCCTGGGGGTCGTCGCCGGCCGCTCGCTGTTCGGCTCCGGCTCCGCCGTGTCCTCCTGGCTGGCCCCCGCCCCCGGCGGGCTCTCCGGGGCCTGGTCGGCCTGGCTGGCAGCGGTGCCGGGCCAGCTGGGAGGCTCCTCACCGTGGCTGGGCGTCGCCGCACTGGGGTCGGTGATCACCGTCGGCCAGCCCGAGGTCTTCGCACGGGCGTGCCTGCTCCTGGCCCCTCTGGCGGCCGCCATGTCCGCCCACCGCCTCACTCGACGGGTCCTTGGCCTGGGGGTGCCCGCCGTCCTGGTGGCGTCGATGTGGGCGCTTCTGCCGGTGATCACCGGCAGCCTGGCCAGGGGATCGATCACCGGCCTCGCGATGGCCGTGGTGACCCCCCAGGTCGCACTGCACAGCTGGCGGCTGCTGGCACCGGCGACGATCGACGTCGACGAGCTGTGGGGGGCCGGTACCTCCGGCGCTTCGGACCGCTGGCGCAGCGCCGGCGCCGCGGCGGCCTGGACGGCGATCGCCATCAGTCTGGTACCGGCCAGCTGGGTGATGGTCCTGATCGTCATGGTGGCGGCCCTGCGGGCCGACCGCACGGTGTGGCGACAGGTGCTGCTGGTGCTGATCGCACCCCTGGTCGTGGTGAGCCCATGGCTGGTGCGGATCGCCTCGGCGCCGGCCCGTCTCATCACCGGCGCCGATCCGCTGCTCACCGGGACCTTCGCGCCGCGGGCCGGCCTGTGGGTGCTGCTGGGTGGCGGGGTCAGCGTCGCCGCGGTGCCCGCCTGGGTGAGCCTGGTCGGCGTCCTGCCCCTGTGGTTCGCGGCCCTGTGGGCCCTCACCTGGCTGCTGCGTCACCGCGGGGCCGAAGGGGCCGCCGGACGCGGTCGGGTGATCGGCACCGCCGCGGTGTCCCTGCTGGCCTTCCTGGCCGCCGGGATCGCCGCACGTCGACTCGTGCCCCTGTGGGGCACCGAGATTCATCCCGAGATCGAGACCTGGCAGATGGTCGGCCTGGGAGGGCTGCTGGCGCTCGTCGCCACGGCCTGGCAGGGGACCCTGCTGGCCGTCCAGGCCGATGACGAGGCCGCCGAGGACCAGGAGTCCGACCCCGACCGCGCCCCGAGCCTGGGGGAGCTGATGGCCAGGTGGAGTTCCAAGGTGCTGCCGGGGGTGCTGACCGTCGGACTGGTGGCGTCCTGCCTGTGGTGGGTCGCCGGTGGCGCCGGCCAGCCGCTCCACAGGGTGTCCTCGAAGCTGCCCGCCTATGTCACCGCGGTGCAGGACTCGCCGCGGCGCACCCGGACGCTCATGATCCTGGTGCAGGGCGGCGGGACGAGCTGGAACCTCGTCGATTCCCGCAACCCGGGGTGGGGGACCGGCGAGAAGCCGGTGATCTCCACCGATCCGCGGATCAGGGCCGACGCGTCCGAGCTCGCCCGAGCGGTGGCGACCGGGGATGTGGGTGAGGATCTCGCCGCCCGGCTCAAGGCCATGGGGGTCGCCCACGTGTGGCTGCGGGGTGCGGCCGACGACGTCGTCTCCCAGGTGAGCAACGCGTCCGGGCTGACCTCGGCCAGGGCCGACGCCGACACCACGGTGTGGAGTCTGGACGGGGATCCGTCGAGGGCCTGGCTGGTCTCGGGCCGCAGCGTCACGCAGCTGTCGGGGACCGTGCCGTCCGGCTCGGGAGACCGGCGTCTGGTGATCGCCGAGCCCCGCGATGACCGTTGGCGGGTGAGCGTCGGAGGGGTCGAGCTCGAGCGCCTGGACGCCGAACCGTCCGGGGGGATCGGGCAGACCTATCGACTGGGCTCGGCCTCGGGGCCGGTGACCTGGTCGATGCCGAACCAGGGCTGGGTGGTCCTGGTGGAGGTGGGTGCGATGCTCATCCTCATGATCGTTGCCGGACCGAACGCCTCGCGGCGCGCTCCGGCTCCCCGACGCTCGATGGAGGCGGACAAGTGAGACCACGCAGAGCCGCTGAGGAGCCCGGCGACGACCGCCAGGACCTGCCCGACGAGTCCGTCGCGCCGCCCCGCAGGGTGACCGGACCCGTGCAGGAGGAGCCCGCCGGGGAGGAGCACCGGATCCGCAGGTCCTGGCCGGGGCCGCTGCGCGCCACGATCTTCGGTGTGCTCGCGCTGGCCGTCGGCGCAGGGGCCTCCCTGATCCCGTCTCAGCAGGAGAGCGTCGAGGCGGCCCCCGAGGTGACGCCGGGGCAGACGCTGGTGTGCCAGCCCTCCTCGGCCGACGCCTCGATGGCGGTGGCCTCGACCAGCCCCAGCCTTCAGGTCGGCGGGCTGACCGGCTCCCCCTCCGATGTGCGGATGCCGGCGTCGGTGTCGATCGGCACCCAGGCGAGGGTGATCCGATCGGTGAGCGGCCAGGGCCGTCCGGTGGCCACCACTCTGTCCTCGGTCGGGTCGGGAGCGAGCGCCACCTCGGCGATGAGCCCCTGCACGACGGCGGCGACGGGGGGGACGCTGATCGTCACCGACCCCGGATCCGCCGACATCGTCGTCACGAACCCGGACTCCGAGGAGGCCACGATCGACGTGAGCCTGTCGGGCGCCAAGGGGGCTGTCGATTCAGAGGGCTCCCGGGGGCTGACGGTGCCGGCGAGGTCCAGCAGGACCCTGCCGCTGTCGGTGTGGGCGCCGGGAAGCAGCCCGGTCTCGGCCACCGTCCGCGCCGAGTCGGGGCGGATCGTGGCCACCGCGCGGACCGGGGGCTCCGCGGGCCGGGAGGCCTATCCGATGTCCCAGGTCTCCCAGAGCCTGCTGCTGCCCGGGGTGCCCGCCGGGGCCACATCCTCAGAGCTGCTGCTGTCGAACCCGGGCACCTCGCGCACCACGGTGCGGGTCAAGGCCCTGGCTTCGGGCGGAGCCTTCACCCCCGAGGGGGCCGACGAGGTCCAGGTCGACCCGCAGACCACCATCGCCGTCGACATGGGCAAGGCCCTGTCCGGGGAGGCTGTGGCGCTGCAGGTCAGCGCGGACCGTCCGGTCGCGGCCCAGCTGATGAGCGCCAAGGGCTCCGACGACGCGATGGCCACCCCCGCCGGCGCGGGTACCAGCCTGCAGACCGCACTGCCGGCCGGCGGGACGCTGGCGGTCTCCAACCCCTCCCAGCAGGCGGCGCAGATCAAGGGGACCTACACCACCACGTCGGGGAAGACGGTCGCGGTGAGCGGCTCGGTGGCGGCCGGAGCGACCTTCACCAAGGATCTCGGAGCGGATGCCGGCCATCTGCGGATCACCTCGACCCGGTCGGTGACGGCCGGGGTGTGGAGCACCCGCAACGGGCTGACGTCGGTGCCGCTGAGCCTGGTGGCGGGGGCGGTCAAGGGTCCGAGACTCGGGATCGATCCGCAGCTGTCCTAGTCGGCGCTCCCGTCGATGACGTCGACGGGCAGCCCGGTGAGGGCGCTGAGCTGCTCGACGAGGGTGCGGTGGACCAGGATCATGAGCCCCGCCGAGGTCGCGGCCCGCAGTTCGAGGGGGCGGCGGAACAGCACGACCCGGGAGGGCCTGGGCCCCTCTCCGTCCTGGGCGGAGGCCAACGGCACCCGGCCCTCGATGAAGGACTGCTTCTCGGGGACGTCCTCGATCCCCACCACGACGCCGTCCAGTGCTCCCGGACAGCTCTGCGAGACCCGCTCGAGGGCCGCGCTGACGGCGTCCGCGAAGAACTCCGAGCGGGTCGGCGACGGCCTGGGCAGGACGCCGCCATGGTTCCTGGGCACCACGAGGGGGCCGCGCATTCCTCGGCCATGGCGATCGCGACGTGACGACATGGGGCCCACGGTAGTGGTACCCGTTCTGGACGCGGCGTAGGCTCCGGCGGGTGAGGGAGTGCTCTCGTCCTGGATGCTCGCGACCGGCTGTCGCGACACTGACCTACGTCTACTCTGAGTCCACCGCTGTGCTCGGTCCGCTGGGACCGGCCCGCGAGCCGAACTCCTACGATCTGTGCGAGGGCCATTCGGGTGCCCTGTCGGCCCCCCGGGGGTGGGAGGTCATCCGGCTCCCTGGCATCGACGAGGCGCCGCCGATCACCCCCGACGACGACCTCATGGCGCTGGCCAGGGCCGTTCGCGAGACCGGGATGCTCGACGGCGAGGCAGGCCCCGAACACGGCCCGCTCTCCCCGGCCCCCGACTCGGTGCGGGTGGTGGCCTCGCGGGGACACCTGAGCGTCATCGTCGATTCCTCCGACGCCGGTGGGCGGGTGCGCTGAACGGGGGGCGCGGTGGCATTAGGGTGTGAATATGCCTGACCTTCCCGACACCCCCGAGGCACTCGACCTCTCCCCGGCCTTCCTCGAGATCGCCGCCTGCCCCGAGTGCCATTCGAAGTTCGCCCTCGACTACGACCGCGGCGAACTGGTGTGCTCCTCCCCGTCCTGCGGGCTGGCCTTCCCCGTCTCCGAGGGGGTTCCGGATCTGCGGGTCGACTCGGCGCGGCGTCCCGCCCGGGATCAGGAGCAGCAGTGAGCCCCGCCTTCGACGATTCTCGGCTGGAGCAGGAGACACTGCCTCCGGCCGCCGAGCAGGCGCTGCGTCGGCTGGCCAGCACCGGCGCGCGGATCCGCACCGATGCCGGTGATCTGGAGGCCTGGTGCGGCGAGGCGGCCGCGCGGCTGGAGCGTCCCCGGGGGGTCCTGGTGGTGGGGCCGGAGGCACGCCTGGTGAGGTCGGTGCTGGAGCCGCAGTGCCCGGTGCCGATGGTCGCCTGGCCCCTGGACAGGGTGCCAGCCTGGGTCGGCCCTCTCGATCTGGTGGTCGCCCTGGACTCTGGCGGCGTCGACGATCCCCACTCATGCCTGGATGCGGTCGCCGAGGCGCGACGCCGCGGGGCCGCGGTGCTGCTCGCCTCCGAGGTCGTCACCCAGTACCTGTGGTTCGATCAGCTCGGCTTCCAGAAGGTGCTCACCACCGAGTGGATCGTGCAGGGTCTGCTGTTCGTCCTCGGGGCCGTGCTCTTCGCCGCCCCGCTCTGGCTGAGCCTGCGCCTGGCCTACCGGCGGCGGCCGATCTACCCGCCCGTCACGCGCGAGCAGGATGCGCTCGAGCAGTTCCGGGCGGCCGTGGATCCCCTCCGGCGCGCCGTCACGATCATCGCGCCGCTCGTGGTGGGCCTGTTCGGCGGGCTCGCCGCGGCACGCACCTGGCAGCAGGCGCTGCTCATGCTGCACCCGCAGTCCTTCGGGAGGGTCGATCCCCTGTTCGGGCACGACATCTCGTTCTACGTGTTCACGCTGCCGATGATCGACCTCGCGCTCGGATTCGCGCGCTTCGTGTGCCTCGTCGCCCTCGTCGGCGCGCTCGTGGGCCACTTCGTCTACGGCGGCGTGGCCTGGGACCAGGAGAAGGGGCTCGAGGTCACCCGAGCCGCGCGCCGCCACCTCGGCGTCATCGCGGCCGTCTACCTCGTGCTGCTCGGCATCTCCCACTGGTTCGAGCGCTACGGACTGCTCACCAGCACCCACTCCCGCTTCGACGGCGCCTCCTACACGGACGTCCATGCGATCCTCCCCGCCAAGACGATCCTGGCGATCGCGGCGCTCATCGTCGCCGCCCTCTTCCTCGTCTGGGTGGTCCGCGGCGACTGGCGCATCCCCGCGATCGGCGCCGGCCTCATGATCGTCGCGACCCTCGCCGTCGGCACCGCCTACCCGTGGCTCATCCAGCGCTTCCAGGTCGCCCCGAGCGAGCGGGCCCTCGAGCAGGAGTTCATCCAGCACAACATCGAGGCCACGCGCACGGCGTACGGGCTCGATGAGGTCCGAGTCGTCGACTACGCGGCGGCCACGGACGCCTCTCCGGGAGCGCTGCGCGAGGACGCGGAGACCACCGCGCAGATCCGCCTGCTGGACCCCGCCGTCGTCTCGCCGACGTTCGACCAGCGCGAGGCCAACCGTCGCTACTGGGGCTTCGACCAGGTGCTGGCCGTCGACCGGTACCAGATGGACGGCGAGCTGCAGGACACCGTGATCGGCGTGCGCGAGCTGCGTCCGGACAAGCTCGACCTGGCTGAGCAGTCCTGGGTCAACCAGCACATCACCTACACGCACGGCTTCGGCGTCGCCGCGGCCTACGGGAACCGGCGCAGCCCCGACGGCGAGCCCGACTTCCTCCAGTCCGGCGTCCCCGGCGAGGGGAAGCTGGGCGACTACGAGGAGCGCGTCTACTTCGGTCGGCACTCGCCGGACTACTCGATCGTCGGCGGTGCCGAGGGCTCCGATGCGCAGGAGTTCGACTACCAGGCGGGCACCGAGGAGGACCAGAAGGGCACCCAGCGCACCAACACCTTCGCGGGCGACGGCGGCCCCTCGCTCGGCAATCCGCTGACGCGCCTGCTGTACGCGGTGAAGTTCCGCGATCCGAACATCCTCATCTCGAAGTACGTCAACGACGAGTCGCAGATCCTCTATGGCCGCGACCCGCAGGCCCGCGTCCGTGCGGTGGCCCCCTACCTGTCGCTGGACTCGGGCATGTACCCCGCAGTCGTGGATGGGCGACTGGTCTGGGTGGTCGACGGATACACCAGCACCGACCGCTACCCGTACTCGCAGGCCGCGCCGCTGGACGAGATGATCCGCGACTCGCAGACCGATCCGGCGGCGACCGCGGCCCTGCGCGCACCGGACGCGAACTACCTGCGCAACGGGGTCAAGGCCACCGTCGACGCCTACGACGGCTCCGTGACCCTGTACGCGTGGGACACGGAGGACCCGATCCTGAAGGCCTGGCAGGAGGTGTTCCCGGGGACGCTCAAGCCGACCTCCGAGATCTCCTCCGCGCTCATGCAGCACCTGCGCTACCCGGAGGACCTCTTCAAGGCGCAGCGCACGATGCTCGCGAAGTACCACGTGACCGACGCCCAGGAGTTCTACGGCCAGCAGGACTTCTGGCAGGTCCCGTCGGATCCGGCGGAGATCGGAAGAGCACAC
>OMJG01001586.1_pt1 | contig 12796 bp, 10 predicted proteins | sample 1646431 | NCBI WGS metagenome assembly OMJG01 (sample SAMN03771674, study PRJEB25209) | food metagenome | isolation source: Cotija cheese | place: Mexico:Jalisco,Michoacan | collected 2011-12-12 | reverse complement strand
CCTGCTCGAGACCGGCGGGTTCAGACCCCGACTACACCCTGGATTCGGATGAGCCATTCAGCTGACTCGGAGGTGACGCCCATCGTCACTCCGAAAATTCGGGCGCGTCACTCCTTCGGTGGAGGTCAGCGCGGGACGGTTGCCTCCGCGGGAATTCCCGCGGAGGCTCGGGGATCAGAACGCGAAGAACTTCTTCGCGTTGCCGTAGGAGACGTCGGAGACGAGCGTCCCCAGCGCCTCGATGTCGTTGTTGATCTCTCCGCGCTCGACCCATTCGCCGACCAGCTCGCACAGGATGCGGCGGAAGAACTCGTGACGCGGGTAGGAGAGGAAGGACCGTGAGTCGGTCGTCATGCCGACGAAATTGCCCAGCAGGGACTGCTCGGCCTGCACCTCCAGCTGACGCCGGATCCCCGACCGGGTGTCGTTGAACCACCAGGCGTTGCCCAGGGCGAACTTCTGGACGGTCCCGCCGCCCTGGAAGCAGCCGAACAGGGAGGCGATAGGCAGCCAGTCGTTCGGGTTGAGGGAGTAGATGATGGTGCGGGGAACGACGCCGTCGGCCTCGGCGGAGTCCAGCAGCTTGGCCAGCGGAGCCACCAGGGAGTGGTCCCACATGGCGTCGTATCCGGTGTCGGCGCCGTGGGCGGCGTACATCGCCGAGTTGAGATCCCGGGCGGCGTGAATATGAAGCTGCATCGTCCAGTCGTGGGCCTGGTAGATCCTCATGAGGGCCTTGATGAGCGCGGTGCGGTACTGCACCACCTCCAGCGCACTCAGCCCGGCGCCGGAGCGCGCCCGATCGACGATGACGTCCAGCTCGGCCGGCGTCGCCTCCGCGTACTCGACGACGTCCAAGGCGTGGTCGGAGAGCCGGCCGCCCATCTCGTGGAAGAAGCCGACCCGCTCGTCGATGGCCGCGGTCAGCCCGTCGAATCCGCTCACCGGATGCCCGACGGCCCCCTCGAGCCGGGTGACCCACTCCCCGAACCCGGGCCTGTCGATGTTGAGGGCCTTGTCGGGGCGCATCGCCGGCAGCACCTTGAAGTCCTTCTCGCCGGCCAGCTGCTGGTGGAAGCCCAGGTCGTCGGCCGGGTCGTCGGTGGTGCAGACGGCCTCGACGTTGAACTTGCGGATGAGCCCGCGCCGGGAGAACTCCGGGCTGGCCAGCAGCTCATTGGTGCGGTCGAAGATCTCGCGGGCGGTGCTGCGGTTGAGGTCCTTCTCGATACCGAAGATGCGGCGCAACTCAAGATGGGTCCACAGGTAGACGGGATTGCCGATCGCCTTCTCCATGGCCCCGGCGAAGGCCTGAAACTTCTCCCAGTCGTCGCCCTTGCCAGTCACCAGCTCCTCAGAGACGCCGTTGGCCCGCATCAGCCGCCACTTGTAGTGATCCCCGTAGTCATCGCCGCCCAGCCAGGCCTCGACGATCCCCGAGAAGTTCTTGTCCTCCGCGATCTCGGAGGGGTTGAGGTGGCAGTGGTAGTCGATGACGGGCTGGTGCTCCGCATAGTCGTGGAACAGCGTCCTGGCCGTCGGCGTGGTGAGGAGGAATTCCTCGTCAAGAAACATCCGTGTCTCTCCTTGAATAGTGGTCGTACAGCAGTTGGAATAACCGCGGCTATTCGGTGACGCCGTCCTTGAAGATGGCGATCTCCTGCATGTGGTGGGTCTCATTGAGGGTCTTGACGCCGCCCGCCACGGAGGTGACGTAGGCGATGAAGTCGGGCAGGACGTCGTCCATCGGCTCGGTCATGGTCCGGCCTCCGTCGAAGTCGATCCAGCGCTTCTTGCGGGTGGCCAGGGCTGTGTTGGAGGACACCTTGACGGTCGGCACATAAGTGCCGAACGGCGTCCCCCGCCCCGTCGAGAAGAGCACCAGCTGGCAGCCCGCCGAGGCCAGCACCGAGGAGGAGACCAGGTCGTTGCCCGGCCCCTGCAGCAGGGACAGGCCCGGCGTCCGGATCGTCGATCCGTAGGCGAGCACGTCCTCGACCTCCGCAGTCCCGGCCTTCTGGATGCAGCCCAGAGACTTCTCCTCCAGAGTGGTGATGCCGCCCTCCTTGTTGCCCGGCGACGGGTTCTCGTAGATCGGCTGGTCGTAGCGCCGGAAGTAGTCCTTGAATCCGTTCACCAGGTCGACGGTCTCGCTGAAGACACCCTCATCGCGGGACCGCGACATGAGCACGGTCTCCGCACCGAACATCTCCGGCACCTCGGTGAGCACCACCGATCCGCCGTGGGAGACGAGCCAGTCGGTGAAGCGCCCGATGAGCGGGTTCGCGGTGATGCCGGAGAAACCGTCGGAGCCTCCGCACTTGACGCCGACTTTCAGCTCGCTGATCGGCACCTCCTCGCGGTGGTCCTCCTTGGCGGCCGCCAGCAGCTCCTCGAGCAGTGCGACGCCGGTCTCGTACTCGTCGTCGGCCTCCTGGGCGATCATGAACCGCACCCGGTCGGGATCGTGGGCCCCCAGGCCGGCGCGCATCTGGTCCATCTGGTTGTTCTCGCAGCCCAGGCCGATCACCAGCACGCCGCCGGCGTTCGGATGACCGACGATGTCGGCCAGGATGCGCTGGGTCATCCCGAGATCCCCGCCGAGCTGGGAGCAGCCGTAGGGGTGCCGGGTGACGATCGTCGAGTCGAATGGCAGGCCCTCGGTGTGGTCATCAGTGAAGTCGCGCAGGATGCCCTCGCACAGCGCGTTGATGCATCCCACAGTGGGCACGATGTACAGGTCGTTGCGGATCCCCACCCGGCCGTCCGCCCGCCGGTAACCCATGAAGGTTCCCTCGCCCGATCCCGGCAGCGTCCGGCGGTCCGTGGGCAGGAAGGTGTAGTCGAGGTCGGGGCCCAGGTTCGTGGACAGGTTGTGGGAGTGGATCCACTCCCCCCGCCTCACGTCGGCAGTGGTGTGGCCGATGGGCATTCCGTACTTGACGACGTCGGCCCCCTCGGCGATATCAGCCAGGGCGATCTTGTGGCCCGGGGCGACGTCGGAGACGGCAGTCACCGTCATCACCTCGCCGGGATGGCCGCCCAGGGTCAGGGTGTCCCCGGCGGTGACGGGATGGGTGGCCACCGCGACTGAGTCGGCCGGGTCGAGTACGAGCGCGTCGATCATGTCAGCGTCCTTCGGTGGAGATGTCAGCGATGAGGTTCATGACGCCGCGGTTGCGCAGCGCCTCGAGATCGGCCGCGACGGCGTCGACGAGCCCGGGCAGGGCTGAAAGATCCTCACCCCACAGGCGGATGTCGGCGAGCACCCGAGCCAGACCGCCGACCTCCATGACCCCCGCGAACCTCGAGATCGTCTCGTCGGAGTCGACGGGAGCCGCGGGAGCGGTACCCGAGTAGGTCCAGATCAGGCCCGCCAGAGCCGCCACAATCCGCTTCGGAAGCGGATGACCCGCCGCCGTGTGGGCTGTGAGGATGGGCAGCAGACGGGCGGTGAACTTGGAGACGGCGTTGAGGGCGATCGCGTCGAGCTCGTGGTGGACGAAGGGATTGGCGAACCTCTCCTCCACCTGGCCGGCGAAGCGCTCGAGGTCCTCGGCGGGAAGGTCGAGGACGGGGAAGATCTCCCGGCGCATCTCGTCGCGGATGAATCCGAGCAGCGCGTCGTCGTCCATCACCTGGCCGACCGTCCCGAATCCGGCGTTGCGCGCCAGGGAGGACATCGTGGTGTGGGGGCCGTTGAGCAGGAAGACCTTGCGGTCGTGGTAGGGCGCGAGGTCTTCGGCGAGGACGACGTCGAGGCCGGCCTGCGCGAAGGGCAGGATCTCCGCGAGCCTCTCGGGGCCCTTGATGACCCACAGCATGAAGGGTTCGGCGCACACGAGCTGCTCGTCGCGATAGCCGAGCTCGTCCCAGATCCGTTCAGCGTCATCGCGGGGGAATCCGGGGACGATGCGGTCGACGAGGCTGGAGCAGAAGGTGTTCTCGGCCTCCACCCAGTCGATGAATCCCGGGTCGAGTCCGAAGATCCGCGCACATTCCAGGACGGCGTCGTGGAGCGCCCGGCCGTTGTCGTCGATGAGTTCGCAGGCGATGACGATGAATCCGGGGAGGCCTGTTGCCCGACGGTGCTCCAGCAGCCGGGTGAGTTTGGCCGGGAATCCCAGCGGGGTGCGGGTCGCGGCGGTATCGGCCGGGTTGATCGCGATGCCGGCCTCGGTGGTGTTCGAGACGATGACGGCGGCCTCGGGGATCTCGGCCAACCCGAGGAATCCCTCCCAGTCGGTGTACGGATCGACGGTCGAGTTGATCGCAGTGATCACCTCCCGCTCACACACGGGGTGGCTGTCCTCCAGACCTTGGATCTGGACGGTGTAGAGCCGGTCCTGGGCCTCCAGATCGGCAACATGGCCGCCGGGACGGGGCTGGACGACGGCCACTCCGCCGTTGAAATCAGTGCGCTCGTTGAGCTTCTGGACCGACCAGTCGACGAAGCCGCGCAGGAAGTTCCCCTCGCCGAACTGGATGATGCGGGTGGGCCTGGACGGCATCTCCACCATGGCCCGGCCGAGTCGCGGAATCGTGTCGACCGCAGTACTGAGGGTCATCTCTGCCTCTCTGATCTGCAAACGTATTCATGACTGCTCACACCGCCTCGCAGCCCTGCGATGAGAACGTTTGCAGCGATGCTCACGCTAGCACATCGATGTCGCCGTGCGGACGGGGGTGCCGGGTTCGGGTCACGGCGATGCGAACGTTTGCAGGGCGAGCCGCCCCGGGATCACCGCGCAACGGCACGTCTTGGCTCCGGTAGGACGAGAACGCCAGTTCCGCGGTGGATCCGGGAGCGTGCCCGGCTGTTCCGTGACGCCGCTACGCGCGGCGAGGCGCCGCCGTCGAGTCGCGGACCACAAGCTGGACGGGCAACGTCCGGTGCTCGGCGAGATCGGAGACCCGCCCCTTGCCCGGCGTCCGGCCGCTGAGCTCCAGGAACATGTTCACCGCCGCCTCGCCCGCTCCGCGGATGTCGACGTACATCGTGGTGAGGGCGGGTGTGGCGAGTTGGGACGCGAGCGTGTCGTCACATCCCATGACGCTCATCTGCGCGGGAACGTCGACCCCCCGCCGCGCGAGGATCCTCAGCAGGCCGACTGCGACGAGATCGTTGTAGGCGATGGTGGCCGTGGCGCCCGATCCGAGGGCCAGATCGGCCGCGGCCTCGCCACCCTCGACCTTGGGACTGAAGGCTCCCAGATCAAGGATCTCCAGACCGTCGTACTGGTCGCCCGCGAGCTTGAGCCCGGCCCGACGCTGGCCGTCGGAGCGGGATCGCGTCGGCCCGCCGACATAGGCGATGCGGGTGTGGCCCAGGGCCCTCAGATGGGCGACGGCCCGGACCATGGCCTCCTCGTAGTCCACCGAGACCGAGGCCAGGTCGGGATGCTCGGCGTTGATGAGGATCGCCGGCGTGCCGTCCATGACCCCGAAGTCGGCCGCCAGGTCGCGCGGGGCCGCCAGCAGGACGCCGTCGGTCTGCTGGACGAGCTGAGAGAGCAATTCTGGTTCGTGCCGCGGGTTCTCATCGGAGTCGGCGATCAGTACCGACATCCCGGCCTCCTGGGCCCGCGACTGGACCCCTTTGGCCAGGGACGCGAAATAGGGATTCTCGAGGTCCGGCACCACCAGGCCGACCGATCCGGTCCGCCCCGAGCGCAGGAGGCTGGCCGCGCGGTTGGGCGTGTATCCCAGCTCCTGGACGACGGCGGTCACCCGTCTCCTCGTCGCCTCGGCCACCTTGTCCGGCGCCGAGAGGGCTCGCGAGACCGTTGAGATCGACACCTCTGCCGCCCGGGCGACGTCGTGGAGCGTGACCATGGCCTCCCTCTCCCTGAATGCTGATCGCGGCAAGGGCCCCGCCCGTGCGCCTCCTGAATTCTTACATGCCCTCGACAATCCTGAGCCAGGATGGCAGGGTCGCCGGGAGTTCCTCGCGGATGATCCGCACCAGCTCCGCCTGGCGGGCCGGCGTCATCCGGGAGGCGAGAGATGTCACGGAGACCGCGGCCACCGCGACGTCCTGACGCATGAGCGCCACCCCCACGCAGGCGACGTCGGGCTCATTCTCGCCGTGCTCCTCGGAGAATCCCTTGTCCCGCGCCGCATCGACGGCCCGGCGCAACTCCTCCAGGGAGCTGCCGGGAGCGCCCAGAAGGTAGGAGCCCAGCTGCTGGTCGGTGAGATCACGGGTCGACAGGACGGCCCGGCCGAGCGCCGAGGTGGCCACCGGCACCGTCTGCCCGATCGCCGACCACACCCGGATCGCCCGCTCGGGCTCCACCTTGTCGATGTAGAGCATCCGGTCCCCCGACAGCACCCCCAGGTGGACCAGCTCACCGGTGGCCCGCGACAGCCGCACCAGCACCGGGTGGAGAGCCCCGGCCAGGTTCCTCGTGCCGGCGAAGGTCTCCCCCATCCGCATCGCCATCGGCCCCAGCCGGTACTGCCCCGTCTCGACGTCCTGCTCGACGAAGCCGCGCAGCTTCATGGTGCTCAGCGCCCGGTAGCAGGTCGGCTTGGCGATCCCGACCCGCTCGGTGAGTTCGGCCAGGCTCAGCGGCTGGCCACCGGCGTCCATCATCGCCGTCAGGAGCTCGGCCTGCCGGTCGTCCCCGGGGCCGTCACCCCGGGCGAGATCATGGCGATCCTGGCCACCGGGATCGACCTCATCAAGTTCTTCCCAGCCTCGGTCGACGGCGGCCTGAAGGCCATCAAGGCCCTTTCGGCGCCGTTCCCGCAGGTCCGCTTCATCCCGACCGGCGGCATCAACGCCGACAACATGACCGAGTGGCTCTCCAACCCGGCCATCGCGGCCATCGGCGGCTCCTGGATGGTGCCCGCCAAGGCCATCGACGCCGGCGACTTCGACACCGTCCGCGATCTGTGCGCCGCGGCCGCGGCCACCGCCGCCGAACTCGACAAGAAGGCCTGACCATGGCCGTCTTCGATCTGCGCCCCGCCGACGACTGCCGCTACGCCGAGGTGTCCCTGGGCGAGGTGATGCTGCGCCTGGATCCGGGCGCCGGACGCATCCGCACCGCCCGGTCCTTCGACGCCTGGGAGGGCGGCGGCGAGTACAACGTCGCCCGCGGCCTCACCCGGGTCTTCGGGCTGGAGACCTCGGTGGTGACCGCCCTGGTCGACGACGAGGTGGGACACCTCATCGAGTCCCTCATCGCCGCCGGCGGCGTCGGCACCTCGATGATCCACTGGGCCGACTCCGACGGCGTGGGCCGCGAGGTGCGCAACGGCCTCAACTTCACCGAGCGCGGCTTCGGCGTGCGCGGCGCCAAGGGGGTCTCCGACCGCGGCCACACCGCCATCGCGGCGCTGCGCCCCGACGACGTCGACTGGGATCACCTCTTCGGCGAGCTCGGCGTCCGGTGGCTGCACACCGGCGGCATCTACGCCGCTCTGTCCCCGGCCAGCGCCGAGACCACCCTGGCCGCGGTGACCGCCGCCCAGAAGTACGGCACCCGGGTGTCCTACGACCTCAACTACCGGCCGAGCCTGTGGCGCTCGATCGGCGGGCAGGAGCGCGCCCAGGAGGTCAACAAGGAGCTCGCGAAGCACGTCGACCTGCTCTTCGGCAACGAGGAGGACTTCACCGCGGCCCTGGGCTTCGAGGTCGCCGGCACCGACGAGTCCCTCACCGAGCTGCCTCTGGAGGGCTACGCCCGGATGGTGGAGCAGGTGGCCGACGCCTACCCGAACCTGGGCGCCATCGCCACCACCCTGCGCAGCGTCCACTCGGCCTCCGACAACGACTGGGGGGCCATCGCCTGGTCTCGCGCCGAGGGCCTCAAGCAGGCCACCCAGCGCGATCACCTGGCCGTCTTCGACCGGGTCGGCGGCGGGGACTCCTTCGCCTCCGGCTTCGTCTACGGAGCTCTGGCTGGCGAGGACCTTCAGACCTGCCTGGAGTACGGCGCCGCCCACGGCGCCCTGGCCATGACCACCCCCGGCGACACCTCCATGGCGACCGCCGCCGAGGTGTTCAAGCTGGCCTCGGGAGGTTCGGCGCGGGTCGACCGCTGAGCGTCGATCAGCCCCCGACCACCTGCCCCGGCGAGGCCAGCACGACGTCGAAGGAGCCCTGAAGGGTCACCGTCCCCTCCCCCGGCCGCAGGTAGACGGCGTGGCCGGCGGCCAGCTCACCCTCGGTGAGGCCGCCGGCCACCCGGGCCGAGCCGGACAGGCACAGGGCGATGGTCGGCATCGCGCCGCCGACCTCCACCGTCCGGGTCGCAGCCTCCTCGGTGGTGATGCGACGCAGCTGGAAGTCGGGCATGCCGGGAGCCAGCAGCTGCGATCCGTCGGAGAGTTCCCGAACGGGCAGGATCGGGTCGGGCTCCGGGGCGAAGACCAGCGTCCTCAGCAGCTCGTCGACGTCGATGTGCTTGGGGGTGATCCCACCGCGCAGCACATTGTCGCTGGACGCCATGATCTCGATACCGAGGCCCTCCACGTAGGCGTGCAGCATCCCGGCCTTGATGAACACGGCCTGGCCGCGAGGAATCGAGACGTGGTTGAGCAGCAGAATGAGCAGGACGCCGGGGTCGCCGGGGAAGAATTCCTCGAGACGTCGGGCGTTGCGGGCCTGCTTGGCGGTCTCCTGGGCCGCGGCCTGCTCGCTGTGGGCCCAGGCGTAGACGGCTCTGACGGCTGCGGAGATGCTCGGGTCGTCGTTCCTCAGGATCCACGCGACCAGGTCGCGGAGGCCATCGGCGCCCTCGAGCCCGGCGACCCTGTCAGCGAAGGCTGAGAACCCGGTGGCCTCAGATCCGCCGGCGGCCAGGAATCCGGCGATCCCGGCAACCAGATTGCGGACGTCGGCGAAGTCCCGGAAACCGCAGACGGCCTCTATCGTCGGCGTGAGGGCGAGGATGAGTTCGGGCTTGTGCCAGGGATCCTTGTAGTTTCGATTCGGATCGTCCAGGGCGATGCCGGCGGCGTTCTCGCGGTCGAATCCCGCGCGGGCCTGCTCCAGTGTCGGATGGGCCTGCAGGGACAGCGGCTCGCGGGCCGAGAGGACCTTCATGAGGTAGGGCAGCCGGGGCCCCTCACCACGGATCCCGGCGCTCAACCCACCGAGCGCCGCAACCGGATCAGCATCGATCCAGGCGGCCAGGTTCGCGGCCCCGTCGACCAGCTCGGGCATCACAACATGGCTGGGCCCGGTCGCGTGCGCCCCGAGCCACAGCTCCGCCTCCAGTGGTTGGTTCTCATCACTCTCGATGAGGGCGCCACCGGTGCCCAGAAGGTCTCGAATCTGCCCGTGCCCACCCCACGCGTACCGCATCGGGGTGTTCGCCAGCTCGATCAGTGGCGCCCCACCCGTTCGCCCCATCACTCTCCACAGCCTCCTCGCCGACGGTCAAATGACAGCTGATCCGGAGCGTATCCCACCCCTACCCACCGCCGCCAAGGTGCCTGGGCCCACCCCGGCTGTTTCAGGTCCGTGACAGCCCGGACGGCTTGTGTTTCCGCCGCGTAACTTCTTGCGACGTCCACTGTAAAAACCTGCTTCCGCGTGGTGCTCACCGGTGCTGTCAGACCTAGTCTCTTCCGTGTTGGTCAACCGTCCAGTACAGCTCACTTGCCAGCTGCTCACGACGGTCTCACAGATAGAGGCTTTTCATGGTTGAGGTACTTCCCGAGCGCGGCACACCGTTGCCGGATTCGGTCTCCGTTTCGACGGCGTCAATCCGTTTCAATGAATTGTCGGTCGTCAATCAGCAGAAGCATTTTCAGGACGTCGCCCGTCGCGCCCTTCCACTGTGGGGATATCCCGACTCCTCGATTCTCACGCTGCTCAACATCACCGAAAACGCCACCTTCAAGGTCGAGGCCCCCGGCATGCCGACCATGGCCATGCGCGTCCATCGGCTCGACTACGCCGAACTCGATTCCATCCGCACCGAACTCAGCTGGATCGCCCACCTCGCGGGCGACGACACACTCCGGGTGGTCGCCCCGATCCCCTCGACCTCCGGCACCCTGGTGGAGACCATCGAGACCCCGAGCCTGGGCGAGCGCCGCCACGTCGTGTGCTTCGAGTTCGTGCCCGGTTCGGCCCCGCGCGGCAGCCAGGACGACACGGCCACCATCGGGCGCATCGTCGGCGCCCTCGACCCGATCCCCGACGCCCTCACCACCCGCCTGTTCCGCGGCGCGTCGGTGGCCTACAACACCGCGGGGCGGATCAGCGCGAGGGTCGGGAGACCGCGCGCACTGCCCGAGCAGGACCGCTCCCTCTACCGGCGTCTGGGAGAGATCGCGGCTCTCATCCACAACCGGTCCGCCTCCTGGACCCCACCGGCCCATTACCGCCGCATCGAGTGGGACCAGAACGCCACCTTCGGCCCCGGATGGAACAACTACTACGGGAAACACTACTGGGACTGCCCCCTGCTCAGCCCCGCCGACGTCTCGGCGATCGGCGCCGCGCAGTCCCTCATGGCCCGCCGCCTGGCCGCCTTCGGCACCGGGCCGTCGCGCTACGGCATGATCCACAGCGACCTGCGACCGGCCAACCTCATCGCCGGAGACGACGGGCTGACCGTCCTGGACTTCGATGACTGCGGGCGGGGCTGGTACCTCACCGACATCGCCGGGATCGTCGGCTTCGACGAGCATCGCGCCGACCTGCCCCAGCTCATCGACGCCATCGTCGAGGGATACCGCGGGCACCGCGCACTCTCTGACGAGGACGCCCGCGAGATCCCCACTTTCATCCTGCTGCGGCGCATCGGGCTCCTCGAGTCGCTCCAGTACCACATCGACAACACCGTGGCCGGCGAGGGCGAGTCGGCCGAGGTGACCCCCGAGATCGCCGCCTTCTACGCCAAGGGGACCGCCATCCTGGCCCGCCGGTACGTCAAGCGCTTCGCCCGGACTCCCCTCCCCCAGCCCGCCGACCGATCAGGAGAATGAGATGACCGACTCCCCCATCAAGAATCATATCTACGACGAGGCGGCCCGGGTCTGGAATCCCGGGAAGGTCGCGCTCCTGAAAGATCAGGGAATCGACATCGTCCTCGGAGACCGGTCCGGATACATCTTCCAGGACGTCGAGGGGCAACCCCTCATCAATCTTCATATCAATGGCGGAGTGTTCAATCTCGGCCACTGCAACCCCGAGGTCCGTCAGGCCCTTGTGGAGGGTTCTCTCCATTACGATGCGGGCAATCATTACTTCCCCTCCCAGGTGAAGAATGATCTGTGCGAGGCCCTGCTCGCCGTTTCACCGGACCACATGAAATATGTGGCCTTCAACAATGGTGGCGGCGAGTCCATCGACGCGGCGGTGAAGTTCGCCCGACATGCCACCGGGAGGCGTCGGGTCGTCACGGTCAACGGGGCCTTCCACGGCGCCACCGGCATCGCCACCCAGGCCGGGGACCCGGGCATGGCGGCCTTCTTCACCATGACGCCGAGCCCCGATGAGTTCTCCAAGGTCGACTACGACGATCTCGACCAGCTCGAGGAGGTGCTGCGCCGCGAGGACACCGCTGCGGTGCTCATCGAGAGCATGCCCGCCACCGCCGGTTTCCCGGTGCCGCACGACGACTACCTGGCCGGCGTCACCGCCCTGGCGCACCGCTACGGCGCCCTGTACATCGCCGACGAGGTGCAGACCGGCATGATGCGCAGCGGCCAGATGTGGTGCAGCGTCGGCTACGGCGCCGAGCCCGACATGATCGTCACCGGCAAGGCCCTGTCGGGCGGCTACTACCCGATGTCCGCAGTGATCATGAATGAGCGCGCGGGCCAGTGGCTCCACGAGGACGGCTTCGCCCACCTGTCCTCCTTCAACGCCGCCGAACTGGGCTGCGTCGTCGCCTCCAAGGTGGTCGAGATCACCGCCCGCGAGTCCACCGTCGCCAACGTCGCCACCCTCATCGACCTGTTCACCGCCCGCCTGGGCGAGCTGCAGCAGCGGCACTGCAGGTTCTTCACCGGGGTGCGCCAGCGGGGCCTCATCATCGGCCTGCAGACCGCCCACCCGGAAGGGGCGACCGCCCTGATGGCCGCCCTCTACAAGCACGGGGTGTGGTCGATGCGCGCCAACTTCGACACCTCCGTCCTCCAGTTCAAGCCCGGTCTGCTGATGAGCACCGCGCTGGCCGGCGACGTCCTCGACCGCCTCGACGTCGCCCTGGACGACGCCGCTCGCTCGGTCGGGATGGGTGAGAAGTCGGCGGTGCCGGCATGAGCCGTCAGGCCGCGGCCGACCGCCGCCAGGAGCTCCTCGACGCCGCCGTCCGGGTCATCGCCCGCGAGGGCATCTCCGGGGCCACCACCCGCGCCATCACCGGCGAAGCCGGCGTCTCGCTGGGCTACTTCCACTACGTCTTCACCAGCCACGACGAGCTCATGGCGGCGGTCATCGACGAGGTGACCGACGGCGACCAGTTCCAGGGCGAGTCGGCCGGGCTGGCCGGGATCGACGTCGCGGCGTCCGACCCGGTCGACGCCCTCCTGGCCGGCTTCGACGGATACCTCGATCTCCTCGAGGACTCCCCGCACCGAGAGCAGGCGATGCTGGAGATCACCTTCTCCGCACTGCGTCGCGAGGGCGGCCAGGAGCAGGCCCGGCGACAGTACGACCGGTACCGCCAGTCGGCGGCCCGGGTCCTCGAATCGGTCGCGAGTGCCTTCGGGCGGTCCTGGGCCGTCCCGGTCGCCGACGTCGCCCGGCTGCTCGTCGTGATGACCGACGGCCTCACAACCACCTGGCTGGCCACCCGCGACACCCCCGCCGCCCGCCGGGCGG
>OMJG01001585.1_pt1 | contig 12811 bp, 13 predicted proteins | sample 1646431 | NCBI WGS metagenome assembly OMJG01 (sample SAMN03771674, study PRJEB25209) | food metagenome | isolation source: Cotija cheese | place: Mexico:Jalisco,Michoacan | collected 2011-12-12 | reverse complement strand
CCTCTTTCTCTTATTTTATTATAACTACTTTTTTATAAGCTGTACAGCATGGATTAATAATATATCCGTTAATCATATAGAAAGATTTTTTAAAGCACAAAAATAAGCCTCTGATTGCTCGGGGCTTTGGTATAAGTTGAAGTTTTTTATTTTCTACTCATCTTTTGAACTTTCTTCATCTGAGACATTACCACCTACAAATAAAGAAACCAAACTAATTACTGTAAAACCGCCAAAAATAGTTCCGGTAACCACATGGTCTTTATAAATCAATATGCAACTGATGATAATTGCAACTATTCCTATTATAAAACCCATCCAATCCCTTCGTTTATGATCTTGACGAGAAAACTCGAGCGTTTTACTTTCTAGATTTCTACGATATTTAGATTCATCAACACCATTTTCAATAATTAATTTTGCAGCACCTGGATCTAAGTTTTCATACTGTTCTAAATAACGAGGGTGGGGAATCGGGCCAGAATACATTTCTAGTTTGGACATTGTTATTTCTTTTTGATCGTCAGGCATTTCATTGACCTTATCAACAACCTGGTCCACATCATTACTACTTTCTCGTTGTGAGTTTGTACCCTTTTCTTCGTTCATAATTGTTTAACTCTCCAAACAAGTCGTCACCTATTTTTTGGTAATCTTTTTTTATTTTCTCATAATCGTTTTTTCTATTGACGTCATAAAAAGACAAATATTCTTTTAAATTAGCTTTTTTTCTTACACTTTTATTCGCTACCGACACAAAAACTTCTCTAAAAGAGCTAAATAAGTTATCGTTAACACCGCGAAAAAACTTTATATATAAGTTACCCATGGCTATTCCTCCCTTAACTAGCTATATTCTACCATAAGATATACTTCAAAAGGAAAGCATTTTGCACAAAAAAATAACGCCTGCCGGGTTGATGGCAGACGCGATACACATAATAATAATCTTTGGTAGGGGTTAAACTACCAAGAAACATTATATCATTAATATTTTAGTTTTTGACCAGCAAAAATCATATTAGCGTTCTTAATACCATTCTTACCTTGTAGATAACTAGTGGATACACCAAGCCTTTTAGCAATCACTGACAGGTTATCACCAGATCTAACGGTATAAACTCGTGTAACAGGTTTAGCTGCATTCTTGACTGTTGTTACATATTCTAGAGTATTAGAAGCTGGACCAGTTACAAGATACCCATATCCACCTGAACGTGGCTGACGTACCCAACGATAACCACCTTGGATAATAGCACGATCGGTTTTAACCACGCTACCAGCTGGTAAAGTAGTTAATACACTCGAACTAGTTGAAGCACCCTTACGGAGCTTAACAGCCGTTTTAAGCTTATAGGTAACATTGTTAGTAACCCATTGTGCTTGTGGCTTAGGTTTAGGCTGTGGCTTTGCAGCTGTTCCTTTAGCTCCACCAGTATAGAAGCCAGTAAAATCATAAGAAACATCAGTCCGTGAGCCAGCAATCATAAAGTTAGATGAATATTGCCAGGCCGCAGCATTGTCAATACCTGGCTGATTAACCCCGTATGCTGCACACCAAAATGAACGTGCGATTGTTTTACTGCGGTCAATACGATATTTAAACCAGCTGGTATTAGAGTAAATAGAAACATTGGGGTAACCTTGCTTATGCAATTCATCTGTAAAGCTGTTGATATAACTGGTTAGCTTTGCCTTGTTATGTGTTAAGTTTCCAGCTTCAACATCAATAGCCATAATTGAACTAGCGCCAATACCACGTGCTTTAGCCTGCTGTACATAATAACGACACTCACCACGTGCGTCATTGTCGGATGTCGCTCTCAGGAAGTGGTACGTGTGGACGATCAAACCGGCGGCCTTAGCATTTTTGATTTGGTTAGTTGCTTTCGGGTTGACGTACTTTGTACCAGTACCACCCTCAGTCAGCTTAACGATAACAGCTTTAATACCTAATTTTTTAGCAGCCTGAAAATACGCTAGAGTGTCTGGCTGATAACTTGCAACATCGATAAATTTTGGATAGCTCATCTACTTATCCTCCTTGTTGTCCAAGTCTTGCGTCAAGATCCCACCGGCAACCAAGATACTGATTACAGCTCCTACGATACTGCTGATATTAGTTAATAGATCAGCGTCAACATTTACACCTAATGCACTCAAAACTCCTGTGATAGCGCTCAAGATAGCCATGACAAGCACACTCCAAGCCTTGGCACTATTTTTGTTGAAATTTAATTTCATAATTTATGACCTCCTATTTTATTGGTCAAATTCTTAACTTCTCGTTGCAAATTGCCTATCATCTTGCTTTGGTCTTCAATCTGTCTTCGCAACTGTTCGACTTGAATTTGCAATTCGTTTCGTTCTTTTGTAACCGAATTGAGTTCGTTACTTAACTTGTCGAGTCTTTCCCATAGATCTCTTGTATGCTCTGCATAGACTGATTCTGTGGAAGACACTTTTTTACTTTTGTTAGCATACCAACCGCCTACACCTGAGATAATAGCAATTATAATAGCTCCGATTTGTGGATCAACATTCAAACCACCTCACCTACCCATAGTTCTATCAATATGCTAACCGCAATCGAACAGATTAATATTGTTGAGAATGTTACGAAACCGGTTATTGCAATATCTTTTGTAATATAAAAAAATGCCAATGCAGACCATAGCACTAGCATGGCTATCATTATTCCAGCCTTTAATTTTGGCATATAGCGAGGCGTAATGCTTGCATATATCCCTAGTAGTCCAACTATTCCAAAGCCATATACAAGCCCAGAGTTGACCGTGTTATAAAGGATAAAGGTGTTGCCTGTTCTTGGTATTGCTCCATCAAAATCAACTAAACGCATCGACACATACAACGCCCAGATTAAGCAGATCGTAGATTGCAGCAATATGAACCTGTTGTGTACTATCCTGTTTCCAAATTTCACATCTCATCATCTTCTTTCTGCACAAAAATAGCCGCCCTTGCGTACTGTGTTTTTCGTAGGCGACTTCTTACCTAATTATTCAAGCCATTCTTTATCACATTTTTGAAAACGATCGATAATATAATCCGTTAACTGTTGCCAAGTGTAGATATCCTTGTTGGGTTCATTCCACTTGGCGAATTCATTTTGATAATTTTCTTCACCAATCGTGTCCATCTTGGTGCGATACAAGTGAAGCACATGTGCTGGTGTCAGCCATGTCTGCAGCTCAGCGTAACGAGCTTTGATCTGTTCAGGAAACAGTTGACGAACTCGGTTGAACAGATTATGTGCACTGTTTGTAACTTCCAACTTGCCTTTCAAAGTACCGTTCCATTCACCACCTAAACTTGAGTCTAGATCATAAGGGTGTAGATACCATTTCTGCAAATCATAAGTGATCAGCTGTTGGTTCTTACCCCACGCGTCAGTGTTGATGATAATATTCGAGAAGAGATAATAATCAATGATTGATTCTAAGTCAAGAAAGTCATCAATATGTGTTTTAAAGTCTTCATCAGTAGACTCGATTGCAAACTGTAACATTCGATTGAAGCTTTCCTTAATCTCGGGTGTTAGATCATCCGGATCGTTTAATTCAAAATCAGAACCATCTAATCTAGCTCCGCCGACTGGATATTTTTTAAATTTGGTCACATCGGAATAAACCGAACCTTCGACTTGTGCCTTTGTCTTGCCGTAATCCCCCTTCGGGATATTAAAGCTATACAAGCCGGCATATACACCATTAATAACAACGTTGACAGGAAAACCGTCAATAAAGCCAAAGTTGCTGGTTTTGATCAGCTCTGACGGGGTCTTCTTTTGTGTTGACCAAATTTCTGCACCTAGGTTAGCACCTACAACATCTCTAGACTGGGTCGGATCAGTAAAGTAAGCCTTCAGGTTCCATTTATGAGAAGAAAGCCACCGACTAATAGGTCGGAACTTTAGTTTCTTGTCCTTATCCTCATCTTTATAGGTCTTAATTCGATAGGATTTCTTAGCCCAACTCAAAGAGCTGTTGCCTTGCCACTTAGTCTCGGCATAGCCACTAATACTTTGACCGTCACGCAAGAACTCGAACTTGAGCATCTTAGTATGTTTGTTGGACATACCTAAGGTACTACCAGTCAGATAGAATGTCGGCAAACTCGAAGCATTATTTAGATGAATTTGGTCTGCCACGATCTGCGCATTCATGTTAGTTACTTCCCAGACAGCCATTTCAGGTTCATCAACAGTGAAGTAGATCTCATAACGTGCAGTTCCTGGAATGCTCCGGTCTAGCGTACCCATTAAATCAGCATGAGTTGACTTACCTGCGGCTAATCTGACCTTTTCAATGAAATCAGCACCTAAGTTGTCCCAATCGTCATTGTAATACTTAATACCAACAGAAACATCTTGTGCTTTATCCGAAACTGCATCAAAGCTGATCCTTATTTGAGAATCTGCATATCTTGCTAACTTACTAGCAGGAATCCGATAGCGCACACCTTTATATGGTGAAGTTTTATTAGTCCCGCTAATTTTTACTCCATTAGTGATCTTTTCAATTTGCGTATTTTTAGCATTACTGATTTCCAGCTCGTTAAATAAATTCAAGCTATAACCAAGATGATCCTGTAAGAGCCCCTCGTCCTGCCAACTATCAGCATAGTAATAACCGTGTCCTGTACTTTGGACTAGAAATACACCATCTGTCCCATTAGGGTATTGATTTTTTAAATCTTGTAATGAATCAACGATACCGCCTAGATTATTACTCATTTTTATTTTCCTCCACTTTTTTAGCAATCAAATCATTAAGGATCGGTTCTAGCTGTGCTTCAAATTTTTCAAACGAAATCGTCACTTGTCTAGGTACTTCACCTTTACTAGAGCAATCTGTATAACTGATCGTGCAATTTGCGCCTTCTCTAATATCAACTACATCAATCTTACGTCCAGTAAAAATAACAGGCTGGTCAACCTGCATAGGTATCTCCCCGCCTTCATTGATCTGTTTCATAATCAATCTCCTTTCACCGCGAGCCAGTCAGTCCCACGCGCATTGCCATTACCATTAGATATTCTAAACCAACAGATGATATTGGTATCTTTAGTTGGCAAAATGTTCCAAACAATATCACCAACTGTCCATGTACCAGTTGCCGGCATGGAATCCGAATAGATATTTGTCTTGGAATTAACCATACCAGTAGCATAAGGCCCAATATTAACTTGAGCACTTTGGTTGTTGCAGACGATCCCGCCACGGTTTAACGTAATGCGACCACCAGCAGTATCGTTACCGTTAATATAGACATTATTGTTGTCTTTGAAGAAACCGGCAAAGTAATATTTCCCGCTGATAGTATCAGAAGTAGCTAACGGACTGACCACATTCTTACTTATTTTTCCGCGTAATAAAACATTCTGCGTGTTTCTAAAAGCCAACAGTCGTTGTCCTTCACCCAATGAACTGATTTTAAATAAATTGCCGCTAATGTCAAAGTAGTCCAATTGCCCCAGCGTAAAAATGTCGGAACTACTATCCGAAGGATAAAGGTTTAGTTTATTATTTTTAAACAGCAAAGAATTAATCCGATACGTGATGTTCCGGAACGAAATCGGATTGCCGCCAAAACCAGCACTGTTAAGAAAGTTACAGTCTTGGATATTTAACATTTGTGTATCAGCATTGATACCAAATGTACGACCCGGGCTATCTTTGAAGGTACAATCGTTAAAGCTATAAGTGCCATTTCCAATAACCACAGATTCATCAAACTTTTCGTTAAAGATTGTATGGCTTGTCGTCAGGAAATCTACATTTAACGCATAGATCGAGTTATCATGTGTTTCTGAAAACAATGAATCGTTAATTGAAACTGTTAGCGCTGGACATTTGATAACGACACCTTCGTTAGCACGTTCAATTTTCAAGTTGTCAAATTTCGCTAATTTATTATTACCTTGCAGGGTAATACAACGGTTCAAAGTTTCTATTGCTGAGTTATATTGGTCACCGTGGTCGTGGATACGGACATCCTTAATATAGGTTTCTTCGACATTGTTTAACATGATGCCTGAGTCGGTTTGATAATAACCATACTCAGCACTATAACCAGAAATATCGCAATCTCTAAATTCGGCATAATCTAAGTCATTGCAATAAAATACCCCACGTCCATCTTGCATATCGACAGTGAGACCAGAGACAATCAAGCTAGTCAACTCGGCATTCGCAGTTGAAAACATATAGTCTCGGCCTTGTTTGACACACAGCAACTTAGCCCCACGTTCCGCTTTAATACTTTTGTTTAACACTAATTTTCCAGAAATTGCATAGGTCCCGATCGGGATATATAGGAAGTCCGTCTTATCAGCACCATAATCTAATGCTGCTTGAAAGGCTTGGGTGTCATCTGTCACACCGTCACCAACGGCACCAAACCAGCGGACATTGACACCTCGAAATCGGAATTCGTTATCCCAAAAATCACCACGCTTACGTGCTGTTGTAAATGATTTTTTTAACATGTCGGAATGCCGTAGGTCTATCATTTCATTATCATTAGTTGACCCTGCAATTTGGTCATCAAATCGTTCACCAATATTATCAACTTTAGCCGCAGAATCTCTAGCAATCTTATAGTTTTTTTCTGTCGAATCTCCAATAATTGATGCCCACAACGACATTGCCCCACGCGTTGGCTTACCATATTTTTTAGTTTTAAGCCAATTAGCAATTTTTTTGCCAGCAGTAGAATACTCATCTTTTTCGACCAACTTGTTAACATCATCAATATCTGCTTGTGATAACGGTGTATCATCACGATAATCAACTTCATTATTCTCCACCATCGGCTGTCCCTCCTTCTAATAATTTAATTCTTTTTTCAAGATCATCAGTTATTAATTTTTGACTAGCTTCATAATTTGCTAGTTGTTCAGGTGTTACGAAATCAAGCTCACTGATTTGTTTTCCTAAATCATCAATGCTGTCTTGCAAGTTAGATAACTTTTCTTTAACTGCTTCTAAATTAGCATTGTCAAGATCTTTCTGAATCTTATCAAGCGTTTCTTTATAGGTCTTAACTTTGTCAGTTAACTCTTTCTGTTCGTTATTAAGCGTGACTATCTTATTGCCATAGCTTTCGACTTTGGAACGTAATTGTTGAACTTGCTTAGCTGCGTTTCGGTTCTCCAGCTGGTATTCGCTCAGCTTAGTTTGCTTCTCAGCAATCGTCAGTGTTGATTTCTGCCAGTGCGACAAGTCAATTGACTTACCCGTCACTCTCAGCAATTGTGGACTAGCTACCGCCTGATTGTTGAATAAATAACGGTCAGAAATCTTAAAGCTCTTCAAGTCCGGCAACTCCAGTGCATTGACCGTCCATGATTCTTTAGCCGAACTTTGCGCTTGTATCCACTGCTTTGCTTTAGTCAATAAAATAGCCGGTTCGTGGACATCATCCCACTGCACCGACTTCCTGATTATTCCGAACTCTTTCTGCAAATCAGGTATATCAAGGTAATCCTTGCCACCATTGACCGACTTAATATCAATCCTTGGCTGACTGACTTGTGTATCTGGATTAGGATTGCTTTCGTTTTGTTCGATTGTTGCACCGAGTGGAACTAGCTGCGTGATAACTTCGGTCGGATCAACCTGTACACTAGCCGATTGTAGATTCTTAGCAATTTGAATCGGTGTATCGTTCGGGTGGTCCTTGCCTGGGTTCTGCAAGTAGTCAATATAATTTACTCCGTCAACATACTCAACTCGAATAAAACCACCTAACCGACTAACTAGTTTATCTTTGATTGTGTCCCAAGTAGTAGCACCATCTTCAATATAACGATAAACATTGTCAGTGCTGTTAGTCACGTCCACATTTCGCACCACGAACTTCTTGTAGTCAGGAACCTGTGAGTTGTGGGTGTTAATTAATCGCTGAAAGAACTGTTTTGGTGTCGTATTCTGTACCTTAGCCCAACGTTGAGATGTGTCTTGCAAGTAGTTCTGAATACTCTCAAACACAAACGATTGTACGAACTGCCCGCTATCTTTCATCTCACGAGTTAGATCCAACGCACGCCCACGAAATAACAAGCTGTTATCCTGATAAGCTTCAATGTGTGTCTGTAACGGTCTAACATTGCCAAACAAATAATTAGCTTGGTTAACTGTTAATGTCAGCCTGTCAATTTCACTTTCTAACAGTTCAAGCTTACCATCGCTAATATAGCGGTTAATTCGTGGGTCAAACACCACATGTCCTGTCTTATCTGTGGGAGAATCATAAGCTATAATTTGATACACTAAATCATCTCCTCTCGATAAAACTTGAACTCAATTGTGCCATTACCTGACAATGTGAGCTTATTTTCACCCATCGCCAGCACTAACTGAGTGTCCTTGTAGTTGCCAGCAGTTAAGTTTAACGTACCAAAACTACCCGATACATTGACCGTTCCTGTGACGATCAACTCACACTCAGCCGATTTAGAACCAATGTTGAACAAACTAATTGACTGACTGCCATTGACTGTGTATTTCGTTTCTTGAAATATCCAGTGTGGGAAGTACACATCGTCCCAGATATCAGAGCCTTCTGCTTCGTTGTAGATTGCAAATGGATAGCAGTCAAAGACAATAGAACAGCTTAGCGTACCTTTAGCCTCATCATCGTCTACTGACACACTCTTACACTTTCCGAGCCAGTGATAGCCGTTGTCGTGACTGTCATAGAGTGGCTGGATGCCCAATGGCATAAGCTGGCGCTTAATTTCCTGTTCAGCGTATTTTCGAGTTGGGTAATCTTGCTCGAACAGCATTACTTGATATGTTATCTCTCGATTATCGAAGTAGCGCTCGCCACCATTCAGTTGACTGAAATCATACACTCCTTGCATATATGGCACCGACTCAACGATTTCACGTTCTTCTGGCGTAGGTGCTTCGCGAGTAGCCATAAACATCCGATTATCCATTGAATTGTACTCGCCAAACGTGAAGCTTTCCTCTTCCACCTCAAAGCCAGCGTTCTTAAAGTAATTTCTATCTATCATGAGAACCTACTCCTTAATCTAACGTTATTGCCTAATTCGTTGTCCATTCTGCCCGATGTTTTCTTAACAACTGAATCACCGTCAAGAATTAGATCAGTGTCTTTCTCGTCAATCGCTTTAACAATCATGCGAGCCATTTGAGCCATTGAACTATCATCGAATGAAGTATTGAACTGGTCGCTCAAGTTACGAGAAACCGACATGCTAGGCGACATAGTACCGTTTAAATCGTCCATTGCACTAGTTGATACATCTGCCAAATTAGCAGCAGCTCGTTCAACTGCAGGTTGCATGCCATTGATACCACGAACAAAGCCAGCACCGAAATACATACCAAATTCAGCAGTAACACGAGAAGGCGAATGAATCTTCAAGGCTGATTTAATCTTAGAAGCAGCGGCACTTGCAAGTTTAGCAGCAGCAGCCATAACTGTTCCGGCCATGCCACCAATACCACCAGCAAGCCCCTGACCTAAGAAACTACCAGCTGCTCTAAACAAGCCACCTTTACTCTTAGCGCCAGAAGCACCAGAGCTTCCCAATCTTCCACCAGCAGTGTTAGCTGCACTACTCTTTGAACCGATACCACTAGCAGCAGCTGAACCATTGCCAGAGCCTGCGGACTTGAATTGCCCTTGCTTTCCTTTGACACCATTAGCACCAGCTCCAGCCAAACTAGAACCTGCACTATTAGCATTGCCTTTCTTGTTTGCAATAGCTTGAGCGGCTGCAATACCAGAATTACCACCAGCAGCATCAAAGGCAGCCTTACCATTCTTAGAAGCAGTTGTCCCTGCTGATTGAATGATTTCACTAGATTTACCGACAACATCGAATTTTTTACCAGTTAAGCCAGCTTTTAAAGCTTCCATTAAAACCCCACCGATTGCTCTAAATGAGCCAACATAAGTAACAACGATAGCCACGATTGCCGCCATCGTCGCCCCCATGATTTGCACAAGTATAGGAAGATTAGTAACAAATGCAAACGCTAATTGTCCAATTAAGGCAATAGCAGCGCCAACTACACGAGCAGCATTAGCTCCAATAGACGCAGTCAAAGCAACGACTAGGTTAACGCCTGCCACAGCTATTTGTGGTGTAGCCATTGCTAAAGCATTCAAGAAATTAACAATTAAGTTAGTAGCAGCTGCAATTATCATTGGCAAACCTTGGGCTAAGCCAGTAATAAAGTTAACGATCAATTGAACGCCTTGTTGCATGATTGCTGGCATGTAAGTGTTGATCGTTGTCAGCATGTTCAACATCATGTTAACAATTGCTAGGCTTACTTGTGGGATATGTGCTGCTAAAGTTGTGACGAATGAAGTTATCATCATTGCAAAGCCTTGCCCCACTGTGGTCATTGTAGGTACTATCATAGCCATATTAGTGCCTAATAGTACAAATGCTTGCGTAAGCTTTGAAACACCGCTACCAGCCATATTTATGCCTGCTCCAGCTAATGCAACTGCTCCACCAATCATTAAAGCAGCGGCTCCAGCCGATAACATAGCAACTGATAAGCTAAGCATTGCGGGGATAGCTGTGGTTAATGGCCCTTTAAGCAATGCAAATGTGCCTGCTAAAATTACAATAGACGCAGTTAAAGCAGCTAATACAATCAAGCCGGAAGTTCCAGCACTAGCCATCTTAGCAATTCCCATCGCAAACACGCCAAAGCCTGCAGCCGCTGCACCAATGCCAATGCCAATTCCAGCAGCTTTAACACCAACTGCAGCAATTTGAGCCGCTGATTTGCCAGCGTTCTTTCCTGTCGTATCGAAGTGCTTGCCTAATTCGTCCAATGGTTTAGCAGGCTGAATTATCTTCTTGAGCAGCAATGCCAAGCCACCACCAACTAAAGCGACAGCCCCAGCAACTGCAATAAAAGCACCAGTCGAGCCACTTAAAATATTAACTAAGTCAGACCAGAGTTTCTTACCGTTCTTAGTCTGTGTAAAGAAGTAAACTAAGCCAGCCGACAATGCAGCAATCAAAGCGATCGTTGCAACAATTGGGTTAGCTGACAAGATACTAAAGAAATTCTTGAATGCTCCACCAACTTTGTACACGATACCGACAACTTTCTGTATACCGTTGAAAGTAGCAATAAATGTTAGGATCCCTAATGTTAAAGGTTTGATCCAATCGGCATTTTGCTTAGCAAAATCAAATATTTTCTTGAAACTGTTAACAATTATTGGTATAGCCTTAATGATCACCTTGTTAATAGCATCAAAACCTTTGTTGATACTATATTTCATGTTGTTCATCATTTGAGCAATACCAGGCAATTTAGCTTTTGCTAATCCCGTATCAATTGCAGATGTTTTAATATTAGCAAAAGATGTCCGAATACCGACACTGTTCTTGCGAGCTAATTTAGCAAAGCCATTCTGTCCTTTGTCCAATTCAACAAATTTCTTGTTCAAATCATCAACTGTTATTTTGCCTTTTTTTAATGCTTGAAAAAGGTCTTGTTCTGCTGATTTACCAGTAAAATCAAACGCATTAGCAACCTTACGCAAGGCGATCGGCATAGTCTCTTGTAAAGTCCGATAACTCATCAAATCAACTTTACCCGTGGCCAACATCTGACTGTACTGCGTCATACCACGACTAGCATCGGCAACACTTGCACCAGAAGCCAAAAACGCATCATTCAAGGCAACTGCAGCCTTAGCGCCGGATGTAGCTCCACCTGTTAATGGAGCGAAGTTTTGAGCTGATTTAGTGATATTATCTAAAGAAGTAGGTAAGCCATCAATGCCTTTATTAAGCACTCGCATAGATTTATTTGTATCTTTAGTTGAATAACCCAAGGCCCGCATAACTTTTGGGTATTTGTTCAAAGTATCGAAACGATCGACCGCATAACCGACTGATTGCCCAACATAATGTATTGCCTTACTAGCAATCGCCATCGCAGCGCCTGTCACAGCTCCGAACTTAATCATACTGCCAGAGCCTTTTTTATTGCCACCTAGCACGGCACCAGTTGCTGACTTTGTGCTACTTGCCATTCTGGACATAGCACTCGTATAGCCGCTAATGTCAGCAGTAAAGACACCTTTTACTTTTTCAGCTGCCATTATCTTCCTCCTTTCTCTTAAAGCTGTTGTGCCATTGTTTCATTAACTGAGCATATTGCTCCATTTTTGGATGATTGATATTAAGCTGCTTATGCACGTCAATCTTTCTCTCTTGTTTGTCAAATTCACGATATGTCTTTTTAATCGCCGATTTAGGATTTTTGGACATCGTTGCATTAGCGATACTTACCGCTTGCTCGGTCATATATCGGCGTTGATCAAGCGTGCGCAGTTGAGCACCCTCGAATAAGGCATTAAGTTCTGAATTATACATACAAAAAAGAGGCTCAACATCATAAATGCCAAGCCTTGCAGCGTCCCTTATGATAGAGTTTCTTTCATCATCTGAATTCCGGAACTCAGACCGTCGATATTGGCTTTGTCCTCTTCCGTCTTGTTTTTCTTGTTCTTCAAAATAGCGAGAAATTTCTCTTCTTGTTTCATAAATTGAGTTGCCGCGTGTTTGAAAAAATCAGATTTTTTGATTTCCTCGGCAAACTTGTCGATCAAATTGCCAATGCCCCCAGCTGATTCTGCATTTTCTTCAACAGCGTCGATCAATTCATCTTTTGAATATTTAGTCATGGACTGCAAGGCACTAACTAGCGCAGTATCTGACTGCTGATAAATCAACCCAAGCCAGATAGTTGCAGCGCCATTTTCAGCAGAA
>OMJG01001584.1_pt1 | contig 12825 bp, 13 predicted proteins | sample 1646431 | NCBI WGS metagenome assembly OMJG01 (sample SAMN03771674, study PRJEB25209) | food metagenome | isolation source: Cotija cheese | place: Mexico:Jalisco,Michoacan | collected 2011-12-12 | reverse complement strand
TCATTAAATATGGTTTAGGCAAATATGAAATTAGAAAATGTTACACTGGATAAATAACTTTTAAAAAAGGTGGCAAAATTTCATGATTGAGATGTGGCATGAAGAAAAAATAGAAGCATTCCGTCAGACGTTACTTGATTGGTATGATAGAGAAGGCCGTGCAGATTTACCTTGGCGTCGAGACAAGGAACCTTACCATGTTTGGGTATCAGAAATTATGTTACAACAGACTCAAGTTCAAACGGTCATTCCATATTTCGAACGATTTATGAAAAACTTTCCAACGATAAAAGACTTAGCAATGGCGCCAGAACAACGGTTATTAAAAACTTGGGAAGGGCTAGGTTACTATTCGCGGGTTCGAAATATGCAAAAAGCAGCGCAACAAGTAGTTAATGATTACGATGGTGTTTGGCCGAGCGATATGCAATCTCTACAAAAGTTAACGGGTATCGGTCCATATACTGCAGCAGCTATTGCTAGTATATCTTTTGATGAGCCAGTGCCGGCCATTGATGGTAATGCATTTCGTGTTTTTGCACGGCTTTTCAAAATTGATGCAGATATTGCGCAAGCAAAAACAAGAAAAATTTTCTTTGAAGTGGGCCAACAATTAATTGACCCTGAACGTCCAGGTGATTTTAATCAAGCGATAATGGATTTGGGATCATCATATATGAGTGCAAAAAATTATGATAGTGAACATTCACCGGTTAAGGAATTTAATGCGTCATATTTAGATGGGACCGAGGATTTATATCCAGTAAAGACAAAAGCGCCTAAACCTAAACCAGTGACCTATTTTGCCATCGCTATTAGATCTTCAGTAGGTTATTTATGGGAACAACGTCCAACTGATGGATTGTTGGGAAATTTTTGGACAATGCCCTTATATGCATTAACTGATTTTATAACGGACAGTGATGCAAACTGGACCGAAGAAGAAATGATTGCAGCGACGCAAAAAAGATTGGCAACAGATTATGGTGTTGTGGCTGATTTAAAGAAAGTGGCTGGGCGACCAGTTACCCATGTATACACACATTTAAAGTGGACAGTAACTATTTTAACTGCAGAGGTGGCACCGCAGCGACTTGTTCGCGGACAATGGCGGGCAATTGAGGATATTCAAAGTGACCCACAGCCTAAAATACAAGAGAAAATATGGCAACGGTTAAGCTAAAATGAATCTAGTCATGGTGCCCTAATGAACAATTTATGACAAAAATTTCTATTATTTAACAAATCAGGGACTAGTGTTTCACGTGAAACACTAGTCCCTGATTTTTAGATTCAACTCGGTCAATCTATTGAATAGATAGGCATTTTGCGGTATTCTTTTAGTATTGGAATCAGTTTGGAGAAAGATAATGAACCCCGAAGAATTTGCGGCGGCACTACGCGATAAAAACGTTATTTTAGACGATAAACAATTGGCACAATATCAAACGTATTATGATCGTTTGGTATCGGTTAATGAACATATGAATTTAACGGCCATTACTGATCGTGACGATGTGTATTTGAAGCATTTTTATGATTCACTAACTTTGGCATGGGCATATCCTAAGCTACAAACTGATCAACTTCGTATGATTGATGTTGGTGCAGGAGCTGGTTTTCCATCACTGCCATTAAAGATAGCGTTTCCACAATTAAAAATTACTATCATCGATGCATTGAATAAGCGCATAAAATTTCTACAGGAGCTAGTTACCGAACTGGGTCTTGAAAACGTGACAGTTGTTCATGCGCGAGCAGAAGAATTTGGTCATAAAAAAGCGCCAAATCGTGAACAATTTGATGTAGCGACTGCTAGGGCTTTGGCTCGATTAAATGTATTGGGTGAACTGACATTACCACTGGTTAAGGTGGGTGGTGCATTACTAGCAATGAAAGGTAGTGCTGCCAGTGAAGAATTGAATGAAGCGCAGGGAGCGATTACAAAACTAGGTGGTAAGATTGGTCAAGAAGTGCCAGTTAACTTACCTAATGGTGATCCTAGGACAATTATCATCATTGATAAGGTTAATGCGACACCAAATCGTTATCCTCGTAAACCAGGAGATCCAGCACGCAAACCGTTGTAGGAAGGGGAAAATAATGGGACACATTATTGCATTAGCAAACCAAAAAGGTGGTGTTGGTAAAACAACCACAACAGTCAACTTGGCTGCTTCGTTAGCATCTTTTGGCAAAAAAGTATTAATTATTGATACCGATGCTCAAGGTAATGCAACATCGGGAACTGGTGTGCATAAATCGAATATTGAACAAGATATTTATGACGTGTTAATTAATGACGTGCCATTAGAAGATGTCATTTTACCAACCTCACATGAAGGGGTCGATATTGTACCGGCTACGATTAGGCTTGCTGGTGCAGAGTTAGAATTAGCACCTGTAATGGCGCGTGAGTTGAGATTAAAGAATGCTCTAGGAGACATTCGAGAGCAGTACGACTATATTTTAATTGATAATCCACCTTCACTAGGGCTAGTGACAATTAATACTTTTTCAGCGGCTGATTCAATTTTGATCCCTGTCCAAGCTGAATATTATGCATTAGAGGGGCTGGGACAACTAATGAATAATATGAAATTAGTGAAACGCCACTTCAATCCAGACTTAGAGGTTGAAGGGGTTCTTATGACAATGGTCGATCCTCGTACAAATTTGTCAGCTGATGTTATTGAGAATGTTCGCGAGTACTTTGGTAGTGAGGTCTATGAGACTGTGATACCACGTAATGTTCGCCTGTCTGAAGCACCATCTCGTGGGATGGCCATCATTGATTATGATCCAAAATCAAAGGGTGCTGAGGTATACACACAACTAGCGAAGGAGGTCCTAGAGTCTCATGGTGAAATCTAAGAAAACAGGGTTAGGCGGCTTCGGTAAAAAAGGTGGCGGTCTAGGTGCTTTATTTGCTGACCAAGGGCTTGATACTTCGGTATCTACTGGTGATGAAGTGCGTGAAATTGCGGTTGACAAGATGGTTGCTAATCCCTTCCAACCACGACGGGTATTCAATCAAGACAAATTACAGGAATTAGCTGAATCAATTAAGCAAAATGGTGTTTTGCAGCCAGTTATTGTACGGCATAATCCTAAGAACAGTAGCCAGTATGAGATCCTTGCGGGGGAACGTCGTTGGCGTGCTTCGCAAATTGCTAATGTAGAAACTATTCCAGCAATTGTACGTAAGTTGGATGATGATCAAATGCTGCAGGCAGCCATTTTGGAAAACTTGCAACGTGAAGATTTGACACCGCTAGAAGAAGCACAAGCGTATCGTGATATGATGGATGGCCTTCATTTGACACAAGAACAAGTGGCAAAGCGTTTGGGTAAAGCACGGTCAGCGGTTGCTAATTTTTTGCGTTTGTTGAACTTGCCTGATGAAGTGAAAGATTTGCTAAACGCAGGTCAGCTATCCATGGGGCAGGCACGAACATTACTGGGCTTACGTAATAAGCGGCGTATTGTACCAGTTGCCAAACGTGCGATTGCCGAGGGCATGACAGTTCGTCAATTAGAGCAATTAGTCAACAAATTGAATGAGCAGTCAACGGCAACCAAAGATCAACCAAGTTTGTCCCCTTATATCAAGGCATCAACGACAGCTTTAGAAAATAAGTTTGGGACTAAGGTGCATATGACCCGTAATCGTAAGGGCGCTGGGAAAATTGAAATCACTTATTTGTCGGATGAAGATCTTAATCGGATTTTCGAGACATTAGGCATAGATTTAGATGCGGAATAGTGGAGGCAGTGATGTACAACTTACATGATATTGTTGAAATGAAAAAACCGCATGCATGTGGTGTGAATGAATGGCAAATTATGCGTGTCGGTGCTGATATGAAGATTGTGTGTCAGGGATGTCAACGACAGGTTGTCATGACACGACATGATTTTGACAAAAGATTTAAACGTGTATTAAAGAGTGCACAAGATTAATGAAAAGAGAGATGGGTAAATAAAATGGCTCTTACAGCAGGAATTGTTGGCTTGCCAAACGTTGGTAAGTCAACTTTATTTAATGCAATTACTAAAGCGGGTGCAGAAATGGCGAACTATCCATTTGCAACCATTGAACCAAATGTTGGGATGGTTGAAGTACCTGATGATCGTTTGGATCGTATTCAAGAATTGATTCCAGCAGACAAGGTTGTACCAACAACATTCGAGTTTACTGATATTGCGGGTATTGTAAAGGGTGCTTCGCAAGGTGAGGGACTTGGTAATAAATTCTTAGAAAATATTCGCCAGGTCAATGCAATTGTTCATGTTGTACGTGCATTTGATGATGATGATATTACCCATGTTTCTGGTAAGGTCGATCCACTAGAAGACATTGAAACGATCAATACAGAGTTAGTATTGGCTGATTTAGAGTCTATTGACAAGCGTTATAGCCGGGTTGAAAAATCAGCTAAGTCAGCTAAAGATAAAGAAGCGATTGCTGAACTAGCCGTCTTAGAACAATTGAAACCAGCATTAGAAGCTGGTAAGCCCGCTCGGTCAATTGACTGGGATGAAGATGAACAAAAAATTATTCATAACTTGTTCTTGTTGACTTCAAAGCCAGTTCTGTATGTTGCTAATGTTTCAGAAGATGATATGGCTGATCCTTCAGAATCGGAATATTATCAACAAATTAAGCAATATGCAGAATCAGAGGGTGCAGATGTAATTGGTATTTCTGCCCGTGCTGAAGAAGAAATTGCTGAAATGGATGATGAAGATAAAGCAGAGTTTATGGAACTACAAGGTATTTCGGAACCCGGTTTGAATCGCTTGATTCGCGCTGCTTATCATATGCTTGACCTACGTACGTTCTTCACTGCTGGGGGCAAGGAAACACGTGCTTGGACATTCCGAGCAGGTATGAAAGCGCCTCAAGTTGCGGGAGTTATTCACTCAGATTTTGAACGTGGATTCATTCGTGCTGAAACGGTGTCATTTGAAGATTTGGACAAATATGCGTCAATGAAGGCGATTAAAGAAGCTGGTCGTCGACGTTCAGAAGGAAAGGAATACGTTGTACAAGATGGCGACATCATTGAATTCTTGTTTAACGTTTAATTGGGGAAAATTATGACAGAGTCAAAGGAACAAACACAATCACAAGCGCCTAAGCCAACGCTGCCAACAGTGCAAGAACTGGCAACATCAGGATTGACCAATCGTAATCAGGAATTTATTCGTCAGATGGTAATTCTTGCGAATGGGGATGAGTCAAAGGCACAGTTGATTACAGAAGTTGGTGCAAAATTACTGACTGCTCAAAAAACAGGGGTCACAGCAAAGCAATTATATAATTCACCAGCTGAAGCAATGGGATTGAAGACTGAGGCAGAAAAGAGTGATGATAATCGCGGTTATGCAAGCTATGGTTTTTGGCCACTTGCAATTGATAATGCGATTGCATTCTTTATGATGTTTAGTTTCATGTTTGGACTAACGTTATTGTTTAGTGGTGTGAAATCATCATCAGCTGGTTCTGCTGGAGCAGCTGGTATTACTTCATTGGTTTTGACATCCATCTTAGGTGGTATCTTCTTCTCAGCTGTTACATTAACGCTCGCACCACGTCGAGATGGCAAGCATGTATCATTTTGGAAAAAAGCAATTGTTACAGTTGGAGCCTTTGCAATTTGGTTCTTAGCATATCTAGGCTTTGCCTTCTTGCCAGCAGTGATCAACCCATTACTACCAGGTTGGGTATATCTTGTCATTGCAGTGATTGCATTCCTAGGATTCCGCTATTGGCGTGCAAAGACAGGAATTAAGGGCGGTTTCCTTGGCGCAAACGCTCAACCACAATCTCGGAAGAAATAGCTAAAGAAGCAGTGAGGGTAAATTAATGAAGATTTTGATTGTTGATGATGACCATGAAATTGCGGAATTGCTAGAAATCTATGTGAAAAATGAAGGCTATGAGCCAGTTATTGCTAGTGATGGTAAAGAAGCACTTACAAAAATCCGAACAAATCCTGATATTGGACTAATTATTTTAGATATCATGATGCCTGAGATGAGTGGTACCGAGGTCTTAAAAGAGGTTCGTAAAGATAACTCAGTACCAATTTTATTATTGTCAGCAAAATCAGGTGCTATGGATAAAATCCAAGGATTGATTACAGGTGCTGATGATTATGTGACCAAGCCATTTAATCCATTAGAAGTCATGGCTCGTGTTCGAGCATTATTACGTCGTGCCCAAAATGGGTTGGCACAAGCCACGCCAGAAGTATTAGATGTTGGTCCATTGACAATCAATAAAGATAGTCATGAAGTACGAACTGCTGATGGTGTTGACATTAATTTAACCGCATTAGAGTTTGGTATTTTGTACTTATTAGCATCACACCCAAATAGAGTGTTCAGTGCTGATGACATTTTTGAACGTGTCTGGCAGCAAGAATCCGTTGTTTCAGCTAAAACGGTTATGGTCCATGTGTCACATTTGCGTGATAAGTTGGAAGATGCAACTGGTGGTAATCAAGTTGTACAAACTGTTTGGGGTGTTGGTTACAAGATTGAAGTACTTTAATACAGAAAGGCAGTAGGGATGAAACTAAGAGTACTGAGTTGGCTAAAGTTAACGGTCAAGGCAGTGGTTTCCGCCCTGCTTTTTGTATGCATGGGAATTGGTATCATTCTCCTGATGCAACCGCATTGGCACACAAATAATTTAGTATCAGAACTAATTAACATATCACAACGATCGCTAGCAACTGTTACGATTGTCGGGGGTATCTTATTAATTATCTGGCTGGGTCTGCTGTGGCAGTTTTATGAACGAACAAAATTAGCAGAATTGATAATAGCAGTAAATAAATTAGTGCCACAAGTGGGTGATACAAAGAGTAAAGGGTTGGAAGTTAAACGTTGGGGACATCGTTTGCAACCGTTAGCGGAAAATATTAACGGTGTATTTGAAGCGGCGCAACAAGCGATGATGGAAGAACATGAGATTGAGCGTTCGAAAGATGAAATGGTGACGAACGTATCACATGATTTACGAACACCATTGACATCAATTTTAGGCTATTTAGGATTGATTATTAATGATAATGGCCAACAAAAATTGCGCCGTGAGGAAATTATGAAATATGCGCAAACCGCTTTTGATAAGTCAGGTCAAATGAAATCATTGGTTGAAGATTTATTTGATTATACACAAGTTCATCAAGTCGACTTTAAACTTCATTGGGCGCCGTTGGATTTGGCAGCTATGTTACAGCAACTTGCGGTAAATTACGAGCTCGAGGCAGAACAAAAGGGTGTTGTCATTTCTGCTGTGTCAAATCCGGCTGTTATTGAAATGGTCGGTGATCCTGATCGATTAGCACGTGTATTTATGAATTTGATCAATAATGCCTTGAAGTATGGTGAAGGGGCAACCTTTGTCCGCCTATCTGCAAAGGCAGTCACTGAAGAGAATCAAGTGGAAATTCGCGTGACGAATAATGGTGCTAAAATTCCTGATGAATCAATCAAGCGCCTATTTGACCGATTCTATCGTGTTGAAAGTTCGCGCAATACGAAAACGGGTGGTACAGGATTGGGACTTGCCATCGTCAATGGGGTTGTCAATGCTCATGGTGGTCAAGTGCGGGTTGAATCAGATGATAAACTCACTAGTTTTATTATTAATTTACCATTAACACCGGAAGACGATGAATTACCAAACTAACATGCGTTTAATTAATATCTTTTCGCACAAAAATTAGAGGCTGAGACAATATCTGTCCCAGCCTCCTTTTTCATCTATACTCATTTATGTCCCAGACGCGGTTATTACTTAGTTGTGGGAACTTCTTTTATAGGATGCTGTTGTTGCAAAGCGCTTAGAATTTTTTCAGCTTCCAGCTTGTGGAAAAGCACACTAGCAGCAGATTGCATGAGTTGCGTTTCCAATGATACGCCTTCCAGTGGTTGATTAGTTGGGTTTTTGAAAAATCCTAGTAGCGTATCAACAAATGAGTCATAAGCTTTTTTGGGATAATCATCAACAGTGATTTGATCGATTGCTGCTCGAATTTGATCCAATGAAAAGATTGGTTTTAGCAATGAAATAATCAAAATATCAGCAATTTGTAGTGTTTGGTACTTCTTCTTTACAGGTGCTAAAATCATCTTTTTTTTGACGTAGTTGTTAATCATCGTTGAAGTAACAGTAGGCATTTCAAGTGGTGCTAACACCTGATTGATATATTCAACGACTTGATCCATATAGAGGTCAAAATTTGGTAGGTCATCCCAATGTGGGAAAACGATGTCTTCAAAGTTATTTTTTTTCAACGTATTTACAGTCATTAGTTGTAACCTCATATTATTGTAGATTTTACCTCAATATTATATCACACCTAGACCATGAAACTAAATGATAGTTATATCTGGTCTAAAAAAGTTTGCTGTTTGATAAATTAAAAGTATTCAGGAAAAGGGGACAAGGGAGCTGAGGTTGTGATAATATGGGTACAATTTGAGTTTTAAGTATGGGAGGGGTTTTGTTATGCAGGAATTTATGGCTTTAAATCGGAATTTAAAGCTAAGAACGTTAACCGTATTTTTAACAGTCTTACTTGGTAGTTCGATTGGCCCCAATATGACAATTTATTATGTGCAATATTTTGGTGCTTTTGTATCTGGTTTTTTGTTAATGGTTGTTTCTGTGGCTGGTTTTATTGCCGGACTGTATGGCGGTCATTTATCGGATGTATGGGGACGTAAACGAACAATGTTGACCGGGTCAGCATTAATTATATCTGGCTACGCATTGGCTATGTTGATGAATGCACCATGGTTTACGAATCCATACATTACTTTTATCGGGTTTTTGATGGCATCAATTGGGTCGTCATTAGCAGACCCAGCCGAACAAGCAATGATGATTGATGCATCAACAATAAAAAATAGAAAGTTTGTCTATGCGTTGATTTATTGGATTATTAATATTGGTGTGATGTTAGGGGCAGCCATTGGTGGTTGGTTCTTCCGTGATTATCTATTTGAACTGTTGTTAGGTTCGGTTGTCGTGGGCATAATTAATGCGGCGATCATTAAGTTTGGTATGTCAGAGACGCTGAATATGGATAATGTACACGCAAGCTCATCCGTTTGGAGTGCTGTTAAATCTTATGGGCAAGTGTTATCTGATAAGCGCTACGTATTGTTTATGTTTGGCTCGATTTTTGCAGTTGTTATCTATTCACAGCCAGATTTTTATTTAGCTGCTCACTTAACGCAATCTTTCCATGATTACACCTTCATGGGTATTCATTTTTATGGACAACGTATGCTGTCATTTATGTTAGTAATAAATACTGTCATGATTGTGTTGGTGATGAATTGGATCAATCGTTACACAAATCGTTGGCCGTTAATTCGAAGTTTTGCAATTGGTACATTTATTCAAGGATTTGGTTTCGCTATTTCATTTTTGTTGCGTGATTTCTGGCCATTGGTCATGATTTCAGTTGTTTTCACGTTGGGAGAAATTATTAATGTGCCATCAAGTCAGACCATGCGTGCAGACATGATGAATCCTGTGCAAATTGGTGCTTATTCTGGTGCATTCTCAGCAACTCGTCCCGTAGGTAATATTATCTCAGGATTGATGGTTTCATTATCACAGTTTACAAATGATTGGGGTATGGCAGGAATTTTAATGGTTGGGACGTTGGTTGCCATGGGCACAATTATCAAATCAGCAAAAATGCCAGCACAATTTGAAACTGAAACAATGCAGTGAAATGTCTGACAGGATGATTATCAAACTTACGTGCTTATATATAATATATTTTTAGTTAATAAAGGTTGGAACATTTTCTTTTGTTTCAACTTTTTATTTGCATTTTTAGAACAAAAATAAAAAGCCAACAAGCGTAATCGCTCATTGACTCTTTGTAGCTGGGATAGCTGGATTCGAACCAGCGAATACACGGTACCAAAAACCGATGCCTTACCACTTGGCCATATCCCAATAATAATGGGGGCTATAGGATTCGAACCTATGAACCCGAAGGAATGGATTTACAGTCCACCGCGTTTGACCGGACTTCGCTAAACCCCCATATGTATGAAAAGTAATAATTAAATTATCACCTCAACGAATATATACTATACAGAATACTTATTTACTTGTCAACACTATTTGAATTATTTTGTTTAACCACGATTGGTAAAAAGTGTCAGCGGTCCATTCTTGCAATTTATGGCGATTATAACCAACGCTAGGATTGTAATAAGTAATCAAATTTTTTTTGCGTGGTGGGACGGTCACGTGGATATGTCCGTAGAAAACATGTTGGACATTATTGTATTGTGCCAGTAATTCGCCTGTTTTGGTTGAACCAAGGACACCATTGACCAATGCCCAACGAGAATTATTATTCGGATAAAAAATTTCGTCGTTAATTGGTGCAAAGTGGGTAAAGAAAATAACCTGTTTATGGTGTTCAACAGCATCATCTAATAGTAATTTCATTTGATAATGTCCTAATGCCATTCGTTCTAAATCACTCATTGGTTGATCGATGACGCGATCATAGTAGAATCCTGAACGGAAACGTGCAATGGCTGTGGGATCAATATCAGGCGTAAAACTATAATCATACCAACCGTTATGACCGATAATTCGCCAATTAGAATTAGGAATGTCAACATATTGATTATGAAGATAAAGTGGATCGAGATTGGTTTCTAATTCTGAAAATGAAATATTACGTCCCATATCATGGTTACCAGCAATAAATAATATTTTTGTGTCTGTTGCCAAAACAGTTTGTAAATCATGAACATATTTTAATGACTTTTCGAAATCATTAAATAAGTCACCAGCAATTAGGTAATAATCTGGTTGTAACTTATGAAGCGCTGTTGCTTGTTGAACAAGTATTTTTTCAACATCTTGCTTATTAACGTCAAGATGATTATCACTTGATACAATAATTTTAGTCATAGAAACTCCTTATACCACACTATCTCATAAATTGATTATAACAAAAGTGATAAAAAAATTAGTAGGAAATGATAGTAGCGCTTGTAGAAAGTTATAAATTCAAGTAAAATTTAACAAGTGACGTTTTTGTCATCATGTTCAGAGTAGAAGAACAGTTTATTTGAATGAGGAGTTTTTATCATGAAAACGGAAAAGAACTTTCTGGGACAACCATACGGTCTAAAAACGTTATTTATGACCGAAATGTGGGAGCGTTTCAGTTACTATGGTATGAAAGCCATATTGCTATATTACATGTGGCATTTAATTAGCACTGGTGATTTAAATATTACTAGAGCGACAGCCGCATCAATTATGGCTATTTATGCTTCAATGGTTTATTTATCAGGAGTTGTTGGTGGTTTTATTGCCGATCGAATTCTAGGACAGCGACGGACGGTGTTCTGGGGTGGTGTCCTGATTATGTTTGGTCATATTGCATTGGCACTACCATTTGGATCAACAGCAATGTTTATTTCAATGATTCTAATTGTATTAGGAACTGGGTTGCTAAAGCCAAATGTTTCTTCAATGGTTGGGTCATTATATGAAGACAGTGACAGTTCTCGAGATTCTGGATTCTCAATCTTTGTGTTCGGTATTAATTTAGGTTCATTTATTTCGCCATTGTTAGTTGGTTGGACACAAAACAGTGTTGGATTCCATGCTGGATTTTCACTAGCAGCCATTGGTATGTTCTTTGGTTTGTTACAGTATCATTTTGGTGGCAAGCATTTACATGAAGATTCAAATTATGCACCTGATCCATTACAAGAGGAGGAAGTTAAGCCTCTAGTTATTAAGATCATTTTGGGGATTGTATTCTTTGTATTGATTGTTATTTTGATGAACTTGATGGGCTGGAATAGTCTACAAAACTATGTTAACTTATTGACCATTGTTGCAATTATTTTGCCAATTTCATACTTTGTATTAATGACAATATCAGCAAAAGTAACAAAAGAAGAACGTTCTCGCGTATTCTCATACATCCCATTGTTCTTAGCGGCTGTATTATTCTGGGCCATTGAGGAACAAGGTTCAATCGTTTTGGCAACATTTGCTGCTGAACGTGTTGATACTTCATGGTTCCCAGCTGCCTGGTTCCAGTCATTAAATCCATTGTTCATTATGCTTTATACGCCATTCTTTGCTTGGCTATGGGTGAAATGGCAAAAGAATCAACCTTCTTCACCAATGAAGTTTGCCATTGGACTAATGTTTGCTGGCTCTTCATTCTTATTGATGGCATTACCGGGTACGTTGTTTGGTACCTCAGGACGTGTGTCACCATTGTGGCTAGTTGGGTCATGGGCTTTAGTTATTATCGGTGAAATGTTGATTTCTCCGGTTGGACTATCAGTCACGACTAAACTTGCACCAAAGGCATTTATGTCACAAATGATGTCAATGTGGTTCCTGGCTTCATCTGCCGGATCAGCATTGAATGCACAATTAGTAACGTTATATTCACCAGACAATGAAGTTGCCTACTTTATGTGGTTTGGTTTAGCTTCAGTTGTATTAGGAATTCTATTAGTATTCTTGGTACCACGCATCAAGCGTTTGATGGCTGGTGTGAAATAGTTTATATATAGTTGGCACCTATTTATGGTCATCAATCTACCGACTTAGAATTGGTAGATTGGTGGCTTTTTTTGTGATCTAATAAATAACTATTAAAAAGTGCTTGCAATCTATTTTTTTTACTGGTATGATATAAGAGTTGTCGGGGCAGAAATGCTCGATACAGATATGGGGGTTTAGCGAAGTCCGGTCAAACGCGGTGGACTGTAAATCCATTCCTT
>OMJG01001583.1_pt1 | contig 12828 bp, 11 predicted proteins | sample 1646431 | NCBI WGS metagenome assembly OMJG01 (sample SAMN03771674, study PRJEB25209) | food metagenome | isolation source: Cotija cheese | place: Mexico:Jalisco,Michoacan | collected 2011-12-12 | reverse complement strand
AATATACTTAAGGAGTTTAAATTTATTATGAACGCAAATATACTTATTTTAGTTGTATTTATCGCCGCAATGTACTTTATTATGATTCGTCCACAACAAAAGGCACAAAAGAAGCGTCAAGCAATGATTAATGATGTGCAACCTGGTGCTGAAGTAATCACCATTGGTGGATTGCACGGTACTATTGCTGCAGTTAACAAAGAAGCACGTACTTTTGATTTAGATGCAGAAGGTGTTATCTTGGTGTTTGAACTATCAGCAATTCGTCAGGTTGTTAAGGAAGCTAATGCACCAGTGACTACAGAAGAACTAACAGAAACACCTGAAACATCAGAATCTGAGGCAACTTCTGAAAAGCAACCAGAAAACACTGATGTTGATGCATCAAACGATGAATCAAAGAGTGAAGAAAAATAAGCTGTAAAATATAGCTGTTGAAAACTGAAAGTGGCATAAAAGACGTGTGAAAGTTAATTGTGATTACAGAAAGACTTTAGTTTTTTGGCACACATTTAGGGTCATCAATCCATCAATTTTAAATTGGTAGATTGATGACTTTTTCAGTCTATAATAATTACCGATATTCTAGGCTTTTTTCTATGTAATTATAGAATGATGTCTTATGATAAAAATAAGTAAGCTTATCATGTAAAGAGGGGGATATGATGTCTAATTTTTTAGAAATACCTATTCATTTGAATACTAATAGAAAAATTTTACATATTGATATGGATGCCTTTTACGCACAAATTGAGATGCGTGATAACCCTGAATACAAATCTATACCTTTGATTTTAGCTAATGATCCTCGAAAAACTGGTGGTCGTGGAGTGGTTGCAACCGCAAATTATTTAGCTCGTAATTTAGGCGTTCATTCAGCTATGAGTGCTGCTGAGGCGCTAAAACTTGCACCACAAGCAGTTTTTGTCACACCTAATTTTTCCAAATATCGTGGTGTTTCTCAACAACTTCACCAAATATTTAAGCGCTATACGAATAAGGTTGAACCGGTTGCCTTTGATGAGGCCTATTTAGATGTTACTGAGAACATACCAAATATAAATAATGCGATACAATTAGCGCATGAATTGCAGCAAATCATTTATGAGGAATTTGAGTTGACAAGTTCGGTGGGCATTTCTTTTAATAAATTCTTGGCAAAATTAGCTTCAGAACATAATAAGCCAAGTGGACTGACAATCATTAATCCAGAAGATATTCGATCATTTTTAGATACATTACCGATTAATGAAATGCGGGGGGTGGGAGCTAAGACTGCTGAAAAAATGATTTCTTTGGGCATCCGTAATGGCAAAGATTTGTATGATACACCACAGAATAAACTTGCGGATGAATTTGGAAAAAGTGGATATATCTTCTATGAACGAATTAGGGGTGTTGATGATCGCCCAGTTGTTTGGCAAAGAGAGCGTAAATCAATGAGTAAAGAAAGAACGTATGGTCCGTTTCTAGATACAGAGCAAGCAATAATGGATGAATTAAAGGATTTAGCTGCTAAGTTAACCGCCTCACTCATTAAATCACAATTGCATGGTAAAACATTGGTTTTAAAAATTCGTGATAATGAGTTTCAAACTGCAACTCATCGCGCAACAAGACTTGATTTTTTTCCAAATGATGAAGATGAAATTTATCATGCCGCTCAAGATATTTTAGATGAACTTGGTGGCTATCATCATGCTATTCGTCTACTTGGGTTAACAATGACAAATTTAGCAGCATTATCTTTTGAAAATGTTGTGTTACCTCTATATAAGTAGGAACTCATATGATTTTTCTGATATACTTACATATATTGTCATTTCAAATTTATCGTTAATACGATTATTAGTTAATAAAAATTTTTAATAGAATAGAGACTTACTTATGACAGCGCAAACAGCAATATTAGCGCAAATAAAAGCTGCACATACAATTATTATTCATCGTCATCAACGGCCTGATCCAGATGCTTTTGGATCACAGTTTGGATTAGCAGAGCTGATAAAAACATCATTTCCTGAAAAGAAAGTGCATGTTGTTGGTAAATCTGTACCAAGTATGGCTTGGATGGGACAAATGGAAAAAATCCCTAATAGTTTATACGATGATGCGTTAGTTATTGTAACAGATACAGCAAATTCACCACGAGTTGATGACCGCCGCTTTGAATACGGAAAAGTATTGGTGAAAATAGATCATCACCCTAATGATGAGCCCTATGGTGATTATACTTGGGTCATAGAGAATGCGTCATCAACTTCAGCAATGATTTTTTCATTTTATCAAGAATTTTCTAACGAATTAAAACTATCTGATAAGGGTGCTGCATTTTTATACTCAGGAATAGTTGGTGATACGGGTCGCTTTTTATACGGGACTACTTCCGATACAATGAACATTGTTTCTGAATTAATGAAATTTAATTTTGATTGGGTGAAGATTAATCAGCAAATGGATACTATTTCACTACCAGCCGCTAAAGCATCAGGTTTTGTATATGAAAACATGGTAACAACACAATATGGTTTTAACTATATTATTTTAACTAATGAAATTGTTGAGAATTTTAAACTAGGTGATTTTGGTACGGCATTTATTGTACCCTTACTGGGTAAAGTAAATACTGTCAAAGCGTGGGCAGTGTTTGAACAACAAGAAGACGGCTACTTCAGAGTGAGATTACGGTCACGACAAGTAATTATTAACGAAATTGCAAAGAGACACGGTGGCGGTGGCCATGAATTTGCAGCTGGTGCAAGAGCAAAAAATATTGATGAGATCAATGACATCATTAATGAGACAGATAATTTATTAAAGGAGCAAGCAGAAAAATAATGGCGAAATTTACTGATTACAATTTACGTCCAGAGATATATGAAGCTTTGACGGCAATACATTTTAAACAACCAACGACTGTTCAATCAAGACTGATTCCTGTTATCTTGCAGGGCCGTTCTGTCGTTGGACAATCACAAACAGGTTCAGGTAAGACACACACCTTCTTGGTGCCAATCTTCCAGCAATATGATGCGACAAATCAAAAGGTTCAGGCAGTCATTACGACACCCTCTCGCGAATTGGCGCAACAAATTTATGAAGCAGCAAAGCAATTAGCAAGTACTTTTACTGAAGATACTCAACCGAGAATCAGTTTATATGTTGGTGGAATGGATAAAAGTCGTCAGATTCATCAATTACAGAATAAACAGCCACAAATTGTTATTGGAACACCTGGACGAATCAAGGACTTATATCAGGCTGGTGAATTAGATATTCATACCGCAACCACACTAGTTGTGGATGAAGCAGATATGACACTTGATTTAGGTTTTCTACCAGATGTTGATGCTATCGCTAGTGCAATGCCTGAAGATTTGAAAATGCTGGTCTTTTCAGCAACAATTCCACAAAAGCTACAACCCTTCTTAAAAAAGTATTTATCAAACCCGGTAATTGAGGAAATTCCATCTGAGACAGTCATTGCACCAACCATTAAAAATATTTTGGTTGGAACAAAGGGTGAGACGAAAGATACGTTAGTTTATAACTTATTGACGATGGGTAATCCCTATTTAGCATTAGTTTTTACAAATACGAAAACGCGAGCACGTGAGTTAACTAAAAGTTTGCGTAGTCGTGGCCTAAAAGTGGCTGAAATACATGGTGGTATCCAACCTCGTGAACGTAAGCGCACAATGCAGCAAATTCAACATTTAGATTATCAATATGTTGTTGCAACCGATTTGGCTGCTAGAGGAATTGATATTCCAGGCGTGTCACTTATTATTAATGATGGTATCCCAACGGAATTAGAGTTCTTCATTCATCGAGTTGGACGAACGGGTAGAAATGGTATGTCTGGAACGGCTATCACAATTTATAATCCAGATGAAGAAGATCGCGTACAGATGGTTGAAAATATGGGCGTGAAATTTGAGCCAATGACATATGCCCATGGTGAACTACAATCTGGATATGATCGTCGTCGCCGTCGTCAGCGGACCAAAACTACAGCCAAATTAGATCCAACAATGATTGGTATGGTGAAGAAGAAGAAAAAGCGAGTAAAACCGGGTTATAAACGTCAAATTAAAAACAATATTGCCCGAGACGCAAAATATAAGAAGCGGGTTGCTGAACGTGAGACGTTACGTGCAGCAAAGAAAGCAAAAAAACGCGCCCATGACAAATAATTTGTTATTTTAAATTTACAAAATTATTTCAAGTTGTAAAAAGTAAGAAAAACAGTAATGGATATGATATAATACCCACAAGGACATGTCAGATTATTTCTTAGAGCATACAGAAACGTTGCGGTTGATGAGAGCAACGCTAAGGGTCATCTGACGCTACCTAATTAAAATTGTTTGCGAAAGCGAACCGCGTGCTAGCGATATTAGCGATTAAAGAGGTAATGATACAGACAATCATTGCAATCGGAGTGGTACCGCGTATTTGCGTCTCTGTTATTGCAATGGCTGTCTGTTTTTATTTAATATTTTTTTGAAATGAGGCTTACATTAAAGATGAAAGAATTATCATCGGCTGAGGTTCGTAGCTTATTCTTGCGTTTCTTTGAAAGTAAAGGACATAAAATTGAACCATCACAATCATTGATTCCACAAAATGATCCAACTCTTCTTTGGATTAATTCTGGTGTTGCAACTTTGAAAAAGTATTTTGATGGTTCGGTTGTTCCTGAGAACCATCGAATTACAAATGCACAAAAATCAATTCGAACAAATGATATTGAAAATGTCGGACATACGGCTCGTCATCATACCTTATTTGAAATGATGGGTAATTTTTCAATTGGTGATTATTTCAAAGAGGAAGCAATTCCATGGGCTTGGGAGTTATTAACAAGTCCAGAATGGTTTGGCATGGATCCAGATAAATTGTATGTAACTGTGTATCCAAATGATGATCAAGCAAAAGATATTTGGTTGCATAAAGTTGGTCTGCCTAAAGATCATCTTTATGAAGAACCAGATAATTTTTGGGATATTGGTGAAGGCCCTTCAGGACCTGATTCTGAAATTTTCTATGATCGGGGTGAAGAATTCAATGATCCTGATGAAGCAGAAAATTATCCAGGGGGTGAGAACGAGCGCTACTTGGAAATCTGGAATCTAGTGTTCTCACAGTTTAATCACTTGCCTGGATTAACAGATAATAAAGATTATCCTGAATTACCAACAAAAAATATTGATACTGGTATGGGATTGGAGCGTGTGGTTTCTGTATTCCAGCATGCGAAAACTAACTTTGAAACTGATTTATTTTTACCACTTATTCATAAAACTGAGGATATTTCAGGACAATTTAAATATGGTGAAGATGATACGAAAGATATTTCATTCAAGGTCATTGCCGATCATATTCGTGCCGTAACTTTTGCCATTGGAGATGGTGCATTGCCTTCAAATGAGGGACGTGGGTACATCATTCGTCGCTTATTACGTCGTGCTGTTTTACATGGTCGTAAATTAGGTATTAGCCAAGTATTTTTAAAGGATTTGGTTCCTGTAGTTGGTGAAATTATGATTTCTTATTATCCTGAAATTGCCAAGAATGCTGACTATATTGCTTCCATTGTTGAAGCTGAAGAAATTCGCTTTAATAAAACATTAACTGATGGATTATCACTATTAGATGATGTAATTGAGCAGGCTAAGAGTAAAAAGGGAATTATTGATGGTGCAATTGCCTTTAAGTTATATGATACTTATGGATTCCCATATGAACTAACTGAAGAATATGCAACTGATGAAGGCTTAAAGGTTGATCGTGATGGCTTTGATGAGCAAATGAAGGCCCAACAAGAACGTGCTCGTTCAGCACGTTCAAACAAAGCATCAATGGGTGTTCAAAATGAGCTATTGACTGGCCTAAAGACGCCATCTCAATATGTTGGTTGGTCTGAATTAACTGTTGAACAAACTGAGTTAGTTAATTTGATTGTTGATAATAAATTGGTTGAAGAAGCTAATGCAGGCCAAGTACAGGCAATATTTGCAAAGACACCTTTCTATGCTGAAATGGGTGGGCAGGTAGCTGATCTTGGTATGATTTATGATGAATCTGGTCAAGCAGTTGCCAAAGTAACTGATGTGCAAAATGCACCAAATGGCCAACATTTGCATACTTTGTCAATTATTGCACCGCTTTTCGTTGGCAAGCAATACAAGCTTGATGTTGATCGTCCATACCATGTTGCGGTATCGAAAAATCATACAGCGACTCATTTGCTAGATCAAACTTTGCGAAATGTTCTTGGAGAGCATACGACCCAAGCTGGTTCACTTGTAACTGCAGAAGGTTTGCGCTATGATTTCACGTATAACGGTGCAGTGCCAAGTGAAAAGTTGCAAGAAGTTGAGGATATTATCAATCAAAAGATAATTGATAATTTACCAATTTCTTGGATTGAAACGGATATTGAATCAGCAAAGAAGCTAGGAGCAGTTGCCGTCTTCACTGAAAAATATGGTGAAAAAGTTCGTGTTGTTTCTATTGGTGATTACAATGCTGAATTTGATGGTGGAACACATGCTAATTCAACTGCTGAGTTGGGGATGTTTAAAATAGTTGGTGAACAAGGTACAGGAGCTGGCGTTCGTCGTATTGAGGCAGTTACTGGATCTGGAGCCATGGCATTGTTCAAATTGCATGATAGCTGGTTGGCTAAAGCAGCAGAACAAGTAAAAGCCCCACAGCTTTCAGAGATTAATGATAAAATTTCTGGATTGCAAACAGCACTTAAAGAGGCAGAACGTCAAGCTGCTTCTCTTGAGCAGAAATTGGCAAATCAAGAAGCTGATGCTGCGTTTGCAAATCCTCAAAAAATTAACAATTATACACTAATTGCTACAGAAATGGCAGTTGAATCAATGGATGTATTGCGTTCAACTGCTGATACGTGGAAGCAAAGTACACCATCTGATGTATTAGTTTTGGCTGCTAATTTAGGTGATAAGGTTAATCTATTGGTTGCAGTTGCCCCAGAAGCAGTTAAAAAGGGTATTAAAGCAGGTGACCTTGTAAAGTCAATCGCACCAGCAATTGGTGGTGGTGGTGGTGGCCGTCCTGATATGGCTCAAGCTGGTGGAAAGAATCCAGCTGGTATCGCAGACGCCTTTAAGCAAGCAGCTGACTGGTTACAAGAAAAATAAGAAGTTAGTTATTATTAATAGAAAACCTTAAAGGGAGGTTTGGGTACAATGAGTTCATTGGATAATACAGCAGTATTTAAATTTGGTAATAATGAATCACATGATGTCCGAAAAATGTTGGAAGTAGTTTATGCAGCATTAGAATCAAAGGGATATAATCCAATTAATCAAATTGTTGGTTATTTAATTTCAAACGATCCAGCATATATTCCACGTGTTAATGATGCGCGTAATTTAATTCGTAAATTTGAACGTGATGAAATTATTGAGGCATTAGTAACGGATTATTTGGCAAAATAATGTCATCAAGCAACGTAGGAAGAGGTCAAATGATATGGGACGTATTCTAGGTTTGGATGTAGGTTCGCGCACAGTCGGTGTTGCTGTTTCTGATCAATTAGGTTGGACCGCACAAGGCGTAGAAATTATTCCAATAAATGAAGATGAGAAGGAATTTGGTATCGACCGAATGAAAGAACTCGTAGCTAAGTATGAGCCAATTGGATTTGTTCTGGGATTACCCAAGAATATGAACAATACTTCTGGACCTCGTGTTGATGCTTCACGTGCTTATGGTGAGTTATTGAAGGAGACTTTTGGTCTACCAATTGATTTTCAAGATGAACGCTTAACGACAGTTGAAGCTGAACGTATGCTAATTGAAGAAGCTGATACATCTCGTAAGAAGCGTAAAAAAGTTATCGATAAATTGGCAGCCGGTTTAATTTTGCAAAATTATTTGGACCGAAAAGGATCGTTGGTAAAGTAAGAGGTAAAAAAATGGATGAAGAACAAGACATTATTACATTAGTTGACGATAATGGTGATGAACAATTATTTGAAGTATTATTTACTTTCAAATCTGAAGAGTATGGTAAGTCTTATATTATTCTTTACCCAGCTGGATCTGGTGAGGATGAAGAAGTTGAGATGTTAGCTTATATCTTTGACCCAGAGGAAACACAGATTGCAACAGAAGGTGGACTAACGCCAATTGAAGATGATGCAGAGTGGGCAATGGTCGAGGAACACCTAAATCAATTTTTAGATGAGCAAGAAAATTAGTTAAAGGTCATCAATCTACCGAAACTAAATTGGCGGGTTGATGACCTTTCCAATATTTAATAACCGTTACTCATGTCCCCAGCAGTTATTTTATTTAGGGAGAAATTAAATGGATAATGCGGAAATTTTTATTTTGACAGACTCAGATGGTCAAGAACATGAATTTCAAGAGCTTTTTTCATTCGACTCAGAGGATTTTCAACGGTCATACATCATTCTAGAGCCAGTTGATGAAGCTGAAACTCAAGAAATTGGTGTTTTACCATTTATTTATGAAAAAGACGCTGAAGAAGGTATGTTGCAGCCGATTGAAACAGATGAAGAATTTGCGATGGTTGAGGAAGTTATGAATACAATCTTCAATGATCCAAAATTACGCTAATATTGCAATCATGATGATTGAAAACATTTTTGTTTTCAATCTTTTTTTGTACGCTCTAATTAAGTCTACGTCTTTATTATTAAAAGGGGTAGAAAATGATTCAAATTAAAGCAATGTATTATCGTTATCGACATCAAATATGTTTTAGTAGTGTTTTAATAGTTGTGGGAATCAGTTTTTTAATATGGTGGCAAGTTTCCCAGAGTAGTTCTAGTATGTCATCGAAAGATATCACGACAATTTCAGCTCATCAAAATATAGCAAAAAAAAGTAAAAAGTCCAAAAAAATGTTGCATGATAAACAATCAAAAAAAGTTGTGATTGATGTAAAGGGTGCCGTCTATCGGCCAGGGGTTTATTATTTTGCCAAAGAACCAATCGTTGCAGAAGTATTACGAAGTGCTGGTGGGACGCTACCAAATGTTGATAATGTTCGAATAAATTTGGCAGCAACATTAAATAATGGTCAAGTACTCTATGTTCCAGTGGAAAATGAACAGGTACCAGAAGCGTATCCTTTACCAGGAAACCCAGTTCATAACGAACAACATATTGGGCAAGCCAGCGACCAAGATAATTCGAATGATAAAATTAATCTAAATACTGCTGACAGTGCCACTTTGCAGAATTTGCCAGGAATTGGTGAAAAACGTGCACAGGACATTATTAAGCAACGTGAAACAATGGGTGGCTTTAAAACAATCTCTGATTTACAACAAGTTAATGGTATTGGTGAAAAGACATTTGCAAAATTAGAGCCGTTGGTAACGGTATGAAATCAGGATATTTATTGATATTAGGAATGTGCTTAGCATGCGTTAATATGATATTTCTGTTTCGCTTTTGGTGGGCACTACCGTTTTTGATATGGTTTATCTTATTGTTATACCGTAAATTTAATCACTATATGTTGAGCACCTGTATAATTATATGCATTTTTGGTTACTTTGGTTATTGGCAGTTTAATATTGATCGTTTACTCAAAATGCCTACTGGTGAAATTGACACCTATATTTTAATTCAGCCAGATGATATACACCTCAACCAAGATTATGGTTCTGGGATAGCAAGTTTAGAAAATGGTGAAAAAATACGTATTAGCTTCGATAAACAGGGAACTATAGCTAAAAAATGTGCTCAAAATGCTCGACCGATTTTTGTGCAAATTTCTGGTGTTTTAGATTGTATTAACGAAGCACGTAATGAATTTTCATTTAACCCGTATGCCTATTGGCGAAGCCGTGGTATCGTCCATCGATTGCATATAAAAAAGGAATATGTTTGGGGTTACGCAAAACCTAGAAGTTTTATTGAATTAATTAGTTGGACCATCCATAGTTTTCATTTTGAACTGGTTAATTGGTTTGAAAGATTGCCCAAAGGCATGCGAGACTACGGTGAAACTTTGTTATTAGGGTATACACGATCGGAATTTTACATTGAGAATGATGGTATTCAACTATTGGGGTTGATGCACCTGTTTAGTATTTCAGGATTTCAAGTAACCATTGTCTACCAATTATGGCGATGTCTATCAAGACAATTATTTATTCAACGGGAACATTCACTTGTGATTGTACAATTTATGCTAATTGTTTTGTGGGGGTTTGCGGGTGGTGTGCAATCTTTGATTCGACCAATATTTTTAGGTATCAGTCAAGCTTGGCGTGATTTACATTGGATAGTTATTGATGCAAAAGATGCATGGGGATTAGCATTAATTGGTGGCTTGATAATTGAACCTGGTGTTTTACATAACTTCGGGGGCCAATTATCTTACTTACTGACTTTTGGATTACTTTGGCTTCAAGACAGACCCGCATGGCTCCAAAGTATTTGGTTATCGACTTTTATTTTACCCACTTTATTGTGGCATACGTTTAGCTGGCATCCGATTAGTTTGTTAGCCAATTTATTGATTGTCCCCATATTTGTTTGGCTAATTATACCCGTGATTATTTTGGGGATTTTTACAACAATTTGTCATTTTGCATGGCTTCAAGATATTTGCGAATGGATTATTAATTTAATGCAGTTGTGTATCAAGTTTGGTGCCAAAATTCCTGGAGAATGTTTATTTGGTAGGCCATCGATCATTTTTTGCATTGTTTTGACTATATTGCCATTGATATGGCTAATCACTTGTAAGAAACGATTATTATTTTTGATATTGGTTTGTTGTTATGCGATATTATGGGGTATGCCACGTTTTTTTCCAGGTGGTTTTGTTGCTTTTTTTGATGTTGGGCAAGGAGACACAACTATATTACGACCTTCACATAATCAAGTTACTTTGATTGACGTTGGTGGTAAAATACGATTTTCGAAACATGACCAAACAAAGAAGAATACACGTAATTACCAGGTAGAAGAATTGATTCATTTTTTAAAAGGTCATGCTATTAATAGAATTCAACAATTAATATTGACTCATAAGGATATTGACCATATAGGGAATGTATCAGACTTTCTAGAGCAGATTGATGTGACAAAAATTTATGTACCTGCGGGCATGGAACATCAGCCCGGCTTTAAAAAGCGCGTTGCAAAGTATGTACGGTCAGGTGGAAAAGTTTATCCAGTATTGGCCGGATTGCACGTGACGAAAGATATTCAAGTTTGTCATCCAATTATTAAAGGAATTGGTGAAAATGACGATTCCATAGCAGTATACATTGATTTTAAGAAACTTAAATTAATGATGACTGGGGATTTATCTAAAAAGGGAGAGATAAACATCATCAACAACTTTTACTTGCCACAAGTGGATATCCTTAAGTTTGGTCATCATGGATCAAAGACGAGTACAGATGAAATGTTTGTGAAACAGTTAAGACCCAAAATTGGCATTGTTTCTGCGGGTATTAATAATCGCTATGGGCATCCAAACAAAGAAACGATGATGACAGCAAAAAATCATCATTTGAAAGTCTATAGTACTGCCAAGCAGGGAATGATTAAGGCGAAGTGGGGGCTACTAAACTGTTATCAAATATACTATCGACATAAGTTAAAACATTAGTAGGCAGAACCTGTTAGACGTGCTATCTTATAATATAGATAAAAATGAGAGGGGATGTTGTTTTGACCGTAACTTTAGCAGACGTTTTTAACGATGTACAGACAGGACAACTATATCCAATTTACTTTGTCCAAGGCCAGGATCAATATTTAATAAATCTGGTCAGAGAAAAGTTTTTAACTATAATTCATCCTGATGATCGTGCATTAAACTTAGCGCAATTTGATTTAACTGAAGTACCTTTAAGTCTGGCAATTGACGATGCTAAATCAGTGCCCTTTTTTGGTAATCAGCGTGTCGTAATTCTAGACAATCCATATTTCTTAACTGGTGAACGGCAAAAAAGTAATTTAGAACATCACGTTGAGGATTTGGTAGACTATATTAAACAACCTGAACCGCAAACAACAGTCGTTATTTTTGCCCCCTACGATAAGTTAGATAACCGGAAAAAAGTTACAAAATTGTTGAAGGAACAAGCAAGATATCTTTCGTTTGTGAATTTAAGTGATAAGGATATTAATCGTTTTATTGATCAACGAGTAAATGAAGCTGGCTATTTCATTAATTCTGCAGCAAAGCAAGAATTAATTAGATTGACGAATTCTTCATTAACTCAAATAATGTCCGAATTAGACAAATTAATGCTTTATACATTAAGTGAAAAGCAAATTAATGTGTCAGATGTAAAAGAATTAGTGACACATACATTAAGTGAAAATATTTTTGATTTAATTGACTGTTTATTGAAGGGACAATTAACACGTGCCGTTAATTTGTATCATGAGCTGTTATCAACAGGTGAAGAGCCATTGCGATTACATGGTGCATTAATAGGACAATTTCGTTTACTATTACAAGTTAAATCAAGTGAAAAAAGTGAAAAAGGGATAGCTTCTGAGTTAAAAGTCCATCCATACCGTGTGAAATTGGCAAAACGTGTTGTCAGAAAATTTAGTTATGTACGTTTAGCAAGCGCTTATCTTGGTTTAGTTAGTATGGAAGAACAGCTAAAATCTACGTCGCGGGATCCAGAATTATTATTTGAACTGTTTATTTTAAAATACAAAAATCAAATGGCTGAATAAAATGCTTGCATATAATTGACTAATTTAGTATGATACTAAGAGTGCATTAGCACATGACCTTTTACTATGTTTGACGGTTCACCGTCGTCATAC
>OMJG01001582.1_pt1 | contig 12836 bp, 9 predicted proteins | sample 1646431 | NCBI WGS metagenome assembly OMJG01 (sample SAMN03771674, study PRJEB25209) | food metagenome | isolation source: Cotija cheese | place: Mexico:Jalisco,Michoacan | collected 2011-12-12 | reverse complement strand
AAACATTTTTTGTAAGTAACCTTTTTTCTGCTCTTTCAATAAATCTAACTTACGCTGATGAAGAGCGATAGTCTCGTCTAGCTGTTTGAAGAATGAACCGATTTTATGTTGCTCTTCTAAGCTGGGAATTAATAATAAGTAAGGTTCGATGTGTTTATTATTGATTTGGGGAATAGTTGATGTGTCTGCAATCTTGTACAATCCTGTCTTATTGATAAAAGTATAGAGATACTCAGGATCAATCCCTTTTGGTTCTAGGGCCATCATATTAGTATCCATGTAACTATCTTCTCCCAACATACGTACTTTATTGGTCATTATAGCAGCACCTCTTTTTGGAAAAATAGTACTGGATTTTTTCATTTTTTTATATTTTGAGAGAATATTGACTTTAACTTGTGATTCTTCTTGAACACGAGTCGAGTAATTCAAATCATCAACTTTTATAAACAAATTATTGGCATTATTATTAATGTCAAAATTGGACGGAGACCATCCTGACCGAATGATTACATAATCTCCTAACTTACGCTCTTCCCACTCATCCTCGTATCCTTTAAATCTCACACTCGGTGTTCTGCTTGGATTCATTCAAGCCCACCTCCATGTAACAATTGTCGAAATTGCGCGAGTTCTTTTTCAATTTCTGGACTAGTTGAAACGAGTTCTCCAAAGAGCGTGGCTAATTCTTTTTCTGCTTGAGCTAATGAGTCGTTAGTAGCGGCTATTTCTTGTGCCAATTCTCCTAAGTGAATCGGTTCCTCCTCTTCAAAGGTATCAACGTAACGTGGAATATTCAAATTAAAGTCATTTTCTTTGATTTCATCAAATGTTGCTAGGTGGGCATATTTTTCGATAGATACTCTTTTTTTGTAAGCATCAACGATGGCTTCAATATGAGTTGGTTCTAATACGTTTTGATTTTTCCCCTTGGTAAAACCATTTGACGCGTCAATAAATAAGACATCTTGGTTTGGTCGGTTTTTCTTTAGGATAATGACGGTCGTAGGAATAGACGTACTAAAAAAGATATTCGCTGGTAAGCCAATGACGGTATCAATCGCCCCATTTTTTAATAAAATTTCTCGAATTTTACCTTCTGCATTTCCTCTAAATAAGACCCCATGTGGCAGGACAATCGCCATCACACCAGATTCTTTTAAATGGTAGTAGCCGTGTAGTAAAAAGGCAAAGTCTGCTTTAGATTTTGGGGCTAATACACCATACATTGAAAAGCGCGGATCATCTAAAAAGCCTTTTTCACCTGACCACTTGGCTGAATATGGGGGGTTCATGAGTACGGCATCGAAGTTGGTCGGCTCTTCAGTCGGCCAATCTCCATCTAGCGTGTCCCCATTTCGTAAATGCTGATTGGCACTATCGACACCATGTAAAATCATATTCATTCTCGCCAAATTAAATGTCGATGTATTCAATTCTTGACCGAAATAATTAATAAATCCTTTTTCATTTGAAAAGCGTCGGACATTCAGTAATAGCGAGCCAGATCCCATTGTCGGATCGTAGACGGAGAAGCCTTTTTGGTCTTCCTTTCCATCAATAGCAATACGAGTCATTAGCTCGGAGATAGGCTGTGGTGTATAGAATTCACCTGCTTTTTTGCCCGACTCTGATGCAAATTGACTGATTAAATACTCATAGGCATCGCCTAGTATATCCCCTTGATGTGCCAAATCTAAGTCGGCTAATTCTTTCATCACATTCGCGATGGTTTGATTTTGTTTTTGTGGAGTGGCTCCTAGTTTTTTCGAATACAAATCCACATCTTCAAATAAGTTCTCGAATAGCTCATTGCTTTGTTCGATATTTCGAAAACCTTGCGCCAAATCCTCTAGCTGGAATTTTCCTCGGTAGACATCATGGACTAACGCTGTAAATGTTAGTGATGGCTCAATTAAATAAGAAAACTCATCCTTTAACGCATAAATCAAATCGTCTTTGACTTCTCTATCGTCCATAGCCTTTGTGAAAATCACTTGTGCTTCTTCCAGATCACTTGCGCTCTCCTCTAATAAATCGATCGCAAAGACCAGCATTCTATCGGATAAATATTTATAAAACACGATTCCTAATAAATAATTTTTGTACTCGTTGGCATCCATTTTTGATCGTAAGATATCTGCCGAACTCCATAAAGCTTGATATAGATTTTTTGAATTTTGATTGCTTACCACAACTATCGCTCCTCTACAACGTATGTTTATATCTTTATTATCCTATTTTAGATATCATATTCCTAGAATTATTTTGCATATTTCACATTTTTCTAATTACAAGGACAAGGGGACTGACTTCCGTCAAGCATTCTGCTTCTCTCGCACCTTTCGTCACTCTCCCAATTGCTTCTAGCCGCTATTTTTCACGCTATCTTGTATACTACATGTATAGTGACAAACTACTAGGAGGGTTCTTATGCCAAAAGTTGCGACCAATCAATCCAAACAAGATAAATTATACGAGCGGACCTTAAAAACAATCGGTGCGGTAGCAAAACTGCCTATCATTCGCGTAAACCGCAAAAAATTTTTGAAAGAGCAGTTTGCAGGCTCACCTGATTTAGACAAAATTCTAAAATACGGACCTCAGTCAGTCTATTCTTCGACGGATCTACGTCAAAAAGCGACAGAAATTATCAAAAGTAGTACAAAGAAAACATCTTTAGCAAGTTTTGCGGCAGGTATGCCTTCTAACCCATTGATTATGTTAGCGGCTGGTAGTGCAGACGTGGCACAATATTTTGCCTTTGCGATTAATATGGCGCAGCAGATTGCGTATTTATTTGGTGAGGAAGATTTATTTACGAGTAAGACGGATGAGCTTTCAGAAGAAGCAAAGTTACGCATTATTGCCTATCTTGGTGTGATGTTTGGTGCTGGCGGTGCGGCCTTCTTGGTCTCGAAAGTATCCAAGCAAGCCGGTGAGCATTTAGGCCAACGCATCGCGACGAAGACTCTCAGTCAGACGACTTGGTTTCCATTAGTGAAGAAAGTCGGCGCCAAAATTGGCCAAAATATCACGCAGGAATCCGTCCAAAAGACTGTGACTAAGTCAGTGCCTATCATCGGTGGTGTCATTTCTGGTGGCTTGACGTATGTGACGTTCATCCCTATGGGTAATCGCTTGGCAGATGCGTTTGTTATGCACCTTGATGGGACGTTTCAAGATAGCCCAACGACACTGATGAAAAAGCAACACTTTCTCGATCGATTCAAACGACGCCAAAAACCAGCGAATGAAGTAATCGAAGGTGAATTCAAAGTACTACCCCTTGAAGAAGAAAAAGAATAGTATCCAAAAAGGTGTGACAAAAGCGATTAGCTCCGAGCAATCAATCAGAAATCGGAAAAATTGCTCCTCAAATTTTTTAAAATTTTTGATTGATTGTCCAGAGAGCTGCTTTTACTAATCTATTCAAGTTATGGGAGTGTGACGGACGTTTGTCACACTCCTTTTTTTCATCAGGTGTCCCAAATGTTTTTTTTCGTAAAACTCTTATCCATTTTTTATCTTATTTTTGAAATATTCGCTATAATAAGAGTGAAACATCTATAGAGGAGGATATACATGACTGCATTTGAACATTTTTATGCATTTTTCGTGCCGGATCATTACCAATTATTCTTTGATATTGACCGTGCAAAAAAAGAAATTAGCGGCAAAACGACGATTACTGGGACTGCCAAGCAAGCAGACATCGCCATTCACCAAAAAGATTTGACGATAGCGTCTGTGGAGGTCAACAATCTGGCGGCTACGTATACAGTGGATGATGAAAAAGAAGCCATCCGTATCAGCTTACCAGAAGCTGGCGAAGTGACAATCACGATTACTTACAAGACCAAGCTGACAGATACCATGATGGGCATCTACCCGTCTTATTACGAAGTAGATGGCGTCAAAAAGCAATTGATTGGTACGCAGTTTGAGACCAATTCTGCCCGTCAAGCCTTTCCATGTGTGGACGAGCCTGAAGCGAAAGCGACATTTGATGTAGCCATTCGTTACGACGAGCACGAAGGTGAAACAATTCTTGCCAATATGCCTGAGACCAAGTGTGTCGATGGGGTGCATTATTTTGATACGACCGTTAAGATGTCGACGTATTTAGTTGCATTTGGCTTTGGTGAACTGCAAGGCAAGACTGCGACAACGAAAAGTGGCGTGAAAGTTGGCGTCTTTGGTACGTATGCGCATGCTGCGAAAGAGTTAGACTTTGGCTTAGATATTGCGACTCGTGCCATCGAATTCTACGAAGACTTCTTCCAAACTCCATATCCACTGCCACATTCTTGGCAATTGGGCTTGCCTGATTTTTCAGCCGGTGCGATGGAAAACTGGGGTCTAATCACATATCGTGAAGCGTATTTATTACTTGATCCAGATAATACGAGCCTGACAACGAAGCGTGCTGTAGCGACCGTCATTGCGCATGAAGTAGCACACCAATGGTTTGGTGACTTGGTAACAATGAAGTGGTGGGATGATTTATGGTTAAATGAAAGTTTTGCCAACATGATGGAGTATGTCTGTGTGGATGCAATCGAGCCTGACTTACACGTATGGGAAAGCTTCCAGACCAAAGATGTACCCGCAGCTCTTCACCGGGATGCAACCGATGGCGTACAGTCCGTCCACGTCGCTGTCGAAGATCCTGCCGAGGTCGATTCCTTATTTGATGCGGCCATCGTCTATGCAAAAGGGGCGCGGATGTTAGTGATGGTGCGTGCTTTAATTGGTGATGATGCATTACGTCAAGGATTAAAGGCATATTTTGCCAAGCATCAATACGGCAATGCGACGGGTGCTGACTTATGGACTGCCCTTGGTGATGCGTCTGGTATCGATGTCGGTGCAGTGATGCATTCTTGGCTTGAACAACCGGGCTACCCTGTCGTCAAAGCCTCAGTGCAAAATGAAGAACTCATCCTTACCCAAAATCAATTTTTCATCGGTGAAGGCTCAGATCAACAACGCATCTGGCAAATTCCTTTAGCAAGCAATGCAAAAGACGTCCCTGAATTGATGACTGAGCGCACACTCTCATTAGGAAACTATACTGAATTGCGTGCCAAAGCTGGCGAACCTTTCCGCTTAAATGTCGGCAACAATTCTCATTTTATCGTCCAATACGATGACACCTTATTAGCAGATATTTTGTCTCAAGTCATTGACTACGATGCCCTAACTCAATTGCAACTTTTACAAGATTTGCAGTTATTGGCTAGTGGCCGTTATGTATCGTACGCAACACTTGTACCGTTATTGTTTCAATTTGCGGACAGCACGCATGCGATTGTCAACCAAGCACTCTATAATATCGCAGATGAATTTGATTTATTCGTTGAGCCAAATACTGAGGAAGAAGCCAACTTAAAACAGTACTATCATAAACTAAGCCATAAAAACTATACACGCTTAGGTTGTGTACCAAAAGATGCCGATACCCATGATGACCAATTAAGTCGTCCACTTGTGATCCAAGCAGCTCTTTATGGTGGCAACAAAGACGCAATCACTGAAGCGCACGACCTATTCACTGCTCATAAAGATGCGATTATTGATTTACCGGCAGCAGTTCGTGCAGCAATCTTACTGAACGAAGTCCGCGAATATGGCAGTGAAGCATTGTTTGAATCATTCTTACAAGCTTACCGTCGTTCTTCCGACGCTAACTTTAAGCAAAACTTGCAAGTAGCCATGACTCAATCCAAAGAACCTGTCATCTTGGAAGCGATTGTCGCAAAATTCAAAGAAGCCGATACCATCAAACCACAAGATTTGCGCGGTTGGTTCTACGGCGTGCTAGCTAACCCATTAGGTGAACAGCTAGCGTGGGATTGGATTCGCACGAACTGGCAATGGTTGCTTGATACAGTTGGTGGGGACATGTCATTTACGAGTTACATCCAAATGATTGCCCGCGTCTTCCGCACATCTGAACGACTAGCGGAGTACAAAGCATTCTTTGAACCAAAATTAAACACACCAGGATTAACCCGCGAGATCACAATGGGTATCAATGTCATCACCAGTCGCGTGTCCTTGATTACAGCCGAAAAAGAAGCTGTAAATAAATCTATAGCTAGAGAAATTTAAAAAAAGTGTTCCAAAAGCTCTTAGCAACAAGTTCAAAGATTGTTTGACTTGTTGCCGAGAAAGCTGCTTTAAAACATCGCTTATTGAGAGTACGATCAAAAGCCAAAAAATCCAGAAGCTGTTTTTTAAACTTCAGGATTTTTTGGCTTTTTGCTTGCAACTGAATATTTCTCTTTCACTCACTTTCTAGCTTATATTTTTACTTAGCTCAGCTTTGCGACCGATCTTTTTAAATTCTCTTCGACTAGGTAGGCCGTCTCTTCGATGGACTTATCGGTTACGTCAATCACCTGCGCCTGATACTTTTTAAAGATGGATTGTGCATACGCTAGTTCTCTTCTTACCTTTTCGACATCGGTATAGCTTGTCGTGTGACCCAAGCCAAGTGATTCTAAGCGATTGCTGCGAATTTTTACTAATTTTTCCGGTTGACAAATTAGCCCAATTATCCGATCTGAATCGACTTGATCTAGCACTTGCGGCACCGGGACTTCGGGTATCAGCGGGAGATTGGCAATCTTATGTCCCCGATTTGCTAAGTACATACTTAGTGGTGTCTTGGATGTACGAGAGACTCCAAGGATGACCGCATCGGCTGTAAGAAAGCCTTGGGGATTCTTACCGTCATCATACTTTACGGCAAACTCAATAGCAGAAATTCGCTGAAAATACTCGGTATCTAGCTTATGTACGATGCCAGGCTTTTCAATTGGTTGCACATGTAATTTCTCCTCAATCATAGAAAAAAACGGTTGCATTAAATCATAATAGGCTAAGCTTTCACTTAGACTATACTCTTTCGCTACTTGTGCCAAACGTCGATTGACTAATGTACTAATAACGATCGCATCTTCTTTCTTGGCATCTTTAAGAATGCCAACTAATTCTTGCTCATCCGTGACAAATGGAAATCGATACGCGTTACGGAATGCTACATCTGGGTATTGAACCATGACGGCACCAATGAGTTTTTGAGATGTCTCTCCTATCGAATCTGAAATAGTATAAATGGCAATTTCTTTATTCATTATACTTGCTCCTATCGTTTTAATTCTGCTTCTCTTGCACGTTGAATGAGGTAATTGAGGATTTTTGTTTTGGTTATTTTGCCGATGACTTTGGCGTGGTTGTCTTCGGATACAACCGGTAAGGAATCCACCTCAAAATCTTGTAAAATACTAGCTGCTTCTAAAATATCCATATCCTTGGTCGCTACCTTAATATGCGGCACCCGAGTCATGCAGATGGCGACAGGTGTTTGGTCAATGTTGGTATTCAAGGATGCTCTCAATAAATCCTTGCGCGACAATACTCCGGCCAACTCTTGACTCTCATCAATTACATACAATGACCCGACATCATACATAAATAGCGTGGTGATAGCATCACGAATCGTCGTATCTTTCGTTACCAGTAATGGCGGCACCATCAATTCGTCTATTTTGGTTCGAAAACTATCAAAAAAGAAAAACGTCTCTACTGCACTACCCAAATACGTGTAGCCAACTTTTGGTGTTGCCTGCAACAATCCAATAAGGGTCAAAAAAGTTAAGTCTGAACGTAAGGTCGCTCGGGATACTTCCATCAATTCTGATATTTTTTCTCCGCTGACCGGTTGATAGGCTTTTACTATTTCAATAATTTTCTCTTGTCGATCGGTTAATTTCATGCCAACCTCCATTATTTACTTTTTTATTATTCTCATTATACAACGAATAATAAATGATTCAACTAAAAAATATCATACATACACCTATTGACAATATATATGACACATATTAAGATACAAATATAATAAATGTGTCACATATTTAGTCGGGAGGCAGAAAGCATGCAATTCATTTATGATTTTGAAGAAGGACGACGGACAGATAAAGGTTTACTTGGTGGCAAGGGTGCAAACTTAGCAGAAATGACGCACTTAGGATTACCCGTTCCACCTGGATTTACGATCACGACAGAGTGCTGCATGACTTACCTAGCAGACGAATCATTTTTCGATACTCAATTAAAAAGCTCAATTATGAATGCGGTTCACAAATTAGAAAATAAAACCCACAAATCATTTACCAATACAATCGATCCACTCCTTGTTTCTGTTCGGAGTGGCGCAAAATTTTCCATGCCTGGAATGATGGACACGATTCTAAATTTAGGTTTAAATGATCAACGAGTGAAGGCCTTCGCACAAACGACGTCTTTGGCTTTTGCTTATGACTGTTACCGCCGTTTATTGCAAATGTATGGCGATGTTGTCTTTGGTATTCCTAAAGAAGAATTCTATGACTTATTGTCCAATGCCGAACAAGCATTGGCTAAAAAAACTGATTCATTCACCCTGCGTGAACAAGAAGAAGTCATTCAATCATATAAGGAAAAGTTTTTCTCTCGCAACCTGGTCTTCCCTCAAGATCCTTACGAACAATTATTCGAAGCGACGAAGGCTGTTTTTCGCTCATGGAACAATCAACGTGCCAACGTCTACCGCGAATTAAATCATATCCCGCATAATCTAGGAACCGCGGTCAATGTACAAAGTATGGTCTTTGGGAATAGTGGTGATCAAAGTGGTACCGGAGTAGTCTTTACCCGCAATCCTGCTACCGGTGAGGGTCACTTATTCGGTGAATTTTTACTCAATGCACAAGGTGAAGATGTCGTTGCCGGTATTCGCACGCCAGCACCTATCGCCGAATTGAAAGAGCAAATGCCAACCGCTTATGCAGATTTTGTTCATTACGCAAAAGTCTTGGAGGATCATTACAAAGATATGCAAGACATTGAGTTTACTATTGAAAATGAGCATCTATATATTTTGCAGACACGTGACGGAAAGCGTACCGCGAAAGCTGCGTTAACAATTGCTTTGGATTTAGTAAAAGAAGGTATTATTTCCAAAGAGACCGCACTAAATCGCGTCTCACCTGAAATGATTGACCAGTTAATTCATCCAGTTTTTGATAGCAATGCTCTAAAAGATGCCGAATTAGTAGCCGCGGGGTTACCAGCTAGTCCAGGTGCTGCGACAGGGGTAATTGTTTTTACGGCAGAAGCAGCGAAAGATTTTTCTAATATGGGACAAAAAGTCATTCTCGTGCGCCAAGAAACCTCGCCGGAAGATATCGAGGGGATGATTGTCAGTGAAGCGATTGTGACTAGTCGTGGTGGGATGACTTCTCATGCTGCGGTCGTAGCACGAGGTATGGGAACATGCTGCATTACTGGATGTGAGGCATTGACAGTTGACGAACAAAACAAACAAGTCAAATGTGGGGAGTTACTTTTTACTGAAGGAGATATTTTTTCCGTTGATGGCACTTCTGGCAAGATTTTCTTAGGAGAAATTCCCACTGTCATCGCCGAAAACAATGAGGAGTTGAAGCAATTATTGACCTGGGCAGATGAAGTCGCTCAACTAAACGTGCGGGCAAATGCCGAAACAGTATTAGATTTAACAACAGCGATGGATTTTGGCGCAACAGGAATCGGTCTAGCTCGCACGGAGCATATGTTCTTTGGAGCTGAGCGAGTGCTCGAAATGCGACGCTTAATACTAGCAGACAGTGACAAAGAAGCACAAGTTGCCCTAGAACGATTGCTCACCTTCCAAGAAGAAGATTTTTATCAAATGTATCAAATTGTCCAAGACAAGCCAATGGTCATTCGCCTACTCGATCCGCCCATGCATGAGTTTCTCCCTCATGAGCCAAATGACATACGTCAACTGGCATTAAAGCTAGGAAAATCGCCTTTACTTGTAGAAGAGCAAATCCGTCGCTTGCAAGAAGCAAATCCGATGCTCGGTCATCGCGGCTGTCGACTAGGAATTACGATGCCGACCATTTACCAGATGCAAGTACGTGCCATTTTTAAGAGTGTCATTCGTCTCCAAAAAGAAGGACAAACGATACTGCCAGAGGTCATGATTCCTTTAATTGCGGAAAAAGAAGAGCTAGTGTACATTAAACAATTTTTGACTTCGACCATCGAACAAGTATTTGCACAAGAAGGTGTCGAGCCCTTACCGTATGAGCTTGGCACGATGATTGAATTGCCTCGTGCATGTTTTATTGCAGATGAATTAGCGAAAGAAGCTGACTTTTTCAGTTTTGGTACCAATGATTTAACGCAAATGACGTATGGCTTTTCGCGTGATGATATAGGTAAATTTATTAATACTTACACGGAAAAAGGCATTATGCAAAGTGACCCATTCCAGCATCTAGATCAAAATGGTGTAGGATCTCTCATTCGAGTTGCCGTAGAAAAAGCCCGTCAAACGAAGCCAGAAATGTGTATTGGTGTTTGTGGTGAAGTCGGTGGCGATCCAGACTCCATTCGCTTTTTTGCTGAAACAGGTGTTGATTATGTTTCCTGTTCCCCTTTCCGCATCCCAGCTGCACGCTTAGCCGTTGCTCAAGCAGCTATAAATTAGACGTTAGACTTTCTCGACGACAAGAATAAGACCAGAAATACCAGAAGCTCTTTCTCAAACTTTTGGTGTTTCTGGTCTTTATCTGTAATTCATTTCGTCAGAGCTTCGATTTTATTTTTTCGGTGCACGATAACCAGCTGCTTGTGCTTCACTGACGGTTTTAAACCATGCTTCAGGGTTGGTTGTTTTGTCATAATACGTTGACCCTGGTAGGTGATAAATCTTGTTCTTCGACCCCTTAATCAGACCTTGCCCCGTCGCAGGATCGACATATTGTGTTTCTCTACTTGCAGCTGCTGGTTGAGTTGTTGTTTGAGTTGTTGTTTGAGACGTTGTTTGAGACGTTGTTTGAGACGTTGTTTGAGACGTTGTCTGCTCTTGTGTGGACTGTTCTGTTTCCTCACTACTTACGACACTTGACCCATCCGCATAATTTACTGTCACGCCATCTTGGACATTAAAAATATACACGTGGAATTTTATTTCATCACTTGAAATCGATTGTGCTTCTAGCTCTACCCCACGTGCCAATAACTCATTGCCCCGAAAAATTGGCGTCACGCGATACCGGACATAATTATCCGAGCTTTTTTCAAGATATGTCTTGATATCCATTTCAAACCGCAGCATCTCTGGCGAATTTAGTTGACGCGTGCCGGTGATTAAATTTTTCCAGTTGGCATTTTCTCCTGACAATGCCCAGCCAATTAGATGCGAACGATTATATAAATAGCCATCTTTGATTTTTTTATTTTGCCAGCCAGTCGGAGAGACCGATGAAATATCGCCTCGCTTGCCAGTCGGCATGAGACTTTGATTGAGCATCGCATCGGCCAAGGTCGCTCGATTCAATGTGTCAAGATCTCCATACGATTCCCAAGCACCATCTTTTACTGATAGATCTGTAGTGGTAAAGAGTGGTACGTTATTATTGATTTCAATGGTTTGTGTGCCAGCATAGTCTTTTGCGGCAAGGTCTTGTATTATCTGCGTCCGTGTTGCGGAAATTGCTTCTTGCTCTTTTTTCTCTTCGGCTGTGGTGTTTGTTGTTTGAGTCTTGGTGCTTTCTTTGGTTGTCACTTGTTCAGTCTGGGTAGTTGTCGATTCCGTCGATCCCTCAGCGCTACTACAGCCAGCTGCCGTCCCCAAGACAAGTGCCATCACTGCCAAAAAGAACCCCATCTTTTGCACTCTTTCCCTTTTCATCTCCATCTCTCTCCTTTTCTTATTCCATTTTTATTATTTGCTTGAATTTGTCACGAGTCAATGATAACTGCGTATATATATTGATCGAAACAAAAAAACGTATGACTCTTCACCGTTTAAGATAAAAAGTCATACGTTTTTTAACTATTTTAGTTAGCTTTTTTAAACATTGCCCGAATAACTAATGATAAGATAAATCCGACAATTGCGACCACAGTGGCTACAATGAAGGCTGAATGGTACGCTTGAACGCCCGCCGTTTGATCGACAAATCGAGCTGCGATTTGTGGGCCAAAAAATGCACCAATTGAGTACCCGAAGAACATGATACCATAGTTCACACCAGAGTTTTTCATACCGAATGTCTTACTTGTTAATGGTGGGAACACGACAAGTACACCACCGAATGATGCACCTAAAATGATAATGCTCGTTTCCAATCTGGTGCACTTGCTTCATTAACTATTTCTGATGCCACTGTTTCACCTTGGAACTGGGAAGCTACATCGAGAGAAGATCCTCAGTACCATTCGATGCAGATGCTTATTTCCTCGGTGGTACGAAAAGTTCATTGTCCCTACCTAGACTTCATCAATTTTCATACGATGGCGATGCTTCATGGCACAAACCACTAGCAATGGCCATTAAACTAGTTGATCCGCAGTTGCCACATAAAATGCAATTAAAACATTTTGTCCAAGTCATCGAAGGTAACGAAAGTCCAATTGTAACACCTGCGGACAATGTCAAAACTTTAGAAACAGTAATGGCTATTAAAGAAGCAACAAAAACAAGAAATTTAATAAAACTTTCTTAATAGCAAAAAAGCTAATCGAAATTGACGGGTGATCCTATCAATTCTGATTAGCTTTTTTAATAGACATACACTTTTTATGAATTTTTTTCTCAACACGAATTTGGCCACGAAATATTCAAAAGGTGAATTATAATTTTTCTCATACTCAATTTGGCATTCAAAACAAGAAAAGCCCTCTCTCCTAAGAGAAAAGGCTTTGAAATCACTGGTATACCAACGATTTCCCTTGTCAAAATTATTTTGCAGCGTTTGCGTCTTTGA
>OMJG01001581.1_pt1 | contig 12837 bp, 11 predicted proteins | sample 1646431 | NCBI WGS metagenome assembly OMJG01 (sample SAMN03771674, study PRJEB25209) | food metagenome | isolation source: Cotija cheese | place: Mexico:Jalisco,Michoacan | collected 2011-12-12 | reverse complement strand
CTATCTTAACCTTATTATAGCAGCTTTTAGTTCTAGTTTCAACAACTTATAAGTTGTGGCCTTGCTTTTTACTTAGTGAAGAAAAATTGTTATATCTAGTGGCTGCTCAATAATTAAATGTCTACTTACCACTAGCATTCTGCTATTCTAAATCTTTATTTTTGTCTTCTGATAAGGACAAAAATAAAGAAAGCGGTTACCTAGATGTGTGATATTATAAATTTAAGGAGATGAAAATAAATGAACGAAGAAAAAACTCGCGAGTTAATAAAATGTCTTCGAACTAAAAGTATTTTTTTCACTTCTAAAGATTTAGCAACCCAATTAAATGTTTCGTCAAGGACAATTCAACGTTTAATTGGAAATATTAATAGATCTGTAAATGATGATCTTATCATTGCTGAAAAAGGACGTGGTTATAAGCTAAATTATGATAAATATCTGTTTTATAAAACTACCAAGTACGACATTATGGATATCGGAAATCAGAGACAAGATCATATATTAAAGAAATTATTGCTAACTTCACCAGAATCAATAAACGTTGATGAGCTTTTTGGGAAATATTATGTAAGTGAGGCTGTAATTCAAAGTGATGAAAAAAAAATCGAAAAAAAATTATGTGACTTCAATTTGCATCTTCACAGAAATCACAGGTTTTTAAAAATAACAGGAACTGAAAAATCTATTAGAGACGCATTAGTATCCTTAGTTTTACACTTTGATAGCAAAGCTTATTTTGGTGCAAAAAGCACTAATGTTAACAATAATGATATTAAGTTTGCAATAAACCAAATTGAACTTGCTGAAAGCACCTTAAAAGCTACAATACCTGATCCTTATAAAATAAATTTTCTTGCCCATATATATATATTAATTAACAGAACAAAACGTTTTGTTAAAATAACTGACGAGGATAACGATAGACAGTACCTTGATGATTTTGCCAAAGAGAACCCTGATATATATAGTGTATGTGTATTGATAATTAAAAATGCGGAGAACTATCTTAATATGCCAATATCTAATAATGAGGTATATTATCTTTTTGAATATCTGATTTCTTCTCGCTTGGATAATTATAGTATAAGTTACGGACAAAATAAAACAGCTGAAAATGTAGCGTTTAGATATACACAATTAATCAATGAATCTTTAAAAATGAATATTTCAAAAGAAGATATGCTTAGCATTTCAAAGGAGTTAAAAAAGCATATTATTCCATTGATTAACCGCCTATTTAATGAGATAAGATTAACTAATGAATTAATTGAAGATATAGAACACGAATACCCTAAAGTTCTACGTGCGGTTGAGCATGCATCTAAAATAATCTCAAATGAATTTAGTTTACCTTATATTTCTAAGGACGAATCAGGATTTATATCTCTGTATTTTGAGAAATATATTATTATGAGTAAAGCTAGAACACGGATACTTGTGATTTGCACAACCGGAATTGGCACTTCAGAATTAATTGCAGCAAAAATAAAAAAAGAACTACCTAATATCGAAATCGTTGGTACTATTTCAAATTTAAATTTACGCAAGCAAATAAAGAAGAGCCCTGATATTGATTTATTAGTTTCCACAATTCCAATAAGCAGCACTTATGGAATTCCCTTTATATTAGTTAGTTCAATGTTTTCTAAGCAAGATAAAGAAAGAGTTCAGAAGGCTCTGTCTGGGGGATTCATAAATGAACAATGTTTTACCAATTCGTTTAGTTAAAATAACAAAGAACAATTCGAATAAAGAAAAAATTTTTTCCGAGCTAAGTCAATATATTTCTTTTACGACAAATATAGACAAAAAAATTGTTTTTAATTCTATGCTAAAAAGAGAAGCATTAGGTGGAACCACATTGACGAACGGGATTGCAATTCCACATGTACTACTTGATATGAGAATCGATCCATTTATTACAGTTAGTTCTTTAAAAAATAAAGTTAGTGAATGGAAAGACTTAGATGGAGAAGATATAAAGGTTATTTTTGTGTTGGTAGTATCTAAAAACCAGGATGCTAAAAATATGAAAATTAAACAAATTAAAGTTTTTTTTAGCCTTTTGGCAGATTCTGAATTCTTAAAAAAAATAAGTGGATGTCAAAATGAAGAAAGTATATTAAAAAATATTAAAGAAAAAATGGAGGAGTTTTAAATGTTAGTTACAGGAGATCGTTTGTTACAAGTCGCTCATAAAAATCACTTTGCAATTCCGGCATATAATGCAGGATCCGGACAATTATTTACAGCTACTTTAGAAAAAGCTGAACAAATGCAGGCCCCGTTTATTATGGCTATCCATCCTACAGAATTGGAGTTTTTACGTGATAGCTTTATTGGACAAGTTATTTCTGCCATAAATAAAACGGATTTACCCGTTGCCTTGCATTTAGATCATGGTGCATCTTACGAACAAGTTATTCATGCTATTCATTTAGGCTTTACAAGTGTAATGATAGATTGTTCCACAAAATCATATGAGGAAAATGTTGCTATTACAAAAAAATGTGTTGAAGCAGCGCATGCCACTGGAGTATCAGTGGAAGCCGAACTTGGAACTATTGCAGATACTGGTAATGATATTGTAGGTCATTTAACAGACAATGTTAAATATACTGATCCCAAAATTGCAAAGGACTTTGTCGAAAAAACAGGTGTAGATTCATTGGCCATTGCAATTGGTACAGCACATGGACTTTATCCTAAAGACGTAAAACCCAAGTTAAAACCCGAAGTTGTCCGTGACGTTGCTAATACTATTGATATTCCCCTTGTTTTACATGGAGCTTCTAATAATCCCGATGAAAAAATTAAAGAAGCTATCAGTTATGGTATTAACAAAATTAACATTTCTAGTGATATTAAAATAGCTTTTGCAAAAGAGATGAGGAATGTTCTTGATTCTGGAGATCCCGATGAATTAAGAGAACCAAAAATTCTTTTTCCAAAACCAATGATTGAAACACAAAAAGTAGTTGCACATAAAAACAATCTCTGTGGGGATGTTGATCGTACTAAACTTTATTTTAGTGATGAAGAAGTCCATGAAGTTCCGTATGAAGTAAAGAATTTCCAGACAGAACATTTTAGTGCTTAGTTCAAAAATTCTGCTCACTATAAGCTAGAAATGAGATGAATTTTCGGTATGAAAAAAGTTTCAGATATTTTAGATAAAAGAACTATAAAAGTTGATTTGAAAGTAAAAAACAAATATGAAGCAGTTACAAAATTATCGGAAGCTCTTAAAAATGCAGGTTATATTAATAATGTACCTTCTTTTGTAGAAGACATATATGTTCGTGAAAAAGAAGGAATTACGGGGATCGGGGATGGGATAGCTATTCCTCATGGTAAAAGTAATTACGTTTCAAATATTGGTGTAGCTATTGGAATATTAAGTAAGCCAATTGATTGGGAAACTTTAGATGATTTGCCAATAAACATTGTAATTTTGTTTGCTGTTAGCAACGATAATGAAGCAGCACATAATCAACTTAAGTTATTATCTTTGTTTGCTTCCCGCTTAGGCAAAGAATCAGTAATTACTAAATTAAAATCTGCACGTAATGTGGATGACGTTGTTGCTGCTCTTTCCATGGAAGAAGGTTCAACTATATGAAAATTGCTGGTATTTCTGCTTGTTCAGCAGGAATTGCTCACACTTATATTGCAAGAGAAAAATTAATGGATGCAGCGAAAAAGCAGGGAGATTCTATTAGAATTGAAACTCAAGGTACCATTGGTACCGAAGATAAACTTACTGAAAAAGAAATACAAGATGCAGATATTATTTTATTAGCTGTTGATGTAAAGATTTCCGGTCGTGAACGTTTTAAAAATAAAAAAGTAGTTGAGGTGTCAACGGATACTGCTATTAAAAGCCCTAATAAGCTTATTGAAAAATTACATCAAGTTCTTAATGGGTGAAAGGGAGTCATGCAGTTATGAAAAAAATTAATATTAAAGAGCCTGCTTTGACGGCCATATCATATTTGATTCCAGTGGTGGTTGCTGGGGGATTCTTGCTTGCAATTGGTAATATAATGGGAGGAAAAGCCCTAACAACAATAAATGGAACAATAAATTTCTGGGACGCTTTTTCTACTATGGGTAGTCAGATACTTGGTTTACTACCGGTTGTTGTTGGAACAGGAGTTTCTTTTGCCATTGCTGATAAACCCGGAATTGCTCCAGGGTTTCTAGTGGGCCTAGTTTCTATTGTAGTAAAAGCTGGCTTTTTAGGGGGATTAGTTGGTGGCTATATTGCAGGATGGATAACATTATTGATTATTAAATATATTAAAGTCCCAAGCTGGATGCAAGGAATGATGCCTACATTAATTATTCCTTTATTTGCTTCTGGAATTGCAGGATTAATTATGTTTTATATCATAGGGACACCGATAAGTACCGCAATGAACTGGTTGACGGGGTACATTAGTTCTTTAAATACTAGTCAAAAATTTTTGTATGGTGCAATTATTGGAGTTCTTGCTTCAATTGATTATGGGGGGGCAATCAATAAAACGGTTTTCGCTTTCGTTTTAACTTTGCAATCCCAAGGAATTAATGAACCAATAACATGTTTGATTTTAGCTTCCATGGTAACTCCTTTTGGATTTACATTAGCCTATTTCTTTGGCAAGCTTTTTCACAAAAAAATATACACTCAAATGGAGATTGAAACTCTTAAAACGGCTTTTCCAATGGGAATATTTGAAATTACTGAAGGAAGCTTACCAATTGTTATGAACGACTTAGGGCGAAGTATACTTGCTACCGGAATTGGTGGAGCTATAGGCGGTGGCTTTTCAATGTATTGGGGCGCTGATTCACACATACCAGCAAGCGGACTGTTAGCTATTCCAACAATGACCAAACCTGGCGCATTTATTGGTGCTTTAATAATTGGTAGTATAGTTACAGGAACTGTTTACTTTTTAATTAAAAAGCCAGTAACAAAAGAAACTCAAGATAAAGAAGAACAAGAAATTGATTTAAACGATCTTAAAATTTCTTAGAGGCTGTTTATATGAAAGAGTATAATCAAAATAATTATATTGGTTCTAAAAAACAGTTAAACGGAGTGGAACTCATCAAGTTTTTGCAGGGTACCGCCACAGGAATGAAAGCATACCGTGTATACACCCAGGCAGGGCTTTCAATGATTGTATCTCTTGATAGGGGAATGGACATTCCTGAGCTAAAGATTTTTGGGAAAAATATTTCTTTCATGTCATCTACTGGTCTTGTAAATAGTACCTATTTCGTTGAAAATGGTACTTCTGGATTTATGAAAAATTTTACTGTAGGTTTTTTAACAACTGGTGGACTTTCTTATATGGGTTCGCCTTCTTCAGAAGGAAAGGGGCTTCATGGTGTTATTAGTAATACACCTGCAGAAAATTTTTCTTATGAAGATGAAGGTGACTTCATAGTAATTCAAGGGGATGTTCGTGAAACTGCTATGTTTGGCCCCAACCTTAAATTACGGAGAAAGTTGAAAATTTCTAAATTTACCAATACCATTTATATCAAAGATGTTATTTCAAATGAAGGCAACGTCAGAACACCTATAATGTTACTATATCACTCAAATTTTGGTTATCCTTTTTTTAGTGCAGAAACAAAGCTAAAAATGAAAACCCAGAAATCTTTTTATAGAGATGGGGAAACGGCTAGTGCTTGGGACAATTTTAGAAAACCTGAGCAAAATCGCGAAGAAGTTGTGTATAGCCACTTTTTAGAAACAGATTCTAATGGTTTAAGCTATGTCTTTTTGAAAAGCCCCCTAACAAAATTACAAGTGCGAATAACTATAGACACAAAAACTCTTCCTATTTTAAACCAATGGAAGTTAGAACAAACATCAAACTATGTTCTTGGGATTGAACCAGCAACAAATAACGTTAATGGATTTGATCAAGCAAAACGTGATCGAACATTAAAATATCTTAAACCACATGAAACTAAAGAATTTAATTTGAAATATGAATTTACACAATTGGAGGGATAATTTTGCAAAGATCAGAAATTAATTTGATATTAAAGAATAATATTAAATTTGCTAGAGAACACCAAGTATATTTTCCTCAGTTTGCAAATTGGACACTTAAAGACTGGAGCCAATTAAATTCAAATTACAGGGAAATTACGGATAACATGTTGGGATGGGATGTTACTGATTTTGGAAGTGGAAATTTTCAAAAATATGGTTTAGTTGCTTTTACTTTTAGGAATGGTAATTATCATAATCCAGAGAAATACCCTAAACCTTATTGTGAAAAAATGCTTGTTTTAGAAGAGGGGCAGGAATTGCCCTATCATTTTCATAAATTAAAAGAGGAAGATACTGTAAATAGAGGTGGTGGTAATCTCCAACTAACGGTATTTAATTCAACCAAAGATGAAGGCTTAGATCATGAGACTCCCGTTACATTTGCTAAAGATGGGCAAGAAATAACGGTTAAAGCAGGAAGTGTAATTACTCTTCACCCAGGAGAAAGTATGACAACTACCCAAGGTATTTATCATAAATGGGATGTTGAGCCCGGCACAGGGAAAGTTCTTGTTTGGGAAATTTCTTCCACAAATGACGATAATATTGATAATAGGTTTTTAGAATCAATACCAAGAATTCCTAACATTGAAGAAGACGAGGAACCATATCGTTTATTGTTTGGTGATTACCCTAAATTTGTAGCAAAACAGTAATTTGATAATTATTTGAGGTCTGGGATCAATTCCAGGCCTTTTTAGGAGTGATTTTTAATGGAACAATGTGTTCTAGGAATAGATTTAGGCACAAGTGCTGTTAAGGTTTCAGCTGTAAATAAAAATGGTTGCATTATTGCCCAAGAGAGTCATGATATTTCACTTAGACATGCACAATCAGGTTATAGTGAGCAAAACCCTGAAGGGTGGGTTCAAGCAACGATACAGGCAATTTCAACATTAATTAATAATGATTTAATTGATGTAAAAAAAATTGCTGGTATTAGCTTTGCAGGTCAAATGCATGGTCTGGTTTTGTTGGGAGCTAATAACGAGGTGCTAAGACCAGCAATTTTATGGGATGACACAAGAACCACAAAACAGTGTGAAGAAATTAATGACAAAATGGGTAATGATTTTATATCTATTACTTATAATAAACCGTTAGAAGGTTTTACTTTACCGAAAATACTTTGGGTGCAAGAAAACGAGCCTGATATTTGGGCACAAGCTAAGAAGTTTGTTCTACCTAAAGATTATCTCAGATATAGGATGACGGGTAATATAATGACTGATTTTTCTGACGCAACAGGAACGGTTATGCTTTCTGCTCAAGATCAGCAATGGAGTGAAAAAATTTGTTCAAAGTTTAATATTCCATTATCTATGTGTCCCGAAATAGTTAAATCGACTGATTTTACAGGATATATTACAGATGAATTTGCTGATATTTCAGGATTAACTACTGCAACCAAAACTTATGCTGGTATTGCAGATAATGCTGGTGGTGCTATTGGTGCTGGAATTTTAAATTCAAGTTTAGTTTTATCGAGTGTTGGAACTTCAGGAGTTGTATTAAAATATGAACCAAAAAAAGTAAATTATAATGGTGTATTGCAATTTGAAGACCACGGAATACCCGGCTCTTATTATTCAATGGGTGTAACCTTAGCCGCAGGAGATTCTTTGAATTGGTTTAAAAAAATTTTTTATCCTAATGTATCCTTTGAAAAGATGGTTAACGATGCTCAAAAATCTGTTGTAGGTGCACATGGCTTATTGTTTACACCTTATCTTGTTGGAGAACGCGCACCGTACGCTGATTCAAAAGTTAGAGGTAGCTTTATTGGTCTCGACAGCACACATAAAAAAAACGATTTTGTCAGGGCAGTTATGGAAGGCATAATTTTTAGCTTTAAAGACATAATGGATATTTATGAAAAGCAAGGTAATAATTTTGATACAGTTGTATCTATTGGAGGCGGATCTAAAAGCTCCCTATGGTTACAAATCCAAGCTGATATTTTTAATAAGAAAGTAGTTCGCTTACAAAACGAACAAGGGCCTGGAATGGGAGCAGCTATGGTAGCAGCAGTTGGTTTGAAATGGTTTAAAAATTTTGAAGAATGTACAGATGAATTTGTGACATTTGGTAATGAATACCAACCAATTGTTAAAAATGTACAGAAATACTATGAGCTTCATCAAATTTATAAGAAGGTATATAGGAGTACAAGAGAGATTAGTCATGAGTTGTTAGAGCTTCGAAATAAATTTTAATACTTTCATGAGACTGTTTTTATAAGGGTTGTCTTTTTAAGTTTGAAACTAAATGAACGTCTATTATTTACTGCTTACGCTAAAAAAAGAGGTGTAAAGTTCATTACAAACTTTGCATCTTTTTTTAGCGGAAATTATTAGAGCCTTCAATCAAATAGAGCAAATTTAGAGACTTAGACATCTCGTTTGACACTGCTTACTCTCAAACGTCAAAATACAAAAAAAGCGCCTAGAAATAGGCGCTTTTTGCAAATCACTGATACCTAAAGGGTTTAATCTGAATTTTTATTTAATTCATTAAAAAATTTATCTATTGGTCTCCATGGGCCGCTCGATATTTTATCAGACCATTTACCATTTTCTAGATAAAAAAGTTCATCATTCATATCTCTGACGAAAATCCCTTTTACATCATACTTAGTGACATATTTTTGAAGGGCAGCAAATTTAGCGGGGGCGTATGGGTCAATGTTTTTGTCATTTCCTTTGGCATCCTCCCCACCCTTTGTTTCAATTATGATAATATCTCTATTTTTTGTTTGAACAATATAGTCTGGATAGAAATGTGATGCTCCACCATTTGTACTGTAAATCAATGAAAAATATTGAGGCCCCTTATCTCCATTCTTATAAACAAAGTCAATTAAACTTTTATTTTCTTCTAACCAGCGTTCCATTAAACGTTCAACTTGGCTAGGACGTATTGCAATAGTTGCTGTAGTGTAGTTTTCATATGCATTTGTCGTAACGTCTTTAGTATCTAGCAACTTAGGATTGTAGGTATAACGTTCAGTTAGGGGAATTGAAAATTCATTTTCTTTAATATTAATGTCAAGACTTCCTTGAATTGCTTGTTCAACGTCTGTTTTTCTGAATTCATCTCGTAACAACCGCCAATTGTTTAGAATAAATGCAGTCCATTCATTTGCGTCTAGTTTTAAGATAGACATCTTTTGCGGTTTTCCTTGCCACAAAAAGAAACGTTTAAGCATTGCTTCAACTTTTGAAACTGGCAAGTGGACAACACGGTCTAATTCATGGAAAGCATGTAGTAAGTCTATACGATTATCTCTGTAGTCAGCTAAAAGAAATCTTTCTTTATCCATTAAATTTTTGGCATTTTCCAATGTATCAAATCGTCCTTGTTTAAATGTGCTTTTTATTTTGTTTCCTAAAATATAGCCTTGATACTCAAAGAGATGCTTATTTTCTTCTAAATTATTTGTTAAACTAAATTTTTCCTTTAAGTCATTGAATATATTGTGGAGAATTAACTTTTCGTTCAATATTACATCGTAATTAATCACACGCTCTGACACGAGGGTTAACTGTTTAGCATTATCCCTGAGACTAAGTAAAGGTGTTGGAGCAACCGCTGCATTTTGGTCATAAGCCCCGCTTAGAAATTTTTCATCTAGTGTGTAAAGATACGCATTATCAAGAAGATCAACGTTGTAATGACCAATCACAGGTTGTGGCATTCTGCGAATTCGTCCTAATGTTTGAATTGTAAACTGTTCGCCCATGTTTTCACGGATTTTAACTAAAATTTTAGCTCGTGGGGCATCCCAACCAACAGCGATTGCTTGTTTAATAATAAGATATTCTACGTTGTTATTAAGTTCAGATACATTATCAATATTTTGCTTTTGCCCTGAAAGCCAAATTCCGAGCGTTCCGTTTTCATAAGTTTTATTCATTACTTTTTGTAAATAGTTTTCTATTTTTAATGTTAGGTTATTGGTTGCATCATCAGGAAGTTGCACTATTACAAGAGGATTAATTCCAGTAATTTTATTTTGTTTGTATGCATCCATAATTTCTTGACGTTTTTTTTCTGCAGCATTAAATAAAAGTGCATACTCGTCCGCATTAGCATCACTTGTGTCAATGTCTTCATTCACTATTACGGATTTAGTAATCAATCCAGAACGAATTACCTCCTCTTCAGGTACATCATAAAATTCAATTAAATCTGGTGTTTCTGGATCATTAATTGTTGCTGAAACCCGAACTGTTTTTGAAGCATTAAAACGAGCAATAATATCATGTGCCTTATTAGTATCATTACGATGTGCTTCATCAATGATAACAATAAAATGTCGTCCATTAAGAGCAGCATCATTAATTTTATCAACAAGGTTATCATGTTCACTATCGGTAAGCATGGCTTTAGATTTTTTCCCAACTACTCGTTCATAATTAATGAACGTTACTGAGCCACGGTCAAATCCATTAATCAATGCATCATCAACAGATTGTGCTTCAATACTTGAAAAACTGTTTGCTTTATTTTTTGATTGCTCTTCCAGTTCTCCAGCACCAGGGGTAAACCAAATGAACGCAATATTATCTGCAGTAGAATTAATGTAGCTATCTAACCATGATAAAAGAATAATAGTTTTTCCTGATCCAGTTGGGGCTTTGATTGTTAATTCATCAACTTTGTACGTAGGTGATGTAAATGCTAGTAGCTTATCTACTACATTTAGTTGGAAATCTTTTAATGCTATCATTTTGTCCAGAGCTCCTTACCAAAGAAATAATTTGGAATTTCTTGTATTTCTATTTTTAAATCTTGTAAAATTTGAGCTTGTTGTGCATCTAAGAAAACATCTGGGTGAATAAAAATAGTAGATGCACTAACTAGTTGATCTGTTTCAATTAGTTTTTTGAGTTGTTGTTCATTCAAAATAATTTGAACTCTAGGGTTAGTAATATCTACAGAAAATTCAAGTTCTACAAGAGGAGTAACATATTTTAGCAATTCGTATTCAAGAGATATATTAGGGAAGCTTTCTTTATCTACAAAGGAGGTTTTAAAATATTTTAAGTTCAAAGGAAATTTATCATTAACATTTATCATGCGAGTATATGCAGTTTCAACAACCTCGTCATTTGTTGCTAAGATAAATTTTCTATGTCCTTTATCTTCTTTATTGAGTTCAAGTACTGCATGACCAGTTGTTCCGCTACCAGCAAAAAAATCTAGGACTGTTCCATTAGGGCGATTGGCCCACTTCAATAGCTGCTTAATAAGGCGTTTTGGTTTCTTTCCATTCTTTAAAGAAACTCCTCCTTCTTTGCCAATATTTCCCATGTCTACCCAAAAACCTTTCCAGAAATCTCCTCTGATTGTTGAGCGTCCATAAACAGGGTTAAAATCATCAGTCCAATGGTATGTTGGTTGCATTGTAGCAAGATTTATTGGTTTTCCTTTCTCTAATGTTAAGTAATAAGGATCTTCACGTTTAGAAGAATTATATTTATACCACCTATTTTCTGACAATTCATTTATAACTTTTCCAGAAAGGTAAGGAACTTCACTTCTAGCACGAGCAAATTTTTTAACATTACTTTTGACAAAATCTGTAAATACAGTAGAATAATTAAAATATTTTGAAAAGTTCTTTAGACTAAGTTTGTCATGATTGTTGCTTATTCTAGCGAATTCTTCAACTATTTTTTTGTCATTCTTTAAAATATCGATAGTTTTACTAATACTACCATCATCGTTAAGGTAAAGAGTAAAGTGTGTATCAAAACCTGGGACCCAGTCATACAAAGGCTGCCTTTTTGTTGAAGTTAAGTCTGACTGAGAATATACCAAAATATATTCTCCATTTTTTACAATCCCACCTTTTTTTGCGGCCGCAACTTTCTGCCCTGTTGTGGCTGATATTTCAATCATCAGAGTATCACGATAGGTTTTTTCTCCAAAAACATCATCCATTAATAATTTTAACTGTGCATATTCTTCATCACCGATACTAACAAAAATAATTCCATCTTTTTTTAATAGTTTTTTGGCAATTTTTAGCCTCTTCGACATGAAACTTAGCCACATGGAATGCTTAAATTCATCATCTTCCCTTACAAAAGCGTCATTATATTTAAAGTCTTTTTTACCTGTGTTATATGGTGGATCGATGTAAATAGTATCAATTTTATTAATATGCGTTTTTTCTAAAAGATTTAAACTATGTAAATTGTCTCCTTCAAGAAGGAAATTGTATGTTTCTGAATTTTTATCGCCAGTAATTTTATTTTTTAAATTTTCTACAAAGACAGGAATTTGCGTTTCCATTTGTTTTTCAACTTTTTCGCTATGCTCCTCCCAAACTAAACCGTACTTTTTTGCTCTTAAAAGTTTTATTATTTTTTCTAGCTTCACAATATCATCATGTGAATCATGACTTTTAGCCTGCGAAATTAGTTGATTTACATAAGTAATTGCATCGTGTCTTTCATTACTCTTAGGACGAGCATTAAAATTTTGCATTGACATTATAGGTGCTTTGCTCCTTTAACTATGGGTGCCATATAATATATTTTTTATTTTCATATCTTGATTATAAAACATAATCGGAAATTTCAATATTAAATTAGCCACTTCCATATATCATTTTATCACTTTAGTAGCTTAGGACAGCTCTTTGGTGGGGAGAAAGACCTGAGCCCGGGGCGAAGGCCTTTCTCCCCACCAAAGTTCACATCAACTGCTGACCCTTTAACTTGCTTGAAATATTTTCTGTAATTCAGCTTCGAGTGCCATCC
>OMJG01001578.1_pt1 | contig 12855 bp, 12 predicted proteins | sample 1646431 | NCBI WGS metagenome assembly OMJG01 (sample SAMN03771674, study PRJEB25209) | food metagenome | isolation source: Cotija cheese | place: Mexico:Jalisco,Michoacan | collected 2011-12-12 | reverse complement strand
CAGAAGAATGGTTAACAACTAAATCCATCACAATCTTTAGACCACGTTCATGGGCCTGCTCTACCATTGAGCTACGATACAAAAATAAAGCATTCAAGTGGTTACCTAACCACTTGAATGTTTAGATTGTCATGATAATCGACATGAATGTTATGTTTTTCAATTTCATCTATCAATTCCGGTAAGGGTTTGTTACTTTGCATATAAATCTGCAAACGTCTTTCTAACCCGTTATAATGACGGTCCGCTTCAGGTAAAATCGGTGACACAGATTTTTCATGTGATAGATACGTTACGTTTGCGAATTTACGTTTTATATCGACATGCATATTTAAGATATTTACATCAGTAATGAAAAATCTTAATGTACATTGGTCCTTTTCCATTGGTTTATTCCCCTAACTATTTGAATGATATGGTGCGTTATAATACGTTCTGTTCATCTAAATCAAAATCCTCTAATTCCAGTGAAACACTTGTATCATTCCATAAGTCTTTGACTTGATCGGATTCTAATGCGACCTTAAAGGCTTCGATTTTTACTTTTGCGAATTTCTTACATGGAATATCACTTGCGTCAACTTGTTTTGCTAAGGCGTCTAGATCCTCATGCAAACCGTCCTTGTCGATGTTAAATGGCTGGAATCCGTTACCTTTTAACTCGTCTACGGAACGAAATAGACCGTCGAATCCGATAGTTGATAAGATGTCGGATGCTGCATTTTGGATATCTTCCTCTAAAAATTCTGAATCGAACTCGAAAACCTTTTCTGTTGTCGGTGTCCAGTCAATCTGTAAACATCTTCCATAATCTAAGTTGACGGGTCGTGCTGTCTTTGTATCGGTATTGAAAGCCAGTACGAAATTACTTGGATTTCCGATTCGATCATGATTACCCGTCAATAAGTCAAAACCTGCTTGTTGTACAAGGAAATGTTTAGCGTGTTCTTTTGGCATATGGTCGCTTTCATATACAGAAACTAATTTATCTAGTCGTCCGTTTCCGGGTGTATCCAAAATATCCTTATACGTATCAATGTCGACAAGAACGTCGGATGAAGTCCCTCTACCGATGGCTAATATATGTTCAACTTCTCTTTCTTTTAAGAAATTTTTAGAGGCGGTTCCAGTAGATAATGATCCGTTATTGTCAAAGTGCTCAAATGCGTAATCGACACTTTCGAAAAGCGGATCATGTTCCGTATTTCTCACCAAACAAGAAACGATCGCGTCGGATACTGAAGAGTATTGATAGTTGAATGGATCTAACCAGTCTTTGCGTACAGCCGGATTGATATCATCCAGTTTTACAAATCGTTTTTCACCATCAATATAGGCTGCACCTTTATGTTGCATACCGACGGCTGAGGTGTGTCCGAATTTACGACCTTTATCAAACACAACAACGTTGTTCTCATCACGGGTGGTTTGAATATAATCTTTTTCTTCTATTTTCATATGTTGCATCCTCTCCATTTTGAATTGTTGTGTTGGTTTAGGTTTATTATGTAAAAAACGGACACGATATCCGTTTTTGTATTTATTTGTTCAACTTAAAGACAAGTAGCGGGTCAAAGTTTGCTCCGACAGATGTTTGACAAAATCAATAAATGGTTCGAGATTTTGATTTTTATCTATCGCATCTAAAACCGTATAATAGTCGAATCTCTTGTCTTTTTCAATGGTGATTGGTGGATATCCGTCTTTCATCAATTCACCGTTCATCAACAACCGACTTATTGTTCTGTCACCGTAAGCAAAAGGATGGATGTCTATAAATTTACTATGAAGGATTGCTGCCCGTTCAACGGTATGTAAATATTGTGCGTCACCGTTATACCAGTCCATTAATTTATTTATCTCATCTTTTATGTGAAAGGGTTTTGGTGGTTGATGGGTCATACCTCTAATAATAATGGTATGGTCCCTATATTTGCCAGAAATCCTGTCATTGATTCCATGTAGGAGGACGGAATGTATTTCTCTAATAACGCCATCGTCTAATGGGATATGATTATTAACAATATTTTCGATGAATTCCAATGCTTCTTTATGGTTGGTTGTTTCATAATGTTCACGCAACGATTTACCGGCTATAGTTATACCATCTTCTAGTACAGCTTTCGTTTCATATATAGTAAAGGTATTTCCTTCGATTCCGTTAGAATGATAGGTATTTCGTATGAAGAAATCTTGCCTCAAACCGTTGACTAAGTATTCAGGTAACGGTCTTTGGTTATCTAGTCTTTTTTTCAAGGTGCTGATTTTTTTAAGATCTACCATATTCTTCTCTCCAATCAATCACTTTGCTGGATCAAATAACGCAAACCATACAAAAAACTATCTTGCTCGTTTTTCGTTAATGCCCTCCATAATACTTCATGCGCATGGCGATAAATGGTCTCGGCTTTATGGGTCAAGGACCATTCGAAATGGAATACGACGTTACTTTCTTGTTCTTTTATAAATATCCCGAAGGATGTATTTGGATACTGTGTTTTCGACCGTTCATATTCACTTATCCAATCTTCTGTTGCATAGCGGATAAGCGGAATCATATACGGTGATAATTCTCCTAGTGGTTCTTGTTTATTTTTTTTATTCCAGTCATTGATTCCGGTAAGAACCATGTCTTGGATTTTTTTTTCATGGTTAAAAATAGTATTTTGGGTCTGGTATAAATTCACGTGTACCCAACCCCTCTCTATTATTCTTAGCTTCAATGATACCGAAAAAAAGAAAGGATATCTATCCCGTGTGTCAGAGATAAATATCCGTGTCTTTTTATACGTATCGTTCTGGTAAGTCGCCGGCTTCTTCTAGAAAGACCGATGGTGATAATTGACCATTCGGATAGGCTAACCGCCGTTTGGATCCACATAACCATAAGCTGTTTTTTGCCCGAGTAGAAGCTACATACATCAAGCGTCGTTCGCTTTCCATATCCGCTTCGTCAACCAATCGGTTCCCCGGAAATACTTCTTGTTCCATTCCGAGAACGAATATGTGTTCCCACTCTAATCCTTTTGCACCGTGTATGGTCGCAATGGTTACACCATCAACCGTTTCCTGTCTGATTGAGCTAGTCATTTCAAATGTGAAAGCATTTGCGATATCGAATAGCGTGTAATTCTCATGACTTTTGGTGTATTCGTCTTCGAAGTCTTTGACCATTTGACTAAGGATATCGAAATTTTGTTCGTATTTATCTTTGTCTTTAAGTTTGAAGGCCCATTTTTTGTAGCCTGTTTTTGTCAACAAAAATTCAACCATATCAGGGAACTGCATGGTTTGATGTTCTTCATCAGTCAAGGTGGTATACACGTCAACAAAGGATGCGATCTTTTTTCGTAATCCGGGTGACAAGCTTTCGATATGGTCAGATAACAGGTATTCAATCACACTTAATGCGTGGGCTGCGGCATTTTCTTGCAGCGTTTGAATGGCTTTTGGTCCGATCCCTCTTTTTGGTCGGTCAAGTACCGCCATAAAGGCATAAATATCTTTTGGATTGGTAAATATCTTAATAAAATTCAAGGTATCCACCATAACGTCACTTTTCATGAAGTCTGCAAACTTGGTCGTATCATTTACAGGGATCTTTGTTTTTCCTAACATTTTATTGATTGCGGGTATTGCCATTCTGGAACGAACGAGGATGGCTATATCCTTATATTCGACACCCTGTTTACGCAGAAATTGAATCCGTTGGATAACGGCTTCGGCTTCATCATGATCGTTTTCTGATTTCACGATCAACAATCCACCAAAACTCCCATCATTTTCTCGGAATGCCCGTAATGGCTTTCTGATATGTTCACCTGAATGATTGTGGCGGATAACATCGTTTCCGACATCTAATATCGTTTGATGACTTCTATAATTCAACGTCAGATTGACGATTTGACCATCTTTAGCGTGCTCTTCTAAAAGATCAGCTTTTCCGCCACGAAATTCGTAAATGGCTTGGTCAATGTCTCCTACGATGGTTAAATGATTGTCCCCGACATGTCTTACAAAGGCATCTTGTAGTAAATTTGTATCTTGGTACTCATCTACGATCATATGCACGATCGATTCTGTATACGATTTTAAAATACCTGTTTTTGTCATTAAATAACCAATAAACAAGATCTGGTCGTACGTAATGGTATTGGTTTCACGACTCACCATCAGCGATTCTTTGAATATGGCATGAAGCGTCTCGATGAAAGGTTGCTCTAATGTCATATCGGGGAGAACTCCGTAGTGTAACAGTTCTTCATCGTGACCGGTCTGTTTACTCAATCTAGAAATCGTTTCGTTACCAAACACACCACTCATTAACTCATCCGGATAGGCCGTATTCACCATTGCCGAGATATTCATGGCTAATTGATTAAAGTCTTTTTTCAGCAAGTCTTTATGTTTGGGGTCGCGAGGTACACCCTCTGGACCAATAAGTACATTGGTCACAACGGATAAGAATCGATCATTGTTTTCAATGACCGATTTCATCATGACCTTACTAGACGTCTCATCCAACACCGAAAAAGACGGTTGTAAACCGACAGATACGGCATGATCTCTAATAAGGGAACCGATCGTTGAGTGAAAAGTTCCGACACGAACACGCCGTAAATCATGCTCTGTGAGCGACCCTCTGAGTCGTTTTTGCATATCTTGTGCAGCCATACGTGTAAAGGTGATCAATACGATATTGCCGGTTTTTATTTCCGTTAAAATACGCTTTACACGTCCTAAAACGGTTGTGGTCTTCCCTGTACCTGCTCCTGCGACCCCGATTACCTTGCCAGATAATGGTGCGTCAACAAGCGCTTGTTGTTCATTATTAAACGATGACATGTACACTCTCCTTTGGGTCAGTCATTATATCGTGTTATTTGTTTCTTTTTTCTTTCTTATACGATTTATACGCGTATACCTATTTTATTATCAAACTTAAGGAACCACCGATAGATAAATTTGACATAGGCATACTCCTTTTTCTTTAACAATATCTTTAGGTGGTTTCTTAAATCAGATAACCTTGACTCGGTCTGATGTGACACGTGTGCTTGCAAACAAACATGTCATTGGTACAGACTCACCGTGTGCGAGACGGCTGCTACCTTCTGCATTCACCCAATAAGAAATAAAGGATTCGAACCCTCATCTTCCGCATTTAGATACTATTACCCTAATACCTAACGGCTGTTTTACCGATTAAACTAATTCCTTACCTGTTGACTGGTCATTTTTAAAGGTAAATGAGAGAACCCTTTGGGTAATAACCTGTAGACAATACGCAAGCCAGACGTCTTTAAGCAGTCTACAACAGGGCATGTGATGGAATCGAACCATAAATCAACCGGTACTGTTTTTGTTGTACCACCCCTGTCATGCCGATGAATTCACCCACTCAACAATCTTGATGAGAGATTATGAGATACGTGACCTCGTCTTACCTTCACAAGCACTTGTGGTAATTGGCCCGTTTAGAAGGAATGTTTGATTTATATACCGTAATATCCATCTTTACGGTTATGGAAACGGTAGGGGATCGAACCCCGCTCACCAAGACACTTGGTCGCAGTTGCTATCCGTTACATTACGCTTCCGTATAGAGCAGTTGTTTTAACTACTCATAGTTGCATAGGGAATCGAACCCTACGTGTTGCCCGACCATCGGGTACAACTGCTGGTCTATAATAAAAACCAATTGTTTAGTTGATAAATTGTTTATCGACTGCGTTTTTCGCTGCTGATTTCACTTCTTGTAAAATGAACGCTTTTGCTTTTGCTTCAATATCCGAAAAGATCGTATCTTTTTCGTCACCCAGTAAAGCAACGATGGCTTCTGGCAACTCAATAGATAAGTCAAGGGATGTTTGTTTTTCTGTTTGTTTAGATGCGGATTTTTTCGCTTTGGCTGCTGATGGTTTCTTAGCTTTAGAGCCCGTATTTTTAGGTGTAGTGTCTGTTGCAGACACGTCAGGTTTAGAATCTTTAGCTGAGGCTTTTGTTGTTTCGGATTTATTCGATGCCACCGCTTTAGATGCTGTGTTCGTATCCGATTGCGCATTCACCTTGTCATCCGATTTTGGTTCATCCCAAACACTAGATGTATTTGATGTCGATTGAGTTTTCGCCGCTGTTCCAGCTGATGGCTTACCCCACACTTTTGCATTTGCATCATTATCCGATTTTGGTCCACCCCAAACACCAGATGTGTTACTTTTATCTGATTTAGGTTGTTGCTTAGTTGTATCTGCTGGTCCGCCCCATACACTAGATTTGGTTGATTTTGTATTATCAACCGTTTTTAGGTTATTAAATGGGTTTGTTGTTGAGCCGTCTGACAGTGCGCCAATTGGATCGCCCCATACGTCATCCGTTGCATTTGCTTTGGTTTCAGGTTGTTCTACAGGTGTTTTATCCTGTTTTGGTTGTTCTTTTGGTGTTTTATCCTGTGCTACAGGCTTATCTGTTTCGTCTTCAGCAACGCCGCCAAGCACGTCGAGATCAACACGATAATCTTCGGTTGTTTTTTCTTTTTTTGCTTCTTTTTGAGCGACGGTTTCAACTTTATCTGCGGCCTCTTTTACTTGCTCCGGTTCAACATCTTCGTTTGGTGCGTTGGTTGTTTCTGTTTTGTTGTCAATTTGTACACCCACACTGTTTAATAACGAATCGAAATCTTGTTCAAAAATGCTTTTATCTGCCATATTTGTTTACCCCTTTTCTAGTGGTTTGCGTCATATACGCTAAGTAACATACGTACACGATTTAATTTTGTTTCCGCATCAACATTGCTCATCAATACCTGTTCCATCTCACTTAGCGTTGCTTCTGTTGTTTCCACTCGGCTTTTGAGTGCGAGACGCTGAATCAAGGGTTTGTCTTCTTCTAACCATTCCGCTACTTGTGTGAGTTGGTTTTCATTCCCTGCTTCTAGATATACCGCTAATCCTCGCAAGGTTTTTGAATGTGGTGGAAGCTGCGCGATGATTGGTTGAGTTTTCATTACGTCATCAACGGACGTAATCGACATATGGATAACAGATTCAATCGGTTTCCACTTTTTGACTTCGTTGTTCTTTGCTCCGGAATTAACTTTAGGGAATCGTTTCAATAGAATACCGGATACTTGACTAGCCAACACACTTGATTTCAGATAGTCGGTTTTTGATAGCTCAGCGGCTACCAGTTGATTAAAGTTTCCTAACTGTTCACTTAGTCGGTCACTGAGTTCTTTTTGATGTTGTGCTCGGCGCTCTGTCATAAAGTTATCGATCTTATCATATCCAATGGCATTTAACTCTTCTTCTACACGGTTTTTATAGACATTGGCTTGTTTTGTGACCGATTTTCTATATTTTTTTACGTATTCGCGAACGTTGCTGGCTAATTCTTTTACTTTTTTAAACTCGTCAGGCGATAGCTCGTTACCGTCACCTTCGCTGTCGATCAATTTTCCTAATCGTTGTGTTTCGTTTGTTAACTCATTCCATACTTCGCGGTCAGCCATGTACTGACTACTATCTAGTGCCGGAAGCAATTCTTTTTGTGTATTCTTGTTTTCGTTTGACATCATAAGACCCCTTTTCGTTTGTTTATGCTATCGTTGTCGTGTTATTTTCTTGTCATTCAGAAAAGACGTTATCCCAATCATCCGGTCGTTCATAAAATAGACTACTTGGATGCATTTCGTAGTAGGCGCCGCCTTTATTTAAGTGCTCTCGGGCATATATACGGGCTTGTTGTTTACTTAAATGTCGCATGTTTTGTACTGCACGAAATAACCCTTTAGCCACTGATTTAGGTAATCGATGATAGTGTGCGCGTACCCATGCGTCTAGTTCTACGTCACTGAGTAGACCGGTATCCATATCGGTATCCACGGATGCGATAGCCACGTTGATATAATCACGAAGCCAGTTTTCGTCATAGTTGCCTTCAAGCAAAATTGTGTCGAACATACCTAGATCTACTAGACCCGGTCCAACATCTGTCGGTTGCGTGGTGTCTAGGTCTGTTGAATATAATAATCGGAACGGTTCGTCGTTTACGACTTTTTCTAGTACAAAAGCGTAATTTACGATATTATAATGTTTTTGCGGACAAAGATGTAACGTGACAATGTGCGGCTCCCCATCATCTGTTTCTCCTAAATTAAAAGTATAGGTGGATTGTTCCTCATGGATGAATAAGGTCACATTCATATAGGGTCTTACATCGATTCGCCCCTCGACTACAAGCATTTGGATAATGTCTTGCGGTAGATGAACACGCAAGTCGTTTTTTAGTGCCCAACGGATCATCGGTAAATTTGCGTGGTCTTGGTGTTTATGACTAACGATAAGGGTCGTTACTTTGTCTAAATCGACTTGACCCCCGTTAATAATTCGTGTTCTTGGTATACCTGCGTCAAGCATGATTTTTTCATCTACCACAACGCAGTTTCCTTTGGATCCGGTAGATAAGATGGTTACGTCAAACATAGGTTCACTTCTTTCGTCTACTTTTATACATTATTATTTTGATAAAGTGAGCGAGGGAATCGAACCCTCGTATCGCGCCAATACGCACTCACCGGTGAAGCTAAACGTACTGATTTATACGTTTATTAAAATGAATCATTTTCCCATTCTGTACCATTTTGCGGTTCTTCGTTTTCTGCCTCTTCTTCGGCTTCTTGCTGTTCATTGTCTTCTACAGCATTCTGCAATTCATCTTCAGGCACGACAAGTGTTACCGGTTTGTGCAGGAAGAATCGATGTTCGTGCACATATAAATCGCCCTGTTCCATATCTTCACCGACTTGGTTATCGAATGTATGTGTTACAATGATGTCACCATCTGTTGAATTTGTTACAACCGTCACCTGTACACGACGGCCGGCTACACGTGCAACCTTACGTGCTTTGTTATACGCAGCGCGTGCAGCATCTAGGTCTTCTTCTGAAGCGGTACCTCGTTCAATAGTTAACGCGATAAACGGGTTGATACCTTGGTATTTTTCACGCAGACGAGTTTTTTCATCATGGATTTTGTCGTGAAGATTGTTATACAGATTATCTTCACGGTCAAAGGATTCTTCGCGATAAATCTCTTCGCCATCTTCGTCATAGTCATAGACTTCGTCCATGTTACTGCGGTAACGCAAATCATCAAATACGTCTTCATCCGCTAAAATAGCCTGCTTTAATGCGTCACGATCTTGTACACCGTAAGCAAGAAACAGGTAACCGTCCTCTTTTCTATCTTCCATATATTCAATTGCTCGGTCTACGAATGTTTCATCAGTGTCTTCTTCTGGTTCAATGACACCGGATTGAGGGGCTGCTGATTGCGCACCCGCGATAGCACGACCAATATCCTCTGGTGACATTCCTGTTGCGCGTAATACACGCACCATATTTTCCAACTCAGTCTCATCTAATCCGGCTGTTCCCGCACGTAAGATGAATGAATACGTATTGCCATCTTCGATAAGTGTCCAGTTTTTCAGATTTTCATGTTTGACATTTCGGGCTGTTGCGTAAAACTCAGCAAATTCTGTAACGGATTCAAATGTTTCAGATTGACCTTGATATTCGAATGTTACGGCACCTGTTTCACTATCAACATCGATGGGTGTTAAGTCCTGTTCGTTATTAAAGTTAAAGAATTTTTCCATATTTGCACCTAATCTTTCCGCCCTATTTGGGCAATGAGTTTTGTTTTTATTTAGGTTTTCCGCTTCTTACCTGATGAACGGATTGTCCGTAATCATCTGTGTGAAACACGGTTTCTTTGTTGCTGGTACCGAGTATATCTAACCAATAGCCAATCTCAATTTGGTCTGATGTGACCTTACCGATAACCATTTCCAACGTGTTTGAGTTTAACGTGGACCAATCGGTAGAAGATTGATAGGCTTCTAATATATGGTGAGAATGGATTCGCATAAGCGGCGTTACATGCTTGGATGCGATGTTTTTTTGCCACCATGTTTCTGAGATGGTCGTTCCGCCCCACGAGTTGATTTGTGGTAAAACAAGAATATGCAGATTTGGAATCGGTGACGGGATCTGTGGTATCCAACTAACATCTAACTGCTCTATTTGCTTGTCATCCACGATCAATACCTGTGCTTCTGATTCAGCTAATTCAAATACCGATCTAAAATAGGTTGCGACCACATCGATCAGTGGCTGAAATGGCTGAAGGGTAAAAGGTTTATTTTCGGCATTATCCCATATTTGACCATCTTTCATGCTCCAATAGGGATTTTCTGGCGGTGTGACTTGTTTTTTTGACAAAAGTGCCGCAAGTCTTCGCTTAGCATCATTTTGTTCAGGCATTCAGGTATTCCCCCCTTGTAGTATGCGATAGGATATCACTGGTATACACATTGTAGGGTAGTGGATTGTTTTCTGCGAGCTGATGGACAAGTGATGCGATCAACTCGCCGTTTTTCACATTGGCCATCATGGCTTGCGGCTTACTTTCCGCGTTTTCCGTACATTGTGAAACAAGACCCGGATTTTCATCAGCGTCACTGTTAATTGTATCAATTTCCGGATACAATGCCAACATGGTTGGTAGGTCAACAGATTGCTGACCACCCATGATATCGACACGTTTAACCGGGTAATTGCTGTATACAACAACTTGTCCACCTTGATCGTGATTACCGGAATCGATGGCGATTACAGGTAATGTGTCGGATAGCTCCGCAATGACTTGATTGATCAGTCGTCTCGTAGCGATATTATCTACGGCTAATACGATTATAGCCGTTTCATCATCTTCGGTATTCGCTAACCAGTCCATAACCAGTTCATCTACGTCGGTTACATACTCTGGATGTTCGATAAACGTTGGGGGGTTTGGTACATGCATACTTAATCGGTCGATCAATGCCGTGGTTTTATTAAGGTCTAACTCTTTTGTTGTAAAATTTTGTCTTTTTAGATTTTTGGGTTCTACGGTGTCTCCATCATAGAGTTCGATCGTGACACGTTGTTTGCTGTCCGAAAACAAACGCGTTAAATACTCTACGGCAAATCCTCCGGTACCACCGGTTCCAATAACATGGATATGTGGGTTTTTGATTATATCAAACTGTAGCATCTTGAATTTACCCCTTTTGTTTGTCTGTATTTACGGTTACGGTATAGGAATCATTGAAATCACCACTGTCGGAATACGCCGTGATATGAAGGACGGCGGGTTGTGGATGGGTGATTTTTTGCTGTAACATACCACCTTTTTGGGCACTTTTCAGATACCCGACATGGTGTGGTTTTCCATTTTTCAACTTCGCAACAACCATTACGGCATTTGAATCATACGGGTTATCTGGCTCAGGGATCAAAATCGCATCCCCAGTGATCTCCGTTACACCATTTTCGACCGTTTCTGAACGACTGAAAAATTCCGTATAGTGTTTTTGCTCACGGAAACTTGTTCCAACTACTTTTTCGGTTTGTGTCATGTGTGTACCCCCTTTTGGTTGAAACTTAAATACTGAAGTATTTGTATCTTTTTGATGTTTGATGGGGCATACGACGTGCATATCATTTTCATTTTCCAGATATAACCGATGATGGTTATCTTGGTATAAATGCATAATCGCCCCATCCAAGCAGGTGTCTACTTCTTCTACGTCGTATTGAATATTGTTTATTTCTATGGTGTGATCGCCACGGGTAATCGTGTTTGTAGATACGTCAGTCAATTGTTGCTCTTTTATGGCTTTTTGACAGGCCTTAACAATGGTGTCTGTAGCTTTTTGTTGGGTGATGTTTAATAAAAACACGGTTGTACCTCCCCACCTTTTCTATTTAATTTATTTTGTTCCTGTTTATACGACTTGTTGACTTGCACAAGGAACCATTTGGTGCATAAATGCCTTGTCTGTTGGTGAAAATAGTGAACATTGCTTTTGATTTCGTTCGGTAAAGTCAAACCATACAGGACTTTCCGTTGCATCCGGTTGTTGAGTATCCTCTTGATGGTTTTCAACAGGGAATAAATAACCGATTCCCGCTTCATCAAACTCGCACCCTACGGTGTTACTAGAAACGAATGATTCTTCTGTCTCATCTGTATCGATAACAGGGGTCGTATCTTCGTCTGTGATCTGATTCATCGCTTTAGAGATATAGTCATTGATCACGTTGACCTGACTACTCATATCGACAAATAATTCCACGATACCTTTATGTGCAACACGGATATTCTTGTAGGTTTCTAGGAACAATTCGATAATGTTTTTCTGTAACACGTCAGTTGCGATATAATACGCTTTTGTTTCACGTGTTTGCCCGATACGGTTGATACGGTTTTGTGTTTGGATGATATCTGAGATTTCGGTATTCAATTGATACTGAATCAAACGGTTAGCTTGAACCAGATCTAATGAGGATTTGATCATCATTTGCGGTACAATCACGACTGATTGCTTTTCAAACAACTCATCCAATATGTCTTGATAATTCAATGGATCTTTTAACTCTTTTTTCGTGAAACAGTTGATGTCTAATGCCTTAGCCAATTTTATCATTGCATCGGCATCATTGACGACGATCAAGTGTGTTTCTTCTGCCTCACTTGATAAGATATTTTGTATGATCTTGAATTTTTGCGTATCTTTGATGTCTGGTTGTGCAATCAAGTTGGATTGCTTTAATTTTTCCAAGATATTTAATTCTAATCCAGACAAATACGTCAAGAATCGCGTGTTGGAACGTGCATATTTTGATAAGATGTCGTACACATTTTTATTCGCCAATCCATCATTCAAGTTCAAAATGGCATTGTTAATAGCTGTTGCAATACGTGGTGATTTGTACACTTGATGATCTTTAGTAATTTGATGAAGGA
>OMJG01001577.1_pt1 | contig 12863 bp, 13 predicted proteins | sample 1646431 | NCBI WGS metagenome assembly OMJG01 (sample SAMN03771674, study PRJEB25209) | food metagenome | isolation source: Cotija cheese | place: Mexico:Jalisco,Michoacan | collected 2011-12-12 | reverse complement strand
CTTTTTAACATTACGGGAAAGTTTATAACCATTATTTTCGATAGCCACATGAACAAAGTATATTTCATCCTCACCCGAAAAAAGAATTTGTGAAAAATCCATGTGATTATCCAAATTAACAACGCTTCCTTCAGGAGTCTTCAGCATTAATTTTATTGAAAAATCATCAGAATACAAACGGCTTTTAGCTTGAAGGCTAAATTCTAATTCATCCTTATAATTTATCTGTAAATCATTGAAACGCACAATTAATGAATCCCATATTCCAATATTAATATTAATTTTTTGACCCTTCTCTTTACCAAAATTAGACAGTAGGTACCCATTGGATATATATGAATCGTTATAATTTCTTATAGTAGATACGTATTTAATTTTTTCATAAACATAATTAAAGAAAGAAAAATCATGGTTCATCATTAGATCTGTAAACCAAGCCCATTTAGGGTAGAATTTTTTTAAAAATTGTAAATCATTCTGAGTTAAATAGCTGTTTAAAATTCGTTTCCCTTCATAGAAAACTTTACTTCTAAAAGTATATGGTAGATTTAAATTTGTCATAATTTTATAATGCCACTTATTCGCTTGAGTTTTATCAACAAATCCCATCTTAAATTTATACAACCAGTCATCGTCAACATTTTGATGACTCACAGAAGTCAATTTTAAAATTTCTTCAAAAAAATCATAGATATCAGGGATAGCATTATCTGTTAATCTATCTGTTACATGTTCGTGCTCCCCACCTGTCAAATGATAGTAATCTCTATCATAAAGTTCAATAATTTTGTTCTCACTGTGAATATAAGCATGTACATTAAAAACACGATCTTCACCAATATGCACTTTTTCGTTAAATTTTATATCATTTTTCTTTAATAAATCCGTGCTATATATTTTCCACGGACCCATAATACGGTATTGTCGATCATTAATAATGTCATGATCATAATGTACTAAATTGTCGGGATAACTAATGCCTTTACCCCTATTTTCATGAACTACTTTTAAATCTCCTATTGCTGCATTAGCTAGATTCATTTGTTCATATGCAGCCCAAATTGCATCATCACCATAATAATCATCACCATCCAAAAATGCAATGTATTCACTATTAGATAATTCTATCCCTAGATTTCTTGCTCGACTAGCTCCACCAGAAGGAGTCTGAAAATTTCGTATTACTAAATTAGGAATAGTTTTGGAATAAGTATGCACAATAGATAAGGTTTCATCACTAGAACCATCATCAATCACAATTACTTGAATATCATCAATTCCTTTTTGATTAGAAAGATTTGTTAATGTTCTGTCAATAATATTTTCCAAATTATAAGTTGGAACTATTACAGCTACTTTAAATTTATTATCCATTTTTACTCCTGCACAGTTTCTCCAAATTCATCAATCCCATTGATAAAGTAATCAACTATTCTCTTTGACGTTTTTCCATCTTGATAAGTAAAGAACTGATCCCTGAACTTTGGTATTTTTTCTTGTTCAAAATCCTTATTATCTATAGCCTTAATCATTTCGGCAGAAGTATAGACAATTTTACCAGGAACAAGATCATCATAGTGATAATAAAATCCTCGTGTACTAATATAGTCTTCCAAATCAGGAACAAAGAACAACATTGGCTTATTGAGTAATGAAAATTCAAATGTAACTGAACTATAATCACTAATCATTATATCTGCTAACAACATTAAATCATTAATATCACGATAATCTGAAACATCATAAAAAAAATCAGAATATCTAACTGGTATATTAATTTTATTTAAGGTATTAAAATGTACCTTAAATAAAAAAATATAGTCATCTTTGAAGGATTCATAAATGTTTTCTAAATCAAGATATTCATATGGATAATGTGCTTGTTTTCTACCAGCTCCTCTAAATGTTGGCGCAAATAGAATTATTTTCTTATCAGTATTCAAGAAGTCATATTTTTCTCTTAAAGCTTTGATTCGTTCTTCCATTAAATTAGAATTCCAAAATAGATCAGATCTTGCTAAACCTAAAGGTTTTATGATTTCCTCATCAACATCAAATGCATCCGCATAAATAGGAACCATTGCTTTAGACGAAACAGTCGCATTCGTATAATATCGGTGGAATTTTAATTTTGTCGTGTCTTGTGACATTAATCGCATACTTGTATATCCAAAAGTTTTAAAAGCCCCGGCAGCATGCCAAGTTTGAATAACGTTAACATTACGCTTAATATTCACTCTTTCTAACATCGGGTGACTTTCTTCAATAAATATATATTCAGACGTAGCCGTTAGCCATGCAAACTTTATAAATGTTCGAAGTGATTTCTTAACAAACTGATTTTCGTTAAAAATATAATGTATATCGCGAAATCCCTGTCTATCTAATTCCGCATTCAAAAATTCAAAATTACCGCCCATTTCAGCTCTTGAATCAGATGCTAGGAATATTCTATTTTTTTTCACAGGCAGCACTTTTATAAAATCATACATTAACGGGTATATAAACTTTTGAAATCCCTTATATACTTTTCCCGGATTTGCTGTCTTATTTTTTAAATCACCATATACTTTTGACGGATTAAAATCCGCCATTTTTTCAACAACTATCTTTAGTGAATTGTACTGCTCATCATACGTATAGATAACCTTACTTTTTATTTGACGTTTTGCTGCATAAAAGTACAATTCAGTTTCTTTTAATCCGATTGTGAAATCTTCTACCGATTCAAATCCCAGTGGAATAACTACTTTTGATTTTTCCACTCTCTGCCTAGCAATCCATTGTATCTGAACGTACATAACGTAATTTCCGGGTTTTAAAGGATGCTTATTTTTCTCGACAAAATTTAAATTAGTTTTTGCAGATAAAATATCATTACCTTGATAAACAAAATTTGCAAGATTAATATTATTTTTCTCGTTATTAATATCCTTAAGAATTAAACTAGTCTGTAGAGTGTCTGGAACAATCTCTTCCATGTTAATTAACTTCGTGAAATCTGAAATTTCTATATTTATCACAGATTCATTTATAGATAATTTTTGTAATTTAACCTTTTCAACAATGGCATATTGCAAATCATCTGTATTAAGATTCAAGCCATTTTCTTTGATAAAATCATTTAATTTGGTATCTTCTTTGTACGCCTTACCATTAACCAAAACACTAGGTTCTTCATCTTGATTATCCACTAATTGTATTAACCTATTTTTATCCAACACTTATAAACCCCATCTCATATTTTTACTTTTTTATTAACTGAACAACTAAAAATATATTTTTGCCCTACTATTTAAACATATTTCAAAATACTACTACTCAATTACGCTTTGAATAAGAACAATTCCTATTTCCTCACCTTTATGAATTTTGACATCTTTCATCCCAAAATTTACAAAAGAAGGTTGTATTAGCTCAGAGGGACCAAAATAATTTCTAACACTAAAAATTTTCATGGCATCTGTAAACTTCTTATCTGGAATAAATGTAATAAATTGATTTTTTTCTAACTTAGCTTGAATATCCGTTTTAACTATTACTGGCTCTAAAATTTTATTCAGATCTTCATTATCTCTAAAACCCTTCATTTTCTTTGACAAGGCTAGGATATTTATACCATGAAAGAAAGGATTGCTAGTTATTGAAGAAATAATGGTGTCGTCCGTTGCATTAATTTCGTATCCGGGAAAATTTTGCGACCTATTCAACTTTATATTTTTGTTTTCTTTTATAAACACAGTTTCTATTTTCCTTTCATGTTTAACTATCTTAATTACTATGCCAAAAATTTACATTACATATTCCATTCAATAACAGTCTTTCCCCAATTCATATTCAAATCTTCATCAAACGCTGTACCTATATCACTGACTTTTTCTACAGATTTATTGTTCTGAATCATTAATTGTAAACGTTCTCTCATTTCTTGTGAATTTTCCATCAAGTGTATGGCTGTTTCAAAATCCTTATGGGATGAACGGGTGGTACCAACTAGATCAATACCTTTTTCAAGAACCATTCGTGTATTAATTGCCACTGGATTTTCTGAAACGCCTGCTAAAACAACTGTTCCACGTGGATTAATATGATCAATAATTTGATCAATAGCTGATTCAGAGCCAACCCCACCAACTGCTTCAATTGCATGATCAACCTTTAAGTCATCTGGAATATTATCAATTTGCATTGTATTAGTAAAACTGATGTAGGTCAATTTATCTTCATGTTTTCCAAAAACGTATATATCAATGTTTGGGAATAACTCTTTAGCAACTACTGCCATCATGTAAGCTACATTACCATCTCCCCAAATACCTAAAGTTTGTACTCGATCAATCATGTTATCTTTAAGCCTTCTAATTGCCTCAACAGCAACAGAAGCCACTTCCAAAAGGACATTAATATCTGCTTGTGCTTCTGTAGGGATTGCTACTAGATTTTCCGGCTTCATAAATACATATTCACGCATGAATCCATCTAAAGTTGATGAACTAAATTTCGATGATCCTAGATAATTTTCCGCTACTAAATTATCATGTTCATGTGCAACAGTTGGAATCATAACGACCCTTGTACCTATCTCAAAAGTACCTGTATTATCTTGAACAACTTCACCAATTGCCTCATGAATTAATGACATAGGCAATCTTTCTTTTAATACTTTTTTATCTCGTACACCAGTATAGTAACGTTCATCCGCACGACAAATTGACATTAAAGTTGGGCGAACAATTACTCTATCGTGGGTATATAAATCTTGGTTAGTAGTTACTCTCTCAAACTGACGTACACCAGTAAGTCTATAAACGTTATTGAACATTTAAATTCTCCCTCGCAATAATATCAGAAATATGTAGATCATATGGTCTGGTAATTTTTATATTACTTTCCTCTCCTTGCACAATACCTACTTTGTACCCTGCCAAAAGCATTACCTTGGCAGAATCACTCAGTGTCTGACGTTGTTCTTCTGACATTTGTTCATAAAATTTACTAAATGCTAATATATTAATTGTTTGAGGTGTTTGACCTTGATACATTTCATCTCGGACCGGTATATTCGTAATAACACCATCTTTTGCCTGTACAATAGTATCTGTCGCTGGAATAACTGTATCCACAGCTGCATAGTCTTTTGACTTAGTAATATTGTCCATAATAATTCTACGTGTCACAAAGGGACGTACAGCATCATGCATCACTAAAACATCTTCATCAGTAGTTTCACAGTTTTCGGAAATATACTGAATAGCTTTCATAACAGTATCGTTACGTTCAGCACCACCTTCAATGACAACTATTCTAGGATCCTTAATTGTATTTACAATTAAATCTTTTGCATATTGAACCCATTTAGGATGGATTGAAACAATTATCTTTTCAAAATCAGGAATAAGTGAAAATTTTTCAAGGGTATGTATTATAATTGGTTTTTCCGCCAATGTTAGAAATTGTTTTGGCCGCTCTGTATGACCCATTCTACTTCCAATACCACCTGCCATAATTTGTGCGTATATCATAATAAGTTTCCATCCTTTTTTAAATAAAATTTACCATGTGTTCTATTACTTTTTAGAGGGATTTGCCAATCTTTGAACATTTGTGCCAAATATAAATCAGTATCTTTAATGATCCAAATATTGCATCCCTCAAAATTAACTAACTTCAAGTCTTCCCAAACCGACCACGAAAATAGTTCTTTCGCCCCATAAAAGCCGTTTAAGACGCCCCCTTTTTCTGGTACACTCATTTGCTTGTTCTTACGTAAAAACATTTTTACCAACTCAGACTCCTTGATTGCGAACTCATGAGCTGTTTTATTACTTAAAATAATATTTAATATTTTTTTTACAAATACGCCTCTTGCATCGTTCGGATAAACTCCTGTAGATCTGGTAGCATTACGTTCAATATTCAATATTTTTTGTAATATATAAAACTTTTTTAATTCAAGTTCATTTTTTCTAAATCTATCGATTGGAAAAATATCAATAAATACGCCATGATTTTGCTTATAAAAATTAGAAACGCCCACAGTTTCCGTATCAACAAGTCTCATATAAGGTGCGGTATTTTTATCATCATTTTCTGTAAGTAATTTAAAACGTTTATTTTTTGGGAGATAATTTGCCGATAGTTTTTCATAATCTCCTCTGTACATGCCAACATCCAAATCGTCATCCCAAGGAATAAAGCCTCCTTCGCGTACTTGACCCAGTAAGCTTCCTCCGATAAGAATTACTTTTATATTTGTTATTTCTGAAAAATTAGTCAAATCAGCTAACATACTCTTTAAAATTTTTTGAACTTCCAATGTAGACAAGCAATTATTATTCATCGATAGTCTCTCAATTCATTAAATACACTCCAAAAACCAAGTTAAATAATTAACAACTAAGATTTTTATTTAAATCATTCTTAATTCTTTTTGTAGAAATTTCAGGTGTTCTATCTAAGTAAACAACTTTGGCACTGGTTTCTTTTTCAATAAAGTCGAAACGGCCAGCCCAGTCATCACCCATCACTAAAAAATCTACATGATAATTTTTTATGTCTGAAATTTTTTGTTCCCAATCATTCTCAGGAATAACTAAATCAACATATCGAATAGCCTCTAATAATTCTTTACGCTTTTCATACGAAAAATAAGATTTTTTTTGTTTTACAGTTTTATTAAAATCATCACTTGATAGTGCAACAATTAAATAATCTCCCATTTTTTTCGCTCTACGTAATAAATTAATATGCCCGTAATGTAATAAATCAAATGTTCCATATGTAATTACTCGTTTCATAACACACCCTCCTAATAAATTACATCAAAAAAATTCGATCAACATTGCGTTTTTGTCGGAATACAATGTCAAAATGTCTGTTTAAATTAATAATATAGTCATCATCCTTAATGACTTTACTAAACCATTGTTCATATAAATCTACTTGACTATAAAATTTTTGTTTTTTTTCATTAACAAATTCATAGCTAGAACATAATCCTTTTTTATCAAACTTCAACAAAATAAATGGCATTAATTCTGTATCCAAATATTCATCTTTAACGATAATTTTTTTCTTAACATTAAAATACCTAAGCATTTGAATATTTCCATTGCTATTAATGAATGCTTTTTGATGTGGATTTTTTTGATTTTGTTGAAAAAAGTCTACATCCGTTACTGAATCAGATTTATTAGTATTAATTGCAACTCTAACTTGGCCATCTTTCAGAAAAACTCTTTGGCCATCCTTTCTTTCTTCAGCAGTAAACTGTTCATTTTTCATATATTCTGTCGTAAAAGTATTAATATTATTCTTTTTTTGAGATTTTAAATAATAATCAATATAAAAGTTATTTATTTTAATACCTGGAAACTTTTTTATATTTTCCCCCGTCAACTAATCCCTGTTTATGTAATTTTTGAGTAAATTCTGTTGTAGAAGCAGGAGTGATTTTTAACAACTCCGATAATTGTTTATTAGAGATACCTTTTTTCAAATAACTCCCTTCAAAAATAGCCCGTAAATAATTGTCTTCGATCGACCTCATATTAAAAATACCCCTTTCATTCTTCTGTAACCAAAACTTTTTGTTTCAATATACGCAAATTCATTGTACAATAACTATGGTTTAAAAAGAAAGGTGGCTTTAAAAATGAGTCAAAATGAGTCAAAAACTCATAAGCAACACTATTTGATCCATTATGCTAATGGACCTTCGCTGGAAGAAATTAATGGAACTGTGGAAGTTCCTAAGGGTAAGGGATTCTGGAAAACATTATTTATGTATTCTGGTCCTGGAGCTTTAGTTGCTGTTGGTTATATGGATCCCGGTAACTGGTCAACCTCAATCACTGGTGGGCAAAATTTCTCCTACTTACTTATGTCCGTGATTTTAATGTCGAGTTTGATTGCCATGTTATTACAGTACATGGCCGCTAAACTGGGCATTGTAAGTCAAATGGACCTGGCCCAAGCAACCAGGGCCCGCACTGGTAAAACTTTAGGTATTATTTTGTGGATCATGACTGAATTAGCCATTATGGCGACAGATATTGCTGAAGTTATTGGTGGTGCGATCGCGCTTTATCTACTGTTTAATATTCCGTTAGTGATTGCCGTTTTCTTGACTGTACTAGATGTTTTGTTATTGCTCTTATTAACTAAAATCGGTTTTCGGAAAATCGAAGCAATCGTGGTTTGCTTAATTTTAGTCATTTTAGCTGTTTTTATTTATCAAGTAGCTTTATCTGATCCTGCATGGGGTGCCATATTCAAAGGATTAGTTCCGGCCGGTAAAACTTTTGCCTCTTCACCTGACGTTCAAGGCATGACACCTATTTCAGGTGCTTTAGGTATCATCGGTGCTACCGTTATGCCACATAACCTGTACTTGCATTCAGCTATTTCCCAAACTCGTAAAATTGACAATAACGATCAAGAAGACATTGCTCGGACAGTTAATTTTTCGACTTGGGATTCTAATATCCAACTGTCATTAGCCTTTGTTGTTAATGCTTTGCTTTTGATCATGGGTGTTGCTGTTTTCAAATCTGGAACAGTCCAAGATCCGTCATTCTTTGGTTTGTACAAAGCTCTTTCTGATACTTCCAAATTAAGTAATGGTGTTTTGATTGGTGTCGCTAAATCCGGTATTTTATCAACACTTTTTGCGGTCGCTTTATTAGCTTCTGGTCAAAACTCAACTATTACTGGTACACTGACTGGTCAGGTTGTCATGGAAGGTTTTATTCACATGAAAATGCCTTTGTGGGCACGTCGTTTAGTCACACGTTTGATCTCTGTGATCCCAGTACTGATTGCCGTGATCTCAACCAGTGGTCAAAGTGAAGTGCAACAGCACGTTGCCATTAATAATTTAATGAACAACTCGCAGGTCTTCTTAGCCTTTGCCTTACCATTCTCAATGTTGCCTTTATTAATGTTAACTAATAGTAAAACAGAAATGGGTTTACGGTTTAAAAATTCACTCTGGGTCAATATCTTAGGTTGGGTTTCTGTCGTTGGCTTAACTTACTTGAATATGATCGGCTTACCGGGATCAATTGAAGCCTTCTATGGGGATAATCTGACTGCTGCGCAAGTTTCTATGGCTGATAATATTGCTTATGTCATCATTGTTTTAATTATCGCTTTGTTGATCTGGACAATTACTGATTTATATCGTGGGGATAAACGTTTAGCGCAAAAAGAAGCTCTCGAAAAGGAGCAAAATCAAGGAGGACAATGATCATGGCTGATGAACAAACAAAATTTACTCGTATTTTAGTCGGAACTGACGATTCACATGACGCACAGTTAGCTTTCCATTACGCAATTAATTATGCCAAGGAGAATAACGCTGAGCTTTTTATCGTTTCTGTATTGGAAAGTAACGAAATGAATGTTTACCAAGCTCTTGATGATGATTACATTCATGGCGAAAGGGAAGCACTGGAAAAACACGTGCTTGAATATGAAAAGGAAGCAAAAGAAGCTGGCGTGGCGAAAGTTCAGACGGTAGTTGCGGAAGGAAAACCAGGCAGAACGATCGTTAATGAGGTTATTCCGCACATTAAGCCAGACCTGTTGATCATTGGTTCCTTTGATAAGCCGGGGGTTGCTCGCCGTTTTGGGAGCGAAGCAGCTTATATGGCCAAATATGCGCCAGTTTCTGTGTTAGTTATGCGTTAATGCACTGATTTCTTTTTACCAAACTCGTTTAAGTAGTCGAGCTGCGTGAATCAAAAGTCTGCAAAACAGAGCGGAGTGAACCGGGAGAAAGCGAGCACTAATGGACTTAGGCATTATGACAAGTGCTTTTTTCTTGCCGTGATGTCTAAGTTGATTAGGCGGAGCTTTCTGGTTCACGCAGCTCAACTATGCCTATCCAACTTCAACAACAAGTCGCAAAAAGCACGACTTTATTGTTGAAGCCCGATAGTGCTCAACTTCTAAACGATTCACTCTGCTCTGTTTTAAGTGGAGGTTGTTATTATTATGTATAGAATGATAGCTTCTTGCGACATCACCACACAATTAGGGTTTAGGTTATTGTTTTTATCGTTCAAAAGATTTTTTTGCTAAATTTTATTCAAAAAAGCTAACCGGCATATGGGTTAGCTTTTTTGAACCACAAAATTATCTTTTATCAAAACAAAATGAGCTCAAATGAAAGGTGTTTTTTTAATGAATGAATATGATAATTTATTACAACATTGTCGCGAAATTGGCGATTCTGTTTTAGAGGAAAACTTTAGACCAATAACTGAGGTTGCACATTCCATGGGAATTTCGGCTAATATGTTTGCTGTTAAGTTTGGTGATCTACCTGGCTTTAACCAACTTGATCTTAAAAAGCCGCAAAGTTGGGGTAACGCAGCTTTATGTAAGAGTCAGGGTATTGGTTTTATTAGAATGAACACCAATACCAGAGAAAGGCTGAATCAATATTTAAATAGCCCAATTTTCTAAAAAACTCATGATTATTTAAAGAACAAAAGAACTATCGCAAAAAGGTTGACAATTGTGATAGTTCTTTTGTTCTCATGGTTACACAGTAAAGGCTCACCCGTGTATTTTCAGCATACATTCAATCGCCATTTAATGCAATCTTTTTCTTTTTTAATAAAATCAACTTATACTTCTAAAAGCCACTTAAATACAACATAGAAAACTAGTTAGCCAAAAAGGCAAAACTCAGACTTAATAGCCCTTGTTTTGTCTTTTTAAATAGAACCGTTTCTAACAACGAAATTTTTACTATTCAGATTTTTTTAATGTAATCAGCCCACGTTCAAGATAACTTTGGATCCCTTGTTCAACAGTTTCTAGTGTTGTATATTTAGGCTCATAATTTAACAATTTCCGTGCGTTTTCAATACTATAACTGCCACTTCTAGCCAAATGATAATAGGAATGCTCAGACAATTCTTGATTATTAACTAATTTTACCCACTCGGGCCAAGCCAGAAAATCAATTTGTGGTTCTTGACCAAAAAATTGATAGCAAGCTTTAGCATAACCATATAGGGTCATAGATTCAGCCGCGACTGCATGAAAGCTTTCCCCTAAAGCTTGATTACGGTGCAAAATCGCCTTATAAAACATCTGTGCAACATCATCTGCATGAACGTGATGCAAAGTTTCCATACCAAAATTTGGTAAGGTGATTTTTTCACCATTAGCAATTTTTTGAAAAACTCCAAGATCTGTATTACCAACTGGGTTAATAATAGTCCAGCCCGGCCCCGAGATTTGTCCTGGCATAATGATCGTGACCGGGAAACCATTTGTCCGATATTCATGTTTCAAAAATTGTTCGCTGGCAAATTTATTTTTACCATAATCGTCCAATGGCTCCTTGGCAGGATCATTAGGGTCTGCCGGCAAGGTTTTTGCTCTGCCATGCGCCCAAATCGACGAACAAAAAAGATAATGCGAAAGCTGAGTGTTTTTAAGCGCGGCCGTCATTTTTTGCGTATCTTCAAGTTTAAAGTTAATTAAATCAACCACGACATCAGCGTTTAAGGCTGCAATCTTAGTTGCAAATTTTGGATCTTTTACTCGGTCTAAACTCATATGCTGAATTTTTTTCCAACCGCTATCTTGGGTATAAGGTTGATGTTTTCCCCGACTGACAGCAATCACTTCATTGTTATTTTTAACTAACTTCGGAACCAGATACGAGCCAATATGTCCATAAGCACCAATAACCACAATTTTCATACTAAGGGACCCCTTTCAAATGTTAGCGCTATCTACTTATTTAAGTATATCAAATAAATAACTTTAGAACCGCAATTATGTTAAATCAACAATGATTGTTTAGCACTAAACCTTACACCACAAGCTCTTCATTTTTAACGTAAAAAACAGGACAGCCTATAAACTACAGCTGCCCTGCTACTCCTTATGATCCGACCATTTCAACTCATGTGTTCATTTTTCCTGACTAAAATGTTTCACGTGAAACAATCTTTGCTATTTCCTATTTGATTTCAACTAGATTTGCACGATATAAGTTCGCCAAATCAGCAACCTGTTGCTCACTAGCAGTGAATGAGAATACCGTATGATGGCCACCACCAGCATGGATCCATTCTGTAGCACCTTGCTTCAAGCCAGCTTTTGGTGTCCATAATTGTTTAGCAACTGGCAAGTGTGGAGTTTCCTTTTCCGGTTTGTTGGCATCAACTGGGTAACTAATGATCTTGAAACCATCGCGAAAGTCAGCCATTGTAACATCAACAGCGTCGCCTTCTGAACCAGTAAATACCAAACGCGCAGGATCGTCTTTATCACCAATATCCAATGGATGGACCTCGACCCGCGGCTTTTCAGATGCGATCGAAGGATCAACTTCCAACATATGCGAACCAAGAATTGCTTCATGACCCTTGCGCAAATCAAGTGTATAGTCTTCCATAAAGGCTGTTTGCTTATTGTGTGTCATGATCTTGAAGACCCGTAACAAGGCTGCTGTCTTCCAGTCACCTTCACCAGCAAAACCATAACCGTCACGCATTAATAATTGAGCTGACAAACCTTGAAGTTCTTCGATATCATGCAGATCTTGAAAGTTAGTTGTAAATGCTGAATAACCGCCACGTTCAAAGAAACGTTTCATAGCGATATATTGTTTCAATTGATAACGAACTGCATGCTCATATTTTTCAGTATCATTATTACCTTGAACTAATTCATACTTAGACTTTAAGTCCTCGTATTCAGCATCGATTTCCTTTTCAGTAACTTTGTTGATCTCTTCTACCAGATCAGCAACTGGGTAATAGTCAACCGTCCAGCCAGGTTGAATGATTCGTTATAAGCAACTGCAACATCTTCCCAGTCTGCGATTTCTT
>OMJG01001576.1_pt1 | contig 12864 bp, 10 predicted proteins | sample 1646431 | NCBI WGS metagenome assembly OMJG01 (sample SAMN03771674, study PRJEB25209) | food metagenome | isolation source: Cotija cheese | place: Mexico:Jalisco,Michoacan | collected 2011-12-12 | reverse complement strand
GCCGGCGTTCACGACGTCTCCCCGCCGCGGCGGGGAGCGGCGGCCACCATCCGGGCCACGATGCGTTCGGGTGCGGTGACCGCGGAGCCGACGACGACGGCGTGAGCGCCTACGGCGAAGCAGGCGGCGACGTCCTCGGGGGTCCACAGGCCGCCCTCGGCGATCACCGGCGCCTCCAGGGCCCCGACGAGTTCGCCGATGAGGGCCAGCGGCGGGCGGGCGCCACCTTTCGTGTCGCCGGTGTAGCCGAACATGGTGGTGCCCACCATGTCGGCGCCGTCCCGGACCGCGGCCCTGGCCTCGTCCAGGGTGGCGATGTCGGCCATCACCAGGGCTCCGCGGGAGTGCACCGCGTCGGCGATCTCGGCGAAGGACTCGGCCGGCCGGGTGCCCGCGGTGTTCTGGACGGCCACGACGCTGCCACCGGCGTCGACCAGCGCCTCGGCGTCGGCGCGCAGCGGGGTGATGTAGTTGTCGGTGCCGAACTCGTAGTGCTTGGTGATCGCGATGATGGGCAGCCCCGGTTCGCGCGCACGCAGCTCGGCGACGGTCTCGGGCCCGGCGACCCGGGCCCCCACCGCCCCGCCGAGCACCCCGGTCTGAGCGAGCATCGCCAGAATCCGCGGGTCGTCGAGGGGGCTGCGCGGATCCATCACCTGGGAGGAGACGACGACGCCTCCCCGGATCTGTTCGAGGACCGAGCGGTCGGAGGTCATGTATTCCTCATTCCCTGCAGGTGACATCGGGGGAAAGTACTCCCAACACGCCGTCCCGGCGCCCTGGCGAGCTGAGGGACGACGTGTTGGGAGCAGCGACCCCCGCACCGTCGTTGCCGAAGATGCTGCGGGAGCGGCTGCCCCCGAGCTGATCACTTCATGGTGCCCTGCGACACCGAGCCCTGCAGCTGGCGCTGGAAGATGATGTAGACGATCAGCACCGGCAGGATCGTGACGACCACCGAGGCGAACAGGGCACCGTAGTCGACCTCGTAGTTCGTCCTGGCCGCGAAGGCCGCGAGCCCCTGGGAGAGCACGTAGTTGTCGGTGTTGGTGTTCAGGGCCACCGGGATGAGGTACTGATTCCACAGGCCGAGGAAGTTGAAGATCGCCACCGAGGCCAGGCCGGGCTTGGCCATCGGCAGCATCACCCGGAAGAAGGTGGTCCACTCGCCGGCTCCGTCGATCTGCGCGGCCTCATAGATCTCGTAGGGCAGCGTCTTGAAGAAGGCGTAGAGAAAGAACACCGTGAAGGGCAGAGCGAAGGCCACGTAGGTGATGATGAGACCTTGCATCGTGTTGAGCAGATGCATGTTCTTCAGGGTGAAGAACAGCGGCACCACGGCCAGGAAGATAGGGAATGTGTTGCCCGCCAGGAACAGCACGTAGATCAGCCGGTTGCCGTGGAACTTGAACCGCGCGAGCACATAGGCGCTCATCGCCCCGAACACCATGACGAGGATGAGGGCGCTGAAGACCACGAGGATGGTGTTGAGGAAGTAGTCGCCGATCCCGGCGGTGATCCAGGCGTTCTTGAAGTTCACCCACTGCGGGGTTTTCGGCAGCCCGAAGGGGGAGGAGAAGATCTCGCTGGTGGTCTTGAAGGAGGTGAGCAGGGTCCACAGCAGCGGCAGGACGACGATCGCCGCCCAGATGATCAGCAGGATGTGGGAGACCGTCGAGACGGCCCGGTCCCCCTTGGTGGCCTGGACGTGGTGGGTCTCGACCTCGTCGGCGCGCAGCGGTTCGGTCATCATCTGAGTACTCATGCCATCGTCACCGTGTCCTTGCCGCCGGTCAGTCGGTTCACGAGTGCGACGATCCCGGCGAAGATCATCGTCATGAGGGCGATGATGACGCCCATGGCACAGGCGATGCCGTACTGGCCCTTCTTGAATGCGGCGTCGTACAGCTGCTGGCTCATCACCAGGGTGGAGTTCGACGGGCCGCCGAAGGGGTTCAGCACGCTCATGTAGACGAAGGCGTCCAGGGATGCGATGCCCAGGTAGATCCAGGCCGTCTGGATGTTGTCGCGGATCAGCGGGACGGTGATCGTCACCGCCGTCTTGAACCGCCCGGCCCCGTCGATCCGCGCCGCCTCGAAGATCTCCGCCGGGATCGACTTGATCCCCGCGATGAACAGCAGCATGTAGAAGCCGACATAGGCCCAGATCATGATGAAGATCGAGATCGGCATGGCCGTCGACTTCTCACCCAGCCAGGCGAACTCGTTGGCACTGGAGAACCCGAGTCTGGTGAGGATACCGTTCACGGCGCCGTGCGAGGGATCGAAGATCTGGCCCCACATGAGGCCGATGACCACGGCCGGCACGCAGTACGGGAAGAAGGACGCCACCCGGTAGAAACCGGAATGGTTCAGGCCGCGGGTCTGGCCGAAACTCGACCCACCCACGGTGATGAGGGTGGCGAGGACCATGGCCACCAGGATCGTCACCACCGGAACCATGACGGCCAGGATGATGTTGTTCACCATGGCCTTGGAGAAGATGTCGTCGGTGAGGATTCTCGTGTAGTTCCTCAGCCCGACGAAATCGAAGGTCGCCGAGAATCCGCCCCAGTTGGTGAGCGAGTAGTAGAACGCCTGGATGAAGGGCGACAGGACGAAGATCACGAAGACGGCCAGCGGGAGGCCGAGGAACACGACGAAGAAGCTGACTCTGTCGAAACTCCAGTGGCGGCGGCGCTTGCGTGCTGGAGGAAGGGACTCCACGGGCTCGGGGGCACCCGAGAGAGTTCCGGCCTCCGTTATGGCGTTCATGGGGGCGGATGCAGTCATACCGACATCAATCTGTTGGAGGCGAGAGGGCGGGCCGCCCGCTTCCGGGCGGAGCCGGGCGGCCGGTAGAGTGTCACGGCCGGTCGGGGCCGTGGCTCACTTGACGGTGATCTTCTTGACCGAGGAGTCGTCGGCGATCTTGTCCGAGATCTCCTGCATGCCCTTGGTGAGTTCGGCCACCGAGGACTTGCCGGCCAGGAAGTCGTTCCACAGCACCAGGTGCTGGGTGTTCATGCCGTAGTAGTCGACGAACTTGATCGAGAAGACCTTGTCCCCGGCGGCGTCCAGCATCTTGGTGAGGGACACCAGGGCGGTGGATCCGAAGCCGTCGGCCGGGACGGTGTCCTTGACGACGGTCGGGGAAAGGATCGTCTTGGCGAAGTTGGTCGCGGCGTCCTTGGAGAGCATCGCCCGCATGAACTCCTTGCCGGCGCCCGCATTGACGGCCTTCTTCGGAAGGATGAAGGGCTCGCCGGGGGCGGCGTCCATCGCGTCGTAGCCCATCTTCGGGGAGTCGGTGAGGACGAACTCCGGACAGCCCGTCATCTTGAAGCCGGCCTTGGTCTGCTTCTTCATCTCGTTCTCGATCCAGGAGCCCGAGGGGTACATGATGGCCGACTGGTCATTGGACCACTGGGCCTGGGCCGCGGTGAACTGAGTGCCGGCGCCGCCGGGCTTCATGAAGCCGGCGTCGATGATCTTCTTGAGAGCGGTGAGGGTGTCCTGGACGGTCTTCTGCGACCAGGCCTTCTTCTCGAGGTTCTCGATGGCCAGGCGGACCTCGTCGCCGCCCTCCTTGTAGGCGGTGCCCAGGGTGAGGGTCCTGTAGTAGGAGGCGGCCTCCTTGCCCCAGCAGAACAGGTACTTGCCCTTCTTCTTGGCCTGCTCGCCGAGCTTGTAGGCGTCATCCCAGGTCTTCGGGACCGACCAGCCATTGGCCTCGAAGAGGGAGGCGGAGTACCAGACCGCCAGGGCGCTCATGACGTAGTTGAAGACGACGAACTTGTCGGAGTAGGTGCCACCCTCCTTGACGCCGGCGTAGAGGGTGTCGCTGATCTTCTTGCCCTCGTAGTTCTTGGCCTCGAGGATGTCGTCGACGGTGTCGAGCTGGTCGACGATCGAGGCGATGCCGATCGAGTTGGCGCCCGAGTTGTCGATGACGTCGGGCGGGTTGCCGCCGACGAAGCGGGGCTGCAGCTCCTGGGAGATGTTGTTGGAGGCCTTCACCGAGGTGGTGAGCTTGGGGTACTTCTTCTTCATCTGCTGGGCGGCGAACTCGCAGTAGGCGATGCCGTAGCCGCCGTTGAAGATGACGGCGTCGAGCTTGCCGTCCTCCTTGATGCCGAAGGGGTTCGCGTCCGACTTGGCGCCGGCCTTCGCGGTGCTGCCGGTGTCGGAATCTCCGCCGCCACCGCCGGCGGCGCAGGAGGCCAGCGGCACCACGGCCGCGGCTGCGGCGGCCCCCTTGAGGAATCCTCGACGGTTGAAGGTTGACTGGGTCATGGTCATTCTCCTTGTTTGATGTCCACCGACGCTGGCGGACAGCGGATCAATCACTCAGTGCTCTCAGGAGGGCCCTGCGCCCTGAACAGTAGTGACGCCCGGTGGGCGGCTACAAGCACTGCAACCGAACCGTTACGTCGCACTCACATAGTGCGTCATCAACGCCCATCTGATGGCCGATTTGAACCAGAATAATGAGCGAATCGCTCATTCTTGGTGAGTGGAGTACTTCACGTGTGGACGCTGTTCACTGTCCGGACGACGGCTGCGCCCGAATCCGGGCGGGCCGGGGTGGCAGGATCTGCCCCATGGGCTCGTTCACCTCCGATGACACCGCACTGATCTTCGAGGGCGGCGGCATGCGTGCCAGCTACTCCTGCGCGGTGGTGGTCAAGCTGCTGCGCGAGAGGGTCAGCCTGCCCCACGTCTCCGGGATCTCGGCCGGCTCCTCGAACACCGCGAACTACCTGTCTCGCGACGCCACCAGAGCCCGGGAGTGCTTCGTCGAATTCGCCGCCGACCCCCAGCTGGGCGGGCTGCGCACTTTCGTCACCGGCCGCGGACTCTTCAACTCCGAGTACATCTACCAGCACACCTCCCGGCCCGAGGAGGCCCTCCCCTTCGACTGGACCGCCTTCCAGGTCAACCCTGCGGCGATGCGGATCGGCGCCACCAGGACCGACAACGGGCAGCAGCAGTGGTTCACCCGCGCCGACATCCGCTCCATGGCGGACCTCATGGTGAAGGTCCAGGCCTCCTCGACGATGCCCGGGCTGATGCCGCCGGTCACCATCGACGGGGTGGAGTACGTCGACGGGGCGATCGGCCCCAACGGCGGGATCCCCCTGGACGCCGCCCAGATGGACGGGTACGAACGCTTCCTGGTGGTGATGACGCGGACCCGCGACTACGTCAAGAAGCCCCCGCGCAATATCCGGGCGCTCAACCGGATCTTCCGGAGGCGGCCAGCGGTGGCCGAGGCGCTGGCCGGGCGGTGGCGTCGCTACAACGCCACCCGCGAGGAGCTGCTCGATCTGGAGTCCTCCGGAAAGGCCGTGCTCTACTTCCCCGACCAGATGCCCATCGAGAATCAGGAGCGGCGGGTCGCGAAGCTGCGGCACTGCTACGCCCTCGGGATGGGTCAGATCAACCGGGAATGGCCCCGGTGGAGAGACTTCCTGGGTATCTGAACCCGGGAGCATCCTGCCGGACTCGACCCCGCCGAGGGGCCAGCGAGCCCTGGCGAGCGCAGCGGGGTCGCCCCCCTGTTGAGGGCTCCTCAGCGAGCGCCTGCGCGAGCGAAGGGGGAGTTGCCTCCCCCTACTCGGGCAAGCGCGAAAGCCGCCAGGCAGCGATCGTTCTCCTCGGGGGAGCCGATGGACAGCCGGATCCCCTCGGACTGCCAGCAGCGGGCGAAGACGCCGTGGCTGCGCAGCACCTCGTCGATCCGGGCGGTGTCGTCACCGGTGGACAGCCACACGAAGTTGGCCTGGGAGTCGATGACGGGCCATCCCTGGGAGCGCAGCTCCGCGGTGACCCGGGAGCGCTCGGCGACGATCTTGGCGACCCTCTCCTCGAGCTCGTCCTCGTGGGCCAGGGAGGCCAGTGCCGCCTTCTGCGCCAGGTCGCTCACCGCGAAGGGGGTGGCCACCCGGCGCAGATCCTCGGCGATCTCGACGCTGGAGATCGAGAATCCGATCCGCAGGCCGGCCAGCCCGTAGGCCTTGGAGAAGGTCTGCAGGTTGACGACGTTGGGATGACGGCGCATCATCTCCAGGCCGGAGACCGACTCGGCGTCGCGGTTGAAATGGATGTAGGCCTCATCGATCGCCACGATGACATCCTCGGGGACGCGCGCCAGGAAGCGCTCCACCTCGTCGGTGTGGAGGGTGGTGCCGGTGGGGTTGTTGGGGGTGCACAGCAGGATCAGCCGGGTGCGGTCGGTGATGGCGGCGGCCATGGCATCCAGGTCGTGGTGCAGGTCGGCGGTGAGCGGCACACGCACCGGCGTCGCTCCCCCGACGACCGTGATGATCGGGTAGGCCTCGAAGGACCGCCAGGCGAAGATCACCTCATCGCCCAGACCGGCGGTGGCGTGCACCAGCTGGGTGGCGACCTCCACCGATCCGGCACCGACGGCCACCTGGTCGGTGGTGACGCCGAAGCGTTCGGCGATGGCGGTGCGGATCTCGACCGCCCCCATCGAGGGGTAGCGGTTGTAGCTGCCGAGTTCCTTCTCGATCTCGGCGACCACCGAGGGCAGCGGCGGGTAGGGGTTCTCGTTGGAGGACAGCTTGACGGCGTCCGGGCCCTCGGCGGCGCCCTGCTTGTATGGCGGCAGTGACCTCACCACATCGCGACGGCTCATCGTTGACGTCCTCCTCTGCTCGACCGGCAGATCCGACTGTCTCACACCCCGGCCGGAGACGGCGTCCCGGGCCACATCGTGGGGTCGGCGGAGTCCGATACGGATGAGTTCTGCCACATACCGGCCACCGAGTGGATAATCCCGTTCCCGACGCTGCCATGGCAGAACTCGTTGCAGACCGGGCGACGCCCGAAATGAGTTCTGCCGCCACAGGGGCGGCGCCCGCACATTGCAAGTCGCGCCGATGTGGTGGCAGAACTCATTCCAGTCCGGGACAGATCAACCCGGCAGCCGGACGAGCCTCACAGCACCTTGGACAGGAAGTCCTGGGTGCGGGCCTCCTTCGGGTCGGCGAGGATCTCGCGGGGATCCCCCTCCTCCACCACGACGCCGTCAGCCATGAACATGAGATGGTCGCTCACCTCGCGTGCGAACCCCATCTCGTGGGTGACGACGACCATCGTCATGCCCTCCCCGGCGAGTTTGCGCATCACGTCGAGCACCTCGCCCACCATCTCCGGGTCCAGGGCGGAGGTGGGCTCGTCGAAGAGCATCACGTCGGGCCGCATCGCCAGGGCCCGGGCGATCGCCACCCGCTGCTTCTGACCGCCGGACAGCTGGGCGGGAAGCGCGTCGGCCTTGTCCTCCAGCTTCACCTGGGAGAGCAGGTCGGCGGCCCGCTCGAGGGCCTCGGCCTTGTTCATCCTCCCCAGCTGCAACGGCGCCATGGTGATGTTCTCGGTCACCGTCATGTGCGGGAAGAGGTTGAAGTGCTGGAACACCATCCCGATCTTCTGGCGCACCTGGTTGATGTCGGTGTCCTTGTCGGTGAGGTCGTGGCCCTCGATGAGCACCTTCCCGGAGGTCACCTCCTCCAGCAGGTTGAGGCAGCGCAGGAAGGTGGACTTGCCCGATCCCGAGGGCCCGATCACCGAGACCACCTGCCCCTTGCGGATGGTGGTGTCGATGCCCTTGAGCACCTCATTGGAGCCGAAGCTCTTGTGCAGGTCGACGGTCTGGACGATGGGCGTCTCGCCGGTATTCTCGCTCACTTGTTGACCTTCCTATCCACGAAGTTCGACAGGGTTGTCAGGGCGTAGATGACGATGAAGTAGATGACGCCGACCATGATCCAGATCTCGAACGACCTGAAGTTCCGGGCGATGATCTGCTGGCCCTGATAGGTCAGTTCGGCGAAGCCCAGCACCGCGAGGATCGAGGTGTCCTTGAGGCTGATGACGAACTGGTTGATGAAGGACGGCGTCATGATCTTGATCGCCTGGGGCACGATCACCTTGCGCATCGACTGCAGCCAGTTGAGGCCCAGTGAGCGCGACGCCTCCATCTGTCCGGTGTCGACCGACTGGATACCGCCTCGGACGATCTCGGTCATGTAGGCGCCTGCGTTGAGGCTCAGGGTGAGGACGCCGGCGGTGAAGACGTCGATCTTCTGGCCTGTGACGGTCGGCATGCCGAAGTAGAAGAAGAAGGCCTGGACCAGCAGCGGGGTGCCGCGGAAGATCGCGACGTAGACCGATGCGATGCCCGACAGGATCCTGACTCCCGACACCTTGCAGAAGCCGAAGACGATGCCCAGCACCAGGGCGATCAGCAGGGACAGGGCGGTGGCGGCCACCGTCATGGCCAGGCCCTTCATCAGCGCCGGGAAGCTCTCCTTGAGGAGGGCGAAGAAGCCGTCGTTCTTCTCGGAGTCGGAGTCGGGAGCCTTGAGGTACTTGTCGAGCACCTGCTGGTAGGAGCCGTCGGTCTTCATGCCGCTCAGGCCTGCGTTGAAGGCGGCGAGAAGCTCGGGGTTGGCCCCCTTGAGGACGGCGAAGCCGTAGGAGGCGCCGGCCTCCTTCTCGGTGACCACCTTGAGCCCGTTGCCCTGCTTGATCCCGTAGGCCAGCACCGGGTAGTCGTCGAAGACGGCGGCCGCGTTACCGGTGTTGACCTCCGAGTACATCGTGTCGGCCTTGTCGAGGGCCTTGACGGTGTAGCCGTACTTGGAGGCGTTCTTCTGGGCGAAGGTCAGCGATTCGGTGCCGGTCTTGGCGACCACCGTCTTGCCCTTCAGATCGGCGTAGCCCTTGATGTCGGAGTCCTTGGCGACGGCCATCTGGATGCCGGAGTCGAAGTACGGATCGGAGAAGTCGAAGACCTTCTTGCGTTCATCGGTGATCGACATCCCGGCGATGACGCCGTCGGCCTGTTTCGACTTGACGGCCTGGAGGGCGGCGTCGAAACCGACGGACTTGATCTGGACGGTGAATCCCTGACGCTTGGCGATGGCCCTGATGAGATCCATGTCGATACCGGTCATGTCGCCCTTGGCATCCCGGTACTCGAAGGGGGCGAAGGTGGTGTCGGTGGCGATGATGAAGGTCTTGCCCTTCACCGCGGCCACCGAGGCGTCGTCGGCCGGGGCGTTGTCGCCCAGGTACTTGACGAGCAGCTTGTGGTAGGACCCGTCGGATTTCATCTTGGCCAGGCCTGTGTTGAAGGCCTTCAGAAGGGCCGCATTGCTGCCCTTGAGGGTGGCGAAGCCGTAGGAGGCGCCGGCTTCCTTGGCGGTGACCACCTTGAGCCCGTTGCCCTGCTCGATGCCGTAGGCCAGTACCGGGTAGTCGTCGAAGACGGCGGCCGCGTTGCCCGTGTTGACCTCCGAGTACATCGTGTCGGCCTTGTCGAGGGCCTTGACCTTGAACCCGTATTTCGAGGCGATCGAGTTGGCGAAGGTCAGCGACTCGGTGCCGGTCTTCGCGACGACAGTCTTGCCCTTGAGGTCCGCGTAGGACTTGATCGAGGAGTCGGAATTCTTGATCGCCATCTGGATTCCGGAGGCGAAGTACGGGTCGGAGAAGTCGAAGGACTTCTTGCGCTCATCGGTGATCGACATGCCGGCGATGACGCCGTCGGCCTGTTTGGACTGGACGGCCTGGACAGCAGCGTCGAAGCCGACCGATTTGATGTTGACCTTGAACCCCTGGTTCTTGGCGATCGACTGGATGAGATCCATGTCGATTCCGGTCATATTGCCCTTGGAGTCGCGGTACTCGAAGGGGGCGAAGGTGGTGTCGGTGGCGATGGTGAAGGTCTTGCCCTTCACCGAGTCGTCGGCCCAGGCCTTCGTCCCCAGCGATCCGGGAGCCACGGTGAGCAGCGTCATCAGCACACCGATGAAGGCGGCGAGCCGAACGGCCCATCGCGGTCTTCGTGAGATGGAATGCATGGGGCCTCCTGTGGTCGGCGGATGGATACGCGGTGACGGTACATGGAAACGGCCGCATGACGATATATCGGGTCTCTGCTCGAGACGGGCGGCACGACACCCCACACGCACCCGCGGGCGCCGAGGGCCGGCTGCGCGGCCGTGCCGACCCGTTGCTCGACGATGAGGGACGGCGTCTGGACCGTGCGCGCCGACTGCACGGCCGATGAGCCCGAGGGAGTTGACGCCGTGGCCGCGCAGGACGACGAGAGCCCGCAGAGCGCCTGACGGCCGCCCCTCCCCGGAACTGTTCAGACCGGGGAGGGGCGGCTCGGAGGGTGAGCCACTTGTCAGGCGACGCCGTAGGGCAGCTCGGGGTGGGCGGCCGAGATCTCCATGAGCCGGTTGTACTTGGCGACCCTCTCACCGCGGGCCGGTGCGCCCGACTTGATGTGGCCGCAGCCGGTGGCCACCGCCAGGTCGGCGATGAAGGTGTCGGGGGTCTCCCCGGAGCGGTGCGACATGAACTGCCGGTATCCGGCGCCCGCGCAGATGCGCTGGGCCTCCAGGGTCTCCGAGACCGAGCCGATCTGGTTGAGCTTGATGAGCGACGCGTTGGCGGCGCCCTTCTCGATGCCCTCCTTGATGATCGCCGGATTGGTGCAGAAGACGTCGTCGCCCACCAGTTCGATACGGCCTCCCAGGCGCTGGGTCAGACGGGCCCAGCCGTCCCAGTCGTTCTCGGCCAGCCCGTCCTCCAGCAACCAGATCGGGTATGTGTCGACCATGGCCTCGTAGCGCTCGATCATCTGGTCCGAGCTCAGGCGCTGCCCGGCGACGACGTAGGAGCCGTCCTCGGCGCGGAACTCCGAGGAGGCCGGGTCCATGGCGATCGCCACCCCGTTGCGCCCCGCCGTGTAACCGGCCGCCTCGATGGCGGCCACGATGGTGTCCAGCACCTCCTCTGGAGCGGCGATGTCCGGGGCGAAACCGCCCTCGTCGCCCAGGCCGACCGGATGACCGGCGCCGGCCAGCTTCTTCTTCAGCGCCGAGTAGATCTCGGAGCCGGCGCGCACCGCCTCGGCGATGCTGGGAGCGCCCAGCGGGCAGATCATGAACTCCTGGAAGTCCAGCGGGTTGGCGGCGTGCACCCCGCCGTTGAGCACATTGAAGCAGGGCACCGGCAGCCGCGGCGTCTGGGAGCCGACCGCCGGCAGGAACTCCCACAGCTCCTTGCCCTGGGATGCCGCGACGGCCCTGGTGAAGGCCATCGAGACGCCGAGAATCGCATTGGCGCCGAGCCGGGACTTGTTGGGCGTGCCGTCCAGGTCGATGAGGGCCCGGTCCAGCGTCTCCACCGAGTCGAACTGCTTGCCGACCACGGCCTCGGCGATCGGGCCGGTGACATTGCCGACGGCCTTGAGGGCTCCCATCCCGGCGAAGCGGGCCGGGTCGCCGTCGCGAAGCTCCACGGCCTCCCGGGTGCCGGTGGAGGCGCCGGAGGGCACCTGGGCGTCGGCGCGGGTGCCGTCGTCCAGGGTGAGGGTCACCTTGACGGTGGGGCGGCTGCGGGAATCGAGAATCTCCAGAGCGCTGAGCGTGGTGATGGTGGGCATGAATACTCCTCGACCGATGTGCACGCGGTTCCTACACGTGCAACGACGTGCAGGGACCATCAGCCGAGTGGCGGTTCGGGAGAATCCCCGGGCGGGTTCCATCGCCCTGCCCACACATTAGCAATACCGGCCCGGTCGACCACGTAGCATGGCGTGGCTGCGGAGAGCTTCACGGACACCAGCGAAAGGCGATGCGGCATGCACGGTGAGTACAAGGTCCCCGGGGGCAAACTGGTCGTCGTCGACCTCGACGTCGACGACTCGGGCGCCGAGGGTAGGCTGAAGGGCGTCCAGATCTCCGGGGACTTCTTCCTCGAGCCCGACGAGGCCCTGGGCCGCATCACCGCCGCACTCGAAGGGGCTCCGGCCGAGCTGTCGGCCAATGCCCTGGCCGAACGGGTACAGGGGGCGCTGCTGCCGGGCGACGTCCCCTTCGGCATCACCCCGGAGGGGGTCGGCATCGCGGTGCGCCGGGCGCTGGGCAAGGCCGTCGACTGGGACCTCATCGACTTCGACGTCATCCACGGCCCGTCGGTGGATCCGATGATCAATGTGGCCATGGACGAGACCCTCGTCGAGGAGGTGGCCGCCGGGCGGCGCAAGCCCTTCATGCGGCTGTGGGAGTGGAACGCCCCGCAGGTGGTGATCGGCTCCTTCCAGTCCTACGAGAACGAGATCAACCAGGAGGGGGTCGAGCGCTTCGGGATCACGGTCTCGAGGCGGGTCACCGGTGGCGGGGCCATGTTCATGGAGCCGGGCAACTGCGTCACCTATTCGCTGGTGATCCCCCAGGCCCTGGTCGACGGGCTGAGCTTCGCGCAGTCCTACCCCTTCCTCGACGAGTGGACGATGGAGGCCCTGGAGAAGGTGGGCATCAAGGCCCACTACGTGCCGCTGAACGACATCTCGTCCCAGGTCGGCAAGATCGGCGGGGCCGCGCAGAAGCGGTTCAACAACGGGTACATGGTGCACCACGTGACGATGTCTTACGACATCGACGCCGACAAGATGATGCAGGTGCTGCGCATCGGCAAGGAGAAGGTGCGCGACAAGGGGCACCGCTCCGCCGTCAAGCGCGTCGACCCGATGCGCTCGCAGACCGGGCGGCCCCGCGAGGAGATCCTCGACGTCTTCTACAACGTCTTCAAGGAGAAGTACTCCGCCACCGACGGCGTCATCACCGATCACGACCTCGATGTGGCGGCCGAGCGCTGCCGCACGAAGTTCTCCACCCCGGCGTGGACCCACCGGCTGCCCTGACGTTCGGCCGTCCGGGTCTTCCGCCCCAGCCCCACCCACACCCTTTCCCCCCGTCCGGCTATCCCCCACCTCGTCAGAGAGTTTTCACCTCGGCAGCGGTATTCCACTGCCGA
>OMJG01001574.1_pt1 | contig 12876 bp, 14 predicted proteins | sample 1646431 | NCBI WGS metagenome assembly OMJG01 (sample SAMN03771674, study PRJEB25209) | food metagenome | isolation source: Cotija cheese | place: Mexico:Jalisco,Michoacan | collected 2011-12-12 | reverse complement strand
CAAACACAAGTAAATCTTCACGGTATAGATAATCAATTGCTGAGATTGCCTCTATAACACCTTCGTTGTGAAGCTGGGAAAAATATCTACCCACTATTTTATCTAACAAAGGAACTTTGTTATGAGCTATTTCTCTGTCAACCTCAGTTAGGTCTGACGGCAATAAATCTACCTCAATAAACTGCATCAGATGCCACAGTTCAACTATGTCGTTAATGCTACGCACCTTTGGCTCATCACCGAGCACACGTACTGCTTCATAAACCTCAGGAAGTTGAGGGAATGTCTCATAGTCATGTACTCCGTAGAAATGGATCCTTCGTGTTTCTGAATTAGGAGAAGACATGAAATCATTCTAATCCCCTAACAATTGGAACACACAGTACACATTCCCTCGAAACCAACATCAATGCCGGTCGATGATGGCGAAAGCCGTTTCTTCAACCTCAAGAGAGGAAAACCGCAGAACAGTATTCCTCATTTCATATAGCACTAGCCCCATGTGAGCATTCGTTGGTCTCCGATTACCATTCCCGTGTTAGAGCGATTTGAGCCCGGTATTGGACAGCCTTGGAGATACAGGTGACCTGCATTACTGCTCAGCACTGTCAGAACTTCCTCCAGGTAACAATTCGGATAATCTGATGCGGGCTCGATTCTCTGCCGAAAGGCACCATCTCAGTCTGCGAAGTTATCGTTGACGGTTTGCATGGCGATGCCGTCCTGCATGATGCTGAATCCATGCTGCTGGTAGAACGAGGCGTTCCTGCTTTCTTCAGGCATGACCTCAACGTAGAGATAGTCCTTGTAGTGGTCTTTGACCATTGACATCAGATGGCCGGCTATACCGTGGCCCTGGTATTCGGGATCGACCAGCACATAGTGCACGTAGGCGGTCATGCTCCCATCATCAAGCACTCGAACCAACCCGGCCAGATGCACGCCTTTCCATGCGGTGAACACCATGGAAGAGCCCATCAGCGCGGCAAGCAAACGTTTCGGGTAATTGGCTGACACCCAGCCCACGGACGAGAACAATTCCCGCACGTCATCCTTGGTAAAGTTCCGTTCCGTGGTGTACGTGATATCCATTGCAGCATGTTTCCTGTCGTAGGTGTCGTAAGTATGGAACCGCCAACACTAATAGCCGGAGCCAAGTACCGCCACGCCCTTCCAGACTATGGAAGGCACACACTCCTGCCTCGCCTTCAGCCACAACCAGCGCCCTCGCACCCCAATGGGTGAAGCGCGCAAGGAGACCGAGACTTGTGTGAGATACTGCTAAGCAATGAATGATTGGCCCGTTGCTCAACCGCTTGACGCTACCCGGCTGCATTTGGAACCCCTGAACGTCGCCCACGCTCGGGAAATGAGTTATGTGCTTGCCGATACCAGCCTGTACCGGTACATAGGCGGAACGCCGCCAACGGCACAGCAGCTGACGGAGCGATATGCCAGGCAGTCGCTCGGACACTCCCCCGACGGAGAACAAGGTTGGCTCAACTGGATTGTCCGCCGCCTAGACAATGCGGCAGCAATCGGCTTTGTTCAAACCACCGTCCTTTGCGCGCACGAATCCCCGAAAGCTGAGATTGCTTGGGTGATTGGCGTGCAACATCACGGCAAGGGCTATGCCACGGAAGCATCAAATCGTATGGTCGCATGGCTTCAGGTGCAAGAAGTCAACACCCTCATCGCCCATATCCACCCAAGGAATCAGGCTTCTGCAGCAGTAGCGCGCAAACTTGGGTTGAGCGTCACCGAAACCATTGTTGACGGTGAAGTATGTTGGGAAGCCTTGCTGACGAGGTGATTCCGGCAAATACGCTCCACCATCCAGAATCTACGCTAAGAGCACGGTCGTCACCACCACAGTGAACGCAGGAGCATAAGCGGCGTGCGCACATGCATCGCCACAGCCGGAGCTCACGGAATTTCGCCCTGGGTCGAATCGCGTTTAGCTTCGGTGCATCGGCGTCAAAGGTGCCTATACTTCTTCTGTTGACAAGTCAATCATTGATATATCAATTTAAGTGTCAACTTGCCTATCTGACGCTCGAAGCAAGGAAGGAATCCATGACGGACAACCGGATGGAAGTGCTGCTGACAGTCAGCCGTTTGCAGGCGCGCATAAGCAACGTATTCGAAAGCTACACGGGCAGCAGCGTGGCCAGATTCAGCATTCTGCATGCCCTGAGCGACTCCGACTCGCTCTCTCAGACGGACCTGCGCCGCCTCTTGGGAATCAATGCGAGCGCGGTGACACGTCACGTGCAGCACCTCGAGGGCTCTGGCCTGGTCACAAGAGAACGCATACCCGGGGACCAGAGAAACGTTGCGGTGAGCATAACACCTGCAGGCATGCAGCTACTCAAAGGCTGTGAGAACAATCGCGAGTCATTCCTGTCAACACTGTTCGCAGGACTCAGCCACGGTGAACTCACCACATTGCTGGACATCGTGTCCTCCATGGAATCACATCTCGACCGGGCAACAGAACTCTGCGTTCGGAAAGACTCAACCATCGCCGACAATGGCAGCACCGACGACAAGGAAACCCTATGACGAACCTCACCACGAATGATTTCACCGACATACTCGAGGGGCGGCGCTCGATCCGTCAGTATGACCCGAAGGTATCGATATCTCGTGAAGAGATGCTGGAGATGCTCAATGAAGCGGCGAAAGCACCTTCGTCCGTAAATATGCAGCCCTGGAGATTCCTCATCGTGCAGTCCGAGGAGGGAAGGGCAACCCTCAAACCGCTGATTCGTTTCAACAAGCGCCAGAACAAGAGCTCCTCGGCGATGGTCGTGGTATTCGGAGACATGCGATGCTACGAATACGCCGACCGCATCTACACGGAGTCCGCGGAGAAGGGCATCATGCCGAAGCTCATGGCAAAAACGCAGCTGTCCGTCATCGTGCCGACCTACAGGAAATACGATCGGGCCAAAATGAACGATGTGGTGAAGATAGATTCCAGCCTGTTCGCCATGCAATTCATGCTCGTAGCCAGGTCCCATGGCTACGACACCAATCCCATCGGCGGTTTCGAAGAGGATCGCATCGCCGAAGCCTTCGGACTCGACGCCGAACGGTATGTGCCGGTATTGATCATGTCGATTGGCAAAGCGGACTCCGAAGGTCATACATCATTCAGGCTTCCCGCAGAGGAGCTCACTTGGTGGCGCTGACCGCAACGGACCCCGAACGGGCGCACGCTGCTCTAGTGACGAACCATCACAACACATCATTACCGAGAGGAAACCGTCATGCTTGAGATAAGCGCAGCGATTCTGGTCCTGCTGGCAGGATTGCTTCATGGATACATCTTCATTCTGGAATCCTTCAGGTGGACCAAGCAATCGACGATGGACCTCTTCTCGATTTCCACCCGAGACGAGGCAGAGGCCACACGCGAAATGGCCTTCAATCAGGGCTTCTACAACCTGTTCCTGGGAGTGACTGCCGTAATCGGTTCCGTCACATACCTGTCCGGCATACACACGGTCGGATTGACGTTGATGTTTGCCGGAACGGCACCGATGGCCGGAGCTGCTGTCGTATTGCTGGTCGGCAGCCCCGACAAACGTGCAGCAGCGTTGAAGCAGATGGCTCTTCCCCTGCTTGGCTGCATAGTACTGCTGATATCGATGCTGCCGTAAAGACGCAGCTCTCATCTGATTCGCCTGTTGACCGCGTGCTACCATATCCAATCAGAACCCGTATGGGTCCCCGGACGATGGTCAAGTACCCGGACAGCGACAAGACTTGCCGAAAGGTCAGTCATGTTCGCATGGGTCGTTCTCATCGTTTCCGGCGTATTCGAATCCGTATGGGCAACCGCCCTCGGCAAGTCCGAGGGATTGTCCAAACCCGTCCCGGATATCATCTTCATCGTCGGCTTGGCGCTGAGCATGGCGGGACTCGCCTATGCGATGCGTGATATTCCCGCCAGCACCGCATACGCGGTATGGGTTGGCGTCGGAGCAGCCTTGACGGTTATCTACGCGATGATTTCCGGCGCCGAGGCATTCAGTCTTCTTCGAGTCCTGCTGATATGCGGGCTGGTCGCCTGCGTGATCGGACTCAAGCTAGCCCACTGAGCAGACCGTCATCAACCCTCCCTTGGCCGAATAACTCACTCGCTGATTAAGAATTGAGGTTTCTTCATGGATGGCATCACCTTCACAACCTGTACCGCAGCGAATCTTGACGAATTACGTTCACTGTGCATCGACACTTTCACCGACACCTTTGCCAAAGACAATAGTCCTGAGGACATGAACGCCTACGTTGAGCGTTCCTTCTCGCCGGAACGACTGGGCTCGGAGCTCTCCAATCCCCGGTCGACCTTCATCATGGCCTACATCGACGGCATACCAGCCGGATATATGAAACTCAATACGGGGACCGCACAGACCGAGGTCATGAATGACGACGCCATGGAGATTGAACGTCTCTATATTCTCACCAGATTCAAACGACACGGACTGGGCACTGCTCTCATCCGGCAAGCCGAAGAAACCGCCAAGGCGCAAGGTTCATCGACCATATGGCTTGGCGTATGGGAGCATAACGAGCCTGCAAAGAGCTTCTATACGCGGATGGGATTCGTGAAAACAGGGCAGCATGTGTTCATGCTCGGCGATGATGAGCAGACCGATCACATCATGAGCAAGCCTCTACAGGCCGCTTGAATTAACCGGCACCGCATCGGCGAGATACTCGAAAGCGGAGTTCATGCATATGCATATGAGGTCGATCCGGCGCCCTATCGACGTGCCTCCACCAGGCATGTCGACCCGACAGAATCATACGGCCGAAGGCACTCGGGAATACCAAGCGATGCAATCAAGTTGACCAAATATGGTGACGACAACTGAAATACTCAGATATACGGCCTTCGCAGAGACTCCGCAGGGCGGAAATCCGGCAGGAGTGGTGCTTGACGCATCCAAACTCACGGATGCAGAGATGCAGGAAATCGCCGCTGAAGTCGGCTATTCGGAAACGGCCTTCGTGCTTTCCACTCCTGCCGCACACGAACAGAAAACGCCTGGAGATGAGACCACTCGGCGCAGCTATCACGTCCGTTACTGGTCGCCTACCGCCGAGGTCCCCTTCTGCGGGCACGCCACCGTGGCCACCGCAGTCGCTCTCGCGGAACGTGACGGAACCGGCCCCTTCGTGTTGCACACAGTTGCCGGCGACATCCCGATTATGACCAGCCGTTCCGCCAGCGGGCAGATCGAGGTCTCCATGACGAGCGTGGAACCCGACATTCTCGATGTCGACTCGAAAACACTGGCCACACTGCTCGAGCTTCTCGGCCTCAATTCTACCGACCTTGATTCGAGATTCCCGCCACGGGAAGCTTTCGCCGGAAACTGGCACCCCATCCTTGTCCTCAGCGACGCAGACATCTTCAACCAATTCCGATTCTCACCTCCCGCGGTTGCTGCGCTTATGAAATCCCAGGGGTGGTCCGGAACCGTAACGGTGCTGCATGAGAGTGCACCTGCAGAATTCCAGGCCCGCAACCTGTTCCCCGTAGGTCGTATCACCGAAGACCCGGCGACCGGTTCGGCTGCGGCCTCGACGGGTGCCTATCTGCGTTCCATCGGGTATGCCAGCGCGGAGAGCGGAATCACCATTCATCAGGGACAACATGTGGGACGCCCGAGCGTACTGACTGTGGTCATCCCCGAACATGGCGGCATTACCGTGCTTGGCAGCGCAACGCCAATCGCACCGTAACCCTGTTGACACGGCACCTCATGCAAGCCTGGTGCCACCCTTGCGTAGTTCTTATTGCTGTGCCGCATAACGTTCGACGGCATGTGCATACATGGGCAAGGAGCGGGCGAGCGCGGTGAGCGCGATTCTGAGGGCTTCATCACAGCGTCCGGCATCCCGGAGGGCAAGTGCCAGAAAGGCCTGTGCCGCGTCACCGGTCTCTTCGCTGCCCGGTTCCTGAGACAGTATCGCGATGGCCGATTCCGCATCGCCGATGTTGCGCAGCGAGCTCGCGAGTTGGATAACCGCCTGAGAGCGTCTGGCACCGGAAAGGCCCTGCTCAAGCGCGGCACGGTACAGAGGAATCGCCTGCTCCTCCAAGCCGAGGAAATCGTGAACCGAGGCCCACTCGAATGCACCTCGCGGATCGTGTTTCGGCAATTCGCCAACCAGATTGCGCATGGCGATAATCGCCGACTCGCGTTCCATACCGTCCGCAGCAGCCCAGAAATCGGCTATCTTGTCATCCCATGAATCAGTCATGCGCCCCAGTATCTCACGAAGTCGGAGCTTGCCTGAGCAGCAGGCCGTATCGTCTCATCTCGGCATGGAATCCGCGATGATTCACCAAGAAACGCAGGGCGGCGGCTCAGCCCAGCGAATGCGACCAGTCGACGACAGCCTCGATGTTGTTGCCGTCAGGGTCGAGAATGAAGGCCGAGTAGCAGCCGGGATGGTAGTCGCGCATCCCGGGTTCGCCGTTCTCCGTACCGCCCGCGGCAAGACCTTCCTCATGGAAGCGGTCCACCGCCGTTTCGTCGCCCGCACGAAAGGCAATGTGGGTGACGGGCGAAGTCGGTTCTTGACGCCAGGTCTCAACTGACTCATGAGCGTTCGAGATTCGCGGGGAAACATAGAAATCAGCATGAGGAGTCCCGTCCTCCATCCCGAAACCGACGGTTTCACCATGCTGAATTTTGCGGACATATCCCAACGGAGCCAAAACACGAGTGTAGAAATCTATCGAGCGTCCGGCATCGTCGACATGCAGGGTGATGTGGTCTATCATCGTGCACCACCATCGACACGCGACGGTGCGACCGTTGTCAACAACATAGCTGCTGGTTCGCGGTCCTCTGACCGAGTACTCTCTTCCCCGGCAATCCCTACCTCTACAGTCTCCACCCCGGCAATCTCCACCCCAGCAGCCTGCCGAGCCGTCACTCGTGTCCCCGGCACATCGCTCTTAGCTCCACCGCACTCGTCATCTTCGGTCATATCACCATCAATACCGCTGTAGTACGACGAATGCCACATCCTCTCGCATCCGGGCGAGACCACAGACCCCGCAAGCGCTCGAAACAGCGAACGGCCTGCCGTTTGCCGCTTATCGGCGCTGCCACGGGCAGATAGACACCGGCTGGTAGACGCCGTCAGGAAACCACCGTGAAAACAATCACGGTGCATCGGATACGAGGGGAATGCTCCCCGTCCCGATGCACCGTGACCTGGCGCTTTATGCAGCGTTGTGCTGGAAGCAGCCCCGGGTTAGCGTTGCTTTCTGCGTCGGATGCTGACCAGAATCAAGGCTCCGCCTGCCAGCAGTACGATCAGCGCAGCAACCGCGACCATCGCCACATCGGCTCCGGTCTTCGCCAGTGGCGATGCGGTCTTCCCCTGCTTCGATGCCTTGGCCTTATCGTTGGCACCGGCCTTCGGCGTCGCAGTGTTGGCACCGGCCTGACCCTTGTCGGTTCCGGTATTCGAGCCGGTACCGTTATTGCTGTTGCCGCCGTTGGTATCGCTGTTGCCATTATTGCCATTATTGCCGTTGTTGGTATCGGAAGCCTTCACCACGCTGGGCGCGCTCTGACCTGCAGCTACGGCAACCACATTGCCCTTGTCATCCAGAGTCACCTTCGCGCTCATCGCGGAAGCGAGATCCATGTTGTAGTAGCCCTGTGAGGACGACTGCAAAGGATTGCCGGATACCGGCAGAGCGGTCTGGGCGAGCACCTGCCTACGCTGGGCGCCGGTCAGAGTCGGATATGCCGTGGTCAGGAGATTCTCGGCACCTGCAGGCACCTGATCCACCGAGGTGGATACTGCCTTCTGCAATGTCGTGGTCTGGTTACCGCTGGCGGTGAACCCATAGGTCATGCGGCTTTGGTACGCCTTGATTGCCGATGCGCGATCGGTAACCGGCTGCGTGGATACGGGATCCACGAAGCTGTTGGCATAGCCCTTCGAACCATTGGCTTCGGTGGTGGTGATGCATTGGCTCAACGTGCTGCCGTAACCGTTCGCCTTGCATTCCTTCGTCAGATAGTTCACCAACTCCTGACGCGCAGGCTCGAGCTGATCCTTAACGAACGTCGCGTCGGACCAACGCGCGACGTTGGCGACGTCACCGTCGATTCTGCCGCCGATGATATCCAGCGGATAGTGGACGCCCAAAACTATGCGGTTGTTGCCGGCTTCCGAACCACGAGCGAGGATTTCAGGGGCCAGCTCAGGAAGCAAGGTCGCCAGACCGACGGCACCCGAAGTCGCGTAGGTGGTGTGCCCAGATGGGAATGAGCCCGATGTGGTCATCGCATCGTACGAAGGGTCATGCTTGGTACCGGTGGAATCGGTCCAGGCTTGCACCTTCTCGATGCCGACGGTCTTGTCGAGGCCCGCTGCGGGATAGCCGCCGTTGGCGCGGTCGACGTAAGGACGCGGGTGGTTGAAGGTGTTCTTCGCCTTGGACGTCGACACATAGTCACCGAGCGTCGATACACCATAACCGGTCTGGTTCGTTTGCGTGAAGAGCTTGGTGAACATCGGGAGGCTTCCGTCGGAGATGCCTTGTGACAGGTATTTGCCGAGCACGGGTCCGAGGGCGTCGGGGAGCGTCTCTCCGAGCTTGTAATCGGAATCGACCAATGCTCGCTGCTGCTGGGCGGAGGGCGTGGTGCCGGTGGAGCCTGCGGCCGCCGCGTTGTTGATGGCCTTGGTCATGTCGTCGTTGTGCTTGAGCACCGAGGTATTGCCGACGGTTCCCTTGCCGAAGGTGCTCACATCACTCGACACGAAAGGCGTCGAGGCTTTCCACAGTGAACTGAAATCGGAGAGCAAGGAGACCAGGTCGGGCTGATTGCTGTCGGACTCGTAGTTGGCGGTGTCCACACTGAGATTGAGTACACGCGTGGTCTGTGTGGCACCGAAATTGTTGTCGCTGATGATGCTGACATCTGCGGTATCACCGTCCTGCTTGGTGATTGCCATACCCTCGTAATTGTCCATCAGAGGATTCTTCTGAGTCGCGCCGGATTTGGCTGTGGCACCAAGCGTCTTGCAGTTGGTGAGGTTCGCCAAGGACTGTGAGCTCAGAAAATCCGTGGTCGGAGCTGCGGAAAGGTTCTGCACGCCGCTTACGTCGGGAGCAGCGGTCAGCCCGCTGGCTTTTGAAAGGATGACGTCGTTGCCGCTGGCCTTCGCGAAGGAACGCTGCAGCACCAGCACGCTGTCATCTGACAGCGCCGAAATCTCCGAGATGCCCTTGGCTGCGTCGGCGACTTTGAAAGCCGTCTGTTTCGTGAGCTTCCACTGTCCTTGCGCACCTGCCTGATCATCGCGATAGACGAGGAATCGGCGGGAAAGCGTGTCACTTGCGGATACGTCCCCCGACAGGCTGCCTTCCATCGCGGCGACGATCTGATGTCCGGACGGTGAAATCGTCAGGCCTTCCAGCGTCAGATTCGTGGTCGCTTCTCCGCTTGCAGCCGTGGTGTCATTGTGAACCATGAAACGGTCGGGCACGGTAAGAGCGCTCTTCTGCACACCGTCGCGGCCATAGATGCGAATCGATGGTTCAGTTTCGGAGCTGACCAGATAATCACCATTCGGCAGCACCGCAAGACCCTCGTTGTCGGAATTGTAGCCGTTGTAGGCGTTCCCGTTCTGGTCCTTCAGAATCAAGGGCTCACGAGAGATCGATGGTTTGCTCATGTCGCTGCCCAGGAACCAGATGCGGGCGGTGGTGTCACCGTTGTTGTCGAGACTCGATACATAGGAGTTGCTCTGCTCATCCCAGGCCAATGACGAGAGTCCACCGACACGCTCATTGTTGTATGTCACATTATCCAAAGCATCCGTATATCCGAGCATGCCCACATTCGCCGAACACGCGTCCGCCGCGGTCGCCGTCGCATTCTGATAGGTGCTTGCCTCATCCGCATGGGCCGTACCCGCCGTCAAAGCACTGATATTCATCGTCGTCAGTCCCACCGCCACGGCGGTCAACGCCACCGCCCAACGCGGCACACGTCTGGAATCTCTGTTTTCTGACATATTCCCCTTCTTCAGTCACGGCGCCTTCAGCGTCAAAACCGCATCGTGAACCCCTTTGGAACACCTCAAACGACACTAATCCTGGGGAATGCAGCACACGGGGAATCGGGGACAACACAGATGCAACAATAGGTGAATTCTTGATGACGCGCTCCCTGATGACGATAACCATATGAGCGACATAGCCCGGTGAAGAATCCCCTCGCAGGCACAGCCGGCCTACACCATCTGCATAGAGCGAAGAGCGTACGAAAACCGCAAGGGTTTACAGGCGAATATAGCCTGACTGCACAGGCTGCATCTGTGCGAGGAACACCATGCCAGATGGGACGATTCTGACGCTCTCGGGAATATCCTCTTCACCGACCTGATGGCTCCTCATCGCCGCAGCGCACGCCACAAGACCGACGCCGTCAGGAATATCGGATGCACTCACTGTTTTCAGTCCGGATATGGCGGTGTGGTTCACCACTATGAGCACTGTATCGGCACATTCGGCATCGCCTACGATGGCGGCGGCCGTTCTCAACGCTCGACCCACATCCTCGGGGAGGTCCGAGGCATGGAGAATCAGCGGATTGCTTTCCAACAGCGTATCTGTCATGACCATCCTTTGCCACAGAGGACGCTATGCCCTCGACCGTCAGGTGCACATACATGGACCCGCGCACCGGCAGTCTGCAGGACAGACATCTACTTACCGGATGAGCGCGAATCGATGACCTAGATACTACGCTTCACTTGGCCTTCAATGATGAGAATACGGTCGACTGGATAAAAGTATCGCCTAAAGTCAGCAACGGCGAGGAATTGCTATCACCACTCGACTCGGCGTCAAGTATCTGCTGATAGGTGGCTTTCCCACCGGTTTGCAAATCCACAAGTTCCTGTGCCTCGTCCGCGCCGATGCTTTCCCCGCCTCCGCCCAGCTGACCTTTGGCTGCCACATACCCCCACCTGGTGGTCCATATGGCCACGCTGCGATTGGAGTCCAGAGTGGCATTCGCCACCATGGCATTGCCGATGTCTCCGCCAGTCATCTGACTCGTCTCGACAACACGCAACTGGCAAATCGCCCGTGAAGGGTATTGCTTCGAATAGACGGTCACCGTATCCCCATCCTGCTGCACTGTGACGCGGCCCTTCCAGTAATCTGGGATGTCGAACTGATAGCTGTCCGTCGTAATGTGGGAGGCATCTTGTTCCTCCTTGGTCTTGATGCTGGCATTGACGGCATCGACGGCCTTCTGCAAGGCGCTCTGGGCGTCCGCATACTGTTGCTTATCCGAAACATCATTCGAGGCCAGAACCTTCTCGGCCGCGGTTATCGCTTCCTGGAGGCTGGTTCTGCTTACATCGTCAGCGACTTTCCCCTCCGAGGATGTCAGCACGCTGCGCGAGGACGTCAACGAGTCGTTGAGGGCATTCTTCGCATCGCTGAGCCCCTTCTGCGTTTGGCTGCTGCTGACCGCCGCACTTGCCTTGTCCACCGTCCCGGCATTGTCCTTCAGCGTTCCTGCGGCCATATCCAAAGCCGCGGCATTGGCATTGAGCTGATCCGTCTCCCCTGCGGCAGGGCAATCCTTACGGGCGGGAACCTTGGCCTGCAGAGCGTCCTTCAAATCACTAACGGTCTGAGCATCATCCACCTGTTCCGGCGTCACGGCCTTGGTGGTCGAAGCCTTGGCCGTGGACTCGTTGAAGCTTTTCAAAGCCGAGTCATACGCCGCGAGATTCTTCTCGCACGAGGACAAAGCCTGCCGTTGGCGGAGTTCGGAGATATGCCCGCTGAAAGCCCTCACACCGAACACACCGGCTGCCACGAGGACAGCCGCCACCAGCACCGCGATAAGCACACGAAGACCATGTCTTCCGCCACCTGTGTGCCCTGCATCCGGGTCTTCGCCATCGGCACCTGAGGTGTTGGACGGGGCATTCATCTGTGAACTGCCTTGGACGGCCCCATCACCGACAGGACTCAGAATCTGCGTATCATCGTTTTCAGTCAACTCCGTCAATCTTTCTGCTCAGCCAAACCCCAAGAACTTGGGAGACATAGCCCCGAATCACTAACCACAATGTTAGCCGACCCACCGGCCCGGAAATCCAGATTGTTGAGCGATATCGACACATGGATGAAAGCATTCGCGCATCGCACCGCACTTTGAGCACACCCGTCACCAACCCAGGGCTCCACGAACCGGCAGGTCAAACCGTCAAACCATCAAAGCCGGCACAATCATACTGGCGCAACGCACTGCTGGCCCTGCGCCGTCAACAGCGCAATGCTTTAGAACCGCCTGGAAAACGATAAAACGATACGTCAGTAGTTCATGCCCGCCATCGGCGGTCATGAGAGCCGTTGTTCAGCGTCCCTTGCCAAAAGCACTCAACCGGACGCCATTCCAATCAGCACTAATTCTCAAAGGCATCGCAGCATTCATTCCGGCAGTCTTCGCCGCATTTTGAATCGTGCTCGCATTCGGAGCACCCGGACGCCCTGGTTTGGGAGTCAGAATCCACAAGGGACCGTCATCTCCTAGAACCGTGTACGCATCCACAATGGTGTCGGCAAGGTCGTCTTCATCATCTCCATCGCGCCACCAGATGATGGTTCCGTCAATCGCAGAGTCGTAATCTTCATCAACGATCTCTTCGCCTGTACATTTCTCTATTCGAGCGCGAATGTCATCATCCACATCGTCGTCCCACATCCATTCCTGGATAATGCCACCGGGATGGAATCCGAATTCTTCCGCTTTCTGGGTCGTCGTATCAGCCACAGCCCCCAGCATAACA
>OMJG01001573.1_pt1 | contig 12876 bp, 13 predicted proteins | sample 1646431 | NCBI WGS metagenome assembly OMJG01 (sample SAMN03771674, study PRJEB25209) | food metagenome | isolation source: Cotija cheese | place: Mexico:Jalisco,Michoacan | collected 2011-12-12 | reverse complement strand
ATTAGCCAATTTGGAGAAATCAGCTAGAAGTTAAGGGAAGAATTAGCCAATTAGAGAAAAACGGCTAGAAGTCGCCGGAAGAATTAGCCAATTTGGAGAAATCGGCTAGAAGTTAGGAGAAGAATTAGCCAATTTGGAAAAATCGGCTAGAAGTTAGGAGAAGAATTAGCCAATTTGGAGAAATCAGCTAGAAGTTAAGGGAAGAATTAGCCAATTAGAGAAAAACGGCTAGAAGTCGCCGGAAGAATTAGCCAATTAGAGAAATCGGCTAAAAGTCAGAGGAAGAACTAGCCAATTAAGAGAAATCGGCTAGAAGTCGCCGGAAGAATTAGCCAATCTGGCAAAATCGGCTAAAAGTTCACTCCAATTCAAACCGTATCAGCTAAAATCTGCTTTTCCTGAATAATTACAAACAAAAATCCCAGCCAGTTTTTGATACACTGACTGAGATTCAAATTTTAAAAGTTATTTGCTTTGGTCTTTTGCTGAACTATCTTCGGTTACTCTTGTTTCTAAGTCTTTGGGATCAACATCTGACAAGGCAGCTTTTTCTGGGGCTAAAGCGTCTCGAATGTCAGTCAATAATTGAACTTGAGGATCAACTTCTTCTTCCTCTTCTTTCTTCGGCATGATCTTGTTGACAGACTTAACGATCAAGAAGACGATGAAGGCGATAATTATGAAGCTGATGATCGAATTGATGAATGTCCCAAATTTAAATGTAGCATCGCCAACTTTTAAGACCCAGTCGGAAAAGTCGATCCCACCAATAAATATCCCGATCAAAGGGTTGATCAAGTTTTCCACTAATGAATTTACAATTGCTGTAAACGCACTTCCAATGATGACACCGACAGCCAAGTCCAGCACATTTCCTTGTGCAATAAATTCCTTAAATTCTTTTAACATGTATTAAGCACCTCTTTCAAAATATGTACAGTGAACATTATAAGCACTATCATTATTTTGCGAAAATAATATGCTTATCTTTTTTCACAATCATTTAGTCAATAATTTCGAGATAAAATAGCTCAGATGTTTCTAATAAGGAGTAATTTCATCTATAATAAAGGTGACAAAATAATATTCTTACTATAGAAAGGAAGTTATTTTATGGATATTATGCAAACGATTTATCAGCGCCAGGCTGTCAGAGATTTTTCTGACGAACAAGTACCTACAAAAGACCTGCAAGATATTATGGATGCAGGACAGGCAGGGCCGGTCGGCATGGGCGAGTACGAGAAATTTCATTTTACGTTGTTGACAAATTCCGGTACTATCAAGCAAGTTGAAGCAGACAGTGTCAGCAATCCATATTATGGTGCACCTGCAGTTATTATTATTTCGGCGCAAAAACAAGACAGTTCAGTTGGTTCAATGGAATGTGTCTCCGCCGGCGCAATGGTTGAAAACATGGCTCTAGCGGCGACCGGCAAAAACTTGGCAAGTTGCGTGATCATGGGTGCTCTAATACCTTTGAGCAAAGATGATGATCTGTTAAGCAAGTTGCAGATCCCAGCTGGTTTTGCTCCTGTAATCTCTTTAGCTGTCGGCTATCCTGCTGAGTCGATCTCTAAACCGACTAAAGGACGTCATGAAGTAACCCAGACTATAATTTGATAAGCATAATTTACTGCTTTTTGCCAAACGTTTGTTGGTAGAGTAACTGTCCGTAAGTGGTCAGTTACTCTTTTTTTAGCTTTATTGCAGTTTAAAACAACTGGTATGATAGGCAAATGCGTCCCTTTTTTACAGCAGTTTGAAAAATTACAGTCAAGTTACATAAAATCTGTAATTAGCTCCATAAAATAGTAAAATAAGTTTTTTTCGCAAAAAAATAAAAAAAGTTTCTGAATTTCAAAAATATTTTCAAAAAGGCAGGCTATTTTTTTTAGATTTTGTCACATAGTTTACCAACCGCCAATGTACTAGCGTTAAGCATCTTCTGTTTATTTTGTGGACAATATTTTTTGAAAATATATTACAAAATATTACAAATGTAACATAACATTACGAAAACAGTGGCTTTGTGTCAACAAATAGAAATTGCTGTGTAACATTAACTTCATATACTAGTCACCGTCGGTTCGAGAGATGAACTGAAATTTAGTAAGCAGGTTCGTCAGGCGCAAGGCTTGAGCTTGCTGGGGCTCTAAAGAGTTTAGAGCTGTTAGCCAAAATATACAGGAGTGAAACTTTTTTATGAATTTGAAGCAAACATTACTTACAGTCACCGCAGCAGCCGGATTATTTGGAATGACAACTATTGCAGCCAACGCTGATACAGTTACAGTCAAAGCAGGAGATACAGTTTCAGGAATTGCAGCAGCTAACCATACAACTATTGCTGCAATCGAAAAAGCAAATGAACTTGCTGATGTTAACTTTATCCTTCCTGGTCAAAAACTTGACATCGATGGTGAAGGTAAGGTTAAAGTTGTTGAACAACCACAACAAGTGCAGGCACCTGTTCAAGCACAAACAGCTGTTCAACCAAAAGCACCCGTGCAAAAACAAGCACCTGTTAAGACACAGGCACCTATTCAATCTTCTACACCAGCCGCTTCAAGCAGCTTGAATGGTTCAGAAGCTGCTGCTAAAGCAGCAATTGCTAATCGTGAATCTGGTGGCTCATACACAGCAACAAATGGTCAGTTCTATGGTAAATACCAATTAGACAAATCTATGTTAAATGGTGATTACTCAGCAGCTAACCAGGAAAAGGCTGCTGACCAATATGCTATTGCAAGATATGGTTCATGGCAAGACGCTTTGAAGCATTCAAACCAATTTGGTTGGTACTAAGAGCAAAACTTAGTTAAAAATAAAGATAAAAGTGAAGCCAGTCAGAGATGTAATTCGTCTCTGGCTGGCTTTTTTTGAGCAATAATAAAACCGGCCCGCAGGCATTTTCAACTTGCAAGTCGGTTATTTTCTTTATTAAGAAGGTTGAATTTCAAAACGCCCCTGAATACCGCTGGGATCAATAAAGGTGATCTGACCGTTGTCAGCTTGCTCAAATTCAATGCTTAAGCTAGTGAGGTGCTCAGCTATGCGGTCAAGTTCCGCAGAATCTGGCACATAGAAGCTGTAATATTTTAAGCCGGTTTCATTTTGGGTTAAGGGAGCGGCATTGCGGCTCATCCAAACATTTGCTCCGATATGATGGTGGTAGCCGCCAGTCGCTAAAAACTTGGCGGCCTCACCGAAGTTAAACTTGAGTGAAAGGCCTAAGATCTTGGTATAAAAATCTTGTGTCTGGTTGACATCAGAGACACTTAAATGAATATGACCAACCATAGTATTGTCTGGAAATCCAGTCCATTTTTGATCAGCAGCTTTCAAAACGCCTTCTACATCCATTTCTAAAGTATCACTAGGGATCTCGCCGTCTTCTTTGATGATCCATTCTGAACGCGGCTTATCATGATAGACTTCGATCCCATTACCTTCTGGGTCGGTCAGATACAAGGCTTCACTATAAATATGATCTGCAGCGCCGCTTAATGGAGCATTAGTTGACACATAGCGGATCAAGGCATTACCGAGGTCTTTTCTGGTCGGTAACAAAAAGGCCGTATGATAAAGACCTGTTCTTTGCTGGGCAGCACGTTGACCGTTGATCTGGAATAAGTAGAGAAGTGGGATGCGGTCGACGCCTAAAACAGCTTGCTGTGTTTCTTGTTGCAGTAGTTTTAGACCAATGATCTGAGTATAAAAGGCAATCATCTTTTGCAAATTGTTTACTTTTAAGGCAACATTGCCAGGATGAGTTTTTTCATCTAATTGAAATTCGGGAATTATCGCGTTTGTCATAATGAGGCTCCTTTCTGTTTTGTCAAATGTCCGTCGGATCAGTTAAGGTTTCGCATGACAAGAGATCTCCGTCTATCCAGCTCAGACATTAACACGCAAAAGAAACGCTGGAACTTCTGAGTCTGAGCTGCTTGTTTGATGGGTGCATGCCGTACTGTGCGATTTTAGTGAACGCTATTTTCTTTTTGAACGTCGGCCAAAGTTTGGGGTGTGATCCCGTGTCCCACTTGATATTCGTGGTAGTGGACGTTTGCAAAATGTGCGGCCATAATTTCATGAACGTGACGACCGATCTCAGGAGAAAATAGCGGGTCTATTGATCCTTGAGAGATAAAGATCTGTGGGCTGGACAAATTAGTACCCAGGGTCGCTTGCGCTGTTTGTTCAACAAATAAAGGCAGACGTCCGCTAAACAATTCTACTTGCTGAAATAGTTTAGGATAATTAACCACTAGACCGCTCCCAATGATAGCTCCTTGACTGAAACCAAGGTAATGTAGAGGATGAGCGGTCAATTTTTTCTGAGTCAAAAGTTGCTGGATAAAACTATAAACATTTTCGATCGCGGTGCCGATAATTGTCTCTTCTTTTTTAGAACCGCGCTCAAAATTGACGTCGAAAAATTGATAGCCATCTTGGAAGACTTGATCGCCTTGCAGTGAAAGCTGAATCTGGTCTGATGCGAGCTGGTCTAGCACAGGCTGCAAGTCATTGTAGTTAGTGCCCATTCCATGGAGTGCGATAGCGATCGGGGTATGTTTGTCCCAATTTTGGGGATAATTTAAACGATAAAGATATTGCATCATTACACCTTCTTAAATAAGTCAAGTTAAGTTAAATAATATTATTTTTGAAATCTTTAAAGGAAGGCTGTGCTTCCTGTGTTGCCGAGACAAATATATCACACTTACAAAAAGTAAGCAAATTATTTTTACAATTTGTCTGTCAAATCCGGCAACCCTTTCCAATTTCAGGTAAAAACTGGTAAAATTGAAGGGAATAGATATGCAAGGGCTTTTAAAATTTAATTAGCCTGACTGTTACAGAACTGACGTAGGAGGGGATCGTTTCATGGCAGTATTAGTATTGGGTGGAGCGGGTTATATTGGCTCACACACCGTTGATCGTTTGATACAAAAAGGTGAAGATGTTGTGGTTGTTGATAGTTTGATCACAGGACATCGTGATGCAGTTAATAAGAAAGCTAAGTTTTATCAAGGTGATTTGTCTGACCAAGGCTTTATGCGGACAGTTTTTGCAAAAAATCCTGAAATCAAGGCAGTTATCCATTTTGCTGCATTCTCGTTAGTGGCAGAATCAATGAAGGACCCGTTGAAGTATTTTGATAACAATACGGCTGGTATGATCAAATTACTTGAGGTCATGAATGAGGTTGGCGTTAAGAAAATCGTCTTCTCATCGACTGCTGCCACATATGGCATTCCTAAATCAATGCCGATCAAAGAAAGTGACCCGCAAAAACCGATCAACCCATATGGCGAAAGCAAGTTGATGATGGAAAAGATCATGCGCTGGTCTGATGAAGCGTATGGTATCAAGTTTGTTGCTTTGCGTTACTTTAACGTTGCTGGGGCTAAGGAAGATGGCTCGATCGGTGAAGATCACCATCCAGAAACACACTTGCTTCCGATCGTTTTACAAGTTGCGATGGGCAAACGTGACAAGCTGATGATCTTTGGTGATGATTACAATACCCCAGATGGGACTAATGTTCGTGACTATGTTCACCCGACTGATTTAGCAGACGCACATATTTTGGCTGTCAAGTACTTGCTTGCAGGTAATGATTCCAACGCCTTTAACCTCGGTTCTTCAACAGGATTTTCTAACAAGCAGATCTTGCAAGCTGCTCGTGAGGTTACGGGTAAGGAGATCCCTGCTGAAAAAGCGCCTCGTCGCGGTGGAGATCCAGATACATTAATTGCTGCTTCTGATAAGGCACGCGAAGTGTTGGGTTGGAAGCCGCAATTTGATGATATCCATAAAATTATTGAAACAGCTTGGAAATGGCATTCAACTCATCCGCAAGGCTATGCAGATAAGGATTAAAAAACAAGGTAAAGTGAACCGCTTAAGTCGCAACCATTAGCGGATAGATGTGTTAAAGCGCGCATTTTGGCGATGTAATGTATATGTTTGGCTAAGCGGAAAGTCTTAGTTCACGAAGTCCAATCAAAAAGTGCAACCTCTAAAAAGCAGCATTGAAAGGTGCTGCTTTTTGTGTACAGTAATTTTCTTGCTAAAAAAAGAGGCTTAGCTTATGATAAAGGCAAATAACTAACGAGGTGAGCGACTATGAAACAAAAAGTACAGAACCATTTGAATCATGCTGCTTTTTTATCAGGAGTGGCGGCTTCAGGCTTCTTACAGACTGGACTCAAAGCAGCTTCGGCAACAAGAAAACATTTGCGCCCTAACAAACACGAACAGCAAGAAAAGGTTGTTTTGGGTCGGGTCAAATATCGCCCTAACGTTAAAGAGCCGGTTGACGTTTTAAATGGGATTAAAAACGATTTAGACGATATTAAAGATGCACTGGTCGATATCGCTGAAAAAAGATAAGCTGATCATGTGGCGTGAAAGAGTACGTTCATATTTATAACAGCTATCGTTTGGATAACTATAGTCGGTATGCTAGAATAACAACGACTAACAAATCATTGTTTCGAGGGCAGCGTGGGAGACTACGCTGCTTTTTTTGCTTGAATTTACACTTTAAGTGCAACACTAAAGCAAAAACGTCGCGTTCCCAATTTAGAAACACGACGTTTTTCATTCAGTTATAAGTTGTCAGGCAATTAAAAAGCGAGTGTTCAACAATTTAGCTTAATCAATTTTTTTGAAAAGAGGTTCTGCTTTTTGAGCATCAAGCGGCAAGAAAGCATTGCCAATAACTGAGTCATCAATTTTCAGCTCATAGTTGTCCTTGAGACCAGCAACAAGTGGAGAAAGATTGTTGATCTGTTCTGATTCGAATCTGCTGAAAGAGAAATTACGCAGATTCTTCATGTTATTTTCTAAAGCTACAGAAAAAACTACTCGTAAATAATGACCTGCCTCATTGGAAATTGTCCATTCCTTGTCCTTTTCTTTACGTGCTTCAGTTTTTTCTACAACAGTATTATTCATGCTAATTCCTCCAATTCAATTATCTGTTCTTCTTGATGTAATATACCATACTCTATTAAAATCTAAAAAGCAAGCTTTTTAAGTTATGAAATAGTTAAATAATCATTAATACTTAAAGCAAAATGCCTTTAAAATAGGAATTAGCGTGTTTGTAAGTGTTAATCAGTAGTTAAAAGCACTTGAAATGATTATTTTTAAATAACTATACCACTTTTGGAAAAACAAATTAAAACCATTTACTTTTATGTAACCGCTTTTAAAGACCGCAAAAATGCGGTACACTTAAAGTGGATGTTAGGAGAAAAACATGGTCAGAAAGAAGAGGGAATCTAATGGACATATTTCGCAGCGTCGTAGAAAATTATGAAGGACATGTTGTCACAAAGATCAGATTGGTCAATGATAATGGGACAGAAATTTCCTGTTTCACTATGGGTGCAACGTGGAATGAGTTTTTAGTACCATCTCAGGATGGGGACAAGCAAAATATTTTACTGAGTTTTGATACAGCAAGACAGTACTATGACAATTCTCTTTGTTGTTGTCAATCGATCGGACGAGTTGCAGGGCGGATCAAGGGCGGTCAATTTGAATTAGATGGCAAAAAGCAGCAAGTGCCAACTAATGAAAATGGCAATACTTTGCATGGTGGAGAGCATGGTTACCGCTCCTTGAATTGGGGGTATACAACTTCGCGTGGACCTAACAGTGTGAGTGTGATCTTCCAGAAGCATATTAAAGAGTCGCGCGATGGATTTCCCGGTAATTACTTAGCAACAGTCGTTTATACTTTGGATAATAGTGATCGTGTCACTATTTCATATAGTGCATTGAATGGTGAGCAGGATACGCTCTTTAATCCAACGTGCCATGCCTATTTCAACTTGAGTGACAAACGTGATCTTTCCACGCATTCTTTGATGATCAACAGTAAAGAGTACTTGCAGACCGATGACGAAACGATCCCAACGGGCCGGGTCTTACAGGTCGACAATACACCATATGATTTCCGTAAATTCAGAAACTTAAAACAGGCTGCAGATGAAACCGGCGGTTTTGATGATGCATTTGTCGTTAATGGGCCAGGCATGGCGACAGAACCTGTTGCTGTGCTGCGTGATAATGATAGTGGTCGTCAAGTTACGATCAATAGTGAAGGAACTGGTCTAGTTATGTACACCATGCCAGAAATAGATGATGGGATCAAACTATCACGGGATAATGGCTTGGATGCTTTGCCTGGTGAAGGTGTGGCCTTAGAAGCACAGCAATTACCGGATGCTATCAATAATGAAAACTTTGGCGACATTGTGTTAAAGAGAAACGAAAAGAAAACTTATCATATTTCCTTTGAATTTAAGCAACAATAAGTTTTGTGAGATATAGAAATAAAATATTAGTTCAGGTCTTATCCCAGTTTTATGAAAACTGCTGGGATAAGGCTTTTTTGATCTGTTGGCTTTGCAGTTTGTTTTAAGGTCAATAGTTGACAAATAAGGGCGTACATCAAGTAGATTAGCAGAAGCAAATTCTGGCGACAGCTAATTTTTAAAGCCAGTATTTGTCATCTGTCTGCGAAAACTAAGGTTGCTTGAAAAATGTCTGGAAATGGGCGGTTAAAATGTTAAAATCAAACTAGCAGTTTGATTAATAATGAGGGATGGAATTTAAGATGGAAACTTTTTTGTTTGATTTTGATAATACTTTGGCAAATTCTGGCGAAGCTTCGATCGTTTCAGTCCAGAAGGTTTTTGCGGACGCCGCTAAGCCTGTGCCAACTAGAGATATGATTTTTTCTGAGATGGGATTGCCGATCGAGACCTCTTTTCCGATGTGGGCAAATCTTGATGAACATGATATTCAGCTGCAAAAAATGTACGCTGATTTTCGCGACTACTATTCAGCGATCGAAGATCAAAATACCAAGTTATTTCCTGGCATTAAGGAAGTATTGGCGGACCTAAAAGACGCAGGGCACAGCCTATATGTCGTTTCTAGTAAAGGTTCAGCTTCACTAGAGCGGAACTTGGATAAATTAGCGATCAGTCAGTACTTTACGGATCTGATCGGTTCTGATCTGGTGGATAATTATAAACCAGCTCCAGATGGGATCTTGAAGCTAGTCGACAAATATCAGCTGGATAAGCAACAGGCCGTTATGATCGGTGATGCGGTTTTTGATCTGCAAATGGGAAAAAGAGCCGGGGTCAATACAGCTGCTGCTGGTTGGGGTGCCTATGATATTCATGCCATTAAAGCTGAACGGCCGACTTATTTGTTGGATCAGCCGCAACAATTGTTAGATATTTAAGGAGTACAGTATAAAGTTTACGCACACAAACTGTTTTAAGAGGGCGTGTGTTTTTTAATTTGAGGTGCATTTCATTACTTTGTGTGCCTGATGGAGTAGAATTAACAATATATTTTAATATGATCTTACATATGTGCATATTTGAAGGGAGAAGATAATGACTATTTGGGAAAAATTTATAAATAACGTCCGCCTAAGGCGAGCAGTAGTGCTAACATTGATCGTGGGGGCCTTATTTGCGCTTCGAGGCTTAATGAACACGATATTATTGACTTTTATTTTCACTTTTTTAGTAGTACGCCTGATCAACTTTATTCAAAAAAAGGTCAAAATCCCGAGTCTGATAATCGTCATTGTGGTCTACGCACTAATATTATTTGGGGTTTATTTTGTTGTGATCAAGTATGCACCGAAGATCTTTAACCAATTTGAAGGAATGGTCAAATCAGTGATCACTTTTTACCAGAACCCGCCCAAGGGAGCAAATGATGTAGTGTCTTACATCAGTGATTACATCAGCAAGTCTGATATTACGGCCCAGGTGAAAAACGGCGCGGCTATCTTGTTCCAATCGATCACTACTTTGGGGTCCTTTGGGGTCTCAGTTTTCATGGCACTATTGTTAAGTTTCTTCTTCACGATCGAAAAAGACAGGATGTTTTCTTTTTCACGCAACTTTTTAACAGGTCCTTATTCATGGTTCTTTAAGGATATCCGTTATTTTGCTAATATCTTTGTTAATACCTTTGGGGTAGTTTTAGAGGCGCAATTTTTTATTGCTATCGCAAACACGGTCTTGACTTTGATCGGTTTAAGCTTAATGAAAATACCACAGCTTGATAGCTTGGTGGTCATGATCTTTATCCTAAGTATGATCCCGGTAGCTGGTGTGATCATTTCTGCAATTCCAATGTCTTTGATCGCATACACTGATGGCGGAGTTAAGGCTGTGGTGTATGTCTTGCTTATGATATTGCTGATCCATGCTTTGGAATCCTATGTTTTAAATCCAAAATTAATGTCTAGCAAGACTAACCTACCGATTTTCTATACCTTTGTGGTCCTATTTGTTTCGGAACATATTTTTGGCACTTGGGGACTGATCGTTGGGATCCCGATCTTTATCTTTTTATTAGAAGTATTGGGAGTTCATTCTGTTGGAAACGAGAAGAAAACTAAAAAGAAACGTGTAAAAAAGGAGAGACGAGTTAGTGAATAAAGAAGAGTTTTTGGCAAAATACGCGGTTGATCGTAAAGATACAGCGTCGGTTAAGTGGGATGGCATGCAAGAGGAATTCGGCAGCAGCGATCTTTATCCATTATGGGTCGCCGACACTGAGTTCAAGATCCCGCAAAGTTCTGTCACCGCGCTTCAAAAGCGGGTCGCACATGGTGCTTTTGGTTATTCGCTGACACCGGAAGGCTATTATGATGCATACTTTACTTGGCAAAAAGAGCGTTATGGGATCGAACTGCATAAAGAATGGCTGCGGTTTGGAACTGGAGTGGTCCAATCACTAAGTACTTTACTGCAATTTTTGACAATACCAGGTGATGCAGTTATGATCATGGAGCCTGTTTACCATCCGTTCCGCCATGTTATTGAGGACAATGATCGGAAAGTTGTTGCCAATGAACTAGTAGATTTTGGTGAAGAGTATAAAATGGACCTCGAAAAAATCGAGGAACAGATGGTGGCAAATGACGTCAAAGTTTTGATGTTATGCAACCCGCATAATCCTGTGGCGCGGGTGTGGACTGAAGAAGAGCTTGCCAATTTGTTAGAATTATGTCGCAAAGAACAAGTGCTAGTGATCAGTGACGAGATCCACCATGATCTGTTGCCGTCAGATAAGAAGTTTGTTTCGGCTTTGTCGATCAAGGATGGTTTCTATCGCGACAATATGATCATGGTCGATTCGCCATCAAAGACTTTTAATATGGCAGGATTGTTGATCAGTCATGTTGTTATCCCTAATCCGCAACTGCGTGATCGCTATGATCAACAACAAGAGATATTGCATGCTCCAGCAAGCAATATTTTAGGAATGGTTGCTGGACAAGCAGCTTACAGCGATGGTGCCGACTGGTTAGCAGGACTATTGGCGGTAGTCAAGGATAACTATGACTATTTGAAGGCTCATTTGCAGGCAGCTTTCCCCGAAATTAAGATCACTGACCAGGAAGGGACGTACTTAGCTTGGGTCGATCTGTCAGCAGTCGTTGCACCTGAAGAACTTAAACATGTAGTTCAAGACCAAGCAAAATTAGCGGTGGACTTTGGCAGCATGTTTGGTCAAGGGGGCGCAGGGCACATTAGGATCAATTTGGCCACGACACCTGAAAACCTGCAGGCAGCTGTTTCATCCTTAGTGAAAACACTTCAAGAAAATCAAGCTTAAATTTTCACAAAATACTGTTAATTTTGCAAAATTGAGTGTAAAATAAGCTTGTATAATAAAAAATAAAAGAAAGAGGTCTGTACTAAATATGCCAAAATTAGTATTCATCCGTCACGGACAAAGTGAATGGAACTTAAAGAACCTTTTTACTGGCTGGGTTGACGTTGACCTGAGCGAAAAAGGTGTACAAGAAGCTACAGAAGCAGGTAAAAAACTTAAAGAAGCTGGGATCGAATTTGACCAAGCTTATACATCAGTTTTGACACGTGCTATCAAGACTTTGCACATTGCTTTGGAAGAAAGCGGCCAACTATGGATCCCTGAAACCAAGACATGGCGTTTGAACGAACGTCACTATGGTGCATTGCAAGGCCAAAACAAAAAAGAAGCTGCTGAAAAATTTGGTGAAGAACAAGTTCATACATGGCGTCGTTCATACGATGTTTTGCCACCACTTTTGAAGGCTGATGACGAAGGTTCTGCTGTTAAGGAACGTCGTTATGCTAACTTGGATCCACATGTTGTTCCAGGCGGTGAAAACTTGAAGGTTACTTTGGAACGTGTCATGCCATTCTGGGAAGACCATATTGCTCCAGATCTTTTGGACGGTAAAAACGTGATTATCGCAGCCCATGGTAATTCATTGCGTGCTTTGACTAAGTATCTTGAAGGTATCTCAGATGATGATATCGTCAGCTTAGAAATGGCTACAGGCCAACCAGTTGTTTACGACTTGGATGACAAGCTAAACGTGGTTAACAAAGAAAAACTTTAATTAATTGTAGTTACGGTAGATTTTGAGAACTTTCGCTACAGGAACGTTATATCGCAAGTTTTAGCGATGTAGCGTTTTTTTTACGGGAAAATAATAAATAATTTGTTTAAGCCACTTATTCTTACGAGAATGGGTGGCTTTTTTAAGATAAAGTTACAAAATTATTAAGGTAGGATCAGCTTAAAATGCGAATATTTAAAATTATTTGCTGAAGAAACTGCAAACTAAATCGAATAAAAAATAATAATATAATTAAAAAATAGTCAAAAGTAAAGATGATTAATTAACAAATAATACTGCCTAAAATATAATCCATTTTTCTTAAATATAATTACAATTAATCTAATCTAGCAAAGGAGAATAAGAGAGCGTAAAATATCTTGTGTAAATGCATAAAAGATTTCTGAATTGTATAGAAA
>OMJG01001572.1_pt1 | contig 12893 bp, 11 predicted proteins | sample 1646431 | NCBI WGS metagenome assembly OMJG01 (sample SAMN03771674, study PRJEB25209) | food metagenome | isolation source: Cotija cheese | place: Mexico:Jalisco,Michoacan | collected 2011-12-12 | reverse complement strand
CCTGCATCGATGTTAATATCGATATTATTTGATGCTGAATTGATTCTGCCTTTTTTAAAATTCACCACACCTGTAGACAAGTTAATTGACAAGTTCGTTCCGCTTATCGTACCGGTTGTAATATTGCTAGCATTAAGATTAATGATATTCACGTTTGCTGCATTTAGCGTACCAACATTAATCTTATCAGCTGATATGCTACCTATTTTAGCATTAGTTACTGCAAGGTCTGCTATCTTTGCTGTGCTTACTGCTAAGCTGGCTATTTTGGCATTTGTGACTGCTAAATCGGCTATCTTAGCATTGCTGACTGATAGATCACCTATCTTGGCGTTGGTGACAGCTAGATTAGCAATCTTTCCTTCATCTACAGCTAGACTTGCTATCTTAGCATTGCTGACTGCAAGGTTTGCTATCTTACCTTCACTTACAGCTAAGTTGGCAATCTTTGCGTTACTGACAGCTAAGTCTGCAATAGCCGCTGTCTTAATGACACCATTAGAAATGTACGTGTTACCGGTAATATTGACCTGTTCGCCAGATAAACTAATAACCTTATTTGCTAGATCAATCTGGGTAATGCTACCATCTGAGTTGGTAATTCTAAAATTCATGCGGTCGGAAAGTAGGGTAATCTTACCTTCTACCGTAGTGACTCTCCCACTTACTTCGTTGACAGTTGTCTGGTCAGCTTTAAGGGTAATCGCCTTGTTCGTTTGATCAATAGACGTACTCGTCTTGACCTCATTCCAATCAGATGATAATCGCCAATCGTACTTCGTCCAGTCCTCATAAGGCAACGCAGCAGTCCCCACATATTTCGGTATTGCGCCAAGCGGGTCTTCTGACGGTGCAGGTGTCCACGGTGTCGGGATGTTCATTGTGTTTGCTGGTTCTAGTTTAGGTTCCTTAAATGCCAAATATGTTGCGGTAGAGTCTCTAAAACCAAATGCTGTATGGAGATCAAATATATCAAAAGCTCGTAGAGATCTACCAGTATTTTCCCATGTGTATGTCGAATATAAAATATACTCATTGTTATTAAGCGGTATTATGCTGGCTTTTTGCCTATTATGATCGCCTGAAGTAAACCATGTAAAATCTACATTGTTATTAGGGTTATATTTTCCATCAGTTTTAATTCTTATTGATTGTGTATAAGTTTTTCTATTTTCAGGAATAAAGTTATCGAACCTATTGTATTGTGGTAAAATTTCATTGTATAACGCACTACTTCCAGTTGTTGTGTCAAGATACGCCCAACCATCTTTCCATGTTGTATTGGTGATTCCATATCCCATGATGAATGGTTTGCTAGTTTCTAATTGCAATTGTTCCCCATAAGGCATCAAGCTTAACCCTTCCCCGTTTAACCCCTGTGTATAAACTGTCCAAGGTTTGCGCTCTGGGTTTGGTTCCCATTTGTAATCGGAGGGATTGCTTGAATCTTTGAGAGAGCGCCCGATGTATCTTGGGACTGCGTTGTCGTAGTCGTCAACAGGAGCTGGGGTATACATAGATTTTCTGTCAAGTTCTATTTTTAATCCTTTATCATTTTTCGGATTGCTGATAAAAGTGTTGATACCATCTTCAGATAACCTATATACAATTTTAATTTTTCCAACATTTGAAGCAGGAACATATTTGTAGGTATCTACATAAAGTTGCTCGATTGAAGATATGAAGGTTCCATCATCCTTGTATTGCACAATTTTTTCAATTTGGTCATAACTCGAAGTTGCTTTACGATTGTAAACCGTTACTTGGTAAGATTGTCCCGCTTTAACATTGGTATAATTTTCCGTTCTATACAAAAATGGTTGATTCCCATTAATATTTACTCCACTATCTCCTGCGATATTACCAAAAACAACTGCCCCAACTAACAAATTCTCATTCGGCTTAACCCTCGTAAACCTATCCGTACCGTCTGGTGACCATGCGTATGCGATTTCCGTTCCGAGGGAGTCGATGTTGGCTTGGACGGCTTGTGTTTCGGTTTTGGTGGAGTAGGTATTGCTTACCGTTGTCTTAAACTGGTCAACAGAGGCTTGCACCGTGGTGATTTTTGTATCGGTTTGGCTTTTGGTATACACCGTACCCTTAAAACCATTGTAGTCTTGAGTTAAGGATGTTAGTGACGTATCCAATCCGCCGGTTTTCGTTGTCAAAGTCGTAATTTTCCCGTCTTGCAACGTTAGACTTGCTTCTGTAGCACTTACTCGCCCTTTGACTGTATCGACATCTGATTGGTTCGCTTTAAGACTAATCTGCCCCGCCATCGTTGTGATATTACCTTCAGCGGTAGATACTCTACCCGTTACGGCATCAACGGTGCTCTTATCCGCTTTGATTGCAACTTTGTCTTCTAAATCATCGATACTTGCGGTATTTGTGGTTACAACACCACTTAGATCGCCAACATCTTTGACTGCCTTATTCGCATTGGCTAGTGCTGAATTAGCGTTTGTCACTGCGCTAACAGCTTGCGCTTTTGCTTCATCGGCTAATGCAGCACTGCTATCGGCTTTCTGACTGGCTTGAGTAGCTTTGTCTACTGCGTTATTGGCGTTAGTGAGTGCTGCGCTTGCGTTGCTATCCGCCTTTGTAGCTTTGTCTACTGCATTTTGTCCTGCTTCTAGTGCTTCGTTGCCTATCACTTTAGCTTCTTCACCTGCTTGTTTCGCTGCTTCGCCTAACACTTTGGCTTCGTCTGCGGCTTGCTGTACTGCTTTTGGGTCAATAAACGCTTGCCACTCATAGCCGTTCCAAAACTTCATGATAGTTTTTTCGCCATCAACTTGATACCAAATATCGCCTTTGCTTGAGGCGGTTGGCTCGCTCGGACCTAAAAAAACCTTGTTTTTCCCATCAGCAGATATCCAAGCTTGATTTGCTGTATTGACTGCATTCTCCAATCCAGCTTGCACATTTTTGTGAAAATCGTTATCGCTTTTTGTCACTTGGCTAACTAGATTATCAGAGCCACAAGATACATCATGATCAATGACATTCCCTTCCGTATCATAGCTAGTTGTATAAGACATGATTCGGATTTTTTGTTCAAAGCCCAAATCTTTGTTGATAGCCATGATATAGTCGCCTTCATGAGGCTGGTCATACTCATAGCCAGCCTTTGTCAAATCTTCCATGTCAATATCAACTGATACACCATAAGAGGACTCTATTTCGTTCTTCAGTCTTGTGGTTAGACTGGCGGTGTTTTTGTAACGTTCGTCGACTATCGGGTCGCCTTCTAGCTTCCCATAGATGCTAGCTAGTGGACTAAGATACTCGACTTCTAAACGACCTTTTGTTTGGTCTTCAGGGTCGTTATAGGCACCATAACCTTTTAAATAGGTAATAAAGTTCCCTATGTTTTTTTCTATCCGCAATTCGTTTAAATTAAATCCTTTTTTAACGATTGTAGATAAGTTAGAGCCGACTTTTTCGAGTATCCGCACAATTTTTCCATTGACTGAAAATTCAACGCCAGTAGATGATACAAAATCCTTAAATAAATCAAGACGGTTCTTCATGCCAAAACTTTCTTTTTCAAACGCTGGGATTGTTACTTCTAAATGATATTCGTACCCACTGCCATTAAAAATAAAATCAAGATAAGCTGTCGCTGTATTAGATCCGTTCAATTCTCCGTAAACCACTGATTTTGATAGGTCAAAAAAGAACTCGTGAACCGCGTCAAATTCGACTACGATACGAGTTCCTTCATCAATTGGGTTAGCATATGTTAGACAATAGTTTTCATCTTCAAACTGTAATCGCCAACCACGACCAATGCCTTCCAAAATTTCATCGTTGGTGTAGATTGTACCTGTTAGAGATTTCTCACCATTTACGCCTTTTGTTTTTTTACACTCGACAATCGCCGAATGTTGTTTGCCATTTTCGTCAATAAAATTAATCACTTACTCACCCCCTATTTATAAAGTTCAACAAAGTTTAAGAGCTGAATTGAGCCTTTAAAATTTGTTGTCAGAGTGATTTTTTTGCTTGCAGAAGGTGTCAAAACAAAGTGTTCGTAGTTCGTTTTGTCATTGACATTTGAGCCATTCAGCGTCGTTTCTACACCTTTTAATTGTAAAATATCGCCATTCAACAAAGGCGTTACCGCATGATAGATAAACGTTCTATCGCCGACTTTTACAGATATATCGCCACTTTGAGAAGCGTTCGAGGTTAGCTTCATTACCCATGGCCATTCTAATTGACTGCATTTAGCTGTTCCTTTATAGTCGATTGAATCAGTGACATTCAACGCTTTCTGGATTGTTTCGCCAAATGGTAATTCAGCGGTCGTTAAATCCACGGAAAATCGATTCAACAACCCAGCGTCTGTTTTTCCAATGAAAGTGTAAGAAATTTCGTTTTCGCTGTTTACTTTGTACCGATATTTATAAGCTTGATGCGGAATTGCCAATAAATTGAAATCAGCAGTTTTTTGCCCGGGCAATTCAAAACCATATAATCCGCTTGTAGGTAGCATTTTGGTAATATAAAAAGGCTCATCATTGCTGATAAGCCCGTTTAGTTCATCCTTCTTTTCTTCCAAATCATAGGCACTGCTCACTAAAAATAGGCCTGATATAGTTATTTTTTTCGCCTTGTGGACGGCTCCTGTAAATATATATCCACTACGATTTGTTACTTCCCTCTTATTCGCAGAAACACTAGGCGAACTATCCTGAAAATCTGTTACAAGTACGCCAAGAGAGGAAAGCTTCGTTTCCACTCCATCCTTTGTGATTAAAGCATCCATTCTTCTTCCCCCTTATTGGAAATACTTATCTTTATTTCTGTCTCGTGCTTCTTTACGTTTGACAGTCGTGTAAATCTTGTCACCAACCAATTCGTTGTGAACGTAAATTTCATCTTGTCTCAATTCTGATTCAGCGACATCTTTATCCATATCATCTGTAAATGTGCTGATATTACGATTCGTGAACGTTGTGTCAGCTGCCATAACAGCTTGTGCTTGGTATTGTTGTGCTTCGATAACTGATCCAAAAGCCGCGGCTTGCTTCGTTACGTATCCAATCATAGATTGCATACCTAAACCAAGGCCTTTACCAAGCATTTCACCCATCCAAGTCGTAATTTTCGAAGGAGAATGGATGTCAAGTGCTCGTTGCATGGTTCTAGCCACGTTAGAAGCGATTGAATTAGCAACGCTATAAATGTATCCCGCGGAACTAGAAAGACCATTAGCTAGACCCATGCCTGCGTAGTAACCAACGCTTTGCATTCGATAATTTAGGCCGCTTAACGCTGACACAATTGAATTAGAAGTATTTGAAGCCATTGTCACCATTTGGCGCATACCTGATGAAAAAGTGCTCGTCATGTTTCTGACTGCACTGCTCATTGTCTGCGTAGCTTGACTCATCGAACGACTACTAGCACTACTAACATTAGAAAAGCCGCTATTAACCGTTTGAGAAACGTTCTTCATAGCGGCAGAAGCAGTTTGCTCCATGTTTTGCATGGACTGTCCTACGCTTCGAGCCATTGAAGTGATTTCTCTTGAAGAACCTTGATTGATATTCGATGCACTTGAATTGACATTAGACTGCATCATGTTCGCGGCATTGCTTGCGGTCGTTGCAGCATTGTTCATGTTGCTGGACACATTTGCTTGTAAATTGCCCATTGAATCAATCACATTATTAGACATTGACGAATAATCACTTGATGTGTTTTTGTTGGCGGTTGAAGCGGCGCTTGATGCATTTTGTGAAGCTAAATTACTCAAGCTAGATACGCTCGATTGCATACTAGACATTGATTGACTAACGCTGCTGTTCGCTACGCTGAAACTACTAGCGACATTTTTTGTAGCGGTTTGGGTATCTGCATCCATTTCTGAACCTTTGGACTTGGTTTTCCCTGTGATTGTATCCCACAGATTACCAAAACCATCTTTGATTCCGTCCCAAGCCCCTTTTAATACGCCTGGAATTGCCTGTAATACTCCACTTGCCAATGATTTAACAATATCCCAACCAGCCGATAGAATACTTGGCAACATCGTGATAATCGTAGTAATCAACGACATGATAATTTGAATACCACTTGAAATGATATTAGGTAGATTTTGTACTATACCGCTAACTAAAGCTTGGATAATCTGAATCGCTGCTTGTAAGATCATTGGCAGATTTTGCACAATAAAATTACACAAAGCTTGAACAATTTGAACCGCACCATTTAACAATTGAGGGATATTTGCCATCAAGCCATTAATCAATGTCAAAATAGCATTTAACGCTACTGGTAAAATTTGCGGTAACATTTCTGTTAATCCGTTAATTAAACCTAATAGAATTTGAATACCAGTCTGAATGATTTGTGGTAGATTTGAAACAATATTTTGAACGAACGTTTGTAAAATTGTTTGGACTGAGCTAACGATTTGCGGAATGTTTTGGATAATTCCGTTTACTAGGCTTAGTAATAAATTCATCCCCATAACTAACAATTGAGGTAACGCGCTTGCTAAAGATGTCAGAACCGTTGTGATAATCGTCAAAGCCGAACTAATTAATGATGGTAGGTTTTGTCCGATACCACCAACTAATGAGCCAATGACATCTACACCAGCTTGTACAATTTGAGGTAGCATCGTAGCAATTGTGTTCGCTAGTTTCCCAATCAATTCTGTCCCACTTGTAATTAGTTGCGGTAATTGTGACGTGATTCCTTGTACAAATTTACTGATTACTTCGGGACCTTTTGTTGTTACCATGTTCAAAAGTTCGTCAATCTGTGTGCCGAATTGGTTATTTACTAATCCAAGTCCGGCGACGACTAAACCTAAGATCGCTGCGGGACCGACAGCAGCTAAAGCCACTTGCATAATCGTTCCCATTGCAGAAGTCATACCACCTAAAGCACCCATACCAACGTCAGCAGCAGTTGATAACCCGCCGCCAATTTTAGGAAACATACTGATTAATCCTGTTACGTTATTGGATACTAATCCAAATGCGGAACTGAGAGGGCCGTTTAAAACTCCAGAAACGGTCGAAAATCCAGTTGAAACTTGTTTTAAAACAGGCAAAGCTCCACTTAAGGTTAATGCACCACCTAAAAGACCAGCGATTGGAAGTATTCCGGAAATGACACTTTGCATATTTTTTAAGGATTCACCAGAAAGTTCTGTTCCATTAATAAAATGATTTAAAATAGGGATTACACTATCAATCGCTTTATTGATTCCATCCATGTTAAAACCACCAATTTTATCAGTGATTTTACTGATGGCATCAATACCAACTTGAGAAAGTTTGTCAAAAGCTGGTTGCAATTTATTCGTTAATGTCTCTTTCAAGCCGTCCATCGCTTGACCAACCGTTTTGTATTGCGTAGCCATTTTGCTAAAGGTGTCATTCGTACCAACTTTAGTGATAGCATCAAAAAAGTCTTCTGTCTTAATCGTTCCATCTTGAACAGCTGTAACCATTTCAGACGTTGACATACCCATTTCTTTTGCAACTGCCGCAATACCAGCAGGTGTTTGCTCAAGCATCAACTTAAAGTCTTGCCACTGTACCATTGGCTTTGCAGCCATTTGTGTTGCTTGTTGGCTTAGGGTAGTCATAGCTTGAGCAGGATTTTCGGCAGCCGCTGCTAATCCACCAAATCCCATAACTAATTTATCCGTGTTTTTAATACCAACTGCAGCCAACTGACTATAAGTAGTAGCCATCTCGGAAGCTGAATAGATTGTTTTAGTTGCAAAATCTTGCAATTCTGCTTTTACGCTTGCTATCTCTTTTTTTCCCATGCCGATGTTTTCCATATTGGCATTGAAAGTTTTCCACGTTGCTGATCCTTGATTCAAATCGCTAATCAGACCTGTTATGCCATTGGAAATAGCAGAAATGGCTTTATTTGCTACAGCATACGCCGCACCAATACCTAGCGCTTTTGAAATCAATCCATTAGTTGCGGACGTAGCACCGTTTGATTTAGATATGATGGAGTTCAAGGCGCTTGTTGCTTTTGATCCCGCCTTGTTAAAAGCACTTGTCAGTTTACTCCCGACAGTATTTGCCACTAACGCTGATTTAGTTGTTAGTTTTTGCAATGCATTGCTTGTTAAATTTACTGCATCTTTAGCGTATGTACTTACTTTGCTAAAACCTGACCTGAACGGCTCGGGAATTTTTGCGCCAATATTGGCAATCACACGTTGGATTTGACCGCCAGCGGTACTAAACGGTGCTACAAGACTTGTTTTTAGCCCGTTGAGTTTGCTTGGAATAGTAGCGCTAAGTTGGCTCATAATACTTCCAACTTTTGAGACAATGCTATTCGTACTACTACTCATTTTGCTTGCTACTTGATTCATTGTTGAGTTCGTTACGCTTAGCACCTGTTGCATTGCTTTGTTGTAGTCGCTAGTATCTGCCCCAATCAACGCTTTAATAGACCCAGTGATTTCTCCTGCCATAGGTTCACCCCCTGTTTTTAAAATAATCTAATGCTTTCAGTGCTTTATCTAAGCGTTTATTTTCACGTTTCATGTTGCGATTGAACGCTTTTACAATACGATTTTCAGCTGATTTTTTATTGATGATTTTTTTCATTTGTGGTTTTTTGGCGTTCATGATGTATCGTAGATTAAACCCAAAAATAGCGTTTTGTTCCTGTTTATCCAAATCACGCAAAGACAATCCTTCTAAAATTGCTTCTAATTCCCACAAATAGCAATCCATTATCAATTTAATGTCAGTTAATCCATATCTCGCACAATTGACTATGAGATTTCTTTCTTGATTTTCTCGACTAATTTCTTCAATTCGCTGATTTGCATTTGATTGTCTTCTTTCTTCTGATTGTTCAAGTAATCGACTGCTTTCTCTAAATTCTCGTTGTACTTGCGAATCTTCGTAACGAAAAAACCACTTGCAACCATTTCGTCTTTCAAATCATCAAATATTTTTGAATAGGCCTCTTCTTCATTTAACCCACCAGCTATCGATTCTTCGACATAATTTTCTACGGCTTCAACTGCATCGTTTTCCGTTGCTTTGTTATCGACAAGTTGAATTAGATTAATCAGCGCATCATCTTCTTTTTCTAATACTTGCACGAACAAGATGCCAGCACCATCATTTTGAGAAATGCCTTCATCGTTTTTCGATGCCAATTTTTTGTTTGCTTTAAAATTTAACGCATAATTAAACTTGATTTGATGCTCTTTACCTTTAATTTTAATATCAAATGACATGTCTGATTCCTCCTAAATAAGATAAAAAAGACTAGTCCGAGGACTAGCCTTCTGTCTTTTTAATGTTGTCATAATCTCCAGTAGTTTCACCCGGATTTTGGTATTCGTATAACGCTTCAATAGCGGAGATATCTTCGTCTGTAAGTGGGAATTTTCCTTCCTGCAATTTACCGATGATATTCAATGTGTATGATACTTCGACTAAGTCGTCTCCGTCTTTGATTTCTACGTCGTCAGGCATACCATAACCAAATTCAGCTGGATAATTCTTCGTTCCCGATTGTTCGACAATAGGTTCCGCAGCGTCTGGATCAACAACGACACGCCAAACTTTTACAGACGTACCATTTTTTTTAGCATCTTTCACAACTTTGATTGCTTCATCTTTGGTAATAAAGTATTGTGTCAAGTCAATAGAATGTTCATCAGTTGATTTGATGATGATGCGGCCCATTTTTGTTTGTTCGTCGATATTATCGCCACCGTATGTCACGCCACCTTCTGTCTGAAAAGCTGGTAACAATGCTGGTGAACCCAATGGTGCGGTAACTGACTGAATAAAATACCAAATTTTCTTTGCTGTTACAGCTTTACCTGTAAATTTTTTAATCTTACTTGCCATGTTTCATTCCTCCTAATAAATATAATCATTGATTCTGAAAACTACATGATACACTTCACGGCCAATCGAATTATCAATCAATACCTGATGGTCGATTCGTTTATTTAGTGCGATTTTTGTTTTAAATACCGCCTCTTCAAGCGCAGTTCTGCTGTCAATCGGGTAATACAAATCGATTTGTAGGCTTGTATCAACGATTGCTGGTCCAAACTTCGCGCTTGGTGAATCATTACCTGTGTGTGGACCAATGACATAAAAAGGTTCTTTTACTTTCGCATCTGGCAGCTTGAATTTTACGGGTATTCCCGTTGTGTCTAAACGAGTAGACACCATTTTGAGGTATTCCGTCATCGGAGAGTACATACAATCATCCCCTCACCAGTTTTGTTAGTCTTTTTTGCAACAATGGCCAATCTGTCTGTAACGCGGGAAACAAAAAAGGCTGTGCAAACATGTAACGTGTACCCATTTCTACAAAAATAGAATACTCGGCTGGAGAAATAACTTCCGCTTGCATCAATCCAACGACACTAGCATAGATATTATTCGACATCCATCCAGTATCCCAAGGAGCCATTTTCTTACTCCTTTTTTCTACACGCAAACTAGATAGCTTAATTTCTTGGTCAATTGCTTTCTCTAATTGTGGTGCTTTTCGTTGCACGTTTCGGATGAATTGCTTCATACCTTTTATTCTGACGCTCTTACTCATGTGAGAATCACCACCGTTGAATTTCGATGGTATCGCTTGGAAAAAACAGAACGCTCAACGCCGTCATATTCGATAGACTCAAAATCTTTCCAGATGCCCTGTATATGCGCCTTAAAAGCGTCCTGATTGTATTTCCCAAAGATGCCCATTTGTTCCTCATTTGACAGATTAGCAATGTTGCAAGCAACGATTTTTGATTCTCTACTCACGATTTCATCATCAAGATAACCTGGGGCTTTTGTTACTGTGGTAATCTTGATGCGTTCGTTGTAGTTCATATGAAGCGTGTGACGCCTTTCCCAGCACGCACGCTTGGTTTGGTGTATTCATCAAAGATATCCAAGTATTCATTCAAATAGGATGCTTCCCACGTGTATGAACGCCCTTCTTCGCTATCGGCAGTAGCCCCTTCACTGTTGCGTTTGTTAAAACGCTTGATAGCAACATCTCGATGAATATAAGATAAATCTCCTGGTATTTCCTTTTGCTTATCTGTTCCGTTTTTTGTTGCAAATTGATTCAAAACAGACAAAATGCGTTGCTCACTGTCTTTAATAATCAAATTTAACAACGCATCCTGTAAACTGTCTCCAATTCCGAGAAGTAGCTTGATTTCATCTAACATCAAGCATCACTCCTTTCTTATACTCCGCTGCCAGCTGCCGGTTCGGTTTTAATCGTCGCTTCAACCACGCCAGCTGGAATTTCAGGAAACAGTACCAAAGCGTTCATGAATAACGATTCGTAAGTAGCGTTACGCAATGTACGTCCACGAGTGGCAGAAATGAATCCTGTTTCGTCGGTGAAATCTACAAAGATATCGCCTAGATCAGATGCACGCATATCTAAATAAGCCAGCACAATGTTATCAACAGCAGTTGAGTACACTTTTCCTTCTGGAATTGCGTTTAATACAACAACGTTATTAGCTCCTAAGAAGTTTTTAAGTAACGTCATACCAAAAACGTTTGATGCATCAGCTAATACTTTGGTATCGCCTAAATAGGTGGCAGCGTCCATCGGATTGATGAATGAAACAAATTGTGCACCATCAAATTCTTCAAACGTGCTTAATTTACCCCAAGAATTAGCCAAAGCTTTTTGTAAACCAACGCCAGTGATTTTTGTAGGCGCAGTACCCAAGAAAGTGGTGAATTGGGTCTTGATGCCACCTTGAATCTGACGTAATAACTTGTCGTCCGCTTGGTCAATAGCTAGAGAAGCCCCGTGACGTGCAATTGCTTCTGCCGAAACAGCACGACGCCATTTGTTGAACGCCACTTGAAAGGATTTGTCTTTCGCACGTGTCACCTTAGAAAGTGGAATGTCTTCCCCTTCTGCGACCGCTCCATCTTTCAAAACGGTAGTCCATTTGTACATTTGAATCTTCATGTCTCGTGACAAAGGTTCTTTACGTGTCACACCTAATAATGTCAACAATTCTTTGATTCCTGCTTCGAAACGATTTACAAAATCAATTGATTTGATTTCGCCTAGATCGTCCATAGTCGTTAAGCCTGTTTCCGCGAACATTTGAATGTTCATTGGTAAAATTGGTTTTTTCATATTGTTTTCCTCCTAAAATAAATCTCTATTTTGTGCAATCAATCGTTGGCGCTCTGTGGAATCTTTGACAGCCATAATTTCAGCTTTTGTCATTTGACCACCCGTTCCGCCAATTTTTGGTTTGTTTTTTGCAGCCAATCGTTCGTTGACTTTTGCTTCTACTGCCTTATCCCATTCAGCACGGAACGCCTTAACATCTTCCAAGATATCTTCAGCAGTATCACCCGCAATACGATGGGCAAAATCTGCCGGAATCCCTTGAGCAGTTAATTGCTTGCCTTTTTCTACAAACAATTGTTGTTTTCGAAATTCTGCTTTTTCTTTTTCAAAATCGTCTTTTTCCTTTTGAATCAAGGCTTGCTGCCGTTCTTCCTCTGATAACTTAGCTAAACGAGCAGCTTCGTTCTTTTCTTGCTCCATTTCTTTCTGCCATCTAGAATGCTTAGACTTGATGATAGAATCAACGTCTTTATCATCTTTAAAGCCAAACTTTTCTTTGATAGCTGCTAACTGTTCACCAGTCAGCGATTCGACATCTAACTCAGTACCGTTTTGTCCTTCGTTGTTGTCGGTTTCTGGTTGGCCACCCTCAGAACCATTGTCAGCAGCGAAAAACTGTAATCTCATACTCATCAAATTTAATTTATTCATGTTGTTCTCCTTCCATTGCTTTTAAAGTGGATCAATGCTTGCACTTCCAGTAGCCTTTAAAGTCATCACTGCTTGGACAAAATAAA
>OMJG01001567.1_pt1 | contig 12912 bp, 15 predicted proteins | sample 1646431 | NCBI WGS metagenome assembly OMJG01 (sample SAMN03771674, study PRJEB25209) | food metagenome | isolation source: Cotija cheese | place: Mexico:Jalisco,Michoacan | collected 2011-12-12 | reverse complement strand
AACCAGCCAAGAGGATGCATAATATTAAACTCTAACTTTAAGGGGTAAGTACCAAACCATATCAGAAACGAGTTTATTTTATTTTGCTTTTTATTCGATTTTTATTATAAATATTTAATTGCATAAGTTTGAACATACCCAATAGACAAAACGTTACGACTAACGCGCTAGCAAAAAAATCAATAATGGAAATTTCTAAATTTGCGGCAGCAAATGACATGAAAAAGTAAGTTCCTAAAATCACTCCAAACATCTTTAAAGGGTTAGCCAGTCATTATCAATTGTAGACAGCAACTCGTTAGCTGACTCTTTAGGATCTTTTCCAAAATAATCTTCAGCAGAAATGCCATCTGCTTGGGCTGCAATTAAGTCTTGGAGCATTTGTAGTAAGATCTCTTCTATTTTACGATCGTTTTGAAAGTTACTCCCTAACCGAACATACTCCATTAAATCTTCATAATATTTCTTATTCTCTTGGGTCAGTTGTTCTCTTAATTCGTTATTCTGTTGAACCATTTCTTGCGTCCTATTCATGCTTGCTGTCTCCTTAATTTTGTTAGTCTAAAAGTATTGAAGAAGTCTGATTCCTGATAGTATCCATAAAAATAATACAGATACTGACCAAGCAACGATGTCTTTTTTTGCTAATTTACTGACTTTCCAAGTAAGGACAGCTGTAACGGCAACTAAGCCAAATAGTAACAACTCTTGAGAAAGATTAACCATCCATAAACTAGGCAATATGAGTTGCTCAATGAGTACATCCGTAACAATTATGAGAACGCAAGACAGAAAAAAGAACCGATCTTTCTTTTTAGAATCTGTCTTACTATAAACATTCTGCTGGAGATATTTTGACAAAACATATACTCCTACACTCAAATAACTTACTCTGAAAATCCATTTAAAAGCGCTAATGGAAGTGTCATTCAATATAATGGTTATGATTAGACTAATGAATAGATTTATACTCAGTACTACAAGAAATATTTTAAATCCTTTAACTTGTTTATTATCTATTGTTTCTAATAGCTCATCTGCTGATTCCCTTGGATTCTTACCAAAGTACTCTTCAGCGGAAAGCCCATTTTTTTGAGCTGCTATCAGATCTTGTAAGACTTCTAAAAGAACCTCTTCTGTTTGATTTTTATCTTTAAACCAATTGCCAAATCTGGTATATTCCAATAATTTTATATAATATTCTTTATTCTCTGGATCTAGTTGTTCTCTCAATTCATGATTTTGTTGAATCATCTGCTGAGTTGTACTCACTTTTTGTCCCCTCCTCGTGCATGTTTTTCTCTTTTCATAGCGTAGAATACTATCAGGTAATTAGCTGCCACCCCTAATAACAGCCCAATAATTCCAGCTGTCGTTTTGCCCATTACAGTCTCAATCCATGATGAGGTTACTGGAAAATAATTTAAAGCAGTTATTACGAATAGAATCCAGACAATTGGCAACACACCCGACCAGATCAGTCTTTCATCTTTCGGCAACGCACGGATTTTCCATGTTATTCCAACAGCTATTATCGTAACAAGACCCAGCCCAACTTCATCAGAAAGCACAATATTGCCTACGTCAGGTAAAATGTGAGGTGCTATTACTAATACTATCACTGCACTTGCAAAAGTCAGGCCAATTAATACACTCTCGTATAATGACTGCTTCTTCCGTTTTTTGAATAAGCCGCTTTTAATGATCATTAGACAAATCAAAACGCCGATACTGATCGCCAATATATTTATAATAAGATTTAACACGTTTATGGTCTGATTACCTGTAGATAATTCAAACAGTAAAGGTAAGATCGTCGAAGCTCCCAATAATATACCGATGAGCTTCCAACCTTCTATCCAGCTGATCGATATATTTGAAAGGACTTCATCGGCCGTTTCTTTGGGTTCTTTTCCAAAGTAATCCTGCGCTGACAAACCATCCTCTTGTGCTGAAATGATGTCCTGCAGGATTTCAAGCAGCCTTTCTTCCATTTCTTTATTATCTTTCAGCCAATTACTCAGTCTTATATACATCAATAATTCTTCATAATATTTCTTATTATCTCGGGTCAGCTGTTCTCTCAATTCATTATTTTGTTGAATCATCTGCTGAGTTGTACTCATTTTTTGTCTCCTCCTCGTTTAATCAATCTGTGTACGTTTCCTTCCAGTTCTTCCCAAATTTCTATAAATTCACTGCAGTAAGCCTGACCTGCTGCGGTAATGCGGTAATATTTCCTATCTGGTCCATCTGGAGATGCCCTTTTCACACTAGAGGTTAAGCCGTTTTTCTCCAGTTTCTGTAACAGAGGATAAACCGTCCCTCCGACGATATCAGTGAATCCAGCCTGTTTCAGCTGCTGGACTAATTCATACCCATAAACTTCTTTCTCTTGGATGATTAGAAGGACACAACCTTCTAATACTCCTTTTAATAATTGTGTTTTTCTCAATCTGTCACCTCTGTCTAAACATCATACGCTATGTTGTATAACATACTAGTTATCTATCTACATCTTAAACGACCAGCACTAGTATGTAAAGCAAAGTAGTAAAAAACTCGAATAAAAGAGTTTTATCTTTCATTCGAGTTTTTCTATTTTAAATTATGTCTTTTTTCCTGTTTGGTCGCTAAAATGCACTTTTTTCATTTTAAACTTAGATTATCAGATAATCTCAATGATTTCTTTCTTGCTGGCTGCGTTTGCTGGTGCGTAGCTGAATATCAATCCAACCATGGAAGAAACGCCTAATGAGATGAGAACAGTAAATAAGTCTACCCCTACTGAAAACGGCAATAGGGCTGCTGCAATAGAAGAAAACAGCAATCCCAGCAGATAGCCGATCACGCCGCCGATGCTGGTCATCAACACACCTTCCAAGACAAATTGAGCGCGGATACTGCGTTGAGACGCACCCAGTGCTCGACGAATACCAATTTCTTTTGTTCGCTCAGAGACAGAGATATACATCATGTTCATAACCCCGATTCCAGCAATAAACAGTGAAATACCCGCAACACTCGCAATGAAAAGAGTGATTCCCCCCAACACTTCTGAAATGCCGTCATCCAACGCTGACATATCAAAATGTGTATAGGTTCCTCTTGACCGCATAGAGCCGTCTTCTTCCAGTAAAGAGATTGCTTCTTCAGCTACATCAGAAGGCAATGTACCTCTTGCTACGGTTACTGTCACCGTATCCTGGACCAAATCTTCCTTCTGGTAACGCTGGTAACTTTGCATTGGCAACTCAATCTCTTCAGGCATGAATCCGCCAAATAAGCCAGCAGAGTCAATGTCACTTTCATAGATTCCTACAATGGTATAAAGCTGATTCCCTAAACTGATCCCCCTGCCAACTGCTGCTTCCGCTGTCTCAAAGCGGCTTTCTACAACAGAAAAGGGGACCACAGCAACTCGATTTTCATTGCCATTGTCAATCATATCTATGGATCTTCCGGCAATCACAGGTCTTCCTTTATCTTCAATTAACGTTGCATCTAAGTAAGTCTCCACGCCATCTACCATCGTTGAGACTGAAGCATAATTCATGTCAGCTTCAAAAATTTCAGCGCCTTGAACCCCCGGGATATTGCGAATCATCTGCAGGTCCATTTCTGAAAAAAGAGGATCATTCGTTTCAAGCATCCAATCAATGTCATCTGCCTGATATTGAATATCGACCGTCAACAGTTCTCCTTCGTCAGGATTCAATGATTCCATCACATAATTCTCAAATCCGCGGCCGATAGACATGATCGTGCTGACCGCTGCAATTCCAATGACGATTCCAATCATCGTCAAAAAACTGCGCTTTTTATTTCTCAGTAATGCATTCCAAGATCCTTTAAAAAATACAAATGGCTTCATGCGATCACCTCACTTCTTCGGTCAGAACACCGTCTTGCATGTGTACCACTCGATTGCAAAAATGGACGGTCCCTGGATCGTGAGTAACTAAAATGATGGTTACGCCCTCTTCTTCATTCAATTGTTTAAACACATTCATGATATCCTCAGATGTTTGCGTATCTAATGCACCTGTTGGCTCATCTGCTATGATAAAATCCGGATTATTGATAATCGCTCTGGCGATGGCTGCTCTTTGCTGCTGACCACCCGATAATTGTTTGGGCAATTTATTTCCTTTATCACCAATCCCCAGTTTCTCCAGCAATTCGGTTACTTTGCTCTTTGTCTGACGATAGGTCCATCCATTATACAGCAGCGGCAGTTCTACATTTTCTTGGATCGTTAAGGTTTCAATCAGATTAAACTGCTGGAACACAAATCCTACTCGCTGATTTCTCAATTGAGATAAATCAGAATCCGCTTTTGAATCTACCATATGATCTTCTAAATAATAGTTGCCTAGAAAATTCCGATCAACAAATCCTATCAAATTCAACAAGGTAGATTTACCCGAACCAGACGGACCCATAATGGCTAAAAAGTCCCCTTTATGCACTTCCAAGTCTATATTTTTTAACACAGGGATCCACTGGTTGTCTGCTCTATACGCTTTCTTGATGCCTTCTAACTTAATCATACATCACCGTAACTTCATCGCCGTTCACTAATGCCGGATCTGGATCCAATAATACCTCTTCGTCTACTTCCAGCCCAGACTCTACTTCATAAAAATGGCTTTCCTCTTTAAGGACGACTTCACGTTTTTCAACAGTACCATCCTCATTTACAAATACTGAGTTCGTACCGTCCTCTGCTTCAATAACCGTATTTTGAGGCAAGTAAATAACGCCTTCACTGTAACCGATCTGAACAGAAAAACCGTATTGAACAGATTCTTCTGGGATAACGGTAAATGGATAGCGAGAAGAGGTTTCTCCTTCAGCATTTGCCTGAACAGGCAGTGAGCTGATGTTCGAAATTGTTCCACTTAGTTCACGGTCAGAATTCATTAAATAAATATCGACCGGACTATCTTCTGAGAGTTTACTGTAATCATACTCAGATACAGTGGATTCGATCTTCAAGTTATTAGACATTAATCGTACAACTGGCTGTTCACTTGTCTGCAAACTCGTCGGATCAGAGCTGCTCAGTTCAACAATTCCAGCAAATTCAGACTGAATCGTTGTGGTGATGCCTTCTCGCAGCCTTTCAATCTCATAAACGATATCTTCCACCTGTACAGTCAATTCCTCGATGGTCATCTCTGAAGAATCAATGGTTGCTTCTGCTTCCGCTTTTTCCGCTTCATAGTCCATCAACTCTGTTTGAGCGGACTCAGCAGCCGGGTCTATTGACAGAGAGGTCTCACTGCTTTCAGTCGACGATTGAATTGCTTGATTTGCTTTTTTAATGTTAGCATTTGCTGTATTTAATGCTGCCTTCGCATTTGCTAGATCTGTTTCCGCTTCAGAACGACGCTCTTCCAATCGGCTATATTGACGATTCTGTTCATCCAGCAGTTGCTGATTTTCTTCATTTGTATATGTAAATAAATCTGTTCCTTCTTCAACGGATTGTCCGTCTTCTACCAGTACCTCTGCTATGACCCCTTTTGACGGATCATAAAAAGCTTCCTGCACTTCAGCTGCTTGAACCTTTCCATCGAAAAGAACGGGGTCTTCTTCTCTCACAATGTGTACCGCGTAAGACGCTTCTGTCTCACTTTCAGCAGATATCCCTTGAAAATAGCGAACCACAAAAAATACAACCAACAAAACGGCTATAAGGCCAACTGTTACAAGCCCTTTTTTCTCACCGATCCTCTTCATAAAGGACCGGTTTTCATTCTCTTTTTGTTTCTGTTTCACTGTATTTCTCCTACTTTCTATTACACTCCTAAGTCATTGAGCGCATTTAGTCCGATAGTACTTAATACGATCCCCAACACTAACCAAATAATCTGTACAATGGTAATCGCTCGTTTGACACGCGGCTCTTTCTCTTCGCCTGAAAAGTAAAAGAACAAGAAAAGCACCGTATTTAAAACGCTGACGACATTTGCTAATATTATATTTTGATCATATCCCAATTGCCCAATCATGAAGTTTAGAATGATGCTTACGGCGCCTGAATAAAATATTGCAGACCAAATATCAAACTTATAAACATGCTTTTGTCCAGAAATCCATTGTGTCGGAAACTTAACAAATACATATTGTATGCCTAAACCTATGAATAAAATGATGGCTCCAATGACTATTCCAATAACCCCGCCTATCAGCAACGCACCAGCTGCACCCTCAGTTTCCTCTACTAAGGAAGTATCTCCCATTAAATATTCTAAAACAGCTACAATAATAAAGGATGCTAGATAGACCCATAGTGCTTTCCACGGAAATCCTTTTTGATCCTGTACTTCTACTTCTTGATTCATACTCTATTCCTCCAGTTTTATGTAATTGTACTATTGTGTTAGACATTCTTTTTGAACACAGTTGACTTTCATTAGGATTTGAACATCTTTTTCAACAGCCGCTAATATTGTAACAAACATATCTTTTATCTACAAAGTATATTTTTTACTAGTTAAAATAGAATGTTTCAAACTAAACAGCTTAGTGTATGAGGCCAAAAGCGTTTAGAAAAACCTTACCCTATATTCACGGTTTTGACTAGCAACGATTCGTTGCCCCCCTTGTGCTGACAGTGCTCTAATAGTAATCGCTTTTCTGATATTTTGTTCTTTCTCTTCCCTTGAAAAGTAGAAAAATATATTTTTTTGCTGGATTTTATTCAATTTGGTTTTAAAAATTTATTACACTATATGTGATGTGATTTTTAGAAAGGAAGATTCTGTTTTTTAGATAATAATAAGATAAAATCATACTTTTGTTTAATGGATATTTCATTAACTTCGTCTCCTAAAAAAGCACGCTAGAAAAACTACTATAGTCTTCCGCATATGAATAGCGATTTCTTATTCATTTAATTTTTCTTATTTCTTGTAACACAGTATCCTATAATCAGCAATACACAGAATATAAAAATAAATTTAATTATCTCTTCTAATACGACTGGAACCAAAAGCCATTCTCCTTTCTTTAATTTGTGTTATTTAAAGCATAGCAGACTTTATACAACGTTTCCACAAGTTCGTTATTAAATTCACAATGTGTTGGTTTGAAATAAACTTTTAAAAAAAGTTCCGTCTTAAAATTATAGTTAAACCTTAAGTCATTTAACTCTTAAAAAAGTACCATCAAATCATTCACAATAAAAACGATCAATCCGAAACTCATCAGTGACACACCGACTTTTTCAAATCGATCCATATTATTTTTACTTCTATTTCCCTGAACTAACATATACGATCCTAAAGACAGCATCAGAACGTTACTGTAAAAAGGATCATCTGTGAATAAGGTTAAAGCGAGTCTAATCACTAAGTAAAGGATATTCAGTATGAAAAAACTGTTCAGCAGATGACTATATCTATCTGTCTTCGTTTTCAAAAATTCCCGTCCTATCTAATCTTTGCTGACTACTATACTTATGAAGGTGTAGCGAACCTTCGCAATATTCTAATACTATCTTATCATCAATACCTATTTTTGATAAATATTGATTCATTTTCATTTTGTAAGTGTTTTTCGTTTAAAATTTTCTTTGTTATCGTTATACTTATAGGAAAGAATGATTGATATTAAATATAATTGGAGGAATGAACAATGAAATTTATTAAAGGTGCACTACTTGGCGCAGCATTAGGATTACTATTTGCTCCTAAAAGCGGTAAAGAAACACGTAATGATATTATGAGCAAGTTCAACGACCACAAAGAAATGGCTGGCGGATATGCAGATAAAGCAAAAGCAAAATCTGAAGAAATGTCTCATGCAGCAAGCGAAGCAACTGAGAATATCAAGATTACTTTAGCAAACACTGCTAAAAACATTAAAGGTCAGATCCAATCCGCATCAGAAGATATTAAAAATGAAGCAATGAATGCAGAAGCAGACATGGCTCAATCTGTTAAAGAAGCTGCTGAAGACGTATCCAGCGACAACGGCAATTCTGAAGGTTCAAGCGAATCTAACAATACAGGTAACTCAAACAACATTAATAAACCAAACAGCACTACACCAAACGCATAATTAAATAAAGTAAACCGATACTAGAACTTTTTCTAAAAAAAGGCCCCCTCTTACTACTGAACCTATATCGTTCATACTTTAAGAGCGGGGTTTTTTGTATACATTTTTTTAACGATGAGATCAAAGCGTCTTGACTATTTATCGGTTTGCAGCTGCTTTGCACCTTTTCTATTAAGTATTGCAGGTGATTTTAAACTTACTTTCCTACCTTTCCAGGAAGACTACGGTAATTGTTCCGTCATAAACTGTATAGTAACTGATTTGATTATCTACTTATAAACAAAAAAATGATTGATTTAAGTTCAATAGATACTGACTTAAACCAATCATTTTATTAAATTTTACGATGTAGTTAATATTTTTGCACATTTTTTTGTGGATTGCTATTATACCAACCAAAAGCGGCATAACTACTACTAAAAAACCAATAACCTGAGTATTCCAATAAAAATATAAAAACAAAAGAATAGCGAGTAAAAAAGCCCCTTCAAGTAAATACATAACTTTTTTATCCATTAACTATCCTCCTCTATCTAGGATAAACTGAGTAATGCGGTACGTGTCTATTAACATCAACGTGTATCCCATTACCCGCAGCATTTTTATCTAACTGTCCTTGTATTGAGTTAGCAATCATTCCGTCGTATACACCAGTAAAAACAGGGAAGATTGCCAGAACAGCTGCTGGGGTAACAGCTAACGCTGTTGCTGTCGCTCCTTTTAAAAGAGCAGAATTCAAGAATAATGTTCGTAAATCAATTGTACCACTTCTATTGTAAGAAGTGTACTTAACTCCCCACCAATAACTACCATTTATATTATATGTTGCCGCACGAGCCATAGTGAATTGTGGGATTTCTACTATAGAGCCGTCGCTGCGTAAAATAAAGTCGCCACTTTTCACAAGACTATTCATATGTTCAATTGATTACTTCGACTTTCGCCCGAATATCAGCGCCGCTTGCTTTAAAATATCATTTTCCATTTGAAGCTGGGTATTTGCTTTCCTTAATTCTTTCAATTCTTTCTGTTCAGGTGTTAAGTTATCTCTTTCTTTGAATGAACCGGTTTGATTATGTTGACGTACCCATTTGTCAAAAGCAGATCCTGTAAGGTCATATTCTTCTATGATTTCTTTTCTTGATTTTCCTACTTTGTGTAAATCAACAATTTGTTTCTTAAATTCTTCTGTATAAGTTCGACGTGGTCGACGAGTAGACATGATAGATTCCTCCTGTGTGTGTTGTGTTTAGTATACACACCTTATCTTTTCTGTCCAACTCAGTGTAACCTATCCAAGGCTCAAATAAAGGAAACTCAATCATCATTTACACCTTGTAATTTTTTGTTCGAAAAAGTGTTGACATACCAAAATAAAGTTTTGCTTGAATATATCAATTGCTTACTGTAAAGTTAATTTATACATTAAATATTTATTAAAATATAATGAAGGGAGAACCAATTTGAAAAACACTATTTTTAAAAAGAAAAAAAAGTTTTTAATAATTATTTTCTCCTGTTTTTTAATTTCTCTCATTTATAATATTGCTTTTATAACTTTTCTAGAAGACATTGGAAAACGGAATTTTATTATTATTTACTCACTAATATATCATTTTTTTCTTATCCACTGCTATATATATCGTTATCTTCTTTGCTAGTTAGAATCATTTTATTGATCTCCGAATATAATTTATCTTTCAAGTATACACGTCTATGTAAATATATATTTATTTCCTTATTAATAGTATACATGTTATCAATTACATCATGGTTTTTCGGGAATGTATCTTCTTATCAAATTTCAATATTAATTGTACTACTATTTGATACTCCCTATTTATTCATACTATTGGGAATTTTTATAAGTTTGACTATACCAAAAAAAGAAGAGAATGTATGATATGAAGAAATTTACGATATTAGTTTTTGGGGTAATTAGCTGCCTATTTTTCTTTTTAGGTAGCCCAACAGTTGAAGCAGAAGAAGAGAGTTCTACTTTACTTGCAAGAACTATAGAAGGCACTTTAACTTCAGACACAGGAGAAGTAATGCCACTTGTAGGTGAAAAAGTAGAAACGCCTAAAGAAAAATCTTTATATTCACTTGCAAGCAGGGATACGCTTACTGATTTACAAACTAAAGAAATTTCTTATGCATTTAATGTGTATTCAACTCAAGAGGGTATTCTAACTAATATCAGATCAGATAATTCACGGTCTGTACGTGTAACACTAACAATAGATTACACAGAAACAATTAGTGGAGCAAGAATGGCTAAAGTAAATCAAGTAAGGGGGTCATATGCTCGTCTTGATCCTACAGTCTCCATGACCAATGCAGAGCTAACTTATGGTTCTGTAGGGTTTAATGAAGACAGATTGTATGTCACACAGCGCAAAACTCAATCGTATGTTCCTTCGAACTTTAGTTTTAGAACGTTTTTTCCTTCTCTAGTTCATGAAGCTGGTGGAGGATTGGTAGGTGCTAGTTTCTCAATGGATATTGGCAGAGGAACTGGATCTTGGAGTATAAATTTAAGCACTAATCTATTTTAGTTTAAAATAATTGAAACTTTAACATGATTCTCAATAGAATGAAGGCTCACGGATGACATAGTCTCATCATGTGAGCTTTTTATTGTCTCATTTTCTATCAATAAGATATATTTTATTACTTTTTCTCTCTGATAACTTTTCACAAAACAACGTCACTATTAAAACGCAAGAATCTACAATATTATTGCGTCCAAAACCTTGTCAATTCAAGGTTTTTTTGTACTGGAATTATAAGTAAATAATGCAACTTTATGAAGTTGATTGTTGCGTTTTAAGGAGCGAAAATATGAGTTCGTCCCTTTTAACAATCAAGAAATATTTATAATCTCTAACGGAGTATTCGGATTCCATTGTTCCTTTTTAAACTGAATATCTTCCACTTCTTGAATGACTTGTTCCGCTTTCGGCAAACTTTTACTAGATTCTTTTTTTGTTCCCCATACTGTTCTTTTTGCCCCAATATGCTAATGACCACACTTTTAGTTGTTCCTAGACGCGTATATTCCGCCTCTTCCTGGCTTTGTTTCAATGATCACGTAGTGATTGATCTTCCTTCAGCATTCTTAATAGGTCTTTCAGGCTTGATTCAGGAATATTTAATTCTTTCATCAATTCTTTTCTCGTCATTTGAATAAAAGCTTGTTGGTTTTTAGTTTTTTGCTCGATTAAGTGAATCTAGTCTAATCTATACTCTGAATAATGCGTTTTCTCGCGTTCTTCTCTAGGCTTTGCAAACTTATACAATACACCTTTATTTAAGCTCTCAGAGCGATTTTGAGTAATCCCCCACTGTTCTTCCAATAGTTGGATATACTGAGCTGAGGCTCCATTGTAACGTCCTGAATAAGCAGATCTAACGATCTTCTTCACTTCTCTATCGGATAGTGGGTTCGCCAAAAATGTATTAAACTCGTCCATTAAGTCAATACAGTCTTCTTTTTCCATTTTTGAAGAGTAGCACGCCAAAGAAGCGGTAAACATTGCAGAATTTCGTCCCAACAATCCTTTACCACCTTTTATCGTCTTCACGTTTAATAAGCTTCTAAACCAGCTTGTTTTTGTTTGCTTAAAATCAGCGTTTTTAAAATTGTCTTTCTGAAGTAATTGTCTTTCTTGTTTTTGATCATCACTAATTTTCATGGACCAAGCCATGAGCTTTTTGAAATTGAATACGTTCGTCGGATCATAGTAGACAATGTTATCTTCACGTGGAAATCTAAAAATACCGAAAGGATTGCAGCCAAAATCGACCCCTTCAATTTCTTTTGAAAAGGCTACTTTTAAGGATCTTGCAATGGCCTTATTGGTTCTTAAAGACTTGAAATCATTGGCTTTAGAAATATAGCTCGGTTGATCTAACACAAAATAAGCTTGATAGCCGTTAGGGGTCTCTAAGATCAACGTAGGGACCGTATTGAGTTCAAGCCCAGCGATTAGGATATCGTCACTGCTTACGTTCTCTTTAGAACAATCAAAATCGATTACGAACGTATTAATTTGTTGTAGGTTTTCTTCAAAGAAACCCATAACATGTTTTCTATTTGGATCTATGTATCCTCCCCAGCTGTAGACGTTCGGTGTCCAGTGAGAAATTTTGTCCTTATTCTCGTAAATTGCCTCTTCTGAGCCAATGATGAATCCTCTAGCTTGAGTCATAGCTTCTTTGTTGCGAAAAGCAAAAGTCACGCCTTTTTTACCAGGGGTTTCTTTAAAGTTGGGTGGGCAACCTTTGCTATTTTTAAATTTAAAAGTACGTATGCCATTTTTTAGAATAAGCGGATACTAATCATTATCAGTAAACATATACAAATCCTTCCTAATCGAGTAGGAGGGGTGACTAACCCCCGACCTCTCACACCACCGTGCGTCAGACTGTCTAACGAATCATATACTATTATCTTTTTCTTATAAGAATTCAGGCTTAATCTATCAAATCATTGATAAACTATTAAAAAACCAAAAATTTCAGTTCATTACACTGCTAGTAGTTCCACTATTTCTGAAACTTTTTTGATTTTTGTTAATCTTTTGAAATTATAAGAAACTCCAATTAGAGCTGCCTCTGCATTAACATAATTCAGCCCTTTCCTTAAAAAGTATGTGTACACAAACGATCTCTTAATTGTTGCAAAAGGATGTTCCACAATTTGGGATCGTTTTTTATACACCTCATGATTCTTTTCTGTTGCCTCTTTTACTTTCTCAAGAACCTCTTCATGTTCCCATCGTTGAATATTTCTTCCTCTTTTGGCTTTCGTACAGACTCCATATACTGGACAAG
>OMJG01001566.1_pt1 | contig 12918 bp, 10 predicted proteins | sample 1646431 | NCBI WGS metagenome assembly OMJG01 (sample SAMN03771674, study PRJEB25209) | food metagenome | isolation source: Cotija cheese | place: Mexico:Jalisco,Michoacan | collected 2011-12-12 | reverse complement strand
TTCGTTGGTGTAGTAATCGATATGCGTGCGTTCGGCGCCCTCGGCGTAGAACGTCATCATGTCCTCGCTGAAAGACTCCGGCAGCACGATCGCGGCGTAGTATTCGCCCGATCGCGTGCCATCCATGGCGTCCTCCTCCGAGGTGATGATCCAGTCCAGATCATCGTTCGCCCGCAGTTCGGACAGCACCTGATCCCCCACATTGATCGGGATCGGCACCACGTCGCTCTGATAGCCCGCGTCCGAGTTGGCCACGGCCACCTTGAGATTCCCAGTGCTCCCGAATGGATCCCAGCTTGCCAGCACATTGAACCATGCGAATAGCGACGGAATGATCACCAGCCCGAACACCACGGTCCACGCCATCACGCTTTGCGACGCACGCCGGACGTCGCCCACGATCAGCCCCAGAATGTTCCTCACTTTGTGGTCACCTCCGCTGCTGCGGGCTGGGTTTCGTCGCGGTTATTAATATCGACGACGTCGAAGCTCGCCTTCACGTACTCCAACGCGATCAAGGCTCCGATAATCAGGAGGCACCACAAGGTGAACAGGCCAAGTACTAGGGCTTTGGCGCCGGTGACGTGAGCGGCGACGACGGCGAACGCGATCACGCCCACCAGTCCCGTTCCAACGATGGCGCGCAGGATGATCGGATAGCGGCGGGCGAACCTGACGCTGCGAACATCCCTGCCAGCGTGACGGCCACGGCGCCTCGTGAGGGCCGCGATCACGTCCGGGAGGCTGAGGCCACCGCCCGTCACTTCCACATTCTCGGCGGCGAAGAGGCCGGTTTTCGTGATCTCGCGGTTCACCAGCACGTGGAAGTTTGTGAGGCGGCGGCGCAGCACTAGGCCTAGGAGGAAGGAGAGAACAACGAAAACGGCGAGCATGCCGAGGTAATGCCAGTAGTTGCTGCCGTAGAAGCCGCCAATCGTTTCGCGCAGGGCATCGATGCCGTAGGAGAACGGCAGCAGCGGGTAGATGGCGCGGAAGAAGCCCGGCATCACCTCGATTGGGTACAGGCCGGAGGCGCCGGGGATTTGCATGATGACAAGGACAACGCAGAGGCCGCGGCCCACGTGTCCCAAGGCCACCGAGAGCGCGTATATGACGGAGAGATACACCAGGCCGATGAGCACACTCGTACCCACGAAGGCCAGCGGGTTGACCGTTTGGACGCCGAGGATCAGATCGCCGATCGAGACGATGAGCGCCTGAGCAATGATGATGACCGAGAGGAGCGAGAATCTGGCCATGTAGGCCTGACGGACCGTCACGCCCTTCGCGTCCTCCGTATCCACCTCAAGCTTGAACATCACCATGAGCATGAACGCGCCAACCCACAGGGACAGGTTGGTGAACAGGGCGGCCATGCCGCTGCCGTAAGAGTTGACCGGGTAGACCACCTGCTCCTCCACCTCGATCGGTGAAGAGATAAAGGAGGCGATCTGGTCTGGATCGAGGCCCGTAATGGTGGAGAGCTCGCCCCACTGGTCCGCCGCAGCCAGGGCCGTGATGTCGGTTTGGGCGGCCGATATCGAATCCTGTGTGGCGGTGAGGTTTGTGTCCAGCGAGCCGAGGGCTTCAAGGGTGGTGCCGAGCTGGGCGTCTAGGTCCGCGAGGAGCTCGCTGGCTTGGGCCAACGTGTCCTTGTTGGCATCGAGAGCGCCGCTCAAGGACCCGGCCGATGCCGAAAGCTCCGACATCGCGGCGTTAAGCTGCGGCACTTGGTTCGTGAGGGTGGTCTGGAGATCCCCGGACGCGGCTTGGGAGGCCGCAAGGGCTTCATCCAGCGAATCGCTCAGGGACTGCACAGAATTAACGGTGTCCGACGTGCTGTTCTTCAGGTCTTGGAGCTGAGACAGGAGCTGCTGATCGGATTCGTTGCGCGTGGTGAGGGTGTCGATGGCGCTTTGGAGCTGATCGCTGAGGGCGGGGTCTAGGTCCGCTTGGTTCAGTAGGCCTTGAAGGGTTTCGATGGCCTGAGCATTGGCGTCAATCACAGCGGAGATATCGTCGATTGCACCGTCCACGCGGACACCGGCGGTCTCCAAGCCCTGCGTGACTTCGGTGATGGCCGTATTCGCCTTGGAGGAGGCGTCCGCGAGCTGGTTGATGCCGTCCGTGTAGGCGGCGGTTGCCTCATCCGCGAAATCAATGATCTGGGCTTGGGCCTCAGCCATTAGGGTTTCGGCTTGGGAAAGGGCGGTCTGGACGTCTGTCAGGAGCGCGTTGACGTCCGCGAGTGTGTCCTGAGTGCCAGCCAGCGAAGTTTGAGCGTCTGTGATCCCAGACTCTAAGGAGCCCAGATCATCTTGGACGTTCTCGAGGTCCTGATTCGCCATGCCGAGGGCGTTGAGCGCCGAATCTTTCGAATCGAGTAGCTGGAGCTCGATCGATTCGCCCGCATCCTTCAGCTGGTCCGTGACCGCGGTGGCGAGCTGGTTCTTGAACGCGCTCGTGATCTGCTGGTCGAGCTGGCTAGCGCCGGTGTCCGTCATCTTCGGGGCTACGGCGCTGGCCTTCTCATTGACGTAATACTGGAGATTGGGCTGCGTGAAATCCCCCGTGGCCACGCTTAGCAAGTTTTCACTGAAATCTTGGGGGATGACGATTGCGGCGTACACGTCCCCACTTTCGACCGCCTGTTGAGCCTGGTTTTCGTCCATGAACTGCCAGCCGAGCTGTTCGTTCTCTTTGAGCTGGGAGATTACCTGAGAGCCGACGTCAATGTCGCCCGTCAGGTCCGAGGTGGCTCCTTGGTCAACGTTCGCTACTGCCACGCGAATGTTGCCCGTATTGCCATAGGGATCCCAGAACGCGCGGATGTTAAACCACGCATAGAGCGCCGGAATAATCATGATGCCCAGCACGATGATCCATGCTTTGGGTACTCTGAGGATGCGCTTGACGTCGCGCTTCAGAATATGCCAACTCATTCTCACTTAGCACAGTTTACTGGCGGCGATCGTCGGCTTACAGTTCTTGCGGCGTTTCGCTAGTCACCATCACCGAACCTCGTTCTCGACAAGCCGACGGACCCATCTCGATACGCTCATATCTTCAGCCTCAGCTCTCTCCCGCACTTCCTCTGCAACCTGCTCACTCAATACCACCTGAATTCTTGGCGAGTGTTTGCCTTGACCAGAAAGGGACTTGCCTCCTGGAATCAGACCGCTGGGAGGTCCAGATTCTTCAGCAATAGCGCTGAGAGTGTCGATCAAGTCTTGATCGATTCTCTCGCCATCACGCGTCAAGTGCTCCTCTTCGGGATTGAAACGCTCGAACTCCTTAGTCATCGTTTCCTCCATCTCATTGGCATTGCGTGAATCAATATGATCGCTCCATCATCCGTCTCGAATCCGGCAACCTCGTATTGTTCACCATCACTTCCGCTTCCACACCACCACATCAAGTTTGATGAGTCGATACCGAGGTATTCACCACTCCGGCAGACCTCGACCACAGCTGAATACGACACCCCATGTTTCAGGGCGCTATCTGCAATACCAACTCTCATGAACCGAGCATATACTACTTGCTCGTTTAATTGGAAGATTCACGTAGCTGGATTATTCGTAGGCAATTGACGTTAATTGGCGGCGCCACGTCGTGGATAAATAGACGTAAGCGCCCGCAAAGTGGCACAGTGGCGAGGGCGGCTCCGCGCCGGGGCCGTCGGGACTTTCAGGAGAATTTATGTTGAATTCACTAGATCCAGACTTTAGTACCGAGCAGGCAGAGGCATTCCGCCACGATTCGTTTGCGCGCATCGTTCAGAATGCAGTGAGCGCGCAAGGCGCCGACGAGGTGAGTCTGGACCGGGAGACGGTGAACCGCATCGACGAATCCACGTCCGAGCGCTTGGACGCTTGGAAAGCTACCGATCAGAAGAAGTCCGGCCGGTGCTGGGCGTTCGCGGGGCTCAACGTGATGCGGGCGCGGATCATTGCAGAGCTTGGGGTGGAGGACTTCGAGTTTTCGGAGAACTACGTGGCCTTTTACGACAAGCTCGAAAAGGCTAATCACGTGCTAGTACGCGCGATCGAGACTGCTGGGGTTGGGGCTGATGACGAAGCGGTTCGGCGGATTCTGGAGAGCACCGCACCCGATGGTGGGATGTGGCACCAGTTCACGGACCTTGTCCGCAAGTACGGCGTAGTGCCCGAGTGGGCGATGCCGGACACCGAATCCTCGGGTAACACCCTGCAGCTCAACCGAGCAATTTCCACGTCACTACGGCGGGCCGTGGGGCGGATTCGGGAAGCCGGGGCTGCTCAGGCTGCCTCAGAAGAAATGGACGCAATCCGAACAAAAGCGATGCAAGACGTGTGGCGCGTGCTCGCCATTCACCTCGGGACGCCGCCGGAGAGTTTCGTGTGGCAGTACCGAGACAAAGAGAAGAACTTCCACTCTGAGGGTTCGCTGACCCCGCGCGAGTTCGCGGAGCGATACGTTACCGAGGAAATCGCCGACTATGTGGTTCTTGGGCACGACCCGCGCGAAGAGAATCCCGTCGGCCGAAACTATGCCAGCGATAACACGCCGTACATGATTGGCGGCACCCCGTACTCCCACGTTTCAGCACCGATCGAAGATCTCAAGGCCGCCGCTGTTGCGGCAATTCGGGCGGGCGAGCCGGTGTGGTTCACGTGCGATGTGAAGAAACAATTCGATAAGAATGCGGGCATCTGGGACGCCAAGCTGCATGACTATGACGCGCTCTACGGAGTTGGTCTGGATATCTCTAAGGCAGATCGTTTGCGGTTGCGCGAGACTTCGCCGAGCCATGCCATGACACTCGTGGGCGTGGACCTAGTGGACGGGCAGCCAAGGCGCTGGCGAGTGGAAAACTCATGGGGCGACTCCGTGGGCAACAAGGGGTTCTTCACCATGGACGATTCCTGGTTCGATGAGTACGTATTCCACGTGGCTATCTCCCCCGAGCACGCCACGGAGGCGCAACGCGCTGCTGCTGCGGAGAAGCCAATCGTCCTTCCGGAATGGGACATGCTCGGCTAATGCTGAAAAGGCACGCCTTAATTGGGCGGGAGTAAGTGCTCATGTAATTGGGTTGGACAGGCTCGCCTAGTTGAGTCGGAAGCCCCCATTTGGTCAGAACTGCCTAACCGCCTGCATAATCTCGTAGGTGGAGGCCGAGCCTCGGATATAAGCACGGCAACGCTCTCTGACACGAAATCATGTACGCGCTGTGCCGGTCCCGACCACAAGATCGAGATTTTGGACCACGAAATCTGCTCCCGGACGGCAGAATCCTGGCGTACGCCATGCGAACCGGCGCGGGTTCCCACATCAACAGTTATCCTTGCGGGCTAAGGCTTTCGGTGCTTTCCTGCACGAATCATTCTCAAAAGGCTGAGTTGCGTTGCCTCCCACTCATGCCAGATTTGTTGATAGCTCAGTCGTAGGGGCTCATACCCCTGATCACGTGCTGCCAGATCGCGCCTCCTATCGTTCGCATAAGACTCTCGGGACGAGTGGTAGGCGTCGCTGTCGCACTCAACGATGAGTGAATCACCCACCACCGTATCAACCCATCCCACGTCGGGAATCAGAACTTGTGCAGCGACTCTGATCCCACGCCGTTCAAAGAAGTACCGTAGACGAGTTTCACTTCCAGACATCGCTCGCCCATTCACGTAGGGCGCAATCCTCTGCACTTTTCTCGGCATGTTTGTCAACATTTCTATGGCTTCCGAATGGCGAAGCAATCGCCTATTTATCGCAGATTCAAGAATGATCAGAGCTGTCTCGTGGTCGTGGTTCAGTAAGACCTGTTCGATGCATTGCCGAAGAGGCCATACTGCTGCCACCGGCAAAGGTACGCCGTACCTGTGGATCTGGGTGCGAGGCCTCTGGCGCGGCTTCTTGCCAGTTCCATACACAATATGCGTATCGGGGCCTCTTGGCACCCACAGTCCGTGGATCCTGCAGCCGGACAGGCATCCCAACCGTGCACCGTTTTGGATGGCAATGGTTGCATCCGAGGCATAGGTGGTGGTCGTGTAGATTCCCTGATGCAGCCTCAGCAAAATACCCTGATCAACAAGTTTCACAATGTCATGACGCGTAAGGCCCCTAGCGCGCAGGCCTTGGTATGAGAGTATTTCGGGCACATCCATGTTTGCATTATTGGGGTTCTCAGCGGCGGGTGCTGACGCTACTCACAGGTGTGGATAACAATGGCTGCATAATTTCGTAGGAGAAGGCATAGGTCCCGTTGTAGGGAAGCCAACGCTCTGAGCTACGAAGCTTTGCAAACAACTCGTCAAAAAACCCCTTTTAGCCGCCAATCCTTACTCAGAGCAGCATTCTCACCGTGGACCCAAACCTAGATAACCTCAACTGAATTCTGTTGGAACCCCACGCATACACAAAAGCGGTGGCAACTATCGGTTGAGTCCGATTGACTAGTAGTGGAGCTCCGGTGTTTCCACGTGAAGGGCCGCTGCCTCGCCGGTAATGTTCAGCCGCTCCGTGGCCGACCCCATTGGCCGACGTGGCGCCCAACGTAGCGATCGGCCCGCCTCGGCCCCCCAGACCAACCAGAGCAACGAAACGTCACTCAAGATCCCAGCCCAATCCGACAGCAAAGGAGAGCCCAGTGCCAACCGAAACCACGATGATCTTCACAGGCGATTCATTCATCACCCGCCGACTCCCGGAAGATGGTTACGAGGGATTCGGCGCTCTGCACCGGATCATCTAAGACTTCCAAGTGCGATTCACCAATTTGGAAATCACGGTGCACGACGAGGAGGGCTATCCGGATGCGCAATCGGGCGGAACGTGGGCGATGACCGAGCCGCCTGTGCTGGACGATCTCCTGCGCTACGGCTTCAACCTCTTCAATACGGCCAATAATCACGCGGTGGATTACGGCCATGGCGGACTACTCGCCACGATCGCTAACCTCAATAAGCGAGGCTGCATTTCGGCTGGCGCCGGCCGCAACTTGGCGGCAGCCTGCCGCCCCGCTTACCTCGAGACAAAGGATGCGCGCGTGGCCCTGATCGGCGCGTGCTCCACGGGTTTCCCCACGGGCATCGCTGGCAATCAAAGCCCCACGATGCAGGGCCGCCCTGGTCTGAACCCGCTCCGGTTCAACACCACCTATCACGTCACCCGAGAGAACTTCGAGCACCTTGAAGGTATCGCGAGCGCGACGAACTTCAACGCCTGGCAACAGCGGCTCATCGATCTTGGCTACGAGCCTCCACTGCCCGAAGGTTCCCTCAATTTCGGAGGACTGCAGTTCGTCGCTTCTGAAGAGGACTACCTTTCCACTACGGTCCACCCCGGAGACATGCAGCGGATCCGCGCCGCGATAGATGAAGCCACCCGCCAGGCCGACTACGCAATCGTCAGCATCCACGCGCACGAGGCGCTGGACGGCGACCCGGCCAAACCCGCAGAATTCCTCAGGGAGTTCGCCCACGAAGCCATTGACTGCGGGGCGGACGCGATCATCGGCCACGGCCCGCATGAGCTCCGCGGAATTGAGATCTACAACGGCAAACCCATCTTCTACAGCCTGGGCAACTTCATATTCCAAACGGAAACGGTCACCACTCAGCCCGCCGACGCATTCGAGAAGCACGCCATGCCAACCGATACCGGCATCGGCTCCTACATGGACAGCCGCAGCCAAAACGGCACGCGCGGTTGCCCCACGGAACCGCATATCTGGACATCCGTCATGGCGGGCATCAGGTTCACGGATGGCGCCGCCACCCAAATCGAGCTTTACCCCATCGACCTTTCCATGGACAAACCACGAAGCAGACGCGGCACGCCCACACCCGCAGCCGGCACCGAGACGCTAGAGTATCTCGCCGATTTAAGCGGAGAATTCGGCACCAAGATTCGGATCCGGGACGGCGTCGGACTTGTTGACATCCGTTAGTGGTTTCCAGTTTTGTTTAACGACTGCGAACTTGTCCCCTAACCACTCACCCAACAAAAGGAGCACACGGTGAAAATCAGCAACGATTTAGAACGGCAACTCATTGAATGGCGCCGCGACTTTCATAAGTACGCTGAGCCCGGATGGACGGAGTTCCGCACTACCGCGAAGATCGTCGAAGTGCTGCAGGGTCTCGGTTGGGAGGCTGTATACGGCCCTGACGTCCACGATGCCGAAACTCGTATGGGCGTCCCTGATTCCGAAACTCTGGTGGCAGCACGCGAGCGTGCCGTACAGCACGGCGCCAATCGGGAGTTGGTTGAGGCAATGGGCGATGGCTTCACGGGCGCTGTCGCGATCTTGAAGACAGGTAGGCCGGGGCCGGTTCTCGGGTTCCGCTTCGATATTGACAGTAATGATCTCAACGAATCGACGTCTCCAGAACACCGTCCTACCGCCGAAGGCTTCGCGTCGGTCAACCAAGGAGCCATGCATGGGTGTGGTCACGACGGGCATGCGGCAATGGGCCTAGGCCTCGCAACGGTACTGGCCGAGCACATAGATGAACTGACCGGCACCATCAAGATCTTCTTCCAGCCAGCCGAGGAGGGTGTGCGCGGGGCACACTCGATGGTTGCCGCCGGTTGGATGGATGATGTTGATATTTTTGTAGCCACTCATCTGCACTCGCGGCTCGGGCTCGGCAATATTTGCGTTGGCTCGGACCGCTATCTGGCCAGCACCAAGTTTGATGTAACCTTCACAGGCGTGGGGGCGCACGCTGGTGGCGACCCCCAGAGTGGAAAGAACGCCATGTTGGCCGCCTGCGCTGCAACAACAAACATGTTCGCGATTGCGCGCCATTCTAGCGGTGCATCCCGGATGAATGTCGGGACGCTCACGTCTGGCGAGGGCCGCAACGTTGTTCCACGCTCGGCGTTCCTTCAGGCCGAATGCCGCGGGGAAAACAGTGAGATCAACGATTACATGTTTAACCGGGCCAAGCAGGTTGTTTCAGGGGCCGCTGAGATGTTCGATGTCCAGTACGACATCAGGCTCACGGGCCGTGCGGAAACCGCACCGCCCAGCCCAGAGCTGCTCCCCTTTGTCCACGAAGAATTTGCTGCGCTGCACGGGGTCAATCAGGTGACTGATTCAGGCGGCACAACCGGTTCCGAGGACGCCACCGCCATGATGAATCGGGTCAAGGAACGGGGCGGGCTCGCCACCTACGTATCCCTTGGTATGGACACGCAAGGCGGCCACCATACGGAGAGCTTCGACGTATCTGAAGAAGCTCTCCGCATGGGGGTAGAAGCAGAGGCGCAGATAGTGTTCGACGCTCCGGCGTTCCTAGAATCTATCGGGCGCTGACGTCTCCGGCAGCAACTACATGAGCGGCTCAGACTCTGCCGGGAACCGCTCGCCATACCCAGAGATCTGCCGGGGTACCGGGGTTAGTCGCTTATCGCCGGCCACTAGCAGTGCCTGTTGCGTCTGCGTCAGTGTCACGTTCATACGTCAGTCTCACGCCGTAGTGGCCCCATCGTGGGCCCCGCAGGATCCTCTTACTACCAGTTCCACGGGGAATATCGTTTGGTGAGGCTGGCCCTCAGCACTTGCGAGGAGATCAACGGCCGTCTTCGCCATAAGCTGCAGAGGCTGCCGCACAGTGGTAAGTGCTGGGGACACGTATTTTGATTCGGCGGTTCCATCGAGGCCAACAATTGCGAGATCATCAGGAACGCGAACGCCGCGTTCCTGAGCGGCGTTGAGCACTCCGATCGCCATGAGGTCTGATGCGGCAAAGATCGCCGTGGGAGGCTCTGGCAGAGAGAGGAGATCATTTGCGGCCTCGTAGCCGCCATCCCGCGTCCACGCGGCAGTTTTTCGTTCAAATTGCGGCAGCCCGCGCTCTCTTAGCACTGCTTCGTAGGCATCGGCTCGATGGTCAGTCTGCATGCCCGATAGGGGGCCGCTGATATACGCGATCGCTCGATGCCCGTGATCGGCCAAATGCTCCACCGCCATGCGTGCGCCAGCTCGGAGATCGGCATTAACAGTAGACAACATGGATCCGGACAACGATCGATCCAAGAGCACACACGGTTTGTCGGTAGCACCCAGAGACCGGAGCCTATCGTCTGTTAACCGACAATTGATGAGGAGCAGCCCATCAACTCCTCGCTTGATCAGATTCTGAATTAAGGCCTCTTCGCCCTCAGAATCGCCGTGGCTGATTCCGAGCATGAGTGAAAGACCATCTTCGTTCGCGGCCGCATCGATGGCCTCTACGAACTCCGCATAGTGGGGATTAGTAATGTCACTAACCACAACCCCAAGAGACTTGGTGCTGCCAGTCTTCAGCGCCCGGGCGCTGGCATTAGGACGGTAATTTAGCTGCTGGATGGCGCGGAGTACTTTGTCCCGTGTGGCGTCAGAAACCCCGCGGGGCCCATCATTGACCACATAGCTAACCACCGCGGTAGAGACACCAGCGAGCCTCGCAACGTCGGCGCGCGTTGTAGCGCGACCTTGTTGGTTTGCCATGACACCTCCGAAGTTGGAGCGATGCGGTTCTCGCCATGATTGCCGCGCGCAGATAACACCAATGCAATGGTACGTGAGCCGTGCTGATTCTCAGAGCGCTCAGCAATTGCGTTCATAAGTCTACACCAGTAGACTCCCAAAGTGTTAAGCAACCAATGAAGGTTTGGCGGATGCAAATTCGCGATGACTAGAAGGGCGGTTGGGCCGCTGTGATTACGCAGAATACTTTCGAGGTGGCACACCTCCGTGCAGCTGGTGTTTCCTTAATCGTTGAACTCCCTCATCACGGGACGCCGGCAGTCGCCTATTGGGGCAAGGACGTTGGCGAGCTATCCCCTTCGGCGTTATACGCACTGTGCCAGGCACGGCTAGCTCCGTTTGAAAAGGATCCACTAGATTCGTCTGTCCGGCCCTCTCTGATAAACCTTGCGTCCGATGGATGGATGGGCCGCCCAGGACTTGTCGGGCACCGCCCGGACGGCTCGGGTTGGGCTCCTCGCCTCCGAATTCGCTCTGTGGAGTTGACCTCTGATACAGGTATCAAAGCCGACACTGTCGAGCCAAAACCAGAGACCCAGGACAGCCCCATATCAGTAATATCGGGCGGGCCGGCACAGATCATCTGTCATCTTGATGACGAGGAAACGCAGCTGGCCGTTGACCTCACTTTGGAGCTCTTGCCACAGGGACTAGCGCGGTTCCGGGCCTCCTGTACCAACAGCCACTCCGATTGACCATTCCACGGGATGTACTCGATAAGCGCCGTTCGTGATGTGTGTGGTGCCGATGTTCTTGGCTCCGGCCAAAAGGTTTCCCGCGTCTCTTGAGATCAGCGCACCGAGCGGAATCTGAAACGGGAAACAGCCGATATCCACATAGCTACGTCCGGCCGGTGTTGGGTGGAGGTCAATTCGGTAGTAGCCGGTTCCCACCGTGTCGCGAACGGTTGCGGAGCCGCTGTGCTGGCCACGCATCTCAATTCCTATATCGCCTTCAGTGACGGTGTCGAGTGCGCGGATACGCCGCGATTCCCGATAGTATGGCTGCCTTGCCAACCCGTCTTTTGTCCCAAATACGTCGCCACGCAATCGAAGTTCTGGGTAACCGTATCCACCATCGTGCCGGGGCGCCACCGTCTGGAGCCAGTGAACTAATGAGAGCGTAAGCTGCCGGGATTCATCCTCTGCCTGCCTACGGCTCTTTTGGCTTACTCCCAGAAGCGGCTTGTCCCAGTAATCTATCTGGGGCCAATTAACTAGCGTGATCTCTCCGCCCGGGAATTCTGGGGAGAGGTTTGAACGCGAGACGATCCGCCTGTAGTGCCACAGATCTCCGGGACGCCCGGGAGGAGTGTCGGAAGAATTGCCGGCGAGCATCGGCCGCGTTCGCGTTGAAAGCGAGACGGGCTCGACATCCTGCCACGAGAGCTGCGGGCCGGGCCAAAACTCGGGGACTGCTGTTGAGAATCGTTCATACAACGGGGGCCGATCAACAAGATCGGCGTTTCCTTTCCTCCATTCAACGGCGCAACACCAGGTGATCGCTTGCTGATCATTAGGGTCGGCCTTCTTTGGGGCGTGAAGCTCACCGTATTCTTCCTGGGACTCGGCCCCGATGACGTGCTCGATAGAACCGAGTTCCAACACATCGCCAAGTTCTGTGGCATCAACAAAGATTGGTGCACGCAGATCTGTTTCCTCCCCAGTCACGGGGCCACATACCGTAATCTGTTCAACGCGGTCTTCTGACCTCACCACCTCCACTGGTTCGTGCTCACGCAGCCAAACAATGCGTCCACTAGCAACGAGCGGAGAGATCATCTGCTCAAGCACGAGCGCGGAAACACGTGGTTCGTGGCAAAGCTGCGAAACGTCTCCGCCGCCCGGATTCAACTCCACATCGGAGTGCGCCCGAGGCGTCAGCGGATAGAACTGCCGGTAATGGTCCCGAATTAGAGACCGCAGCTCGGCGTAACTCGCCGAGGTAGGCAGATCTTCAATCCACGGAGTTTCATCCGGCGGCACACCTTGTACAGTCATCTGGCCGCCAAGCCACGTATCTGCTTCCGTCAGCACAACGCGACACCCGAGTCGTGCCGCCGTGAGCGCAGCCGCAACTCCTCCCAATCCTCCTCCGATAACAACCAGATCTGCTTCAAGTCGGTTCTTCATGGCTGCGTTTCCTTCGGTTGCTTCGTTGCTTTACGTGCGCTTGATAACTCACTATTGAGACGTCTCGCTAGGCAAATGCGTAACGTTACGCGCCCAACTATTCATCGCTAAATCTACACTAGTAGATAGGCGGCGTACTGCCCAGTACTTCGGAGTTCTAGCCCAGCATTCTAGGCGCCAGCCCAATACTCACGGACCTTCTTGGTGGTTTCCTTTTTTTTCAAGCAGAAGACGGCATACGAGATGATCTGGTGACTGGAGTTCAGA
>OMJG01001564.1_pt1 | contig 12919 bp, 12 predicted proteins | sample 1646431 | NCBI WGS metagenome assembly OMJG01 (sample SAMN03771674, study PRJEB25209) | food metagenome | isolation source: Cotija cheese | place: Mexico:Jalisco,Michoacan | collected 2011-12-12 | reverse complement strand
GAAAGACCGACATTTTTGATTGCCGTTTTCCTACATTTTATAGCTGCCTTTTACATAAAATCTTGAGCAGTAAGATTTTTTAAATCATTGTCTAAATATTCTTTAGAATAATCCTTTATATTGGTAGTTAACATGGTTTCTTTAACTAAGTTTGCAACTTCTTCTGCATCTGAATCTTTGAATGTTCTGTGTTTAATCATTGTAATTATTCCCCCACAATTTAATTTAAATAATTGAGCCTTATTATACTCTAAAAAATTCAAATTATATTTTTTAAGTTATGACCTGTTTTACTTTTTCCTTATTAAAGAGTAAGCTTATTAGCAGGAAAGTAAAAACATAGTTTGGTTGGTAGTCCAAACATAATGGTTTTTGATTATCAGTATCCTTCCTCCTAGGTCGTCCGTCTTTCCTAATTATTTTAGGAGGAAAGTATTATGGACGTAGAAAAATGTCAGTTACTCTTAACAATCGATTTTGACCCACCTTTTTACAAAGCTATTTTTGAAAGTATTTCGGCTAAATCTTATGAAGTAGCACAAGTTAATTTAGGAACATCAGAACCTAAATTAACTTTAATTTTAGATTTAGTGCTGAATCATTGGGATAGGGTGCATTTTTTCAAACAAAAACAGTTTAAAAAAAATGAATTGCCTAACAAGATAAATCCTAAGCGTAAACAACGGTTAGCTCAAAAGGCAGTTAAAAATGGTTTTAGTACAAAGTCACAAGTTGCTTTAAAAAAGCAATTTGAGCAAAATAAACTGGCTAATGAAAGGGATCGTAAACTTAAAAAAGAACAATTAATTGAGAAAAAATTTAAGTTAAAACAAGAAAAACGAATCGAAAAACATAAAGGGCACTGATTAAAATCTGCACCAAAGAACCTGGCTGTCATAACGTAAGCAGTGTTCAACTGGACGGTTAGACAAGACCATTCAAATTTGTTTTGACAAAATAGAGATCCCTGACACGAAGGCAAGCATTGCTTCATATCAGGAATCTTTGGAGCTATTTAAGTTTAATTCCATGGTAAATAGGGCTCTAGTTCTTTTGGGTCTTTGTCAAATAGTGTTGATTTCACTTTTAGGGTCCTATCGTAAAGGTAGAATCTTTTTTGTTTTTAAGTGCTAGCTCAAGCGGTCTTTTATTGTCTGGCAGTGGGTGATGAACGGAGAGAATTGCCCACTGCCAGGCTTTTTTGCTGGTTATGCGATCAGCTGGATCCTAACAAAGAAATGATGGAGATTTCTGAAGCCATAACAGCCGCGTAAGCCTTTTTGAATGCTGGAAAAGCATCCAACCCGAGATCCACAATATTTTGGGCAGTGGTATATTCATTCAGGCCAGAATTGTATTTGACCTCGGAAAACGCTTTCTAATACGCGTGAAACAGCTTCCAGTGTTTCTTTAAAGCTTTGTAGATACGACTTGTGAGAGGGGTCTGAGATCTCCTTGAAAGCTTTGATCCGAGCCTGATCTAAAGCACGACTAGCTAATTGAACAAGATGGAAACAAGCAAACACGATGATCGCATTGGGGAACAAATAATGTACAAATTGTTGATACTGCACATTTAGGTCCATGGTTACGACTTAAACTTTTTGACGTTGTGCTAAAGAGTAATTATTGAAAAAATATTCCTTGATCGTCTTAGACAAGCGATTTTCAAGTAAGAGCAGTAAGTCATGTGTTTTGGCATCGATACAAATAAACGAAAATCTGCCTCTAGTAGAGCGAAACTCAGCGAAACAGAGCGCCTTTTGCAAGCGGTGTGGAGTCACATAAGCTGTTTTATTGCATAGAGGATCCGTTGTACTGAAGAAGCCGAGACGCCAACTATTTGGCGATATTTTTAACTGGGCTCGTTTCTTTAGCTAAACTGTGGATCACTTGCCTAGCCCGCCGCGTGATCGAACGGTGACGCTGAGTCAGTTCAGTTTTAGCACTAAAAGTTCTGTGGCACTCACGACAAAAATAACGTTGCTTATACAGGCGAAAACGGAGCGGCTGTTCAGATAGACTGGGTAGTTTTAATTTTGTTGGCCTTTTTCCATTTTTTACGACCTTAGTCGACTTACAAAAACGGCACCTTTCCACCCGGTAACAGTTCTTTCGTATGTAAAGCTCCTTCGACAGCATCGGCACGAACGGAAATTTCGATATTTGGGTCTTGGATATTTAAGAGATCTAGGATAGAATTCTCTTGGGACATCATTTATACCTCACTTTGATTTGGTTTAGACGCTTTAATTTAGCACTTGAGGGACAGTGATGTCCTTTCCTTTGCCAAAAAAATAGTGCTGATGACTTTACTCATCAACACTAAAAAGTATAGACTCATAATATCGAGGGGGCGGTCTGTTTTTGTGCTTTCAACCTTTAGTTATTCCGAATCTCGCATAACAAAAAAGCTGCCCGATGTAAACTTGGTCTGAAACAAATACATGTCTTTATAATCTGCCCTTATTCATTCCTAAAATTCATTAACTTTGTGTTCTACCTCACCTTGCACTTTATAATGCCCCTGCTGATCTTTCTCATAGTAGACACCTTGGATCTCTGGAATAAATCCGGGGAAGTTTTCCATCACTCCAACTAATACTTTGAAATATTGCTGATCTATTTTTTGCCATTTTTCTCCTGGTGCAACAATAAACACTCCAGGTGGATAAGGCAAAGCACCCTCCAGTGCGACTTGACCGACAATGTTGTCCAAATCGCAAAGTTCATTTTGGTTTTTCTTAAAACTCAAATCAGCTTGCCATGGAGTTTCTACATAATCCTGCAAGTTCCTCTTGGCAAATAAAGCTTTTTGTAAATTGAAAGTATTGTTTTCTTTATAATACTCATGCATTTCATGGCAGAGGTCATGTAAAGTGTACCCTTGATAACGTTCTTGATTTTTTTCATAAAGTCGTGGCAGAGCCTCTTGTAGAGAAATATCAGCTTCATAAGCTTTTTCAAATTCCAACAAAGCGTCAAGTAGAGTATTCAAATCACTTTCTGAATCTCCAGGCGTTAATAAGAACAGTAATGAGTTCAAATCATCCTTTCCACGAATAATTTGTTTTTCCAACAAGAACTCCGCTACAACAGCTCCTGGAATTCCATCAGCTAGATAACGCTCATTTGCAATGTCGATCCCCGGTGTTACGATCGTTAACTTAAACGGATCTAACATTGCTTCATCTTTTACAGTATTATTGAAGCCATGCCAATTAATACTTTTGTCCAGCTGCCAATATTTTTGCTGGGTGGCCAATTGCTCTGTTGGAATATTTTGCCAAGAAACATTTTCATAAGTTAAAGGTACTAACGGTTTAAATATTTTAGAACGACGTAATAATTGCTTTCGGAATTCAATACTTCTAACTAATAGATCCGACCACCATTTAGAAACACCTTCACTAGCTGCTAAATAGGCATTAGTAGTTAAGGAAGCATATATAGGATAGGAATAACTGGAGGTCACGTATTTCAAATAAGCATTGTTAAAATGTTTATGATCAACATATCGTGATTGGCCTTTTATATGATGATCTTTTTTTAGGATCTGAGAGGTTTGTCCCATTCCAGCTTGTTGCTTATGGACGGATTGTGTAACTAAGATCCCTGGGTCATCTGGTTCATAATGTTGATTTAACGGCGATAGCTCCTTAAGCAGTGGAACAAATTGTTCATACCCTCCCCAAGCACAGTCAAATAAAATATAATCACAAAGAGAGCCGATTTTTTTGATTATCCATTCTGCATTATAAAAAACACCATCATAAGTTTCAGCTTGAACGACTGCTAAGCGAAATGGTCGTTTAGCCTTCGCTTTTGCAGGGGCTGCCTTTTTGATTTGCTCTCTTAAACTTTTCTCACTCAGATCATCAGGATTCATTGCCCCGATTAATCCCAAGGGATTGCGGTCTGTTCTGACATATATCGGGATCGCACCACTAGAAACCAGCGCACTATTATATAAGGATTTATGATTGTTGCGGTCAAATAATACAAGGTCACCAGGAGATAATAAAGCACTGGCACAAATTGTATTAGCACTGGTTGTCCCATTCGTACAAAAATAAACTTTATCAGCGTGATAAGCTTGAGCAGCAACTTTTTGAGCAGTTAGCGGCGTGCCGGTATGAGTCATAGTATCTCCCAACGCAGCAACTGTATCACTGGTATCAGCTGTCAGCATGTTTTTACCAAAAAAGCGATCAAATACCACACCAGCCGGGTGCTTTTCATAATACTGTCCATTATGATGCCCGGGAGTTGTAAAACTAAGCGGTGTGTCCTTAGCGAATTTGATTAAATCACTTAAAAAACCCGGGATATTTTTTTGTTCATATTTTTCAGCAGCATTAATAACTTGAGATTGAATATCTTTTACATCAAACGGGACAGACACCTTAATTACGGGAAAAGACAATCCTGAATCTTGTTGCAATTTTTGAAAAATTTGTTGAAAATAAAAGTCATCTTTTAAGCAAACAGCGCCAGCGATCTCGGCTGGATTTGTAACATCAGTTGGTTCAATTCTTTTCCATTGAACGGGAATACAACTACTCAAGTTCTTAGGAGCGGCGATTTTTAAAATTTTCATGTTTTTTCACGTTCTTTCAAGATTAGAAAATTTCTGTAAAAAAAAGTTAAATTGGCTTACAATAGAATAGCTACAAAATATAGCAATACTTTTTCACCATGAAAATACATATTATACAGATTTTAAGCTAGATTTAGTCACAAAAATAGAATTCAGGTAATAGAAACTAGATTTATTATACAACATGAGAAGTAAAAGCTCCTTGTAAGTTTTACAGTATAAATCGGACTTTGATGTTCCATTACTAACGATAACTATAAAATGAGGGATATTAATGTCTTTTCTTATTGCAGTTTATAAACCTCCTAACATTATAATTAATTCTTAAAACAAAAAGAATAATTAATTAAGGAGCAAAATTATTAACTATGGAAGAATTACAACCAAACAAACACTATATGCACTGGACTGTGATTGCACTTTTAGATTTTGTAACAATAATCAGTTTCGAAAATATTTTCTATCCTTTTCAAAACCAAGGTCTTTCGGTCGTTATCTCTTGGATCTTTCTTTTATTTACTTACGTTATTCCTTATGAATTGATTGCCAGTCAGATGAGTTTAACTTTTGATAATCAAGATGGCGGTCTGGCTTCCTGGGTTCGTCGCAGTAGTAATGATACTCTAGGTTATGTTACTTCGTGGATGTATTGGGTACAAAGTGTACCTTATATTGTGGATGTTTCTAACTCGGTTATCGTTTCTTTTAGCTGGATGATTCTTGGTAACAACACTTTGGGACAAAAAATGTCCCCATTTTGGTTCGGCTTATTAACTTTCGGTTTGATCTTGATATTTATTTTATTGGAAAATGCAATCAAAAATTCCCTTGAAATTTTGTCATTAATCGGTGGTGGCGCAATGTTTATTATGTCCGCTTTGTTTGTACTTTTAGCTGGTTATGCATTGACCCAAGGGGCACATATCGCTACTCAACCATTTAATTGGCACTCTTTTATGCCCAATTTCTCTTTAAAGTACTTTTCAACCACTGGTCTGCTGATTTTTGCAATGTCAGGAGCTGAACTAGCAGCACCTTATGTAGTACGCATGCGCGACCCTAAGCATGAGTTTCCTAAAGCAATGTGGCTACTAGCTATTATGACTGCTTTCTTAACTATTTTTGGAACCTTGGCACTGGCAGTTTTCTTTAATGGAAACCAGATACCACATGATTTTAAAATGAACGGTCCCTATTATGCTTTTGCTTTGCTCGGTCAGCAACTCGGTTTAGGCAACATTTTAATGTACGTTTTTGCTGTTGTGCAAGCGATTTTTATGATGGCTCAGTTAGCTGTGTTACTAGATGCAACTAGTCGCGTTTTTGCGGGTGATGTTGCTGATAATTTCATGCCTAAATGGGTAACTAGAAAAAATAAAAATGGACGTCCGGTAAACTCATATTTAATGACAACTGGTTTGAATCTTTTTTTACTGCTTTTAACAGGGACATTGCCAGATATTAATACAATTTATAATTGGTTGCTAAACATTAACGGCATTGTCTCTCCATACAAAACATGCTGGGTCTTTTTTGCTTTTATTGCTGTACGTTTGCAAGATAAGAAATTTCACTCAGATTATGTTTTTATTAAAAACAAGACAGGTGCTCTTTTGATCGGAGGCTGGTGCTTACTATTTACTTTTGTTTGTGCAACATTAGGCTTTATTCCACAGGAAGTTAAATTTGGAACCTGGGATTTCACTCACCAGCTTATTTTAAACTTTATTACTGTTTTTGTTTTATTTGGTCTAGGCCTTGTCATGCCTTGGTTACGCAAACGAGAACTGCGTAAGGAAAAGGACTGCGGCACTGCTTAAAATAAGGTACCATTAAAAAGAAATTTTTTGGTCAGTACTTTTGTCGCTAACTAATGTAACTCTGCTAAAAAATATTAACAAAAAAATCATATCCAGCGAGAGTACTTAAAGCCCGGATTTAAACGGGGACACTGGAGCATTAATTTTGGCTGTGAATATAAGAACTGCATCATAATGGGATAAAAGGATCCTACTATGAGACGGTTCTTATTTTTTCTCCAAGGTTAGGTTTTTATGACTAGGTTTGCTCGTCTACTTTATATGTAACCATGGCCGAATAATACGTTTGTTAAGCCTCGCAATTTCTTGGTAATGAGTTGTGACAGAGACCTAAATTATTTTTCTTTTCATTGAACAATCTGCTAAAATTAGTTTACATATCTTTTTTTGAGGGGAGTGATCTTGTGGCCGAAAAAAATCCCGAATCAGTCCATGTTTTAGATCTGATCATGATAGCAGTTGGCTGCACAATTTTTGCGTTTTCCTTGGTCTTCTTTAATATCGCCAATAACTTAGCAGATGGAGGTCTCAGTGGTGTAACTTTAATAGTCAAAGCCGTTTTTAAAATAGATCCTGCATATACGACTTTACTTTTGAATATACCTTTGATTTGGTTTGGTTACCGCTATCTTGGGCGTCAAGCTTTGATCTATACTATCTACGGGACTGTCGTTTTATCGATTGCTTTATGGATCTGGCAACGTGTCCCATTAAGTATCAACATTGATCACGATTTATTCTTGGCTTCAGTCGGTGCTGGTATCTGTGGTGGTATTGGACAAGGAATCGTCTATCGCTTTGGGGGAACAACTGGCGGAACTGACATCATCGCTAAAATGTTTGAACGCTTCAAGGGTGTGCCAATGGGACAAACACTATTATGGTTAGATGTGATCATTTTAACTATTTCGTTAGTCTATGTGGATCTGCGTCATATGGCATACACACTGCTTTATTCATACATCGCGACCCGCTTGATCAACTCATCGATCGACGGCGCATACGAGGCAAGAGGCAACCTGATAATCAGTAACAATTACCGTGAAATAGCCGACTTGATCATGGAAAAATTGGATCGTGGAGTCACTGTCTTGAATGGACAGGGAGTTTATTCGGGTGAACAACGTCCGACCCTGTACGTTGTGGTAACTCCAAATGAACTTCACGAATTAAAGGAACTTGTTTCTTCTGTCGACCCTCATGCTTTTATAACCTCATTTAGTGTAAATGAAGCCGCAGGGGAAGGTTTTACCTATAGCCGACCCAGAAAACACTTGCTAAAAAAGAAAAAATAATCAAAACTAGTTGCTAAACTCTGTTACCTTAAGCTTAACAACTAGTTTTTAATTATCTATTGAATTTTTACGATCGTTCGGCCCAAATGCTGGCCATCCTTTAATTTTTGAACAACTTGCAAAACTTCATCTAGACCAACTTTATCGACTACTAACTCATCTACGATGTTCCAATCAGTCGCCAGCTTTTGCCAAATTTCATTCTGTATTTCAGCTGGTGGTGTGATCGAATCAATACCTAATAGAGATATTCCACGTAAAATAAATGGTAAGACTGAAGTTGCTAGTTTATTACCTCCGACATTACCGCAGACACTCATTGCCCCATCGATCTTAACCATTGACAATAAAGCAGCAGCCACATCACCGCCAACCGTGTCAAGAACATAATCAAATGTTTGATGCTGCAACGGTTTCCCGGATCTGATCGACGACGCGTCAATTACTTCTGTAGCTCCCAGACTTTGAGCAATTTTTGCTTGTCCAGGCTTACGCACCAAAGCAGCTAAATTCTCATAGCCTAGCTTTGCCAAAATCTTAGTAGCAATACTGCCTACTCCACCAGTTGAGCCGGTGACTAATACATGGTCTTCAGGTTTCATTCCCGCTTCAAGCAATGCTTTGATAGATAAACCTGCTGTCAATCCAGCGGTACCGTATATCATTGCTTCCCTAGTTGTCATGTTCTCTGGAACTTTAGTCAGCCACTCACCGGGAACTCTGGCAATTTCAGCTAATCCTCCGCTATGACTCACTCCCAGACCGTAACCCGCACCCAGGACCCATTCTCCTTCTTTAAAGTTTGCATCTTCAGAACTGATCACTGTCCCAGCCAAATCAATACCTGGAATCAACGGATAGTTGCGGATCACCCCGCCATTTTTTTGAAAAGCCAACATATCCTTATAGTTTAATGAAGAATATTCAACTTTGATCAATACGTTTCCAGCCGACAAATCATCCGTGCTTAATTTTTCGATCTGTCCCTCAACTTTACTATCGTAGTTACGTACAATAAATCCTTTAAAATTTGTCATCAAGCTGCCACCTTTCTCAGATACTTCCTCCTTAAATAATATCATATAAAGCGCTCTCAAACTACTCCTTAACTTCAATACAATTAAAGAGCAGCTAAAAATAATTCACTTAAATTTGTAACTGCTCAGGCTGGATTCGAACCAGCGACCTCTTGATTAACAGTCAATTATTCTACCACTGAACTACTGAGCAATAACCCTACCACTAGATGAGATACATACTAACACAAAAAGAGATCAATGTGGAAATAGATGCATTAGCCATAGTTTTCGTAAACTACTTAACTCAAAGTAAAGATACCACTTTTTATTCATCACTGACTACCTCAACCTTGATACGATCTGGATCTTCAAAATATAAAGCATAACTATCACTTCCCCCAGCATGGGGATAACGATCCGCATATAATTCTTTATATTTAGCAGCCAGCAGTTGTGAACGTATTTCATCAACTTGTTTATTTGTCGTTACCATAAAAGCCAGGTGATTTAACCCAGTTTTTGTCCGATCATACTTAGGATCAACCTTTGAAGACTGAACAAAAACGATATAAGTTTTATCCAGTATATAACTAACACCTGATCTCCACTCTTGATAAACTTTATAGCCCAGATCTTGTACAAGCAATCTTTCCCAAAACAAACGAGTTCTTTCTAAATTGCTAACGTAAATTTCAATATGACTTATTATTCCTGTGTGATTCATGGTTCCCTCCATTAAATGTAAAAGTTAGCTTTCTTTTTCTAGAACTAGCTCAACATTATTTTCTTTCTATAATTAGGATCTAACAAATTATTCAAGAACAAACTATAAACACAATGCGGATCATCCAAATCTAGCTCGATCAAATTTTGAATTAGGAGTTTTATCGATAAAAGTTTGCGGAATACCAGTAATTTTAGCAAATTGGTACGGGGTTATCTTAAAGTTATCATTGAGTTCTTTAAAGCTTGCTTTAACTTGTTTTGTATTGAGTTTCAATTTACTCAAAATAACACCTTCTTTACAAATATGGAAGTTTTGCTTTTTTCTTATTAGTACCTAATTTTATCAGAATTCAGACTTTCTTTGAACAAAACGCCTTTGCGATAATATCGGTTTGGTTTATTATTAATGTGAACCAGCAAGAAATATCACTATAACAAATGCAGAACTACCAAACTCTGCTAAACAAAGGAATGTGCTTATGCAAATCATTATTTCACCCGCGAAGAAAATGGTAATCGATCAGGATAGCTTTTCTCCCAGTGGAGAGCCTGCTTTTCTAGAGCAAACTGCAATGATTTTACAAAAAATGCAGCAGCTCTCTTATTCAAAAGCTCAACAATTATGGAAAACCAGCACTAAACTAACCCAAAAAAATTACCACCAACTTCAAGAAATAAATCTTAAACAGCCATTAACACCTGCCATACTAAGTTATTCAGGAATTCAATACCAATACATGGCGCCAGACGTTCTAACTCAGCCTGCCCTGAATTATTTGCAAAAGACACTGCGGATCCTCTCTGGTTTTTACGGCATTCTAAAACCTTTTGACGGAATTGTTCCTTACCGTTTGGAAATGGGACCTCGACTTTCAGTCAACAATAATAAAGACCTTTATACGTTTTGGGGAGATAAGTTATATTCTACCCTAAATACTGACGGTCCGATCATCAATTTGGCCTCAAAAGAATATTCTAAAGCGATCACTCCTTACTTGCGACCAGATGATCAGTTTGTAGAAATAGTTTTTGCACACTTAATTGATGGTAAATTACGAACACGAGCAACCCCTGCGAAGATCGCGCGGGGCGAAATGGTACATTTTATGGCTGAAAATGAAATTACTACCTTGGAAGAAATCAAGAACTTTCAATCTCCTACTTATTCATTTGATGAAAAACGTTCTAACAAACAAAGACTGATCTTTGTCCATTAAAAATTCCTCCAGAAACTGGGATCACACCTAGTCTCTGAAGGAATTTTTGCTCTCGCTTTTTAATTATCAGTTCTTAATCCTTGTACGCATACTTATAGCTCCACTGTGTTCCAGCAGTATTATGGATAATACCCTTAACATCAGATTTCTGTAAATAAGCTGTTACTTGTTGATAAACGGGTGTCATCCCTTGTTCAGCGTTTAAGATCTGTGTGGCTTTGACTAAATCATCCCAGCGCTTATTTTCATCGTTGGCATCTTGGTCTTGAGCACGGTCGACCAGTTCGTCATACTCCTTATTAGAATATTTTCCTTGGTTATATGACGTATTGCTCTTAACTGTTTGCAAGAATGTGATCGGATCACTGAAGTCTCCGCCCCAACCGGACAAATACAAGTCAAAGTCGCCATCGTCGGCACGTTGGGTTGCACTATGACCAGGGATATCACGAATATCGATATCAAGCCCTGGTAAGATCTTATGGTAACGCGATTGTAAATATTCAGAAATAACCTTGCCGTTAGCATCATCGTTGCTTGCCAATAAGGTCAATTTCAGGTCTTTTTGCCCGATCTCTTTCAACCCTTTTTGCCAATATTCTTGAGCCAGCTTAGTATTGGTATCAACAGTATCTTTAACATACTGCTGGTCAGCAAAATCTTTTCCTGTCTGAGGGTCTTTAGCTAAATCAGAAGCTACAAAGCCTTTTGGTGGTTCTGAGCCGTCACCTAAGATCTTCTTAGTTAAAACATCGCGATCGATCGCCAACGACATTGCCAATCTAATGTTCTTGTTATCCATAGCCTTGCGTTTAGCTGCATCCTGGTCAGCAAAGTTATACTTGATATATGTTACATATGAATAAGGATACTGCTTGAATTCTTTATCGCTTTTAAAGTTTTTCACCTGTTGACTTGTCAATGGTGTCAGGTCAAGTTTGTTTTGTTGATATAATTCCTGTCCAGTAGTTGGATTAGAAACCACCGTATAGTTGATTTGAGCTAATTTAACAACTTTATGATCCCAATAGTTATCATTCTTAGCAAATTGCCATTTGTTGCCGGTACCTGACCAGTTCTTGATCTTAAATGGTCCTGAATAAACCATGTACTGTGATTTAGTCCCGTACTTTTTGCCATACTTGTCAACGACTTTTTCGTTTTGCGGTCCAAACAAAGGATAGGCCATCAAAACCTTAAAGTAAGCAATCGGTTTGTCTAACTTGATCACAACTGTTTTATCATTAGGTGCTGAGATCCCGATACTATCAGGTTTAGCTTTCCCATCGATGATCTGATCGGCATTCTTGATCCCGCTAAACAAATATGAATATGGTGATTTAGTTTTTGGATCGAGTGTCCGCCGCCAAGAATAAACGAAGTCTTGAGCAGTGATCTTGTCACCATTACTCCACTTAGCATCACGTAATTTAAAAGTCCAAGTCAAACCATCGCCTGAAACTAAACTGCTTTTAGCTAAGCCTGCATTGACCTGGCCCTTTTTACCCAAACGATAAAAGCTCTCAAACACGTTGCCTGTCTGCCCATATCCAGTCGATTTCGAAATATCGATCGTGTCTAAAGGTGCCGTGGCACTAAGATTTAATTGCTTCTTGTTACTCTCGTTACTATTTGATTTTTTATTACCGCATCCGGCAATAACAACCACCAGCAAAGCGGTAAAAATAGTCAATAATATCTTATGTATCTTTTTCATTTTAATTTCCTCCCACAATAACAGCATAGCGACAAGCCCCATGAAACGAATCTTGTCGGGATTAAACTAAACAAATTATCTAAAAAAACGATTACAGCTATACTCTCATCACAATAAAGGGTCATATTCTGTTTTCAAAGTTCCCTTGCTTACCTTCAAAAACATTAACGACATTTCCAAGTTTAATATAAAAAAAAAGACGCGATCATTCATTTAAGAAGTCTCGCGTCTGGGCTTTGTTCATTATCACTTGTTTAGTATGAACTCTTTCATTGCAACAATCGTAAAAGTCAATACTTAACAAACTGAACATCGCATCAGACGCGACGTACAGCAACAGCACATTTTAGTATTGACGAATTGACTTGCCACAATGATTACCCCCCGTTAGTAGATAAATTAAATATAAGCAAAGAATTAGGTAAAGTCAAGTAAAAAACAGCTGCTTTCAAAATTAACGCTCTTTACCTGAGAGTATAAAATAGTTTGTGTAAATAAATAAAATCCTATTGAAAAGGGAATCCC